>Ga0208014_1000077_pt1 | contig 64418 bp, 64 predicted proteins | sample 25_taG_FD_184099 | JGI IMG/M metagenome (GOLD analysis project Ga0208014, IMG submission 184099) | Marine viral communities from Cariaco Basin, Caribbean Sea - 25_WHOI_OMZ (SPAdes) (version 2) | ecosystem: Environmental > Aquatic > Marine > Oceanic | place: Caribbean Sea: Cariaco Basin...
AGCCGGGTGCCAGTTTTTTTGTGGCGAATTGCTTCGCGGTTTCGCGAAACGCCTTTTGATCTTCTGTTGGCTGGAATTGCATCGGCGCTCCTTGTCATCAATGACCGGAAATATGCTTTGGTAAAAACCTAACAACTGTTAGAATGCAGGTCAAGCGAAGATTTTGATGGAGGATGCCAACAATGGAAAACACGCAGCAGAGGGAAACCTTCGGGACCATGCTTTCGCCCATTCGCGCAGGCCGACGCACGTTGCGAAACCGGGTCATCATGGGGTCGATGCACACGCGGCTGGAAACCGAGCCTGACAGTATCGCCAAGCAGATTGCATTCTACGCGGAGCGTGCGCGAGGGGAGGCGGCGATTCTGGTCACGGGCGGGTTTTCACCCAATGCCGAGGGGATATTCGATCCCAAAGGTCCGCGTATCGATGACCCCGATCAGGCTCGGCGCTTGCGCCCAATATGCGAAGCGGTTCAGGCCGAAGGCAGCCTGATCTGCGCCCAGCTTCTTCATGCCGGGCGCTACGCAAAGATCGAAGGCTGCGTCGCGCCGTCACCGATTCGATCCCCGATCAACCGTTTCGTCCCGCGTGAAATGACCGACGCCGACATCCGCCGCACCATTGCGGATTTTGCCTCCGCTGCCGCCAATGCTCAGGCGGCGGGATTCGATGGCGTCGAAATTATGGGATCCGAGGGGTATCTTATCAACGAATTCACCGTCACTCATACCAACAAGCGTGAAGACGGCTGGGGCGGAAACGCCGAGAATCGGCACCGCTTTCCGGTCGAGATCGTGCGCGCGGTGCGTGAACGCTGCGGACCTGGCTTCCTTATCATCTATCGCATTTCGGCTGCCGATCTGGTCGAGGGCGGCGCGCACAGCGATGAAATCGCCGCGCTCGCTCGCAAGATCGAGGCGGCGGGGGCCGACATTCTGAACACCGGCATCGGCTGGCACGAGTCGCGCGTGCCGACGATAGCCTACCCGGTTCCGCGCGGCGCCTGGCGCAAGGCGGCGGCCAACGTCAAGGCTGCAGTTTCGATCCCGGTAGTCGCCTCCAACCGGATCAACACGCCGGAGCTTGCAGAGGACATCCTGACCTCCGGGGACGCAGACATGATCTCAATGGCCCGGCCCTTTTTGGCTGACCCCCATTTCGTGAAAAAAGCGCGCGAGGGCCGCGCAAACGAGATCAACACCTGCATCGCCTGCAACCAGGCCTGTCTGGATTTCATCTTTTCCAGCCGACCTGTGAGCTGTCTAGTCAATCCACGGGCGGGTCGCGAAACCGAATTTCGGGATACGCCGACAGAATCACCAAGCAAGTTGGCCGTTGTCGGCGGCGGTGCCGCCGGTATGGCCACGGCCGCCGAGGCGGCACGGCTGGGCCACGACGTTACGCTGTTCGAAGCGCAGGACAAGCTGGGCGGACAACTGAACCTGGCGCGCGCGGCACCGGGCAAGGACGAGTTCGACGAAACCTTGCGCTATTATACCGGTCAGATAAATAAACACGGAGTCAAGTTGCGTCTGGGGCAGAGGGCCGGCCTGGACGATCTGAACGGCTTCGATCATGTGGTAATCGCCACAGGTGTTACGCCGCGCATTCCCGACCTGCCGGGCGCGGACCATCCCAGTGTGGCGACCTACGCCGAAATCCTGTCCGGCGAACGCGCGGCGGGTGACACTGTCTTGGTGATGGGGGCAGGGGGCATCGGCCATGACGTGGCCGAGTTCCTCGTGACCGGACCGGCCGAGGCCCACAACCCCGACGCATTCTGCGAGACATGGGGCGTAGACCCGAAATTTGCCGTGTCGGGCGCGTTGGTAGGCGATCCGTTGGCACTGAAACCATCGCGCCGCAAGGTGGTCATGCTTCAGCGAAAGAACTCGAAACCGGGCGCGGGCCTTGGGGTTTCGACGGGCTGGATTCTGCGCAATGCCCTTCGCAAGCACGGAGTCGAGGCCTTGGTCGGGGTGGTCTATGAACGCATCGACGACGCGGGGTTGCATATCCTCATGGACAACGGAGAGCCAAAGGTCATCGCCGCTGACACGATCGTGCTCTGTACCGGTCAGGAACCGGAGCAGGCCTTGGTTGACGAGCTTGTTGCGCGCAGCGTCACCGTCACGATGATCGGCGGGGCGAAGGAGGCGGCTGAACTTGATGCGCTGCGCGCCATCGATGAAGGGGTGCGTCTGGCGCAAAGTCTCTGAACCGGGGCGGGAGGCCGAACCCGGAGATAGGCAGGTGCAGCAGGCGGTTCGTGATGCCATCTCCATGGAAATCCGATCGGCGATGGAAATCACTAGAGGGTGAAGAGGAATCTCCACGCCCTCACCCAGCAACACCTGTCCGCCCCACCATCGCCATCAGCGTGGCGGTCATCGTGGCGACGAGCTTTTCGTCCTCGCCCTTCATAGCATAGGCGCGCGCCTCGCATACCGTGAGGGTTCGTCCGGGTTTGACAACCTCGGCCACAAAGCGAAACCGCTCGCCATCCGCCGGATTGAGCAAGTTGATCTTGAATTCCGCTGTCAGCACCGCGGCCTCGGGAGGCATCAGCGAAAAACCCGCATAGCCGCAAGCACTGTCGAGCGCGGTCGATACGATCCCTGCGTGCAGAAACCCATGCTGCTGGGTCAGCGCATCATCATGCGCCATCTCCAGAACGATACGCCCGGGCGCGAGTTCGGCAATGGTGATCCCCATCGTGCGCATCACCTTCTGGCGGTTGAAACTCTCGCGCACGCGCGTATCGAAGTCAGAGTTTCGCGGCTCGAAATTTGGCATGGTCTGACTTCTCTCCTTTCGTCATCAAATGATAACCAATTCAGGCAGGTGGCAATTGCGCGGTTGGTCGTAACACATGGCGTCCCGCACCGGAGAGCGGGCGCAGCCGTCAGTTCACTGGACGAAAGCAGCCCGATTCTCGGCGACGAAATCGCGGAAGCGGCGGGCCGGGCGCCCAAGTACGTCATTGACGGTGGTCTCGATGCCCGCGAGATAGCCCTTTGGGGCAATGGAGGCGAGTTCCACCATGGCTGCGGCGACCTCTTCCTGCATTTCGTCGGCGATCATGGCCGCCTTTGAGTCCTCCGCCGACAGGGGCGTGCAGTTGACGGAGCGTCCGGTCTCCTCGGACAGAACAGTGGCGATATCCTCACCTGTCAGGGCCTCGGGGCCGGTCAGGCCATAGACCTTGCCTTCGTGCCCCGGTGCGGTCAGCGCCTCTGCGGCGACATCGGCGATGTCGCGGGCGTCGACCCAGGCCACTGGTCCGCCCAGACCGTCGTAATAAACACCGTCCTTCGCAATGTTACCGGCCTGCCACAGTAGGTTCTGCATGAAATAGGTCGGCTGGACGAAGGTCCAGTCAAGCCCGCTTTCCTTTACCAGTTCCTGCGTTTCGGAATGCCACTTTCCAAAGGTCACCTTGGCCTTGGGCGCCGCGCCCAAGCCGGTGGCCAGAACGACATGGCGCACGCCCGCGGCCTTTGCCGCTTCGATCACATTCGCTTTCCAACGGCGCATGTCCAGATGGGCGGGCGTCACGAGATAGATCTTTTCGGCACCGGCACATGCCTTTGCCAGTGCGGCGGGGTCGGAGAAATCGGCGGTGACGGTCTCACATCCCTTGGCCTTGAGGGGGGCGACTTTGGCCGGATCGCTGGTGACTGCGCGCAGTTTCGCGCCCTTGGCCAGGAGGGTGTCGACAAGGGGGGCGCCGGTCGTGCCGGTTGCGCCGAAGACGGTTATCATGGCGTTTCCTTTCGCAGGTCTGCAATGGGTTTCATCGTTTCGGGATTGCTGATCGAGGACAGGTCGCCCGGATCTTCGCATAGATAAGCCGCGCGAATGATCCGGCGCATCGTCTTCATGCTGCGGGTCTTGGGCAGTGCCTCAACAAAATGGATCTCGCGCGGGCGGAATGGCTTGGAGACGACCTTTCCCACCTGGTCCTTGAGCCGTTCGACGAGGCCCGCATCGGGCGTCACACCCGGCGCCGCTACACAGATGCAGACCACCGCCACGCCCTTGATATCGTCGGGCGCGGCGATGGCGGCAGCGTCCACTACCTCTCCGGTGCCGGTCAGGGCTGCCTCGATCTCGGGCGGACCGATACGCTTGCCGGCAATGTTCAACGTGTCATCCGAACGGCCGAGGATATACCATGTGCCGTCTGGATCGCGGCGAACCCAATCGCCGTGCCGCCAAACGCCCGGGAAGGTGGACCAGTAGGTTTCCAAATATCGCTGCCGGTCGCCCCAGATGGCCGGGGTCAGGCCCATGGGCAGTTGGCTCACAATTAGTTCGCCCACCTCGCCCGGCGCGGCTTCGCTTCCATCCTCGCGCAGCACTTTCGCGCCCACACCCAGAGCCTGGGCGGAAAATCCGCCGGGCTTGATTTCGTGTAGAACGGTCGAGGTTAGGATGGCCCCGAACAGCTCGGTCCCGCCGGATATGTTCAGCGGCACAGCGCGTCGGCGGCAGATATGGTCAAGTTGCCAGAGCCAGGCGTCGTTGGTCCAAGGTTCACCGGTTGAGGCAACGATGCGCAGGGGCGAAAGATCGTAACCGGAAAGAGGTGCGGGATCCTGTGTCATGAACTGTCGCACCAGCGTAGGTGCAACGCCAAGGTGGGTAACGCCCATCTCCGAGGCGAGGCGTAGCAGCCGGAAGGGGTCGTCGGGCATCGAAGGCGCGCCCTCGGCCAACACCAGCGTCGCCCCCGAAAGCAGTACCGACAGAAGCGTGAGCGGCCCCATGACCCAGCCCATGTCGGTCATCCACATATGCCGATCATCGCGTTTCATGTCGAGGCACAGTAGGAAATCCGCCGCAGCCTTGGCCTGCACACCGATATGGGTGTGCACCACGCCCTTGGGCCGGCCGGTCGTGCCCGAGGTATAGGCGATGAGCAACGGCGCGTCGGCTTTCACCGGATGGGCGGGCTGCGTCGGGTCTGCATTGTCGACACTCTCCTCCCAGTCGAGATCGCGGGCCGGATCGGCCGCCGCACCACCAAACCGCCGCAGGCTGAACACGGTATGGATCGAAGGCACATCTTTCAGGGCTTCGGCCATCGCGGCCTCCATCCAGACGGGCTTGCCGCGCCGGGGCGTAGCATCCGCCGTCAGCACGGCCACCGCCCCGGCATCCTTGAGGCGGCTGACGATGGCGGTCGGCGCGAAGCCCGAGAACAGCGGCACCGCCACGGCGCCCAGCCGGGCAATACCCAGAAGCGCCGCCGCGATTTCGGGGATCATCGGCATGTAGATGCCTATCGCCTGACCAGGCTTCACCCCGCGCGTGGCAAGGGCCGAAGCGATGCGGGCAGCTTCGGCAGCGAGTTCAGCATAGGTCCAGCGGCGGCGGCTTCCATCCTCACCGACCCAGTCGATCGCCGTCTTGTCCGCCAACCCCTCCGAGATGCGCGCATCAAGGCATGTCTCTGTCAGGTTCAGATCGCCGCCAACGGCCCAATGGATCGATTCGGGCCCTTGGGAAATATCGCGAAGCTGTGTGTAGGGCCGGTTGAAACAGATGCCGGCATAATCGATTATTCGGCCCCAGAACCACTCCGGTTCGACGTTGGCACGTCGGGCTAGATCCTCGTAACTATCCGCGCCGCAGTCATCCAGGAAAGCGGCAAGCGTACTTGAACGCCGAATGTCAGAGTCTGGCTGAAACATCTGTCACCTTTCTTCAACGTAGAGAAAGTCGCACCGTTGGCGCGCCCAGTTGGGGGGTAACTCTGGACACAGCTTAGTGGCAGGGTCTTGTGACAGACACTGCCACCAGCGGTCAACCGTGCATCGACAAGCCACCTGAGACCGAAATCACCTGACCAGTGATGAAGCCGGCGTCGTCCGACGACAGGAAGCAGATGATTCCGGGGTAATCTGTCGGCTGCGCCAGGCGCTTCATCGGAATGGCCCGTTTGAGACCCTCGGCGATCTTTTCACCAGCGTCGCCCTGAGCAACCTGGGCGAACAGCGGCGTGTCGGTCGGCCCGGGCGCAACAGCGTTCAACTGAACGCCCTTGCGCGCTAGTTCCCGTGCTACCGTTTTGGTAAACGAGATGATGCCGCCTTTGCAGGCAGAATAAACCGCTTCGCCGGACGAACCGACGCGACCAGCGTCGGAGGCAATGTTAACCACGCGGCCGCCCCCGTTTTTGACCATGCCCGGAAGCACCGCATGATGCATGTTCAAGGGGCCATAAAGGTTGATGTCGATGACCTTTTCCCAGAGGCCGGAATCGGTATCGAGGAACGGCTTGATCTCATCCCATCCTGCGTTATTAACCAGTACGTCGATCGGGCCTCCGGCCTCGAATTCAGCCACCGCCTTGTCGACCTGGCCGCGATCGGTGATGTCCGCCTTGAATGCTTGTGCCTTGCCTCCCGAGCCCTGGATGATACGGGCCGTTTCCTGCGCGCCCTCTTCGTTCAGGTCAAAAACCGCAACCTCGGCGCCTTCTTCGCCGAAACGTTCGCAAACCGCGCGCCCTATGCCGCTGCCGCCGCCGGTTACGATCACGCGTTTTCCGCTCAGTCCTCGCATATGGAAATTCTCCTGTCCCGCTAACACCTTGAAAATGAAATTGATTTTAAGTGCCCAACAAGTTATTCTAACAACCTTTAGAATTTTTGCAAAGGACACCTTTGAAAAGTGACAGCCAAGCGACTACAGCGACTGGTACGAAAGCCTGATGCAATCAGGAAAGCCGACGATGAGCTGAGCAAAGCAGAGAGAACGCGCGAGTGCGTCCTCTCTGCGGCCGGCCGCCTTTTCCGGCAAGAAGGCTTCTACGCGACAACGATGCGCGACATTGCGCAGGAATCCGGAGTAGAAGCGGGAAGCATCTATTACCATTTTCAGTCCAAGGATCAGATTCTGAACGAGGTGCTCGATCTTGGCGTGCGGCAACTTTACGAGAAGGTCCGTGAAATTACCCGTTCGGCAAGGAGAAATTCTGAGGATTTTCGCAAGACGTTTGCTTTGCTCATCGAAACACACCTGACCTATTTATTGACTGACAGCGACTTCACCTCCGCCAATATCCGGAACTATCCGATGCTGTCGGATAAAGCACGTGCCCCGCACCGTGAGTTGCGTGCAGCTTACGCGGAGGCCTGGAGCAGTTTTCTGGAAGGTGCGAGGCGTGCTGGCCGCCTGAGAAGTGACGTTTCCGTTTCTGCGATCCGCCAGTTCATATTGAGCGCAATGAACTGGACCGTTGAATGGTATGATGTCGGCCGGTATCCGGTGCATACCCTCGCGGAACGTATGAGCAAACTGTTACTTGACGGAATGTGCGTGCGCCACAGGGCTGACACGGAGGGGCAGAAGTCGAGCAGATCCTTTATGTTTGCCAGGGCTCCTGAACCGGTCGGCAAGGCGGCGCATACCCGCGCGAAAATCCTGAGTGCGGCAGCACGCACGCTCAGGGATAATGGTTACAAGGCGACCACGCTAAGGCAGATCATGGCAGAGGCGGATATGAAGGCGGGCAGCGTTTATTACCATTTCAAATCCAAAGAAGCGATCGTGGATGAGGTTCTGGATGCCGGATTGAGGGATTTGCTATCGGGTGTCGGCGCCGCGGTCGAAGAATATCGTGAGCCATATGACCATCATGCCAGGATCGCGACTGCAATTCGGACGCATCTGAATTTTCTCTTCAAGGCAAGCGAATTCACATCTGCGAACATCAGAAGCTACGGCATGCTGCCCAATCATCTCAAGGAGAGACACAGGAAAATTCGTCATTTGTACGGACGACTCTGGGACAGGATCCTCCGCGAAGCGCAGGAAGACGGTGCCATCAGGTCGGATATCAAAATTGTGCCCCTGCGTCAGGTGATGTTGGGCGCCTTGAATTGGACGGTGGAGTGGTTTGATCCGAACAAGGCGGAGAAACAAGGGTATCTTTCACTGCCCGATTTTTCTGACATGCTCATCAAGCTTCTTCTTGAAGGGATCTGCGACAGGGAGAGCGCCGCTTACGCCGAACAAATAGCAGTTGAATGATCGCAACCATTGCGGTCAAACTAAAAGGAAGTGGTACAGCCCTTCCGCGATGGGTTTCTCCGGGGCCGTCTGCCAGCTGATCACACTGACGCTCGCGATGCGCTTTCCTTTGCGGGTAACATTTGCGCGGGCATACAGCGATCCCTTAACGGCAGGTCTGAGATAATCCACGGTAAGATTGATTGGTTTGGCCGGGACTTCCGCGAAATCGGGGTGGACCGCTATGGCGGCGGTGGCTTCCATGAAGCTTGCGATTATGCCGCCGTGGTAATGCTCCATGACCGGGTTTCCGATATGGCGTGATTCAAAGGTCATCTCCGCGGCGACATGGAGGCTGTCCAGGCTTTGGACTTCGAAGTTAAGAAATCGGAAGAACGGCACCCGGGATACGTTGACATTGACGGTTTGCAAGTTCATCACGAGGCTTTTCCTCTTGTCATCGCTTCAAACAGGCTGGTGTCACCGCGCGTTAAGGCAAACGAGGCGGATCCACGGGCGATTTCCTCATTCTCGTGGCCATCGAACCAGATGCTGCCTGAATCAAAGGCAATATGGCGGGTTTGCCGAAAGCAATGCGCGCGGACGATAACATCCGCGCGCGAATGGGCTGGGCGCAGGTAATCAACTCTGAGGTCAAGAGTGGCCATGGTGCTGACGCCCTCAATGGCCACAAAGTTTGCAAGTCCGAAGACACTGTCCAGAAGGGCCGTCAGGATACCACCATGAAGCAGGGTCTGATCCCTGTCGACGCAAAAGTCCGGGTTGAACGGCATCCGGACCCGAACGCCTTCGATCGATACCTCTTCGATCTCGAGCCCCATATGAGTAATCAGACCCTTGCCGCGCGCATTCCACATCTGCGCGATTTGCTCCATCTTCTTCTGTGTGATGTCAGACATGGGATCTTTCCTTTAGCGTCTCGTAGTTGGGTTTTCGTTTTTCGACAAACGCGGCGACTTGAGCGCGATGACGGCGGCGCGTTCGCGGGCCCGTTCCATGAGCAAGTCATGGTCCGCGACCTCCAGCGCCATGTTAAACTCCGGCGCTTCAGCGGCATCGACTATGCAGCCCGAGAACGTCAGATCGCAGCCGCCCCCATTGACCGTGGCGATCCTGTCGGGGATATTCAGAAGGACAGGGGGTTACTCATTCTTTCCATCTCCTCGTTCGCGTTGATCGAACATTTCGGGGTTGATCATGTCACGGGCATCGTGACCCATGTGCAGGGTTTCCCCACCGTCTACATACACGTCTTCGCCGGTAATGAAATTCCCCAATCTGGACGCGAGGAAGATAATCGTGCCGCCGATGTCCTCGGCCGCGCCCATCCGGTTCAGGACCGAACGGTTCAGCTCTTTCCACCGTTCGGGTGGAATTGGATAGCGGCCAAGCGCATCTGTCTTGATTGTTCCCGGCGCGACGCAGTTCAGGCGGATCCCATACTCGCCCCATTCGGCAGCCAGCGTTTTCATCATGCCGGTCACGCCGGCGCGGGCGGCGACGGTGTGAGCAAATCCGGTGAGCGCAGTGCGCGCTGAAATGGCAGTGACGAACACGATCGATCCCCCGTTGTCATACATGAAATGATCCGCTGCCGCGCGAGTCACCTGCCAAGATCCGATCAAGTTGTTGCGGATCACGGCCTCGAAGCCCTTGTTGGTGATGTCGCGGGCGGCGGCGATATACTGGCCGCCTGCGTTGTTCACCAGAACGTCAAGCTGCCCGTAATGATCCTTGATGCGCCCCATCGCGGTTTCGATGCTATCCTCGTCACGGGTGTCGCCGGGCACGACCAAAGCCTCACCACCCGCCGCGCGAATCATTTCGGCGGTCTCCTTCAGCGGCTCTTCGCGGCGCGCAAACAGGGCCAGCCTAGCTCCGCAAGAGGCCATCTCCAGCGCCGTGGCCCGCCCCATCCCCGAGCCCGATCCGGTTACCAGAGCCACCTGGCCCGCCATGAGATCCGGTGCGTAACGCCGTGCTTTTTCTTCGCTCATGTCTTTCCCCTCAGTCTTTCAGAAGTTCGTTGGAGGTGATCGGCTTGCGCACTTCCTGGGTGCCCGCGCCGACCTCGAGAACGCGGCCGGTCCGGTAGAGCCGGTTCACTTCGGTATCGCGTATGTAGCCCAAGTCACCGTGGATCTGGATGGCCTTGTCCAGCACGAATGACGTCGCCCCGGCGGCCTTGAAGATCGCTGCCGCAGTGAGTTTGTGAATTTCGCCACGCCCACCTTCGCCCTGGTCCAGACCCTCGCACATGGCCGCCGCCTCCAGCGACAGGCTGCGCGCCGCCTGGCGTAGTCAACGGAAATATCCAGCGCCCATTGCGCGATGCCCATGGCATTGAAGCAGACGATGGCGCGCTCCAGATCCAGTTCCGACATTGTCACCGCAACGCCGCCATCGCGCGTGCCGACCATGTTTTTGGCCGGCACGCGGCAATCCTCGAACACCAGTTCACCGGTAGGCGAGCCGCGAAACCCCATTTTGTTGAGCTTCTGCGCCGCCTTGAAACCGGACGTGTCGGTTTTCACGATGAGGGCGGCAATGCCCTTGGCGCCCTTTTCAGGCGAGGTCTTGGCATAGACTAGCACCAGATCGGCAATCGGTCCGTTGGTGATATCGCTCTTGGTACCGTTCAGGATGTAGTCGTCGCCATCCCTTTTCGTCGTGGTCCGCATCGAGTCGAGCGTATCAGACCCCTCGCCGGGCTCGGTCAGGCCCAAGGCCCGAACCAGCTCCCCCATCTGCCGGAACAGATTTTCCGGGCACCATCCCTCTTCGTGCGGCTGAAGTGGGTGAAGCACCTCGCGCGACACCCGGTCCACATGATCGGCGACCTGGCGCTGCTCATTGGCCAGCGAATAGTTTGCACGGATGGCTTCCAGGTCAGTCGTAGCAGGTCGGTTCTGTCTGGACATATTTTATTCTCCCGAAAGAATGTCATCTGCAGTGTTGACTAAAATCAAACACATGTTAGAAATTATATCAAGGCAAGTTTTTGCGACGTGACGTTTTAATCAAAAGGTTGGAAGATGCGGGGGAGTTTCGGAAATGGTAAGGAGATCAAGGTTGGGGTGAACCCCGATCTTCTGGGGCGCATGATACCGCGGGGCCGGGACAATTGACTTATGGTGGCCATTTACCTAACATACGTTAGTTAGGTGATGTACCAAAATGTACCAACCAAAAAGGGGTTCCATGGCCGATACCACAGTGAGCAAGGTCAGCGATACGCCGCGCACCTCCGTCGGGCGTGATGGCGTGCTCAATGTTGCGGCGCGGCTTTTCCGCGAACAAGGCTATGGGGCCGTGTCGCTCAGAAAAATCGCCGAGGCCGCAGGGATCAAGGCGAGCAGCATCTATTACCATTTCGGCTCCAAGGACGAGATCGTCGCGGCCGTTCTAGACGCCGGTATCGAGGCCGTTCACGAGAGCATGCGTCAGGCCATTGCCGTCTTGCCTACGGATACCGGCGCCGAGGCGGCCTTGAGGGCGGCGATCGGGGCGCATTTGCGCGCGCTCCTGGAGGTCAGCGATTATTCTTCGGCCAATGTGCGCATTTTCGGGCAGGTACCGCAATCCGTCCGCGATGCCAATCTACCCACGCGCCGTGCCTATGAGGCCGAGTGGGACGCCCTGTTGTCCCGGCTTCAGAAAAACGGGGCGCTGCAACGCGACGTGGATATCCGCCGCCTGCGCCTGATGCTGATCGGTGCATTGAACGCCACACTTGAATGGTTCGATCCGGACCGCGGCAGCGCAGAGGCGCTATCACGGACCTACGCCGATGTGTTCCTCAACGGAATACTTGAAAGATAGGATACCTGATACATGGCTCGTCTTGAAACAACGGTGCTGACCGCATCAAAAGTTTACGCGCGAAACTACGCGGCACAAAGCCAGCGCGTCGAGACATTACGCGCGCGGATTGCCAAGGCCACGTCGGGCGGGCGCCCCGACATGACCGAGCGTCACCGCAAGCGCGGCAAGCTCTTGGTCCGCGAACGGATCGACCTGCTGGTGGATCCGGGCACGGCGTTTCTGGAGCTGTCGTCGCTGGCGGCCTACGGGCAATATGGCGGCGAGGTGCCCGGCGCGGGGATTGTGACCGGCATAGGGATCGTCCACGGCCTGCCTTGTGTGGTGATCGCCAATGACGCCACGGTGAAGGGTGGCTCCTTCTATCACGAAACGGTGCAAAAACACATCCGTGCACAGGAAATCGCGGCGGACAACCGGCTGCCCTGCCTTTATCTGGTGGATTGCGGCGGCGCATATCTGCCCGAGCAGGACCGGGTGTTTCCCGATGCCCGCCATTTCGGCAATTCCTTTTATCGCCAGACCAACATGTCGGCCAGCGGGTTGCCGCAGATCTCGGCAGTGTTCGGCGGCTGCACGGCGGGTGGCGCCTATATCCCAGCTCTGTCGGATGAGGTCATCATGGTGCGCGGCAATGCGCGTATCCATCTGGGCGGCCCCTCGATCGTAAAAGTGGCGATCAACGAGGAGGTTGATGGCGAAACGCTGGGGGGCGCCGAGATGCACTCGCGCGTCTCGGGCGTGTCCGACCATCTGGCCGGGGACGAGTATCACGCGCTCGCGCTGATGCGCGACATTGTGGCCGAGTTGGGCCAGACGCGCCCGTTGCATCCCGACGCGGCCCCCGAACCGCCAGCGCGTGACCCCGAGGAACTGCTTGGGGTCATCAGTGCCGACCGAAAACAGCCCTATGACATGCGCGAGGTTCTGTTGCGTATGATCGACGGGGGGGGGTTCCGAGAATTCAAGCCCGCCTGGGGCGAGACGCTGGTTTGTGGCACCGCGCGCATACACGGCTATCGCGTGGGGATCCTGGCCAACAACGGCGCGTTGTTGTCAGAAAGTTCGCTGAAGGGCGCGCAGTTTGTTTCGATGTGCGATCAGCGCAATATCCCGCTTCTGTTCTTGCACAACATCTCCGGCTTCATGGTCGGGACAGAGGCCGAACGCGGCGGCATCGCCAAGAACAGCGCCAAGCTGGTCTATGCCATGTCCGTGGCCAAGGTGCCGCGCCTGTCGGTCCTGCTGGGCGGGTCTTATGGCGCGGGCAATTACGGTATGTGCGGTCGCGGCTTCGCGCCGAATTTCCTCTTTGCCTGGCCCACGGCGGAACTTGCCACCATGTCCGCCGACATCGCAACCAACGTGATGCTGGAACTGCGTCGCCAGAAGGGCGGTGGTCCTGAAAAGATGAATGCCGACATGGCGGAAATCGAGGCACAGGTGCGCGCGCAATACGCCGAGCAGTCCGACCCTTACTATGCCACCTCGCGGCTGTGGGATGACGGGCTGATAGAACCGGGCCAGACCCGCGATATACTGGGTCTGTGCCTGGCCATTGTCTCTTCGGTGCCTGAAGCAGGGCGCTACACGCCAGTATTCAGAATGTGAGGCCGATGACATGACAACAATTTATGAAACCATCCAGCTCGAGACCGACGTGCGTGGCGTCGCCACCATAACCCTGAACCGGCCGGAGAAACACAATGCTCTGAACGGCAGGCTGATCGCCGAACTTTACGACGCGGCTGGGCGGCTGGCTTCCGACGACAGCGTGCGCATCGTGGTCCTGACCGGTGCCGGCAAGAGCTTCTGCGCCGGGGGGGATTTCAACTGGTTCGCCTCGAATATCGAAAAGACCCGTGCGGAGCGGGTCGAACAAAGCGCAACGCTTGCGCAGCTTTTGCGCCGTCTCGATACGCTTCCCAAGCCACTGGTCGGGCGGATCAACGGGCCGGCCTATGGTGGCGGGGTCGGCATGATTTCGGTCTGCGACTATACCATCGGCGCAGAAGGGGCGCGGTTCGGTCTGACCGAGGTCACGCTGGGGCTGTTGCCCGCGAATATCTCGCCCTATGTGGTCGCTCGCATTGGCAAGGTACATTCGCGTGAAACCATGTTGTCAGGGGCGTTGTTCGATAGTGCACGGGCCGAACGGATTGGCCTTTTGACCGAAGTCGCCGTCCCCGAAGCGTTGGATGCCGCCGTTGAACGGGTAGTGCTCGATCACCTTCAGGCCGCGCCCGGTGCGGTGGCGGATACCAAGGTGTTGATCGCCTATGTCGCGGACCACGATCTTGAAACCGATATGATCTACACCGCTGACCGTTTGGCCGATGCCTGGGAAACCGAGGAAGGCGTTGAAGGCATCAATAGTTTCCTCAACAAGAGCGTGCCTTCGTGGAGGGTGAAATGAGTTTCATCCGCGTCCTGATTGCCAACCGGGGCGAAATCGCCCGGCGCATCCAGCGCGGGTGCCGCAAGTTGGGCCTGGAATCGGTGGCCGTTTTTTCAGAAGCCGACCGCGATGCGCCCTTTGTGGTCGAGGCGGATCACGCCGTCTCCATCGGCCCTGCCACCCCATCTGCCAGCTATCTGAACGTCGCGGCAATCCTTGAGGCCGCACGCGCCATCGGTGCGGATGCCGTGCATCCCGGTTATGGCTTTCTGTCCGAAAACGCCGATTTTGCGGCGGCGGTCGAAGCGGCGGGGTTGGTATTCATCGGCCCCGAAGCCCGCGCCATTGCCCGCATGGGATCGAAGATCGAGGCCAAAGCCGCTGCCGAAGCCGCAGGGGTGCCGGTGCTGCCCGGTTATCGCGGCGTCGATCAGTCTGATACGCGCCTGCTGCAAGAAGCCAAGGCGCTTGGCACGCCGTTTCTGGTCAAGGCCAGCGCCGGCGGCGGCGGGCGCGGAATGCGCCTTGTCACCGACATGGCCGACGCGCCCGAGGCGATCGCCTCCACCCGGGCCGAAGCGCAGGGTGCATTCGGCGATCCGGCGGTGTTCCTGGAACGGTTTGCCGCGCGAGCCCGCCATGTCGAAGTGCAGATACTCGGTGATACCCACGGGACCGTGGTGCATCTGGGCGACCGAGACTGTTCGCTTCAGCGCAACCACCAGAAGCTGATCGAAGAGGCCCCGGCCCCGGACCTGCCCGACGATCTGCGCGATGACATGCGCACCGCGGCCGTGCGGCTTGCGCAGGCGATCGGATACCGCTCTGCCGGAACGGTGGAATATCTCTATGATCCTGAGCGCGCCGAATATTACTTCCTCGAAATGAACACCCGCCTCCAGGTCGAGCATCCCGTGACCGAGGCAGTCACCGGAATCGACCTCGTCGAATGGCAATTGCGCATCGCGCGGGGCGAGGCGGTGGGCTTTGGGCAATCCGATCTGCGCTTCGACGGACACGCTATCGAAGTTCGCATTGCCGCCGAGGACCCTGCCCGGAATTTCCAGCCCGAAACCGGCACGATCACGCTTTGGGTGCCGCCCTCGGGTGTGCGGCTCGATACCGGGGTCGGCGAAGGCTCGGTTGTGAGCCACCATTACGATTCCATGCTGGCGAAGCTGGTCGTCCATGCCCCGGACCGGGCACAGGCGATCCGCGAAACCGTGGCCGCGATTGATCGCTTCGCCGCGGGCGGGGTGGGGCTGAACCTCGCGTTTCAGCGCGCCTTGCTGACACATCCGGATTTTGCCGCGCTCCGGCATCATACTGCGGGGCTGGCCGAGCTGTTTCCGGGCGGATGGAGGCCGCCCGAACCCGATGCGCAAAGCCGCGCGCTGGCGGCGCTGGCTTTGCATCTGCATTTGACCCCCCAAGATGGCAACACCCCGTGGCAAACGCTTGGCGCGTGGCGTCTGACTGCGCCTGCGGGCCGGCCGGGGGCGGCATATTATTGGGCTTCGGGCGATGACGAGCCGATCCGGGTGGAAAGCAACGGATATGGACAATCGATAATATTGCCCGATGGTGCTGGTCTCGCCACCGAAGCGGCCAAGCTGGGAGAAGGACGTCTGACCGCGCGCATCGACGGCATTCCCCGCGAGTACATTGCCCATCTGTGCCGCGCGAAAAATCATTGGCAGGTGCACCTTTCCACACTCGACGGCTTGGCCGGTTTTGCCCTTGAAACGCTGGAGGACAGATATTTTCAAGCCGCCTCGGGAAAAACCGGCGGGGCTGACACGCTCGTTGCGCCGATGCCCGGAGCGGTAGACGAACTGCGCGTTGCCGTCGGAGACCGCGTGGCGGCGGGTGACACGCTGGTGGTGCTTGAGGCGATGAAACTTCTGCAAAGCCTGACCGCCCCAGTTTCGGGCATCGTTGCCGATATCTATTGCGCACCGGGTGATACGGTCGCCGGGCAGGCGCCACTTATAAAACTTGATCAGGAGGAAGCCCGATGACCAGGCAAGACCCCATCAGCGCGGCAGCAGGCCCGTTCAACGAAGACCTTGAGATGATCCGGGCGCAGTTGCGCCGGTTCATCGAAACGGAAGTGACGGCCAACGGCGAGCCCTGGGAAGAGGATGGCATGGTGCCGCGCGACGTGCTGCGCCGGATGGGTGATCTTGGCGTGCTGGGAATGCGCTATGATCCACAATTTGGCGGCGCAGGACTGGATGTGATGTCCAGCGTCATGTTGGCCGAAGAGGTCGGCCGCTCCACTTTCGGCGGCTTTTCGGCCACGGTTCTGGTGCATACCGATATGGCCTCGCCGCATCTTGAAAATGCCGGCACGCCCGAGCAGAAGGCGCGCTGGATGCCGTCGATCACTTCGGGCGAAAAGATCGCCGCCGTGGCCGTAACCGAAGCGGGTGCCGGTTCTGATGTTGCGGGAATGCGCAGCCGTGCCGTGCAGGACGGCTCGGACTGGGTGCTCAACGGCACCAAGATGTTCATCACCAACGGCGTGCATGGCGACCTCTACTTCGTTGGTGCTAAGACCGACCCCGACGCCAAGGGCTCGCGCGGGATCACCATGTTTGCGGTCGAAAAGGGCACGCCGGGGTTCTCGGTTGGCCGGGCGCTGAACAAGACCGGCTGGCTGTGCTCGGACACTGCCGAGCTGATCTTCGAGGATGTGCGCATCCCGACTGAGAACGTGCTGGGCGAGGTGAACAAAGGCTTCTACTCGGTTATGAAGAACTTCCAGAACGAGCGGATCGTGCTGGGCGCGGTGGCCTGCGCCGAGGCGCAGACCGCGCTCGACATGACGGTGGACTACGTCAAGCAGCGCAAGGCCTTCGGCGGCGTGCTGTGGGACAAGCAGGCGGTGCGCCAGCGGCTGGCGAATTGTCAGACGCGGATCGAGGCGGGGCGGCAGCTTACCTATCACGCCGCGGCACTGGATGCCGCGGGCCGCGATTGCGTGAAGGAGGTCTCGATGGTCAAGGCCTATTGTGGTGAACTGGTGAACAGTGTGCTCTACGACTGTGTTCAGTTCCATGGCGGCATGGGCTACATGCGCGAAACACCCGTGGAACGCATGTCGCGCGATGCCCGCGTTCAGGCCATCGGCGGCGGTGCCAGCGAGGTCATGCTCGAAGAGGTCGCTAAACGTATGTGAGCCATACCCCTAAAATCAACGATCTGCCAAACAGAGGATTAATGATTGGCAACTATTCAGGTCACGCAGCCTGATTCAGGTCGTTCTGTTGCATGAAATCCGGCAATTCACCAGCAAATAGCTGCTCCAATGTGTATGCCAACCGGTCCTGCTTGACCGCGGTCGAGAGGAAGCTGCGCATCCGGCAAAAGATCTCGGCGCCCTCCCAGGAGCGAAAACAACCTGAGATCTTCTGCTGCACTTTGGTCATCCGCAGGTTGCGCTCCCCCCCCTGATTGTTGGTGAAGGGGCGGCGGGATCTTCAATAAAACGCAGCACGTCGTCCTCATGCGTTCGGGGGACATTCCTGCAGGTTGCGCGCTTTCGTGCGTATAGTGCGCCCTCGCGTCCCGGGCAGTGGCTTCATTGGTGGCGGGCACTCGCCATTCGCCCCATGTCTTGAGGTTTGTCTTCTGCGCCGGTATTATTCTAACAAACGTTAGAATAATACCATGGAGAGCGAATGACCAGCCCACTTCATCAACTGAAAATCATCGAGCTTGGCCACGTTATCGCCGGGCCTCTTTCGTCAGCTCTGCTCTCTGATTTCGGTGCGGATGTCATCAAGATCGAGGCGCCCGACCGGACGGACATGATGCGCGACCTCGGCCCCAAGGCAGAGGACGGGGTCGGCGTCTGGTGGAAGACACTTGGCCGCAACAAGAAAATTCTGAGTCTGGACTGGAAGTCGGACGAAGGCCGGAACATCCTGCGCAGGCTGGTTGAAGGTGCCGATGTGCTTGTCGAAAATTTCCGACCCGGCGTGCTTGAGCGGGCAGGTGTCGGGCCGGACACTTTGCATGAGTGGAACCCGGATCTGATTGTACTGCGCGTGTCGGGTTACGGACAGGAGGGCCCGATGCGGGATGTGCCCGCTTTTGGGCGCGCGGCAGAGGCTATGAGCGGTCTCGCCCACCTGACCGGCTTTGCCGATGGGCCGCCGATGCATCCTGGATTTCCTGCGGCCGACAGCACAACAGGATTGATGGGCGCTTTGGGCATTATGATTGCTTTGTTTGCGCGGGAAAAAGGGGTTGCACGCGGCCAGGTTGTCGATCTTGCGGTGTTCGAGTCGCTGCTTCGGTTGATGGACTATCCGGTGCCCGCGCTGACAGGCGCGAACCTTTCACCCCAGCGCAATGGCTTGCGCCAGCCGATGGATTTTGCACCTGGCGGCATGTTCCGTACATCTGACGGGGTGTGGCTGACCGTTTCCGCAGGCAGCGCAGAGACGGCCCAGCGACTGCTGCGGGCGGTGGGCGGAGATGCGCTGACCGAAGACCCGCGGTTTGCGACCCTTGGCCTGATGTCCCGCCATATGGCCGTGGTCTTTGATGCCATCAATGATTTCGTCACGCAGCGCACGCTTGCCGAGGTTGAGGCGGAATTCGCCCGCCATGATGCGGTTGCCTCACGGGTGCTGAGCGTCGAGGAGATCACGATGAATGAGCAGATACGCCATCGCGGAGACATCGTGTCGGTCGCGGGCGAGCAGACGCAGGTCGTCGGTCCGGTCCCGCATCTGAGCGCCACGCCAGGCGAATTGCGCTGGCTGGGGCGGCCACCGGGAGCAGATTCCCGCGAGATTCTGCGCGATCTTGGTTTTGACGATGCCCGCATCACAGCTCTGCATGAGGCAGGGCTTGTGGGCCAGGAGATACGTAGTGACTTTTCGGATGACGAATGAGCAGGAAGAAATTCGTAGCCAGATCCTTCGAATATGTGCGCAGTTTGACGATGATTACTGGTTGCAGCGGGATCGCACCGGTGATTTTCCTCATGAACTGCACAGAGCGATGGCCGACGGCGGGTGGCTTGGAATCGCCATGCCGGAAGCGGTCGGCGGTGCCGGTTTGGGGATTACCGAGGCGACCATAATGATGCAGGCGATCGCGGAGTCGGGAGGTGGTGCCAGCGGGGCCTCGACTGTGCACATGAATATATTTGGCCTCAACCCGGTAGTGAAGTTCGGAACCGGTGAGCAGCGCGCCCGAATGCTACCCCCCTTGATTGCCGGTGATGAAAAGGCCTGTTTCGCCGTGACCGAGCCGACCACGGGTCTGGATACTACGAAGCTGAAAACCATGGCAGTGCGACAGGGTGACAGGTATGTCGTGCATGGCCAGAAGGTTTGGATTTCGACCGCCCAGGTGGCCGACAAGATGTTGCTTCTGGCAAGGACTACACGGCTTGAGGATGTGACCGACCCGACCGAGGGGCTGAGCTTGTTCTATACGGATCTCGACCGCAATTTCGTGGATGTGCGTGAAATCGAGAAGATGGGCCGCAAGGCAGTCGACTCGAATGAGGTGTTTATCGACGGCCTGCCGATTCCGGCCCAGGACCTGATCGGAGAAGAAGGTAAGGGCTTCCGGCAGATCCTGCACGGGTTGAACCCCGAGCGCATTCTCGTGGCTGGCGAATGCATTGGCATCGCGCGCAACGCTCTGGCGCGTGCGGCGCAATACGCCAACGAGCGTGTGGTCTTTGGGCGGCCGATCGGCCAGAATCAGGGCGTTCAGCATCCGCTGGCTCAGGCCTGGGCACGGGTGGAAGCCGCCAATCTCATGGTGATGCATGCCGCCGCCCTTTACGATTCGGGAGAGGCGTGCGGAGTAGAGTCGAACGCAGCCAAGCTTCTGGCCGCAGATGCCGCTGTCGAAGCAACCGAAGCCGCGCAGATTACCTTTGGCGGCTTCGGGTACGCCAAGGAATATCATGTTGAGCGTCTGGTAAGGGAGGCACTGCTGTTCCGCATCGTGCCTGTAACGCCACAGATGCTTTTGTCTTTCATCGCGGAAAAAGCGCTTGGGCTTCCAAAGTCTTACTGACCAGAAGTAATTGGCGGGAGCAGGGAGGATTGTCGTCTTGACAATTTTCTAACGCGTGTTAGATTAAAAGAGCTACCCTGAATGGGCAAGGGAGGAAGCATGAGTAAGTCGCAGTTCGGGTCTTCACGAGAGAGTTTGGCTACACGTTCGACCGTGTATTCCGGTGATTTATTTGCGGGCAAAACCGTTGTTGTAAGCGGCGCAGGCGGTGGTTTGGGGCTGGCGATTGCGGCCCTCTTCGCCAGGTTGGGTGCCAGCCTTGCGATCAATGGACGCGACGAGGAAAAGCTGGCTTCGGCCAAGGAATTTCTCGAAAGCTTGGGCGCCAAAGTCTTTGCCAGGACGATGACCATCCGGGATCCCGAACAGGTCACGGAGTTTGTCGGTGAGGTAAATCAAGAATTCGGTTCGATTGACGTTCTGGTGAACAACGCGGGGGGGCAGTTTCCACAGGCCGCGCTGGACTTTTCCCCGAAGGGCTGGAGCGCGGTCATAGATACTAACCTCAACGGTACCTGGTGGGTTATGCAATCCACTGCGCGCCACTGGGTTGAGCACAAGCAACCAGGTTCGATCGTTAACATCGTGGCCGACATCTGGCGCGGCATGCCCGGCATCGCACATACATGCGCGGCTCGGGCAGGGGTGATTTTTCTGTCCAAATCGGTCGCGGTGGAGTGGGCGCCCCATGACATTCGTGTGAACTGCGTGGCGCCAGGCTGTTGTGAGAGCTCCGGGTTTAGTCGCTACCCTGAGGATGGCGCGGCAACCTTTCAGGATTCTAATCCGATGCGGCACGCAGGGGATGAATGGGATGTCGCCGAAGCGGTTGCCTATATGGCCGCCAATTCAGGAAAATTCATAACTGGTGAAGTGCTTAACATCGACGGTGGGCAGCAGATGTGGGGGGATCCCTGGCCAACAGGTCGGCCGGACTACTTTCGGATTGCATGACGAGTGCGTGACATGTGCGCCGAAACTGATTGTGATATCTAGATGACGACAAATAAAACAACAATCGGCACTGGAGATTAGATGACTAAAAATAATCAAACCACAACCCATGTCGGAGACGGGGCGCTATTAGAGTGCAGCGGGATCGAGCGTCGGTTCGGCGGCATTGTCGCCGTCACAGGCGTGGATTTCGTTATTCGCCCGGGTGAAATTTTTGGCCTCGTTGGTCCAAATGGAAGTGGGAAGACAACACTTACGAACGCGATCACCGGGTTTTACCCGCCAAACGAGGGAACTGTCCGGCTGGCCGGAAAAGATATCGCGGGCACAGCACCCCACAAAGTTGCAAAACTTGGCATTGCCCGAACGTTCCAGAACCTCGCTCTGTTCAATGGGATGAGTGTTCTCGACAACATCCTGCTCGGTCGGCACATCTACATGAAACCAGGCGTTTTGCGTACGGCGCTTTATTGGTGGGCCGCGCAGCGTGAAGAAATCGAGAATCGCGAGATCGTCGAGGAGGTGATCGAGTTTCTGCAACTTGAGAGCATCCGGCACGAGTTGGTCGATGGGCTTCCAATAGGGCTAAAAAAGCGGGTCGAGCTTGCGAGGGCTCTGGTAGCGGAGCCGAAAATGCTGATTCTCGACGAGCCGATGGCCGGCATGAACCAGGAAGAAAAGGGGTATATGGCGCGCTTCATTCTGGACGCGCGGGCCGAACGGGGCGTCAGCGTCTTGCTGATCGAGCACCATATGGATGTCATTATCGGCATTTGCGACCGGATGCTTGCGCTGAACTACGGTGAGATGATTGCTAGCGGCCTTCCGAGGGACGTTGTAAACGACCCCCGGGTCATCGAGACATATATCGGAGGGGCTCATGGTTGAGGGAGCAAAAATACAGTCTTCGGAAGGCAACACACTCGGCGCTTTGCTGGCCTGGAACGCTTCAAACTACGGAGGAGATATCGCGCTTCGCGAAAAGGAACGCGGCATCTGGGAGGAAACCACTTGGGCTGAGTATGCCGAAGAGGTTCTTGAGTGCGCGGCCGGTCTTGAAAAACTTGGTGTCGCGCCGGGCAAGGCCGTGCTGATCCTGGGTGACAACCGCGCCCGGCTTTACTGCGGTATGCTTGCGGTCGCGCTGCTCGGGGGCTTTGCCATGCCTGCCTATCCGGGAGCGACGATCGACGAACTTCAGCATTTTCTTGGCGAAGTCGAGATCGTCGCGGCTATTGCGGAAGATCAGGAGCAGGTGGACAAGATCCTTGAGCTGAAGGAAGCAGGCGCTGGAGGCATCGCCCACATCATTTATGATGAAGTGCGCGGTCTTGGATTCTATGAGGTCGATGGCCTCATGTCCTGGGATCATCTGATCGAAGTTGGTCGGCACGACCTCAACGACGATCCACATCGGCGCGAAGAACTCACGCATCGGACCAAGCCCGAAGATCCGGCGATTTTTCTACATTCGTCGGGGACAACCGGCAAGCCAAAGGGCATCGTTTTGAGCCAGAAGAACGTTCTGGCCGCGGCGCGCAATGGTCATGCCGCCGGGGCCTTCGACGAGAACGAGGAAATTCTTGCTTATCTGCCGATAGCGTGGGTGGGCGATTACGCCATCACCGTCGCGGCCGCGCTGCTTCTGCGCTTCACCGTTAGTGTGCCGGAGCGGCAGGAAACGGTCGTTCGGGACATGCGCGAAATTGCGCCGACTTTCTACCTGGCGGCACCCCGAAGCTGGGACCAGATGCTGACAACAATCCAGGTTGGAATGGAGGATTCAACGCCGTTGAAGAAGTGGTTGTACCACTTTTTCATGGATCGGGCCATTGCCGCCGAAACACGCAAACTGAACGGCAAGAGTGGCGGCGCATTGGAGCCGTTAGGCCGACTGTTGGGCGAGGCGATCATCTTCGGTCCGATCAAGGACCAGTTCGGCATGAGCCGCTTGAAGAATGCGTTCACTGGCGGCGAGGCGATCGGCGAAGACACTTTTGTCTTTTATCGCGCCCTGGGGATCAAGCTGCGCCAGTTTTACGGTCAGACCGAGAACAGCGCAATTAACGCAATTCAGTCACCAAGTGAAGTACGCCTGCATACTGTTGGCAAGCCCGTGCCGGGCGTTGAGGTGAAAATCGGGGAGGATGGAGAAATCCTGGTGCGCTCGGATAGCGTGTTCGAGGGGTATTTCGACAAACCCGATGCGAGTGCCGCTGCCCTGGAGGGAGGGTGGCTGCATACCGGCGACGCTGGCTATCTGGAGAAGAACGGCCACCTTGTCGTGCTGGGGCGTGTCTCCGAGGTCATGCACACGTCAAGCGGTGAACGCTATGTGCCCAACTATATCGAGAACCGGCTGAAATTCAGCCCGTATATAAAGGATGCCGCAGTGGTCGGTGCCGGTATGGACGAACTGACGGCAATGGTCTGTATGGATTTCGAATCGGTGGGACACTGGGCCGAGGTGAACGGAGTGCCTTACGTGTCGTATTCCGATTTGTCTCAGCGGGACGAAGTGGCCATGCTTCTGCACGAGGCTTTCGAGCGAGTAAACAAGGTTATCCCCGAGCCGCTGCACCTGAAACGTTTCGTCAGCCTGCCGAAGGAGTTCGATCCGGACGACGGAGAAATTACCCGGACAAGGAAACTGCGTCGCAAGGTTGTGCAGGAACGCTACGCTGATGTGATCGCTGCACTCTATGATGGCTCAAAAGAGATCCATTTCAGTGCGCAGGTGACTTACGAAACTGGCGAAACCGGGGGGGTCGACAGAACCCTTCCTGTACGGGAGGTTTAAATGGACTGGATTTTTTTAACTGAGCTGGCGATTAACGGTGCCCTTACGGGGCTTCTGTATTCGCTTGTCGCAATTGGTCTTGTGCTGATTTATAAGGCATCCTCGGTGCCCAATCTGGCGCAGGGCGGTCTGACGATGCTTGGGGCATATGTGGTTCTTGCGCTGTCGAGAGATGCGGGAATGCCGCTGTGGCTGGCCATCCCGCTCGCTGCAGTCATCATGTTCGGCATGGGCTTCGGTATTGAGCGCGTTGCCCTCAGGCGCCTGGCGGGCCGCCCTGTTGTCATGATCCTGATGATGACACTTGGCATCGACATTTTCCTCATCGGCACAACGCTTGCCATTTGGGGTGGGACGTCAAGTTCGATGAACCTGGGTATTAGCTATGAACCACTGTTAATGGGCGACATCTTCATCAGTCGCATCCATCTCGTCGGCGCCGGAGTTGCGCTCTCTCTATTCGCCGCCTTTATGCTGTTCTTTAGGACCCGGACCGGGATCAAATTACGGGCGATAGCGGATGATTACATGGCTTCGTGGTCGGTCGGGATTTCGGTTGAGCGTGGAGTCGGACTGTCCTGGGCGCTTGCATCACTTGTGGCTGTTGGGGCAGGTGTGATCTGGGGCGAAATTCAGGGGGTCGATCAGTCGTTGTCGATATTGCTTCTCAAAGGTCTGACAGTCGCTGTTCTTGGTGGCCTGGACAGTATTCTGGGTGCGGTGATTGCGGGTGTAATTATCGGCATCATTGAAAACGTCGGCGCGGAATTTCTCGATCAGTTTGTCGGGGGCGGGAGCCGTGAACTCATCGTTGCCGCTGTCCTAATTCTTACGGTCATGATCCGTCCGCACGGACTGTTCGGCCGCCACGATATCGAGAGGGTGTAAGGGATGTTTTATCGACTTTCCGGCGTTCACTACGACAGTTTCGCTTCAGATAGCCGTATCTTCAAGGTTCCAGCAGATCGGAACCTGGCTGTATTCTTTCTTCTGTTTGGATTGGCGGCACCGTTCATCATACCGTCGCTTTACCTGAACAGTTACATGCTGCCCTGGCTGCTCTGGACGGCGGCCGCTCTGGGCCTGAACCTGGTGACGGGGTGGGCCGGCCAGCTTCATTTGGGCTACGCGGCTGTCATGGCCGTCGGAGCGTATTCAGCGGTCCACGCCGTGCGCTTCGGGGTACCTTGGGAATTCGCCCTCCTCATTGGTGGGCTGGCATCATCGGTTATTGGTAGCCTGTTCGCTTTCGCCGCATTGCGGGTGAAAGGTCTCTATCTCGCGCTCACTACCCTCGCGATGCAGTTCGTAATGGACTGGGTGCTGAACCATTCACCAACTATTTCGGGGGGTTCACACGCGTCGCTCCAGTCTCCAACGTTCGCGCTCCTTGGGCAGGAGATAACCTCTGATGTTGGCTATTACTATGTCGGCTTCGGATGGTGCGTGTTGGTGACGATCTTAATGTTGAACCTCAAACGCACCGGGTTGGGGCGTGCGCTGGTCGCCGTGCGGGAGAAAGACTTTGCCGCCGCGATTCTGGGTGTGAACAGTTTCTACTACAAGATCCTGGCCTTCGCGACATCGTCGTTTATTGCGGGGGTCAGTGGAGCCTTGCTGGTTGCGACATTCTTCTTCTTGGCCGCGCCGGAACAGTTTTCGGTGGGCGTGTCGATCCAGGTGCTTGCGATGGTGATTGTCGGCGGACTGTCGAGCATTATCGGTTCTTACTTCGGGGTTGCCCTGATTCTGCTTGCACCGGGCCTGGTGAACGGTCTTGTCGTTGCGGCAAGCGGGGGGTTAGGCATGCAGGTCACTGATGAAACGCTCGCCCATATCCCGAATGCCATTTACGGTGCGCTGATCGTCATAATTCTCCTGATCGAACCGTTGGGGTTGGGAAAGCTCTACGGCAACGTCAGGGATTATCTGATGGTCTGGCCCTTCGATCAGCTAAGGAAGTAAATAAAAATGCCGATGCAAGAAAAAGTTGAAGCTCAGTCCATCTTGTCGATGAACAGTGTCGAGGTGCTGTACGATAACGTTATGCTGGCGATCAAAGGCGTTTCGGTTCAGGTGCCAAAGGGCAAGATGATTGCGCTTCTGGGCTCGAACGGAGCGGGAAAAAGCACAACCTTGAAAGCGATCAGTGGTCTTTTGAAAGCTGAACGCGGACGTATCAGTCGAGGGGAAATAAAGTTTAATGGGACGGATATTACCGAAGTTCTCGCACAAAAGCGCGTCGGAATGGGCATCTGTCACGTCGTCGAAGGGCGGCATGTTTTTGAACATTTGACACCGGACGAGAACCTTACCGCAGCGGCGCCGTTGGGGATGTCCCGTTCAGTGCTAAATGTGGAAAAAGAGAAGATATACAACTATTTCCCCCGGCTTGCCGAGCGCCGAAATTCGCAGTCGGGCTATCTGTCAGGCGGTGAGCAGCAGATGCTTGCCATTGGCCGCGCGCTTGTGACCCAGCCTAGCCTTCTAATGCTTGATGAGCCGAGTCTCGGACTTGCGCCATTCCTGGTGAGCGAGATCTTTGACATCCTTCAAAAGATTAACCAAGAGGAGGGCGTGTCGGTCCTGCTTGTGGAGCAGAACGCCCTGGCCGCTCTGGAGATCGTTTCGGAAGGCTATCTGATCGAAAACGGCCGGGTCGTCATGCATGGTACGGCCGAAGAACTCAAATCCAATTCCGACATTCAGGAATTCTATCTTGGCGGCGGGGAAGGCACCGATTTCCACAATGTCAAGCATTACAGCCGGCGTAAGCGTTGGCTGAGCTGAAGTTTTCACGAAAATCCTCTGGGAGAATAAGATGCAACGACTTACTAGGGTGTTAGCCGCTTTTTTGATCGGAGGCAGCGTGATGTTCGGCCCTCAGGCTTTGGCGAAGCCATTCAAAGTTGGCGTCTGCTACGATCTCAGCAAGGCCTATACTTTTGCCTTGCCGCAGATTTCGCAGGTGGCCATGGATCTGGCGAAGCTTGTCAACATGAAGGGCGGGATTGGTGGAGAACTGGTCGAGGTTATTGTCCGTGACCACGGCAACGAACCGCAGCGTGGTATCGAGTGCTATTCTAGGCTCAGCCGCGAGGGCGACTTTGGCTTCGATACGCGCTCGACGCCGGTATCTCTGGCGATCCTGCCGCGCGTGATGGAAGACGAACGCATTCTCATGCAGTCTCTGGTAGGGCGTGGCGATGCCGTGGACGGCACTGTTTTCGAATGGGTCTATCCGGGCGGCCCAACCTATTGGGGGTAGGGAGCCGATCAAGATTCTCCAGACACCGTCCGAGAAAGGGGGCTTGAGCTCCTGCTCTACCCCGTGCCGCTGCCGGGACGCGATCGGGCGGGGCCCGGTCAAGAAAAGTTCCGCGAAATACGGGCAATGACAGTCAGGTAGCAGAAGGCAAGGTGGGACGCAGGGCAGAGCGTCCGAACAAGAAAAGAACGCTCTGCACTGAATCGAAAAGGAGAGAAAAATGAAATACAAAAAGCAACTCAAAGCAGTGGCCCTCGCCATGGTGCTCGCATCAGGCGCGGCAGCTACATTCGCCCAAGCCGAGGAGCCGATCCAATTCGGCCTCTGCTTCGACCTCAGCAAGTCCTATTCCTTCATCACGCCACAGCTGGCCCAGGCGGCTCGGGATCTCGCGATGTACGCCAACGACAACGGCGGCATCGAGGGCCATCCCGTTGAAATCATCGTGCGCGACCACGGCAACGAACCCCAGCGTGGCGTGGAATGCTATGAGCAGCTCAAGCGAGATGGTGTTTTTATTTTCAACTTCATGTCCACGCCGGTCACGAACGCGGCTTTACCGCGTGCCATGAAAGACGGCAATATCCTGATGCAATCCTTTGTCGGCCGCGGTGACGCGGTGGATGGTGAGGTGTTCGAATGGGTTTTCCCGGTCGGTCCAACCTACTGGCAGCAGGCGGCCAACGACGTTGCCTTCATCAAGGAGCAATTGGGCGGCGATCTGGAAAATGCCAAGATTGGCTTCATCTATCTGGATTATCCGTTCGGTCAGGAGCCGATCGAGATTCTGAAAACCCTTTCAGAGAAAGAGGGCTTTGAACTGGAGCTCTATCCGGTACCGCTGCCGGGAACAGACCAATCCGGTGCCTGGAGCAGGATTCGCCGCGACAAGCCGGACTATGTGATCAGCTGGCTTCTGGCGGGCGGGCATGTGGTTGCGTCTAGGGAAATGCGCCGCAATCGCTTCCCGATTGACCGCTACCTGTCTGTTCACTGGATGAACGAGGTCGATATCCGCAATATCGGCGAGGAAGAGGCCAAGGGCATCATGCGCGCGAGCAATGTTGCCGGCGGGCAGGATTTCCCAATCATCCAGACGATGCTGGAGACCTACTATGCCGAGGGCAAGGGAAGTGGCCCCGAAGCTAATGTTCGCGACGTTTATTACAACATGGGCCTTGCGATCCAGGCAACGGCGCATGAGGCGGCGCGTCTGGCGATCAAGGAGAACGGATGGCCGCTGACGCCGGAGGCCATGAAGGCGGGCTATGAGTCGATCGAAAACTTCGATGCCAATGGCCTGATGGCTCCGGTAACCGTGACACCCCAGGACCACGGCGGCGGTGCTAAGACGCGCATTGAACAGTGGGATGGCGAAACCTGGGTTCCGTTGACCGACTGGAACGCCGAGTATACCGATGTGGTGTGGAACGTGGTCAAGGAAAGTTCAGCGAAATACGGGCAATGACAGTCAGGTAGCAGAAGGCAAAGTGGCACGCAGGGCAGAGCGTCCGAACAAGAAAAGAACGCTCTGCACTAAATCTAAAAGGAGAGAAAAATGAAATACAAAAAGCAACTCAAAGCAGTGGCCCTCGCCATGGTGCTCGCATCAGGCGCGTCAGCTACATTCGCCCAAGCCGAGGAGTCGATCCAATTCGGCCTCTGCTTCGACCTCAGCAAGTCCTATTCCTTCATTTCGCCCCAGGTCGCCCAGGCGGCACGGGATCTCGCGATGTACACCAACGACAACGGCGGCATCGAGGGCCATCCCGTTGAAATCATCGTGCGCGACCACGGCAACGAACCGCAGCGTGGCGTGGAATGCTATGAGCAGCTCAAGCGTGAAGGTGTTTTCCACTTCTACTTTCTGTCCACGCCGGTCACGAACGCGGCTTTACCGCGTGCCATGAAAGACGGCAATATCCTAGCGCAAGCCTTTACGGGTCGCGGTGATGCGGTGGATGGTGAGGTGTTCGAATGGGTTTTCCCGGTCGGTCCAACCTACTGGCAGCAGGCGGCCAACGACGTTGCCTTCATCAAGGAGCAATTGGGCGGCGATCTGGAAAATGCCAAGATTGGCTTCATCTATCTGGATTATCCGTTCGGTCAGGAGCCGATCGAGATTCTGAAAACCCTTTCAGAGAAAGAGGGCTTTGAACTGGAGCTCTATCCGGTACCGCTGCCGGGAACAGACCAATCCGGTGCCTGGAGCAGGATTCGCCGCGACAAGCCGGACTATGTGATCAGCTGGCTTCTGGCGGGCGGGCATGTGGTTGCGTCTAGGGAAATGCGCCGCAATCGCTTCCCGATTGACCGCTACCTGTCTGTTCACTGGATGAACGAGGTCGATATCCGCAATATCGGCGAGGAAGAGGCCAAGGGCATCATGCGCGCGAGCAATGTTGCCGGCGGGCAGGATTTCCCAATCATCCAGACGATGCTGGAGACCTACTATGCCGAGGGCAAGGGAAGTGGCCCCGAAGCTAATGTTCGCGACGTTTATTACAACATGGGCCTTGCGATCCAGGCAACGGCGCATGAGGCGGCGCGTCTGGCGATCAAGGAGAACGGATGGCCGCTGACGCCGGAGGCCATGAAGGCGGGCTATGAGTCGATCGAAAACTTCGATGCCAATGGCCTGATGGCTCCGGTAACGGTGACACCCCTGGATCATGGCGGCAGCAGTAAGACGCGCATTGAACAGTGGGATGGCGAAACCTGGGTTCCGCTGACCGACTGGAGCGCCGGGTATACCGATGTGGTGTGGGATGTGGTCAAGGAAAACTCGGCGACGTTCTCCGTCAAATAGTCGAATAAGTGTCCAACTCCCCCGCGGCGTTCCAGCCGCGGGGGAGTTGGACGGCATAAATGCCGATAAATTTCCGAGCGGAAGAGGCGTGGCTAATGAACCCTATCGACGTGACGATTGAAAGCGGTATTGCAACGGTCTGTATCAACCGACCCGAGCGTAAAAACGCGCTGTCGGTGGCCGCAACGAATGGGCTGACCGATGCCTGGGAGAAAATTGAAGCCGACGACAGTGTCCGCGTCGCAATATTGACCTCTGCCGATTGCGGGGTCTTCAGCGCCGGGCTGGATTTGAAGGAAGCCATGCAGATTTCGCGGGATGAGGGTGTCGATATTCTGACGAAAATGCGTGACCCGTTTCATGAAACGATGCGCGCCTGCAAGAAGCCCATCGTTGCCGCCATGACCGGATCCTTGATGGCAGGTGGCATGATGCTGACCCTGAACTGCGATCTTCGCGTTGGCCTCAAGGGCACCAAGGTCGGCATTACCGAGGTCAAAATCGGGCGTGGGTCGCCTTGGGCGGCTCCGGCGCTATCGATGCTGCCACAACCTATCCTCATGGAAATCGTTCTGACCGGCGCCCTGATGCCCATCGAGCGGCTGCATAAGTATGGATTCACCAATTATCTAGAGGACACGCCGGACGCAGTGCGCGCACGAGCGTTCGATCTTGCGAAACGCGTTGCTGAGGCGGCACCGCTCTCTGTCGTCGCGGCCAAAGGGAGCGTTCGCGCCACCATGGATCTGGGCTGCGCAGGCGGTCTGGAAGAGGGCAAGCGCCTGCATGAGGTCGTTTATGCCAGTAATGACGCGATCGAAGGCCCAAAGGCTTTTGCCGAAAAGCGCGCACCGGTCTGGACCGGAACCTGAAGGAGATTGAAATGACCGACCTTATTCGCCTGGACAGGGATGGCCCGGTTGGCATCCTGCGCTTTATTCAGCCAAAGAAACGCAACCCTTACAGCATCGCATTCGTCGAGGAATTGGTGGCGTATCTGCGCGACGCCGAACGGGACGATGCGATCCGTGCTGTGGTCATGACCGGTGGCGAGCACTTCAGCAGCGGGGGGGATCTTGTCGGCTTCCAGGCCGAGATCGCCAAGGGGGCCAGGGCAACATCCGAAATGGTCGACAAGGTTCACGACGGGGGTCGCGCCGCCTATCTCTTCCGCAAGCCGCTGATTTCGGCTGTTTGCGGTGTCGCCTATGGTGCCGGTCTGAGCCTGGCCTTGTCGGCGGACATCGTCGTGGCCGCCGAAGATGCCCGGCTGTGCGAGGTCTTTGCCCGTGTCGGTGGGTGTCCGGACACAGGGTCGAGCTGGTTGCTCCAGCAGCGCGCCGGCGCAGGTGTGGCGCGGATGCTTGTTCTCACAGGTCGTGAGATTGACGGGCGCACCGCTAAGGATCTGCGTGTCGTGGAAGAGTGCGTTCCGGCAAAACAGGTCGAGGAGCGCGCGTTTGAGATCGCTTGCGAGATTGCCCCCCATCCGATGTTCGGCGTACAGACAGCCAAGCGCGTGATGCGCGCCTCAGCAGAGTGTCGTTATCTGGAGGCGCTGGACATCGAGCGCGATACCCAAAGCGTTCTGCTGTGCGCGCACGACTTTCCCGAGGCGATGAAAGCGTTTTCGGAAAAACGAAAACCCGAATTCAAAGACCGCTAAAGCGGTCGAATCCAAATCGAAGAACTTGAAAAACTTAAGGTGGCTCGTTATTACCCCAAGGGCCAGACCGGGCGACCTCCTTATCCGTTTCCTGCCATGCTGCGCGTTGACTGCACGCAGTTGTTCTATAACCTCAGTGACCCGGCCATGGAAGATGCCTTCTACGAGATCGAATTCATGCGCCAGTTCGCCGGTCTGAGGCTAGAGCGCTTACCGGACGAAACCACGATCCTCAAGTTCCGTCATTTTCTTGAGCAACACGGTCTTGGCAAGGTCCTGTTCCAAGGGGTGAACAAGCACCTTGAGAAAAACGGCCTCATGTTGCGCGAAGGCTACATTGTTGATGCTACGATCAATTCCGCGCCCAACTCCAAGAACGAAAGGGCGAACGAGATCCGGAAATGCGCCAGACTCGTAAGGGCAACCAATGGCGCTTCGGGATGAAAATACACATCGGCTTCGACGACACGCTGGGTCTTATCCTCAGCATCGACACCACCGCTGCCAACGTTCATGACATCGTCCCTCTGGCATTCTAATGCACAGCGAAGAGCAACGAGTCTTTGGTGATGCTGGCTACCTTGACATCCAAAGGCGATCCGATCACAAGCATCGCAAGAATCTCTCCTGGTTCATCGCCAAGCGCCTTGGTACACGGAAAACGCTGGATGCTGAGAAGGTTAAAGCCGACAAAATCAAAACCAGTATCCGCTCAAAAGCGGAGCATCCGTTCCGGTGCATCGAGCAGGTGTTCGGCTAGAACAAGGTCCGCTATCGTGGCCTGGACAAGAATTCAAACCGCCTGCAGTAACTTGCTGATCGGTGGAAGATTCCTGCTGACGCAGGGCCATTGTGCTTGTTTTCCGCCAAAATGGCGGGAAACGGCAAAAAACACATAAACAAATAGAGGGTTGCGCCTGAATTTTCCGATCTATGCTGGCTCCAGCGGGGACGCTGGAGAAAATCGGCGGTTATTCAGACTTTTCCTTTTGGAAACCATAAGTCAAGGTGCTTGTGCCCGTCAAACGCGCGATCGACAACGACATGAACGCCACCGGTCAGATGCTTTCCGCGATGCTGGGCTGGTCGCGAGCCACCTTCGCTTCGGAACTCGACATCGACGGCGACAATTGGCTTAGATCATGCCCCGGTGGGTGTATTGAGGTGCAGGGTCAGTGATTCAGGATAAGGCTGTTGGATAGGTACTGCCCATTATGACTTGGGCGTGCAGGAGACAGAATAAATCTCGTTGACGGGAAGGCTATAAATTATTATTCTAACATTTGTTAGAAAGTGGAGAAGGGAAATGGCAAAGTCTAAAGACAACCTGCCGACAGAGACGGAGCGCTATGTCATGCCATCGCATTTTATAGAAAGCGATAGCGGTGAAGTGCAGGACTTCGTGTCCTCTGCGTTGCGTGATCTTCCGCCGGATGCATCCAGACGCGACAAGGCAATCCGCCTGTTCGAGGCGGTTCGCGATAATATCCGTTATGATCCTTATTGTTTCGCCCTGGATGAAGACTCCTATCGCGCCAGCCGAGTTGCCAGGGCAGAAGCGGCGTTTTGCGTTCCCAAGGCAATCCTACTTGCGGCCTGCCTGCGTGCCGTTGGTATCCCCGCCGCTCTGGGGTTTGCGGATGTGCGCAACCACCTGAATACACCAAAATTGCAGGAACTGATGGGGACCGACCTCTTCATCTATCACGGCTACGTTCAATTGTGGCTGGAAGGTGAGCCTTACAAGGTCACGCCTGCGTTCAATATGGAGCTATGTGAACGATTCGGGGTCAAGCCGCTGGTCTTCGACGGCTATCACGATGCCTTGTTCCATGAGTTCGATGAAGAGAACCACCGGCACATGGAATATGTGAAAGACCGGGGGCTGTATTTCGATGCGCCGATGGGAGAATTCCTGACGGCCTTCAAGGAAACCTACCCGAAACTGGAAGAGTTCAACCGCGTTCGAATCTCCAAGGGTTCGAAGGGGTACGATTCCGGTTTTTCAGAGGAGGGGGGCTCTTGAAATACCTTGATGATTTCAACCCGGGGCAGGTCTTTCGCTTTCGCAGCGTCCCGATGAGCGAGGTTGCTATAAAGGCGTTCGCCGAAGAGTGGGATCCGCAACGGCTGCACACCGACGAGGACTATGCGACCACCCTACATGGCAGCCTGATCGCCTCGGGCTTTCAGACGATGCTTGAGGTGTTCAAGCCTGTCATGACGGAAATGATGGTTAATGTCGCTAATATCGGCGGGATCGGTTTCGACAATCTGCGCTGGCTGCGGCCTGTCCGCCCGAATGAACCCCTCGATATCGACATGAAGGTCAACTCGGTCACACCGTCCAAAAGCAAGCCCGACCGAGGTGTTTTGCACTATACGCTCAGTGCCAAGAACCCCAAGGGCGAGATCGTTTTTTCAACTGACACCTCCGTGATGATCCAGCGAAAACAAAATGACACAGACTGATATGATTTCCAGCGACCAGGACGACCTTCGATTGCTGCGTGAGAGCGCCCGCACCCTGTTTGAACGGGCTGGCGGAAGCGGGAGGGCCAGAAAACTGCGTGATGCCGGTGGCACTTGGGATCCGGAGATGGTCCACGAACTGGCCGAGGTCGGGGTTCTCGGTGTGGCGGTGCCCGAAGTGAATGGCGGGCTAGGCATTGGGCTGGCCGCCGGGGGTGTTATCGCGGAGGAGGTCGGCCGCGTGATTGCCCCCGAACCGGTGGTAATGACGATCGGGCTGAGCCTTGGCCTTCTGCGTCGGCTTTGCCCGGATCATCCGAAGGTGGCGCAACTGATCAGCGGTGACACTGTCCTGCCGGTGGCCTGGCAGGAACGTGGCTCGGGTGGGGCGCCTGGCGATGCGGCATGCCGCTACGCAGATGGAAAGCTGACCGGCAGCAAGGCCTGGGTCGTCGGCGCGGCCGGATCACATGGTTTCCTTGTTGTGGCCCGGGGGGACGATGGTCCTGTCCTGGTCCTGGTCGAGGCCACCACAAACGGATGTTCCGTCGAAAATCGCCTGCAGGCTGACGGTAGTGCGATGGGTGAGCTTTCGTTTTCGGCGACTCCGGCCGAGGAACTTGCCCGGGGCAACGCCGTAACAGAGGCGCTCAGCGAAGCAATCAGCGATACAACGGCGCTTGCCGCGGCCGAGCTCGTCGGCCTGAGTGATCGCGCTTTTGAAATCACTCTGGACTACATCAAGACCCGTGAGCAGTTCGACAAGCCCATCGGTTCCTTTCAGATCCTTCAGCATCGCGCCGTGGACCTGAATATCATGCGTGAGGTTGCACAGGCGGGTGTGCGCGAAGTTCTGGCCCGGATGCAGTACGAAACAGATCCGGGGGTCCGCAAGCGTCTCGCCAGCCGCGCCAAGGCACGGGCTGTCACGGCCGCAAAGAAGATCACGCGGGATGCGGTTCAGCTGCACGGGGCAGTTGGCTATACCGACGAGTTCGATATCGGGCTTTATCTGAACCGGGCGCTGGTACTGTCGGCCTGGTTGGGCGACGACACCTATCACAGGCGGATGTGGTTCAAGGCACGTGAACAAGAGGGGGCTGCATGATGGCGGACTGGAACGCAATGAGTGATACAGAATTCCGCAAGGAAGTGCGTCATTTCTTTGAAACGGAATACCCCGAAGAGCTGCGTCATCTGCCGCACCGTCCGAAATTCGTGGAGATCGAGCATTGGCACCGCAAGCTGCACGCCAAGGGTTGGGTGGCTCCTGCCTGGCCTGCTGAGTATGGCGGCATGGGGCTGAATGCCGCCAAGCTACTGATCTTTTACGAAGAGCAGCAGCGTTGGGGGGTGAACCGCGGGCGCGACATGGGTGTGCAGATGGTCGGCCCGCTGATTATCAAGTTCGGCACCCAGCAACAAAAAGACTATTGGCTGCCGCGCATCCTCAGCTGCGAGGACATCTGGTGTCAGGGCTATTCCGAGCCCGGAGCCGGGTCCGATCTGGCCAGTCTGCGTACGCGCGCAGGCATCGATGGCAACGACTTCGTCATCAACGGACAGAAGACCTGGACCACGATGGCGCATGACGCCACCCATATGTTCATGCTGGTGCGGACCGATCCGGGCGCACCAAAGAAGCAGCAGGGAATCAGCTTTCTCCTGGCCCCGATGGATCAGCCTGGCGTCGATGTGCGTCCGATCCGGACGCTTGCGGGGGAGTACGAGTTTTGCGAGGTCTTTTTCGACAATGCCCGCACTCCGTGCGAGAACCTCGTTGGCGAGCTAAACAAGGGCTGGACGATGGCCAAGGCGCTTTTGAGTTTCGAGCGTATCTTCATAGGTTCGCCAAGCCTTGCCCAGAACGCCCTGGGGCAGCTTGAAAGCTTTGCTCGGTGCCGCGGCGCCTTTGACGATCCAGTGTTCTGTGACCGCTTTGCCCAAGCCGCGCTCGACGTTGAAGACCACGCCGCGCTTTATGCCCGTTTCGCGGATCAGCTTAAGCGTGGCGAAACGCTGGGTGCGGATGTCTCGATGCTGAAGATCTGGGTGACTGAGTGCTTTCAGCGCATTACCGAACTGATGATCGAGGCTGCCGGCCCCGATGGCGGCACAATAAGTCCGCTTCAGATCGGCAACGTCAGCGTGGACGTTCTGGCGAGCTTCTACAAGGCCCGACCGACAACGATCTACGGCGGGTCGAACGAGATCCAACGCAATATTCTTTCCAAGGCCGTCCTTGGTTTGCCAGGTTGAACCCAAACTAACATCCAACGAAGGAGCAGAACTATGTCGGACCGTTATGCAAAATACAACAAGCTCACATTTGATTATCCGGCGGATCGCGTCCTGCGCATCACCTTTGACCGGCCCGAGTCTTTTAATTCCGTCGATGCGGAAACCCACACCCAGATGACGGATATGTGGATCGATATCGACCGCGACCCCGACATTAATGCGGTGATCGTGACCGGCGCGGGCAAAGCGTTTTCAGCGGGCGGCGACTTCAGCCTGATCGAAAACATGATCGGGAATTCCCATGAGATCATGAAGACGTGGAAAGAGGCTAGGGGTCTTGTCTACAATATTATCAACTGCAATAAGCCCATTATTTCCGCCATCAACGGCCCGGCCGCGGGTGCGGGTCTCGTCGTTGGCATCCTGGCGGACATCTCCATCGCCGGTAAAAAGGCAAAGATCGTCGATGGCCACCCGCGCCTGGGCGTTGCGGCCGGTGACGTAGCGGCAATCATCTGGCCGCTGCTAATCTCGATGGCCAAGGCGAAGTATTACCTGATGACCTGCAAGCCGGTTTCTGGTGAAGAGGCCGAGCGTATCGGTCTGGTGTCGATGTGCGTCGAGGATGACGAATTGCAGAAAATCGCGCTGGACACTGCGGTTGAGCTAGCTAACGGTTCGCAGAGCGCTATCCGCTGGACCAAATATTCTCTAAATAACTGGTTGCGTCAGGCCGGACCGATTTTCGATGCCTCGACTGCACTTGAAATGCTCGGCTTCATGAGCGAAGACGTTAAGGAAGGGGTGTTGTCGCACCGCGAAAAGCGTGCGCCGAACTTCCGTAAGGACTGCCCGCTTTAATAAAAGAATGGTCAAGGAGGCATGGTCATGGCTGAAAACATCTACCTGGATATAGCGAAAGCCTATTCTGCGGCGGCCGAGAAAGCTCCAGGACTGAAGTCGCGATTTGCGGCTGCCGGATTTGATCCGGCAGCCGTGGCATCACTGGCGGATCTGTCGCGCCTGCCGGTGATGAAAAAGGAAGAGCTTTTGAGGATTCAGCGCGATGATCCGCCATTTGGCGGGTTTCTCGCCGCCGATCTGAAGGATGTCGGGCGCATCTACGTCTCCCCCGGACCGATTTTCGAACCCGCTCTGCCTGGTGCGGGGGGGCATGGTCTGGATATGTTGTTCAAGTCGGCGGGTGTCGGGGCTGGGGATATCATTCTGAACACTTGGATGTATCACCTAGTACCGGCCGGTCTCCTTTTTGACGAAGCGGCCCAGGCAGCCGGAGCGACAGTGATTCCCGGAGGCGTCGGAAATACTGAGCTTCAGGCGCAGGTCATCGTTGAAACCGGCGTGACTGCGATCTGTGCGTCAACCGCGTTCTTCCTGACGCTGGCGGAGAAGGTGATCGAAAACTATGGCCGTGAAGCGTGGAAGGTGAAGACGGCATTTCTAGGTGGCGAGATGGGCGACTGGATGGCCAAGCGTCGCCGAATCGAAGCCGATTACGGCGTATCGACCTGGGCCGCCTATGCCACGGCCGATCTGGGCATGGTGGCCTATGAGGATGGCGGCGAAGGCTATGTGGTTCATCCCGACAGGGTGGTGCAGATCTGCGACCCGGTCAGCGGTGAGCAGGTGGCGCATCAAGAGCCGGGCGAGGTTGTCGTGACCGCGCGCGATGCGACTTGGTCCATGATCAGGTTCGGCACAGGCGACAGCGCATTCGCACTGGAAAACAACGCGGATGGAAGCGTTCGCCGACTCTCGACGCTGCAAGGCCGGGTTGGCGCGGCGGTGAAGGTGCGCGAGATATTCATCTATCCCCGCGTCATTGAGGAAGTCGTCATTGCCACGCCGGGTGTCAAGACCGCGCAGGCCGTAGTGACGCGTGAAAATGATCGCGACATTATCCGCCTTTTTCTCGTGCTGGAGAATGGCGCCGATGCGGCCACTGCGGAGGCTGCCGCCGCCGAGGCCTTCAAGCGACATTCGAGAATTCGCACTGATGCGGTGAATGTGATCGAGGATCTGCCGGAGGAGGCAGATCTGATCGTGAACAAGAAGGATGGCTAAGTCCTGGCCCTTATTCACGTCGATCAACACCAATAATCATCCGGCGGCAGGAGCCCCGGTTGACGTAGGGTTCTGAACCCTCCAAAGAAATTCGAGGATAGGGCTCAGGGTGAGGTGTCTCTCTTGCCTAGAATCTAAGGAACTAGCCGTTGATGGGGAGCCAGAGCCTAGCCAGAGCACATCAACAGGGCAAGCTGGCTGCCGCCGCGATCCATAACGTAAATGCTCTCGCTCCGATCGTCGGATGGATTGCGCAGCACTAGCCTATAACTGCTGTTCTCAATGGCGTGATCTGGTGTTAGTGGCCAATTAAAGTGACCCACTACTGGCCATTAATTTTGACCCACCTCCGAGTGGCCGTCAGGCCACAGAACCAGCTACTGTCCCCCGCTTTTATCGATGGCCGGGGGCATGTCAGTGAAGGAGTGGGTTGTGATACACAAGATCAAGGCACTGCACGATAACGGTAAAGGACTGTCGATCCGCGCCATCAGCCAGGAACTGGGGTTATCCCGGAACACGGTACGCAAGTATTTGCGGATGGAGGTGGATGCGATCACAGAGCAGTTTGCAGATCCCTCACGGAGCAAGCGCCTCGACGATCACCGGGATTACCTGGTGCATTTGCTCAAGCAATTTCCCAAGCTCAGCGCCGTCAAGATTGCCCGTAAGCTTCAGGCAAAGGTCGGCGACTTACCGGCCTCAGATCGCTCTATTCGCCGTTATGTGCGAGCACTCAAGGAGGAAGTGGCCTCGGCCCAGATGCGCTACTACGAACCCATTCTGGACGATGTGCCGGGTGTTCAGTGTCAGGTGGACCCTGGCGAGTTACGTGGTGTGTTGATCGGTGGCGAAGAGCGCACGCTGCACTTCGTGGTGTTCGTGCTGTCCTACTCGCGGCTGATGTACGTGGGCTTGGCCTTCCGCCCTCTGGACACCCAGACCTTTATCCAGCTCCACGATGAAGCCTTGCGGTACTTTGGCGGTCTGCCGGAGGAATGCGTTTACGATCAGACCAAACTGGTGGTGATCAACGAGCAGTACCGGGAACTGACTCTCAACCAACGTTTCCATGAGTATGCCACCACCGCCGGGTTCCGGATACATGCCTGTGAAGGCTATGACCCGGAGAGCAAGGGCAAGGTGGAAGCCGGCGTAAAATACGTCAAACAGGACTGCCTTTACGGCGAGGTCTTCCGGGACCAGGAACACGTGCGTCAGCACGTGCAGGACTGGGTTGAGAGCGTGGCCAATCCAATGTCCGCATCCACGGCACCACCGGCGAGCCACCCCGGGAGCGGTTCGAGCGGGATGAACGAGAACACCTGGCGGCCTACCTGTCACCGGCGTGCGTGCAGTCTGTGGCACGGGAGACACGAAGGGCCGACAAGACCGGTCTGATCGCCTGGAAGGCCAACAAGTACTCCGTCCCCATGGCGTGGCAACAGGCCCGGGTGGGCGTTCTGGAGTCCGGCAGTCAACTCCATATCAGCGACCTGAACACGGGCGAAGTCATTGCAAGTCATGCGCTGTGCGCCGACAAGGGCAAGGTGATCAAGAACACCCATCACTACCGGGATCATGCCCAGCGCGTGAACAAGCTGGAAGCCGGCATCAACGCCCTGATCGGCGACGAGACCGGGCACCGGTTGTGTCAGCAGCTCAAGCGCTCCGAGCCTAAGATCTACAAGGATCAGTTGGTGGCTGCCCGTGACCTGCTCAAGCGCCATGCGCCGGTGGATCCAAAGTTGATCACAGCGCTGGCAGAACGCCCCGGCATGACGGCCACACGACTGCAAAGCTACCTGGAAGCGGCCCAGGCCGCCGTCCTCCGGGAACGGCAGCCGGAACCTCTGCCAGAACCCAAGGAAACACTGGACCTAAGTGCTTACCGCCGTCTTGGCCACTCCAGTGGCCAGGGGGTGACCCATGAGCCAGCTTGAGCAAACCGTGGCCCGATACCGCAGCCTGCGTCTGAGCGCAGCCTCTGATGAATTAACGAATCTGCTGGCTGAGGCAGAAGCCAACGAGATGTCTTATCTGAGCTTCGCGGACAGGCTTGCCGAACATGAGATGACTCAGCGCCAGGACAAACGTATCCGCCGGAACCGGAAGATGGCTGCGTTCCCAGCGGAGAAACGCCTGGAGGGCTTCGACTACCGGCACCAGACCACCATTAACAAGCGCCAGGTGAACGCCTTGCTGGACTTCCAGTTCCTCGACGAACGGAACAACCTGGTGTTTATCGGCCCGCCGGGTGTGGGCAAGACCCACCTGGCCATCGGCATTGGCCACAAGGCAGTGGAAGCCGGTTACCGGGTGTTGTTCCGCAACGCCTTGGATCTGGTGGAAGAGCTGGAACTGGCCGAAATGAAGGGTGAGCTAAAAAAGCGGGTCAGCCAGTTGGCCAAGTACGACCTGCTGATCATCGATGAGCTGGGCTACCTGCCCATGACCCGGCAGGCCCGCTACAACCTGTTCCAGCTGATCAACAGCCTTTACGAATACCGGTCCATCATCCTGACCACCAACAAGGACTTCACCAGTTGGGGCGAGTTCTTCCACGACGACAACGTGGCGGTGCCGATCATTGACCGGGTTATCCATCATTCACATATCTTTATGTTGGGAGGAGAAAGCTATCGACTGAAGCGGAAAGTTACAAGCTAGACTATGAAAGGTGGGTCAATTTTATTGGCCAGGTGGGTCAAAATAAATGGCCATTGACATCTGGAAAGCGGGTACTCTGGTTTCCAGGAATTGGGCAACAATGTGGACTTTGAATTCGCGGGAGAACCGGCAAGGGCGTTGATAGGGCTTGGGAGCGCTTATTCGGACTCTCATTAGCGTTCGTTCTTTAACCGAAACCAGAGTGCATAAAGCGCCGGCACAAACAATAGCGTGATCAGAGTGCCAACCGCTACACCGCCGATAAGGACATAAGCCAGTGGCCCCCAGAACAGGTCAAAGGTCAGAGGTACAAACGCCAGAACGGCCGCCAGGGCAGTGAGTACCACGGGGCGGGCGCGTTGGACTGCCGCCTCGACCACGGCTTCCCGGGCAACCATTCCTGCTTTGGAGTTGTCCTGCACCTGCTGGGTCAGAATCATGGTATTTCGCATCAGGATGCCGCCCAGGCCAATCAGTCCCAGCAGCGCGGTAAAACCAAAGGGTTGGTTAAACAGCAGCAAAGCCAGCACAGCGCCAATCAGCCCCAGTGGCGCGGTGGCCAGAACGGTCAAGGTGCCGATAAATGAACGCATCTGAAGCATGATGAAAATCAGCATCAACGCCAACATCACCGGCTGTAATGCCTCGATGGACGCATTGGCTTTGGCGGATTGCTCGACCGTACCGCCGATTTCAACACGATAACCCTCCGGTAACTGTTCACGCAGGCCTGTCATCGCACTCCAGATCTCCTTGGTGACATCCGGTGGCTGGGCGCCTTCCACATCCGCCTGAACGGCCAGGAAGGGAGCACGGTTGTAACGCTTTATAACCGGCTCCTCATAGCGAACCTGCCACTTGCCCAGTTGCTTTACGGAAAGTTTGCGGCCGTCGCGGGTCTTGATTTCAAGATCTTCGGGCATCATCCCTTCGCCACGGGCATTGCGCGCTACCAGTTGAACGCTCCTTATGCCCTGGCGCAGCTCTGTAACGGCCACTCCGCGCAGCTGGAACTGGAGCTGCCGGGCAACCTCTGCCGGGGTCAGCCCCATCCAACCCAGATTTTCCGGGTCCAACTCAAGATAGAGCGTGGGCACGCGCTCATCCCATTCGAGATGCGGCATGAGGATATTCGGATGCCCGGTCATGAGAGTCCGGATCTGGTGCGCGATCTCTCTGAGTTGATCGGGTTCCGGGCCCAACACTCGAAAACTGACCGGCCAGGCCACCGGGGGACCATACAGCAAACGGGTTACCCGCACTCGTGCCTCCGGAAACTCACCCGCCGCAATTCTGGCTTCCAGCGCCGAGATGATGCGATCGCGCCCTTCAACGTCCTGCCCGATGGCAATCAACTTGGCGAATGCCGGGTCCGGCTGCTCGGGGTTTGCCGATACGAAGAACCGGGGTGCACCGGCACCGATGTAGGCAGAAAGGCTTTTCACCTCCGGCATGTCCATCAATATCGCTTCCAGGCGTCTGACACTTTCATCGGTGGTGGCGATGGCGCTCCCCTGCGGAGCAAACACACTGATCAGAACTTCGGGGCGATCAGAACTGGGGAAAAATTGCTTCTGCACTTGAGTTGCCATACCGAAAGCACTGATCGCCAGCAAACCGACTGTGAGAAAAACGACGGTTTTCCGGTACTGTACACACGCGGTAATCGTCCCACGCAACCGCTGGTAAAAAGCGCTTTGGTACAGGTCCTGGCCCGTATGCCCGGTGTAATCGGGCAAGAGCTTGACGCCCAGATAAGGCGTGAAGGTGACCGCTACCACCCAGGAAATTAACAACGAAAAAGCCAGCACCCAGAAAATGTTGCCGGTGTATTCCCCGACACCGGACTGGGCAAATCCGATGGGGACAAATCCGGCCACCGTTACCAGCGTTCCAGACAACATGGGCGCGGCTGTTACGCTCCAGGCATGACTGGCGGCCCGTACCCGGTCCCACCCGCTCTCCATCTTCACAATCATCATTTCAATGGCGATGATCGCATCGTCCACCAACAGGCCCAGTGCGATAATCAGCGCGCCCAGGGTGATGCGGTCCAGGTTAATGCCCGCTATTTTCATCAATAAAAAGGTCAGGCCGAGAGTGACGGGAATCGCGATGCCCACCACCAAACCTGCGCGCAGACCGATCGCCAGTATGCTGACCCCCATCACGACGACCAGCGCCACCAGAAACTTGACCTGAAAAAGATCAACCGCCTGAGTAATGGCTTCGGCCTGGTCGGTCAGGGTCTGTATTGACATCCCCAGGGGCAGTCTGTCCTGTTCAGTACTGACAAACTCGCGCAGGCGCTCGCCAAACGCCAGGCCATTTTCGCCTGCCTCCAAGACGACGCCCAGGAGAATCGCATCCTCACCGCTGGAACGGACGATGTAGTTCAACGGATCTTCATAGCCCAAACGCACCTCGGCCAGATCAGACACGGTGATAAGCTGGTCTCCGATACGCAGAGGTACTGAGGCGAGGCGCTCAATGTCAGACAGGTCGATGTTACTGCGGACATAAACCCGCGGGCCGGCCAGATCAACAAAGCCAAGAGGCTCAAGACGATTGTTGGCCTCTATCGCCTGTAACACGTCTTCTGCCGACAAACCGAGGTTGTTGAGCCGGTCCTGATCAAACTCGAGATACACCCGCTCAGGACGCTCCGCCAGGAGCTGTGCTTTTTGCAAGCCGGGCAACCGCTGCAGGCGATCTCGTATCGATTCTGCCTCGCGGGTCAGTTCACGCATTGGCATTCCGGGTGCCGTCAGGGCTAGCAGAGAGAAATACACATCCGCGAAATCGTCGTTAACGATGGGTCCGATCACACCCCGGGGGAGGGTAGGCCTCTCATCGGACATGCGTTTGCGGACCTGGTAAAAGAGGTCAGGCACTTTTTCACTGGGCGTATAATCCTGGAACCGGATGAGCATGGTGGCCTGTCCGGGCCGAATGGTGGTTTCAACGGTGTCGAAATACGCCACCTCCTGGATTTGCTTTTCCAGACGATCCACCACCTGATTCTGCAGCACCTCGGGGGTTGCTCCCGGCCAGACCACAGAGACCACCATCGACCGCACGGTGAACGCAGGGTCTTCCGCCCGACCAAGGGACGAGAACGCGTAGAAACCGGCAACAACGGACATCAAAAGAAAAAAGAGGGTGACCGAACGCTCGCGCACTGCCAGCGCAGAGAGATTAGGCAGGCTCATCGCGCCAGCTCCCGCACCGCCATGCCAGGAGTGAGCAGGTGTGTCCCCAACGCAACGATGGGCGTTCCCGCGTTGATATCGGCCCTGATCTGCGCATACTCCTCGCCCAAATCGATTACCTCGACCGCAAGGGGGTTTACGGTGCCGTCGGAAACCGCCCAGACCTGTGGCGTTTGCCCTCTCTCGTCAAGGGCACCCAGCGGTACACGATGGCTGGCCGTGGTTTGTTTCTGTGTTAACCGGACACTCACCACCGAACCAAGCGTTAAAGACGAGGGGTAGGGCCCCTCCAGGCTGTATCGGGCACGCCAGCTCCGACTGCCGGGGTCGGCAGCCCCGGCAATCTCTCGCAGACTCAGCGCAAGCTGTTCGCCACTGGACAAGGTGAGATACCCGCCCTTGGGCGGGTTACTGCTCTCAGGTAAAAAAACCTCTACTTCCAGTGATTGATCTTCAGCCAGGACGGCAAGGGTTTGACCGACACCCACAACCTGGCCGGGTTCAACGATGACCTCAGTGACCACACCCGTGTTGGACGCTTTTAGTTCCGCATACCCCAGAGCATTCTGAGCCTGCTGATGGCGCGCAGAAGCCGTCTCCACCTGGCTGCGCGCCTCGCGCTGGGCCAATTCAAGGCGTCGCAGGGTTTGTTCGCTGACAAACTGACGTCCTACCAGTTGCTGCTGGCGCTGGAGCTCATCGGTGGCAATGGCCAGGGCCGCTTCTGCACGCCTCAGATCCGCGGCGGCCCCCTCCGCCGTTGCCACAAGGTCTCGTGTATCGAGCTTGAACAGTAAACGGCCTTTTTCCACCCGCTGACCGGGATCGATGAAACGCTGTTGAATACGGCCGGCGATCTGAAAGGCCTGAGGAACTTCGTGACGGCCTCGCAGGGTTCCTGAAAATCTCTGCGCAGTTGAGGTCGCCTCCTTTAGAACAACGGTTTTTACCCAAGGGATAGGGGCGCGGGCCTCTGGGGGCGATTCCGAAGACTGCTCACAACCAGACAGAATTAACAGCGAGATAAAGAGTGTCAGCATACAGCGCATGGCAGGTGTCCCGGTCGGCAAAATTCAGGTGTGGGTATCAGTTCTCGCGGCAGCCGGACAAAGCAAGCTGCAGGATGGCATCGCGAACGGTGTCGTTCTGCTCCATGGGCAGAAAATGGGTCGTCCCTGCAACCACTCTCACATCAGCTGAAGGTAGCAGGGTCTGCAGGCGTTTTTGCGACGTCGGCGAGAAGGTTGACCCGCGTTCTGCAGCCAGTGCGATAACCGGGCACCGCAACTGACGAATACCCGGCCACGGGTTGTGTTCGGTATGGGCAAACGTCGTACTTTCCCACTCCGGGTTACACGCCAATTGAACTTGATCGTCCTGCGGCATGAAGGCATGCTGGACGTAGGCTTCCAGCCATGCTTCAGGCCAGGTTTTGAAGCCACCGCGACCTCGATAGTTGTCCAGGGCGGCAGTGTGCGAGTCGAACACCCTGCGCCGACGTGCCGCTCCGGCGGCCAGCGACAACCGATGTGACTGACGCAGCAGCTTGGCCCCCCATAACTTAAGGCCCTGCACCGGATCCATGATCACCGGTTCCGCCAGAATCAGACCCAGCACTTTGTCAGGCCGCCGGGCAGCGGCCATGATGCTGGTGGTGGCACCGATGGAGTGGCCGGCAAGCCAGACCGGCTCGTCCTGGCTATCCAGCAGAGCCGTCATATCGCGATAGTAGGTTTCCCAGCCCCGGAATGTCGAAACATTCGCCGCACCGGCGCTGGCGCCATGCCCCCGCATGTCCCAGGCCAGGACATTGACGTCCGTGGCAAGATCGTCAAGGAGGGGGTGGTACAGGCGGCCATGGAAACCCGTGGCATGTGCCCAGTGCAGGGTAGGGCGCGATTTGCTTTGCGGCCAGCGCCACAGTGCGACGTCGGCGCCATCCGTCGCCCGGAATTCGTCGCGTTCAGGTGTGTTGTGCTTAATGTCCATGTCGGTCTTCTTGTTGGGCCGCCATTGTCGGGAGCAACAACTGAACCTGACCAGTGGCGATCGGTTTGTTCTCATCGCCTTGCCAGCAGGTCACCTGGACCAAGCTGGTCCGCCTGCCTTGCCGGACAATGTCGGCCCTGGCGAACGTCGATCGGGCCTTAGCGGAGCGGAGGTAATTGATGTGGCTGTCGAGAATGCGCGGGCAACGTGTCTCCGTATCCTGGCTTTGCGCAGCCACCCGCGCGGTGAGTTCGATCAGGGCCCCAAGCACACCGCCATGGAGGGCAGGTAGCATGAAGTTGCCAATCAGTGCTTCACGACACGGCAAATGAACCAATACACCTGCATCACCGCGCTGAACCTCAAGCCCGAGGTGCCGTGCGTAGGGAATACGCTCCATCAGAGCCTGCCAGTCAGCACATTCTTTCCCACTTTCCGCAGCGCCTGAGATGGGTTGTGCCGAATCGCCAGTCGTGCTCATGCGCTCTCCTTTCCCCGTCCACCAGCATGGAATTGCTGGCCCTGGGTGTTACGCATGAAGGTGGCGTTTGCCGTCGTTAGCAACTCACGATTGCCCTCGCTAAGGATGTCACAATGAATAAACGCGACCTCGTCCGTTAAATGTCGACAGGTAGCCACCGCTAACAGGGCCTGGTCGCCGCTGGCAGGGCGCAGATAATCCATGCGCAGATCCAGCGTGGCAATGGGCATCAACTCCAGGGCCCCCGCGAATACCGCCAGGCCTCCGGCGGAGTCTGCCAGCGAGTAAAGTACGCTGGTGCAGATTTCTTTCGTATCCTCTTGGGCGAACATCCATGACTGTGGCGTCAGACGCATACAGACCTGGCCCTGGTCTACCGAGACGACCTGCATGCCCAGCTCCCTGCCGTGGGGGACCTGTTCGGTTAACTGCCACGCCGTCGCCACAGCGTTACTGTGCTGAACTGTGTTCGGCTTGGCCATCAGATCTGCCCAGCCTGGCATGCCTTTCGTACCGGGGCGGAAGTGATGGGAAACCGCTGATTTTCATCAATCATTGCCATGTCATTGTCTTCCGAATAGTATTGTTGCTGGATTTTGTTTGGTTAACCAACCAAAAGTCAAGGCTATGTTTGCGGACAAATGGCAGGCCACCTGCGTAATGGCGTACGATCAGTGCAGCGAGTCTGGTGGCGACCGCTCCGATGAATAATAAATGGGCTTGCTGAGGAGATACTTAAGCGATGGTTAACAGACAGATGGCTCCTGCAAGCAAACTGGGCGACCAGGGCAATGTTTTGTCTAACGCAGCCCGGCTTTTTCGTGAGAAAGGTTTTGAAAGGACGTCGCTCAAGGAGATTGCCGAGGCCTGCAATATGCTGCCCGGAAGTCTGTATTATCGTTACAACAGCAAGGAAGCGCTGCTTGTCGAGCTGATGCGCCGGGGAATTGACCTGGTGACCGCAGAGGTCGAGTCGGCTTACGCCAGCTCGGACGACCCGGTTGAGCGTTTGCGTCTTTGTATCAACGCGCATCTGCGCACCCTGTTGGTGGATTCGGACGCGGTTTACGTGCTGCTGTTTGAATGGCGGGCGCTGGGCCCGGAGGCTCGCGAGGAAATCATCGAACTGCGTGACCAGTACGAGTCCCTGTGGGCCGGTATCCTCGAAACAATGATTGCGCAGGGCGTGGTCCGGAAGAATGTTGACGGCCGTTTGCTTCGCTTGATCGGCCTTGGGGCGCTCAACTGGGTTGCAACCTGGTTCGACCCGAACGGGGCCCATTCACTCGACGCCATTGGTGATTTGATCTGGCAGATCGCTATGGAGGGCGTGATCAATAAAAGTGAGTAAACATTGGCGCCGGCTAAACAAGCGCAAGTGGTGGCTTTTTAAGGTCGCCCATCAGGTGGGTGCAGGGTTTGTGCTCTGACATTTAGCCTGAATCGCTCCGGTGGCTGGTCAAACCAGCGCTTGAACGCGCGCCTGAAATTGGCACTGTCGTGATAGTTCATCAGTGCGGCAATGGCCTCAATGGACAATTGGCTGTCACGCAGGTAGCTCGCGGCCTGCTGGGACAGAATCTCGCCGCGAATGTTTCCGAAACTGGTACGCTCCTGTTTGAGTTTGCGCGCCAGAGTGCGTTTACTCATGAACAGAGAGGCCGCCGCTTCGTCTTCACTGAGCGTTCCGGGCGGTCGGGACAACGCCATCTTCAAGACTACCGTCGTCGGATTCTGACCCAGTTGAATCGCGGGAAAAGCCGTCACGCGGTCGCACGGGCTATCTGTCACGGCCAGCGTGGCGAAATCCGGAAACGGTACCGGGAGGGCCAGGAAGATCAACTTGGCGCGTTGGGCTTGGTGACCAACGCCCTGGTACTGTGGAACACAATCTACATGCAGGCAGCGCTGGATCACCTGAGGCAACAGGGCGAGGACGTAAAAGAAGAAGATGAAGCCAGATTATCGCCACTCAGCCACAAGCATGTGAACATGCTGGGCCGCTACTCGTTCACCCTGGCAGAACAGGTGCTGAATGGACAGCTCAGACCGTTGAAGCAGCCATCGGAGCTGGACGAATGGCCTTAGCGTACGTTTTCGTTCCGTTGGACTTCAAACCCCGTTTTGCCCGGCAGTATGCGATGCGTAAGCCAACCGTTGAGGTTGGCTTTCTCATAAATCAGAAGTTAGGGCCTATTCTGGCCACCTGACTGTAGAAGCGAAAGCGATGAATTGTTCAATTTCGGCCTGGTTTTCGTTTTCGCCCCATTCGAATCCAATGGAACGTGTTGCAGTCAGATCGGATATTGGTCGTTTAACGAGATTTGGCGATTCGTAATGCTCGGGAACGATGGCGACCCCAACGCCCTTTTCCACCAGGAAAAGTGCCCGATCATCCTGATTGGTCACATAGGCCACGTTCAATTTTATGCCCGCTGTTTTTAAGAGCTCCCGCAACATCTGGCGATACTCGCAATGTGAGCGCGACACGAAAGGTTCGTTCCGAAGATCAGCAAGAACGAGTGACGACGCCTCACTCAGGTGGTGACTGGCTGCCATGGCTAACCTGTACGACTCGGAAAACAGGCGTTTCGCGTGGCTGAAACGGCGGCCGGGCTCGGTCCGCTCCGGGAGGACGGTGAGCGACAGATCAATGCGACCTGACTCCGCCAATCGTTCTATTTCGTCAGTCGAGGCATCAAATACCTGCAGCTTTAGCCTGGCATTCTCTCTGCGGTAGGGCTCGATAAGGCGAGCAATGTTGGCAATGGACAGTGTATTTACAACGCCCAGGCGCAGCATTCGTTGTTGGCCGTGGTTTTTCAGTTCGTCCCGGGCCCTGTTGCACTCGTCGACAATCTGCGTGGCCCGTTTAAACAGGGTTCGACCGGCGGGTGTCAGCACCACATTGCGTTTGTTCCGCGTGAAAAGCCGGACTCCCAGCTCCCCTTCCAGTTTCGCAATGGAGGCAGACAATGCCGGTTGGGAAACGAATGCTCTCTTCGCGCCACGAGTGAAGCTCTCTGATTCAGCGGCTGCCAGAAAAAGGCGCAGTTGTTGCAACTCCATATCATAACCAATAGTTTTAGTTAGCATCAAAATAATCGATTTTATGTATGTTAAGCGCTGAACTAGGCTGTTACCAGTGTTTCGATTAATTGTGGAGAGTGCCGTGCAGATGGAAGATAGGCCGATTGCTTTGGTGGTTGGGGCCGGAGATCACTTGGGAGGAGCCATTGCTCGTCGCTTTGCGAGGGAAGGCTTTCATCTGGTGGTTACCAGGCGCAGGGGGGATTTGCTGGCTCTCAGCTCTGAAATTGATGCGCTTGGTTCGAGTGCAACAGCAATTCATTCGGACGCGCGTGACGAGGAGCAGGTCAGTGAGTTGATTAATCGGGTGGAATCTGAGCTGGGTCCGATACGGGTCGTGGTTTTCAATGTTGGTGGAAACGTTCAGTTTGATATCTGTGACACGACCACACGGATCTACCGAAAGGTCTGGGAAATGTGTGCACTTGCCGGCTTTCTGGTGGGACGTGAGGTAGCAGGAAAGATGTTGGCCCGTAAGGAGGGAACTATTCTCTTCACCGGAGCATCGGCAAGCCTAAGGGGAGGACGTGGATTTGCCGCCTTTTCCGGAGGCAAGCATGCTCTGAGGGCGCTGGCGCAAAGCATGGCCCGGGAGTTGGGGCCTCAGGGGATCCATGTCGGCCATGTGATTGTTGACGGGCTCATACGCAATGAGGCAACCGCTGAATTTTTGCCTGATCTTTACGCCAGCAAGGGGCACGACGGAATCATTGAGCCTGACGATCTCGCTGAGGTCTATTGGCAACTTCATAACCAGCCCCGTTCGGCCTGGACATTCGAACAGGTTGTGAGGCCTTTTTCGGAGTCCTGGTGAACCTATGCTCACGAAAGGTATTTGATATGAAGAAGAGTATCGACTTCTATTACGATTTCATCAGTCCAGCATCTTACTTTGCATTTATGCGGTTGTTGCAGCTGGCTGAAGGCAGAGCGGTGGATATCAACTACAAGCCGATGCTGCTTGGAGGTGTATTCAAAGCGACGGGCAATACTTCCCCAGTCACGATCCCGGCAAAATGGGATTGGATCAAGGCCGATTTCCAGCGCCACGCCGATTACTATGAAATTCCATTTCAGCTGAATCCGCATTTTATCTTCAGCACTGTCAACGCAATGCGCGGTGCACTCTGGGCTCTCTCCAAGGGCCGGATTGAAGAATACAACCGCGCCATGTTTTCCGCTGCCTGGGCACAGGGACGGGATCTCTCATCCCAAGAAGTCCTCCGGGAGGCGCTGGCCGGAGCTGGATTCGACGCAGATGAAGGGGTGGCGGCAATGGGTGATCCGGAAGTAAAAGCTGCGCTGGTGGAAGCGACGGAAAATGCGGTGGAACGAGGCGTATTTGGAGCACCAACATTTTTCGTCAATGATGAAATGCACTTTGGCCAAGACAGGCTGGAGTGGGTTTTGCGGGCGTTGGATTCACCCGGGTGATACTAACGCCTGACATTGGGGCTGGCAGCTTTCTGGTGCCATCGTCTCATCTGAACGTGCGCTTTGCGACCAAAGTTAAGATTACCAAGCGAATTTGTTTGCTTTAAAAGTCGTAGAGCGGCTGTGCCACAGAGATGGTGGGCTCGAAACCGTGCAAAGGTCACTGATCGAATCCGAGGTTTTCGGATTGCTCAGGTGCGACTGACCACAGGTGAGGGGACTGCCTTAATGATAACTCATTGATTTGCCGAGTTAATGGCCCGCCCGAGAGGATTCGAACCTCTGACCTCCGCCTCCGGAGGGCACTTATCTGGGCTGTTTTAACACGGTGTTGATTGGAGTAATACGAGGCGGTTCAAGCAGTTAGTTGTTGCGAAGGCTCTTCTGAAAAACCCTTTTTAAACCATTAGTTGCACAATTAAAGCCGATTATGGGCACAGGGTTGTCTGGTTGCTGTTGTCCGAAACCTACCAATATGACTGCTGCCCCATACCCCATATTTCCAACTTTACGCAGTCACTCAGGTCTAGACAACCTATCAAATTCTGTCCGGTTTTGGTTGACCAGAAACGGACAATCTACGTGCTAACAAAGTCAGTCCGAGCGGCCTCGACGGGTATTGACCCATATATGGTCTCCTCCCCGTTTGCAAGGCCTCAGCACTCGGTGTCAGGGACAGGTTTGCGTCCGTATATCCGGCCTGTTTGATGAGGCGGCTTTGTCGCCTCTGGCCTTGATGGAAGATCCGCGCCTGCCGTCCTTATCGACCTAACGGCCTCTGGGGCCCTTGGATTAATCAGGTTTTCGGCAGGCCGGTCTGACCTGTTATGCCATCGATTGCTGTGACCCTCGCAACCTGCGGGAAGGGTAACCGCTTTACTTTCTGACGTCGCGTCGGTGATTTAGCTCAGTCAATCCCTGACTTATTTATACCGCCAGCCGTTGCTCCGATGGCTGGTAGTGCTCGCCCCGGGCGATAATCACCCAGGCGATGCGAACCAACTTGTTGGCCAGTGCCTTGAGGCGCTGGAGCCACAGGCTTAACCGGTCGGCTTTCCCGTCTGCACGGGCAACCACCGCTCTCGCCCCGTGGACCAGTTGGGCGCGTACGTACGGGTCGCCTCGCTTGCTGATTCCCAGCAGGACGTCTTTGCCCCCGGTGCTGTTCTGACAGGGAATTAGGCCCAGCGCTGCAGCAGCATCTCTGCCTCGCCGGAATTGGCGGCCATCGACCATCCAGCCTTTCAGCAGACTGGCGACGATCTCACCAATGCCCGGTATCGCTTGCAGACGCCGACAGGTCTCATCCTGTCTCGATCTCTGTTTAACTTGTTGGTCGTACCAGGCCAGTTCCTGCTCTACTTCCAAAAAACGCTGATACTGGCGGCACAACAACTGCCGAGCCCGCTCGCTCAACCCGTTGTCAGCGTCTTCCAGTGCCAGTGACAGCTCCCGGCGCTGCGCCGCTATTCCCTGGGGCATGATCACACCGTACTCGGCCAGCAATCCTCGAAGCTGATTGCTGATTCGTACCCGATCCTTGCTCACGCCCTGGCGCAGCTTGTGCAGCATCTGATCATCCTGCTGCTCGACATCTTTGATCGGCACCGGGCGAATTCGCCCATGTTCACTGGCCTCCGCAATGGCCTGAGCATCGTTGTAATCGTTTTTCTGACCTCGAAGATAGCCCTTCACATGTTGAGGCGGTAACAACTCAACCTGATGCCCTAACGCTCTTATCTGGCGAGCCCAATAGTGTGAGCTGCCACAAGCCTCAAGAGCGACTGTGCAAGGCTCCAAACGCACCAGCTGATCGAGCAACTGCTTGCGGCGCACTTTGCGCTTCCACCCGCTGTGACCTTTAGGGCCCAGCCCAAAAAGGACAAACGTGTTCTTTGCGAGATCAATGCCGACCGTTGTAACCTTACTCATGGTCTCCTCCCACTCAATTTTGATAGGAATTTTCCCATTCCCTATCCTGGCGCATTGCGACGCCGATTAAGAGGGGAGGAGACCATCTCATCGACCTAGAAGCACAGAAGGGAGGTTCGCATGGCAGTCGGATTTCTCAAAGCTTAAACGAGCTTGAGAAAGCGAAGGTTGTAGTGCCTATCGAACGCTGCTTGTGATTTTGGCCGAAGCAGACCCGAAGTCTGGTCGAGCTTCTAATTGACATTCGGTTTTGATTAGCTGATAGTTAGCGTACGGTTAATTGCCGTACGCGTTGACATTTTAAGTTGTCAGCCAGTAAAACAGCAAAAACGAAAAACACTAAAACAGAGGGTTTGGTCGATTGGCCAGCCCGTTGCAAGAGGGATACCGCATGTCAAAGACAAGCGCGCGGCTGGATTTAAGAATTGATCCAGCGATCAAAGAATTGGCGGCGCGCGCTTCAGCTCTGACCGGGAGTCACAGTCTGTCGGAGTTTGTCATTCAAGCAATCCGAGAGAAGTCGGCTCGCGTGATTGAGGAGGCCGAAGTGTATCGGCTGAATAGTCAGTCGTTTGATGCTTTTGTAGCAGCCTGCGAGGCAGCTCCAGCACCGAACGAGACTTTGCTGAGCGCGAAACGTCGCCGTAACAAAAGGATAGAAAACGGTGACCTTGAGGTTAGAACCATTAGATAAGAAGTCCCATGACAGGAAATCGTTTGATTGTGGATTGGAGCGGGTAAATGAGTTCCTTTGGCGCGAAGCACGCAATCAGATGGACAAGAAAATTAATCGTACCTGGGTGTTGGTGGACGATGAGCCCGCCAACGTGTTGCCGGCTCCGATTGTGGGTTATTTCACCCTGACCAGCGCCACCGTGGTGCGTGACGAGCTACCAGATCAGGAAACCCGTAGTCGGTATCCTGCCTATCCCATTCCAGTGATCAAGCTGGCGTGGTTAGGTGTTGATAGCAGGCTACACAGCTCAGAGCGCCGACTCGGTGAAACGATTCTTCTTGAAGCTCTGGAAGAGGCATACCGGATTGTTCAGTACAGTGGCATGGGAATAGCGGTAGTAACGGATCCGCTTACCCAGGAAAGTGACCGCTTTTTTAAGCGTTACGGTTTCCTGCCAATGGGAAGGCAATTCGGAGAGCTACAGTCTCTCTACTTACCTATGGGCACAATCGGTCAGCTGATTGATCCTCCATCTTGAGGATGATACTGGCTTCAAATAGCCGTATCGGTGCTCTGATACGGCTATTTCCATTTTTTCAGACTCCGAGTTACACGCCATTGTCCAGCAACACCGCGATGAGGGTGACAACGCTTTTGAAGGCGACAACAATGGCTCCAGCCACTCTGCCATACCGAGATCCGAACCCTCGTTCTACAACGTTACTCTCTACGGCAATGGCCGCTCCGCGAAAGAGCACCGGGCAATACTGTTGCGTGAAGGCTCCGGCGGACATTTCCACAATATGATCATAGACAGCTTCGCCATTGAAGCCCTGGACACACGGGACGAGGTTACCGCTCTGATAGGCACAGGCGCACTGACGTTCAGTCACAACCTGCTTGCCAACAATGGCCGCCTTGGCAGCCTGACAATCGTTAACGAAACAGACGATGATGACTTCGGGTTCAATGAAGAACTGTGGATGCGAAGTCCGGAACACCAGAACACCATCCAGGTCGAAACCGGCCTGCAGCCATCAGTCAGAAACGAATCCTCCCCCCACTTCCGCCCCAGGGGTTCAACACAATCCATGACGTCGAAACGGCCACCCAAAAGTGAGTTTTTCGATGAATCTGCCGTATATCCTGGTGCTGTAAATCCCAGGGCAACGTCAACATGGCTTGAAGGCTGGGTTGCCTACCCGGAAGCCTGACGGCCATATCAGCACCCCCGGGTTCAACAGACCATCTGGGTCCAACGTCTGCTTGGCTGAACGCAGCACGTCAGCAAACAGCTCCGGCCTCTGGCGATCGTAGCCCGGCCGGTGATCGCGGCCCACGGCGTGGTGATGGGTAATGGTGCCACCCAGGTTGATCAGGCTTTCCATCACCGCAAGCTTGATCTCGTCCCACTGTTTGACCTGGTCGCCGCGCCGACCCGGGGCGATCACGGTGTAGTAGGGGGCGGGGCCATCAGGGTATACGTGGGTGAAGCAGCAGGTGACCAAGACCTTGCCGCAGATCTCCCGGGCAACCCTGGTCACTGTAGCCATACACGCCAATAAATCAGCACCTACCTTCCAGCCCTTAGATTGAACACACTGATTCCCTCTTCAATCCCAGGAGGAATCAGCATGACCAGCGAAAGGGAACAACTTTGGCAAAAGCATGTCACGGAGTGGCAAGCCTCCGGATTGTCTGGAATGGCGTACTGTAAGCAGCAGTCGCTGACCTATTGCGGTTTGTTTATTGGCGCAAGAAGCTGGCCAGTGTAGCGTCTGATGGGCCAGCGTCCTCCGGATTTGCCAGGGCAGCCCCGGTCTCCAGGTTGGGCGCAGTAAATGGCTTGACCGTCTCGTTGCCCGGCGGTGTGTCGATTATCGGCCTGGATGCCGGCAACATCGAGTTGCTGGGCGCGGTCCTGAGGCAACTGTGATGCGAAACCGGTATCTGCGCCCGTCATGGGATCTGCCGGAGATCTATCTTTATCGGGCACCGATCGACTTCCGCAAGCATGCCAACGGCCTGGCACTGCTGGTGGAACAGGAACTCGGCCACAGTCCTTTCTCTGGAGCGCTTTATGCGTTCACCAACCGGCAGCGGAACAAGATTAAGTGTCTGATGTGAAGGGTTGGCAGACAAACGTGGAAAATAGCCCAAAAACACTCCCAACCTATTGAACTACCGGTTGTCGGTCACCCAACCTCGAGTTCATGCCATTCTGGCCGATAAAAGGAACTTGGCCTTGTTGTCGGCCCCGCAGACTCTACTCGACTGGGGACTGACCTTAGCGGATGCCGATTGCCTGGAAGACGCCGTGCCGAAGCCCCGGCGGGTGTCGAGTGAAGATGCTACGGCGTTGCGGAGCGGTTGGCGCCAGCTTTTTTTAAGCCGGTTGCCGGTCACGCAGCAATGGGGTCTACCAGGGCGACAATACGTTGAAGGCCTCCTGTCTCTGAAGAAGCGGCGAGTTACCTGTCTCAGTGGAAGGAGAGGTTCCTTAACTGGCCTCGGAATCTGCGTGATGTTGCCTATTGATCTGGCGCAAACCTCGCTAATGTGTAACTGACGCTTGTTTATATAATTAGCTTACGATTTACTGTTACTGAATTGTCAATAGCAGGACAGTGATATGGACCCACAAACCCCTCGAGATCAGTTTCCTTTCATCAATGCCCGGGTAGCAAGACGCTGGCGCAAGTTGCTGGATGAGCGCCTGAAAGACCTGGGGGTTACCCAGGCTCGCTGGTTCACCATGATCTGCCTGCAGCGTGGTGGTGGAGGATTGACCCAGCGGGAGTTAGCCCACTTGATGACCATCGAGAATCCGACATTGGTCCGCCTGCTTGACAGCCTTGAGGAGCAGGGTCTGATTGAACGCCGGCATAGTGAGCGTGATCGGCGCGCCAGGCTGCTGTATCTTACCAATGCCGGTGAGCGCTTTATGAGTGATCTGAATGAGCGGGCCAATGTGTTGCGGGACGAGATGCTGAAAGGCCTCGAAGACGAGGACCTGGAAGTCGCCCTGCGTGTTTTTGAGCAGGTTATGGAAAACGCGACCAGGAGGTGAAGCATGCCACCTAAGGATATCGTTGTCTTTCTTGAGGAGGCCCGACCCTATGACCGACGACTGGCGATCGCCGCTGACATCGCCGCGGGCTGGAATGCCTGTCTGATAGCGGTGTTTGTGGCAACGCCACTGAGAGCGATGCCTCATGCGCACGCTGTGGCCGGCTCTGCCATGCGCGCCTTGCTTGAACAGCATCGCGTGCGTGTTCGGGACGCAGAGGCTCAGGTCAGGGAGCGCTTTGAGGCAATGGTTCGCGCGAGGGACATTAGCGCAGAGTGGCGCTTGTCCGAGAGCGAGTTAGCGGAGGAATTAATGCTACACGCGCGCTATGCAGGGCTGGCGTTGGTCCCTCCCTTCGAAAGCTCCCCCGAACCTTCCATGACGGTCAGGATGGCCGAGCATGTTATCTTCGGCTCGGGACGCCCGACTATACTCATTCCGGACGAATGGGCGGCCGGACGGATTGGACGACGTGTCGTTGTCGGCTGGAACGCTAGCCGGGAGGCAACACGAGCGGTCGGCGATGCGTTACCCTTTCTGGCCCAGGCCGAAGCAGTGAAGGTGGTTTGTGTCTGCGATGAACCGGATGGCGAGCTGGAGTGTAGAGAGGATTTCGGCGCGGACCTGTGTCGCCACCTCGCGCGTTATGGCGTACAGGTAACACTGGAACAAGTCGACGGTGGTAAGGTCGGCCCAGTGTTACTCGAACAGGCGCGGGCGTTCAATGCCGACATGCTGGTGATGGGCGCCTATGGCCATACGCGGCTCACCCGACTGGTGCTGGGTAGCGCTACTCGAACAGTACTCTGTCAAGCGTCAATCCCTGTGCTGGTGTCGCGTTGACCATAAACGAGCGCGCTGGCGGGCTATTGACGGAGCCCTTCGGACGCTCTCTGCCGCCGAGACGTTGAACTGGTCTTCGTTTGCACGAACTCTCTGGCAATCGAACCGGAATCTGGTCAGTGACAGTCAGTGGTCACTGGCGAGTGACCTTCCGGTTCGAAGACGGAGATGCCGAGATTGTGAACTACGAGGATTATCACTGAGGTACCGCCAATGTTAATGCACAACCCTCCGCACCCGGGTGAAGTATTGCGAGAGCTTTGTCTTGAGCCTCTTGGCCTCTCTGTCACCGCAGCATCAAAGGCATTGGGCGTTAGCCGCAAAACGTTGAGTGCCGTGTTGAATGGCAAGGCCGGTATAAGTCCCAAAATGGCAATCCGTCTCTCTATTGCTTTCGATACTTCGGCAGAAAACTGGCTGAATCAGCAGTCTCAATATGAACTCTGGCACGCCGAACAACATCGCAAAGAACTTAACGTGAAGAGGCTTGTTGCGGCCTGAAGCAGCACTGCCATCCCAGTCAGCGCCGGGCATGGCGCTTTGCCAACTCACGTCGGCCAGAGACGTAGTATAGAGCAAATCCAGCAGCCTGCCGGACTTCACACCCCTACAAGCAGGGTTTCCGGGGGTCGGTTTACTTTCACCAAGTGGTCCAGCTCGGTGATATTCGCTTCCACCTGCGACCGGTCGGGCACATTCTCGGGGCGGCCTGGGTCATCATTGAGGCGTAAGGTAAGCACATCGGCTTTCCGGCGACCACGGTATATCCCGCAGGGGATCATCCTGGACATCTCGCCCGGGGATTTGTCGACAAAAATGATGTGGGTCAGCCTAATTGCAGTGGTTCGTGCATAAGGTATAGCTTCAGATGTGGGTCTACAAAGATCTCGCTCAGCCTGAATACAATGGTCAAGAATGAGTGAGCCAACTGGCGTGGAGCAATCCAAGACGTGAAAAAATTCATGAAAGCAGGTATTCGAGGCGTCGCCGCTGCGATTGTCATTGGGCTGGGCGTTTGGGCCTGGTGGCATTTTCAACCGCAGGGCTTGCCCGACGGATTCGCCGCCGGAAACGGCCGGATCGAGGCGGTCGAGATCGATATCGCGGCCAGGACCGCAGGCCGGATCCGGGAGATCCTGGTCAACGAGGGCGACTTCGTCCGCGCCGGCCAGGTCTTGGCGAAAATGGACACGGCCGTCCTGGAGGCGCAGCTCCGGGAGGCCGAGGCGCAGTTGCAACGGGCGCTCATCGGCATCGAGACCGCGCAAAGCCTGGTGACCCAGCGTGAGGCCGAGAGGCAGGCCGCCGAGGCGTTTATAGCCCAGAGGAAGGCTGAGCTCGACGCCGCGCAAAAACGGCTTGTCCGCACCCGGGAGCTCGCCTCAAAAAATGCCGCCTCCGAGGCGCAGCTCGACGACGACCGTGCCGCGGCTGCGGCGGCGAAGGCTGCGGTCGGTGCCGCGGAGGCTCAGGCGGCGGCCGCGCAAGCCGCCATAGGGCGGGCCAGGTCGGATGTCATTGCTGCGGAGGCCTCGGTGGAAGCGGCGCGGGCCACCCTCCAGCGCATTCAGGCGGATATCGACGACAGCGTGCTGAAATCGCCGCGTGACGGGCGTGTCCAGTACCGCGTCGCTCAGCCCGGCGAGGTTCTCTCCCCGGGCGGCGTTGTACTGAACATGGTCGATCTCACCGATGTGTACATGACCTTCTTCCTGCCGACGGAACAGGCCGGGCGGATCGCGCTCGGGGCCGAGGCGCGGCTCGTGCTCGACGCCGCCCCGCAATACGTGATCCCGACCGAAATCTCCTTCGTGGCGGACGTCGCGCAGTTCACACCCAAGACGGTGGAGACGCAAGAAGAGCGCCAGAAGCTGATGTTCCGCATCAAGGCGCGGATCGCCCCGGACCTGCTCAGGGAGCACCTCCTCCAGGTCAAGACCGGCCTGCCGGGCATGGCCTATGTGCAGCTCGACCCGCGGGTGGATTGGCCGCCTGAACTGCAGACGAGACTGCCGCAGTGAGCCGTGATGTGCATGCACAGATCGAGGATGGCGGGGGCGCTGCCGCGCCGGTTGCCCGCCTGCGGGATGTGTCCCTGCGCTACGGCAAGGTGCGTGCGCTCGACGAGGTTACCATCGATATCCCGGCGGGCTGCATGGCCGGGCTGATCGGCCCGGACGGGGTCGGCAAGTCGAGCCTGCTGGCGCTGGTCGCCGGCGCCCGCGCGGTCCAGACGGGACAGGTCGCGGTGCTCGGCGGCGACATGGCTGATGCGCGCCATCGCCGCGGAGTCGGCCCGCGCATCGCCTACATGCCGCAGGGCCTCGGGCGGAACCTCTATCCGACACTCACAGTGTCCGAGAACCTCGACTTCTTCGGGCGCCTGTTTGGGCATGACGGCGGCGAACGGGCGCGCCGCATTGATGCGCTGACCGGGGCCACCGGGCTCAAGCCGTTTCTCGATCGGGCGGCGGGCAAGCTGTCCGGGGGGATGAAGCAGAAGCTCGGCCTCTGCTGCGCGCTGATCCACGACCCGGACCTGCTCATCCTCGACGAGCCGACCACCGGTGTCGACCCCCTCTCACGACGCCAGTTCTGGGGGTTGATCGCCGGCATCCGTCGTTCCCGGCCGGGCATGAGCGTGCTGGTGGCCACGGCCTATATGGAGGAGGCGGCACGTTTCGACTGGCTGGCGGCGATGGACGATGGGCGGGTGCTGGCCAGCGACACGCCCGAAGGCCTGCTGCACAGCACGGAGGCGGAGTCGCTGGAGGCAGCCTTCATCCGGCTGCTGCCGGAAGACAAGCGCCGGGATTATCGGGCGGTCGAGATTCCGCCGCGGCCGGAAGACGATGGCGATGCCGCCATCGAGGCCCGGGACCTGACCATGCGCTTCGGCGAGTTCACCGCGGTCGATCATGTGAACCTGCGTGTCCCACGGGGTGAGATCTTCGGTTTTCTCGGCTCCAACGGCTGCGGCAAGACCACGACGATGAAGATGCTGACCGGCCTGCTGCCGCCAAGCGAAGGCCGGGCCTGGCTGTTCGGGCACGAAGTGGATCCGCACGACCTCGCGACCCGGCGCCGCGTCGGCTACATGTCGCAGTTCTTCTCGCTCTACACCGAGCTGACGGTGCGGCAGAACCTGGAGCTGCATGCCCGGCTGTTCCACGTGCCCGCTGCCGAGGTTTCAGGGCGCGTGGACGACATGGTTGAACGTTTCGATCTGGCGGCTGTGATCGACAGCCTGCCGGGCCGGCTGCCCCTCGGCCACCGGCAGCGCCTGTCGCTGGCGGTGGCCATGATCCACAGGCCCGAGATGCTGATCCTCGACGAGCCCACCTCAGGTGTCGACCCGGTGGCGCGCGACGCCTTCTGGCGCAGGCTGGTCGAGCTGTCGCGCCGTGACGGGGTGACCATCTTCATCTCCACCCACTTCATGAACGAGGCCGAGCGCTGCGACCGCATCTCGCTGATGCATGCGGGCCGGGTGCTGATCACCGACACGCCGGCGAATATCGTGCAGCAGCGGGGCGCGGAGACCCTGGAAGAGGCATTCGTGGCGCATCTGGAGGAGGCCTCGGGGGAAAACGAAGCCGACGCGGGGCAAACAGCGTCGCTCGATACGGTTGACGCGTCGGCTGGCCATGGCGAACCCCAGGGCTGGCGGCGCATGTTCGATCCCCGGCGCATGATCAGCCACGCCCGGCGCGAAGGGTTGGAACTGCGCCGCGATCCCATCCGGCTGACGCTGGCGCTGCTCGGCAGCGTCATCCTGATGTTCGTGATGGGCTATGGGATCAGCCTCGATGTTGAGGATCTCACCTTTGCGGTGCTGGATCGCGACCAGACCACCGTCAGCCGCGACTATACGCTCAACCTCAGCGGCTCACGGTACTTCGTCGAGCGGCCGCCGATCACCGGTTATGCCGATCTCGACCGGCGAATGCGCGAAGGTGACATCAGTCTGGCGATCGAGATCCCGCCGGGCTTCGCGCGCGACATCGCCCGGGGCCGGCGGGTCGAGATCGGCGCCTGGATCGACGGCGCCATGCCGACACGGGGCGAGACCGTCCGCGGCTATGTGCAGGGGATTCACGCCCACTGGCTGGCGACCAAGGCGCGCGAGGCCGGCTACGGCGAGGCTTTGGCGGGGCTCGTCAATATCGAGACCCGGTTCCGCTATAACCCGGACGTCAAGAGCCTGGTGGCGATGGTACCGGCGGTGATCCCGCTGCTGCTCATGCTGATCCCGGCCATGCTTGCGGCGCTCAGCGTGGTGCGCGAGAAGGAGCTCGGCTCGATCACCAACTTCTACGTCACGCCCACCACGCGGCTCGAGTTCCTGCTCGGCAAGCAGTTCCCTTACGTGGTCCTGTCCTTCCTGAGCTTCCTGCTGCTCACGCTGCTCGCGGTGACCGTCTTCGGCGTGCCGCTGAAGGGCAGCTTCCTGACGCTGGCGGCGGGTGCGCTGCTCTATGTTGGTGCCGCCACGGCTGTGGGGCTGCTGATCTCCACCTTCATGCGCAGCCAGATTGCGGCGATCTTCGGCACGGCGGTGCTCACCATCCTGCCGGCGGCGAACTTCTCCGGCATGATCGACCCGGTCTCGTCCCTGGAAGGGATGGGCCGGCTGATCGGCGAGGTCTATCCGACCACGCATTTCCTGACGATCGCGCGCGGCACCTTCTCGAAGGCCCTCAACTTCTCCGACCTGCATGGCGCCTTTCTCCCGCTGGCGCTGGCCGTGCCGGTCCTGATCGGGCTGTCCGCCGCGCTGCTCAAGAAGCAGGAGCGATAGTCCATGCGCCTTGCCAATATTTGCCATCTCGGTGTCAAGGAGTTGCGCAGCCTTGTCCGCGACCCGATCATGCTGGTGCTGATTGTCTACGCCTTCACCCTGTCGGTCTACACGGCGGCCACGGCCATGCCGGAGACCCTCAACAAGGCGCCGATCGCGGTGGTGAACGAGGATCGCTCGCCGCTGTCATGGCGCATCGTCAGCGCCTTTTACCCGCCGTACTTTGTTCTCCCCGAGGTGATCGACCAGGCCGAGATGGACGCCCGCATGGATGCCGGCCTCGATACCTTCGCCCTTGACATCCCGCCGAACTTCCAGCGTGACCTGCTGGCAGGGCGGCGGCCCACGGTCCAGCTCAACGTCGATGCCACGCGCATGAGCCAGGCATTTACCGGCAGCGGCTATATCCAGACCATCGTCACCGACGAGGTGCGCGCCTTCGCGCAGCGTTATCGCGAGGTTCCGGAGTTGCCGGTCGATCTGGCGCTGCGGATGCGCTTCAATCCCCAGCTCAACAAGTCGTGGTTCGGCGCCATCATGCAGGTCATCAATAACGTGACCATGCTCTCCATCGTCCTCACCGGCGCGGCGCTGATCCGCGAGCGCGAGCACGGCACCGTCGAGCATCTGCTGGTCATGCCGGTCACGCCTTTCGAGATCATGAGCAGCAAGGTATGGGCGATGGCGCTGGTCGTCCTTGCCGCCACCGCCTTCGCACTGACTGCGGTGGTGCAGGGTTGGCTGTCCGTGCCGATCGAAGGCTCGCTCGCGTTGTTCCTGGTCGGGACCGCGCTGCATCTGTTCGCGACCACCTCGATGGGCATCTTCCTGGGCACCGTCGCCCGCTCCATGCCGCAGTTCGCCTTGCTGCTGATGCTGGTGCTGCTGCCGCTGCAGATGCTCTCCGGGGGCTCGACGCCGCGCGAGAGCATGCCGGAGGCCGTCCAGTACATCATGCTCGCCGCGCCCAACACCCACTTTGTAATGCTGGCCCAGGCCATTCTGTATCGTGGCGCGGGCCTCGCCACCGTGTGGCCGCAATTTCTGGCCATCGCCGTTATCGGGAGTATCCTTTTTGGCTTGGCCCTGACCCGCTTCCGGCGAACACTCAGCACCATGGCTTGACGGACCTGACGCATGGCAACGTGGAGTTGCGCTGGGCACACGCCGGTTGAGGTGGTTTCGCCTTCAAAGGTAAACAGGGCCAGCCCGTAGGCTGCTCCTAAAACGGATGAATCAATTTTGCGTGTAAGGCGCCACATACCTCAGATGACGTTCATTCGCTGCCATTTCGATGGTCAGGTCAGTGTTGTCCACCAGGAAGCAGCCCTGAGTTGCCCTCACGACCACAACCTTCACCAGAGGGGAGCTGCAGGAGCTGAAGGACCCAAGCCAAAGCGCCCTGGAGGGGTATAACCAGTGGCGGGAGGAAAGGGCCGCTTGAAATATATAGATGCCTAATGTTTATACTATAAAGTTGTTTCACCCGATTCTGACCAACCAACCATGAGATACGCCCATGAAAATCGTTAAAGTTCAGGACATCATTGGTACCGAGCGTGAAGTCAGCGACAAGCAGTGGACCAGCCGCCGTCTGCTGCTCAA
>Ga0208014_1000079_pt1 | contig 63321 bp, 50 predicted proteins | sample 25_taG_FD_184099 | JGI IMG/M metagenome (GOLD analysis project Ga0208014, IMG submission 184099) | Marine viral communities from Cariaco Basin, Caribbean Sea - 25_WHOI_OMZ (SPAdes) (version 2) | ecosystem: Environmental > Aquatic > Marine > Oceanic | place: Caribbean Sea: Cariaco Basin...
TACCAATCCTGAAAAATTGAAGCACTACAACGTGAGCTTGCAAGAATTGGTAGAGCGCGTAAAGGAAGCCAATGTAAACGCACCAGGTGGTATTGTGAACCAATACGGAAATCAATACATCATTAAAGGAAGCGGTAGGGCCTACGTTTTGGAAGATTTACAGGAAGCCGTGGTAAAACAAATCAATGGGCAGACCATCAAAGTCAAGGATGTGGCGACGGTTCAAATCGGTGCGTCCGATAAAATCGGCGATGGTTCTCTAAACGGCAATAAATCAGTTATCCTTACAATTTCCAAACAGCCCGATGTCAACACCCTCAAATTGACCGAAGATTTGGACATCGCCATTGCCGATTTAGAAAAGACCTTACCGGAAACTGTAGAAATCAAAAGTCAAATCTTCAGGTCGTCGGATTTCATCAATGCGTCCATCAGCAACTTGAATTGGACACTAATGGAAGGGGCATTCTTTGTCGTAATAGTCTTGTTTATCTTTTTGATGAACTGGCGCACCACGGTCATTTCGTTATTGGCCATTCCCATATCCCTGTTGGTCTCTATAATTATCTTACAATGGCTGGGCTATACCATCAACACGATGAGCTTAGGCGGGATGGCGATTGCCATAGGTGCTTTGGTGGACGATGCCATTATCGATGTAGAAAATGTCTATAAACGCTTGCGCGAAAACAGCCGACTGCCAAAAGCAGAGCGCAAATCGATGATTACGGTCGTGCGCGATGCTTCGGTGGAAATCCGGAGTTCCATCATTATTGCGACATTAATCATCATTGTGTCTTTTGTTCCTTTGTTCTTTTTAAGCGGAATGGAAGGTCGATTGTTGCAACCTCTCGGGATTGCCTTTGTAACCTCTGTATTGACCTCATTGGTCGTGGCCGTGACGGTAACACCCGTATTGTGCTCGTATTTATTGAACAAGGAAAAACTGCTCAAAAAACAAGCCGAAGGCACCAAAGTAGAACAATGGTTGCAAAAACACTATGCTTCCACTTTGGATAGGGTTATTAAAATACCAAAAACAGTGATTGCGGTAACGGTCGTTGCATTCCTGTTAAGTTTGGTCGTGGCAACCCAATTGGGACGAAGTTTTTTACCCGAATTCAATGAAGGTTCGCTGGTGATAGCCGTGGTTGGGCCACCGGGAATGTCGCTGGAAGAAAGCAATAAGGCAGGCAAGCAAATAGAAAATCTACTGCTGGAGATGCCTGAAGTGGATGTGGTAACCCGAAGAACGGGACGTGCCGAACTGGACGAACACGCCCAAGGCGTAAACGCCGCCGAAATCGATGTGCCGTTTACTTTGGAAGACAAATCAAAAGAAGAATTTTTTGAGGAAGTCCGAACCAAGTTGAGCGTCATTCCTGGCGTAAATATCACGCTTGGCCAACCCATCGCGCACCGCATTGACCATATGCTTTCTGGAACACGAGCCAATATTGCCATCAAGATTTTCGGTTCGGATTTACAGCGATTGTTCGAGTTGGGGAAACAGGTAGAGCAAAACATCAAATCCATCAATGGACTGGCCGATGTGGCGGTTGACCAACAAATAGAAGTGCCACAAATCCGTATCAAACCCAAGCGTCCCATTTTGTCAGCTTATGGTATGACCGTCGGTGATTTAATGGAACAGGTGGATATTGCGTTTGCAGGTGAAGAAGCAGGCGAGATTTATGAAGGCCAAAAGTATTTTGATTTGGTGGTGCGTTATGAAGAACCCTTTCGTGATAACGTGGAAAACTTTAAAAACGCCTTGATTAGCTTACCTGATGGTGGACAGACCGTGTTGGGCGAACTTGCGATGGTACAATCGGTCAGCAGCCCAAACACCATTAGCCGTGAAGATGTACAACGGAAGATTGTGGTAGCGGCCAATGTTCAGGGAAGGGATTTGCGAAGTGCCGTGAACGAGATTGAGGAAGTCGTAAATTCCACCATCGATTTTCCCGAGGGTTACCGCGTACAATATGGCGGCCAGTTTGAAAGTGAATCCAAAGCCTCGCAATTATTGTTGATTACCGCTATTTTGGCAATTGGTGTCATATTCCTGTTGCTTTATTATGAGTTCAAAAATGTAAAACTGGCCTTTGTAGTGCTCATTAATCTGCCCTTGGCATTGATTGGTGGTATTCTTATTGTGTACTTCACTTCAGGAATCGTAAGCATTGCGGCAACCATAGGATTTATCAGTCTCTTTGGTATCGCCACCAGAAACGGTATACTTTTAGTTTCTCGTTACGAAGATTTGCGAGAGGAAGGTAAGACAGGTATAGAACTGATTAAAGCTGGTGCTTTGGATAGATTAAACCCAATTCTGATGACCGCCTTTACCACAGGATTGGCATTGATTCCGCTTGCGCTAAAAGGCGGGCAGCCGGGAAGTGAAATTCAAAGCCCAATGGCTGTGGTCATTTTAGGTGGGCTGCTTTCTGCAACCATTTTGAATTTGATTGTGATTCCTTGTGTGTATCAACTGGTAATACAAAAACAGGAGTAATCCTTTAGTGGTTCTGACGTATAAAGCCTTCTTATTTTTAGGAAGGCTTTTTTTTTAATTAGACCGCTCAGCACATTCCCCTACATTCCGTTTCTCTACATTCCGGGAAAAGAGCTTCACTGCAACTGTCTTGGACACAATCCCCAATTTTAGCTTTCCATTCCGCTCACCCTTCCCGCCTGGGCTGGGAAGGAACACTACATTCCCGAGCCAAAATTGTGAATTAAGTCCGCCTTACCAAATCGGAAGACCAGCACCTCGATTTTCTTAACAGAATTTGCGGCAAGAACTTCTTGAGCCCTAGCTCGAAAATTCTTAAAAACCAAGGCGCTGTCCCACACATTTTAAGGGGTTTATAATGGATGAAGCCTTGAATGTTTTTCGGGGCATCGAAAAACAGGCAGTGCATAACCAATTCTACATTAAACCCAATCGCTCACCTCGCTTAACTGTCGGTACGCTCGGGTCGCAACTGGCTTTAAAAGAATTGCTAATGCCCTTATGGAACTTGTCAAGACCGTGGCAGGTTTCAGCGAAAAATAAGGTATCTACTTCCTTGAAAATGCGAGCATTTTACTACGTCGCAGACACACCTGATTTATTCCCTGAAAGTCTTGACAAAACCCACATCACCCATTGTGCTACGCACGAAAGAAATCAAACAAACACCCCTTAAAATTTCATCTCAATTGAATTAAACAGGGAATTATTAACCCTGTCTGCCGACAAGGCAGGCTTTAAATTTTTAGTTATGAGTACTTTAAGAAATCACGTACAACTGATTGGAAACGTTGGTCAAGAGCCAACCATTACGAACCTTGAAAGCGGAAGCAAAGTAGCCCGTTTTTCACTTGCCACAAATGAATATTACAAGAACAAGAAAGGCGAGAAAGAGCAAAGCACCGAATGGCACACCGTAGTTGCCTGGGGCAAGACTGCTGAAATTGTAGAGAAGTATGTAGTCAAAGGAAAAGAGGTAGGCGTAAGCGGAAAACTGAAATCCCGAAGCTATGAGGATAAGGACGGTATCAAACGATACGTAACCGAAATCGAAGCCAACGAAATCCTATTGTTGGGTACAAAGAATGGTAACGAATAGACTTAAAAGAAAGAGGGCGCACCTGTGGAAAGTTTCGCCCTCTTTTCATTCTTAATTTCTAAATAGAAATCACAATGAAAGCACAAGTTAACGAAATAAAAGAGCGGTTGCAATATTTTACGGGAACTGAAATGTTCTACCAAATACCGCTACTACGAACCCGATTTACAGATGGGCTGAAATACCTGTCCGAAGTCGCCGAATGTTTTTGGCTCATAACGGATGCTTCGGTAATCGCTAAAAGTCTGATGAACCGAAGTAAGTTTATCACGATTGACTTTAAAAGAATGTCCGAAGAAAAACAGGACTATACAGGTTACGAAGCTGAAATTATTTACAGCGATGGTAACGACAATATTTTGGAAACCCACCGTTATAATGCGACCGATTTTCCACTGGATGAATTGCGGATGTTCTTTGTGAACGATACGCTGATGTTACCAAGCGAATACTAAAATCGATATGCTATGATTTATCTAAATTTTACCGATTTGAGCGAGGAAGCGCAAGAGCGTTTGCTTACCAATTCCAAGGAAGATGTCAAGAAAAAATATGGCAAGGATTTGATGGACTATGCTACCAAGCACCATACCAATTTAGACCAAATGCTTGACGAGGAAGCGTTACGGAATTTATATTCCTATACCTATGTATTTAATATCTGAATGATGTTTTTTGAACGAAATGCGCCTCTGAAATTTCAGGGGTGTTTTCATTTTTAGTGCATTCATAATCACGAAAAAATCGTATCTTTATTTCGCTGAAATACAGCATACAATTTAAGTACAGTTATCCACTTTTTGACTTTCGCCGATAACCGTACCCATCGAAAATTAACGTATCGGAAATTTTATTTCCTCGAAAATGGCAATCAGCTTTTGAGCTGGATTGTATGGATTTTTGTCAGCCTTCGGCTGACGAAAAGGAATAGCAAGAGGGTAACACGCTGCGCGATGTTACGGATTCCTTTTCGTTTTCAAAGTATTGAGAATCAGTTGTTTAAAATTATTTTGATTTTTTGATTTTCAGCGATTTGCGACAAACGCCCTCAAAACGACCATTTTTCGGAAAGGATTTGCGACAAATGGGCGAAATATGGACACATTCATTGGCATCAGGTTCAAGAAGGAAACGGCAAAACGTTTTCAGGAATTCTCAAGAACACACTTCAAGACACACACCGAAGCGATGGAAGCCATCCTCGATTTTTTCTTCTACAATGAGATTTCACCAAAAGAAAATTTAGGACCAACGGGGCGCACCATCGAAGCCAAATTATTGAAGCGTATCAATGCCGTCATTGCCATTATGCGTGATGTCGAAAAGACCCAAACCAAACCCACGGTAGCGATGTTGCAATCCCTTTTTGAGATGGAAGAGCCTAAAAAGAAACCCTTGATTTTGGAAAAGAAATTCACTGAAGAAAAGAAGGAAGTCCGCTTTCGCGAAAAGCGAAATAATTCAAACCAACTTTAAAAATACAGGCTATGTATATCAATATTACCGCACAAAAATTAGGAACGAATTACAGTCAGAGCTCAGCAGATTTTGTGGACTATCTCGAAAAGGAAAATGGGGGTTTGACGAAGGAAGATATGGAACATTTCTTTAACCAATATGGCAATGAGATTTCGGCTAAAGAAGTGATCAAAGAGATAGACGGAAATACCGCAAAGCTCAAAAAGAAAGAACCAAAATTTTATTCCATCACGGTCAGTCCATCAAAACACGAATTGCGTAAACTCGCGAACAATAGCGAAGATTTAAAACGATATACCCGTGAGCTGATGAAAGATTATGCAGCCAGTTTCAACAGGGAAATCAATGGGCGAAAAGTAACCGTAGATGATATCAAGTACTTCGCTAAAATTGAACACCAACGGACTTTTAAGGGTACGGATTTTCAGGTGCGAGAAAACCAACCTTTTGCTACCAAGATTCTTGAATTGAAACAAGAAGTCAGGCGCATTCAACAAGGTCAAGCAACAGGCAATATTGACCGATTAAAACTGACGATAGGAAAGTTGGAAAAAGAAGCACCACATCAGTTGAATGGGAAACGTATTGTCCAGGGAATGAAGAAACACGGAAACCAAAGTCACATTCATATTATTGTCAGCCGAAAGGATGCATCCAATTCCTTCAGCCTTTCCCCTGGAAGCAAACACAAAGCATCTGAAGTAGAGATGCACGGTAAAAAAGTAAAACGTGGTTTTAACCGTGACCAATTTTTTGAGCGTGCAGAAAAGACTTTTGACAAAACTTTCGGTTACCAACGCAACTATGCGGAAACCTACAAAGCGAAGAAAGATTTTATGAAGAACCCGAAACTTTACTTTGCAGCTTTGATGAAATTGCCGGCCAATGAAAAGGCTTTGGCTTTTAAGATAATGGGCAAGTCGGGTATTCCGCTAATTCCAAACATTCCGACCAGTAAGGCGCAATTGGCGCTTCGAGTGTTTAAGCGGCTACGAAAAGGTGCTGAGATTGCAGTCAAATCAAGCTCTATTGGGATATGAGTTGGTCATTGATAGAAATAGTGATTTATATTGTAGTGCCAATTCTGTCTGTGGCCATATTGTCTTATGCCCTTTATGATAGTGAACCAAGGAATAAAACCGAAAAAAAGTATCAAGTCAAGTTCCCGACAAAATCGGGAAGCTTTAAAATCGACAACATAAAACGTGGCGCATCCGTTATCGGATCCGCAGGAAGTGGGAAAACCGAAAGCGTGGTCTATGGATTTTTAAAACACTTTCGTGAAAACAGTTTTTGTGGCATTATTCACGATTACAAGAATTTTGAGCTGACCGAAATGGCATACCCGCTTTTTGCCGATAGCAATGTTCCAATGAAGGTCATTTCATTTGATAGGATTATCCATCGGGTAAATCCAATTGCACCTAAGTATCTGGAAAATGAGGAAAGCGTCAACGAAGTATCAAGGGTGCTCATTGAAAATCTTTTGGAACAACGAGAATCGGGAACCACCGGAACAACCAAATTCTTTAACGATGCTGCCGAAGGTTTGATTGGCGGATTGATTTGGAAATTGAAAGCTGATTATCCACAATTCTGCACGTTGCCCCATTTAATTGCGATTTATCAAATGCTCGATACCGATAGCCTGGTCCAGTTTCTTGAAACCAATACCACATCGAGAGCAATGGCAGATGCTTTCATTAGCGGAAAGGATTCCGAACGTCAAACAGCTGGTGTAAAAAGTACCTTGGCCAATGCGTTAAAACGCATCAGCACTAAACGTATTTTTATGGCATTGTCTGCGGATGAAGTGCCTTTGAACATAAATGATGAAGAAAATCCAGCCGTGATTTCGGTGGTGAACAATCCCAAATTTGAAACCTCTTATTCGCCAGTAATCGCTACCATCATCCACACCATCACCAAACAGATGAGTGTGCGTAATTCTAAACCATCGTTTTTGTTGATGGAAGAAGCGCCGACAATCCGGCTGCTGAATATGCACCGCATTCCTGCCACACTAAGAAGCTATGACATTGCCACCATTTATGTAATGCAGGATAAAATCCAAAACGATATGATGTATGGCGACAAGGCAAGTAAGGCTATTTTGAGCAACCTTTCCTATCAATTCTTTGGCAAGGTCAATGACCCAGACACGGCAAAGTATTACGAACGTTTTTTTGAAATTATCAAAAATCCTACTAAGAGCGTGAGCAAGGCCGCCAACATTTTTAAAACCGATACCCGAATTACCAAAGGCGAAAGAGAGGTTTCCAAAAGAAGAGCAGATATTTTCTTTAGGCTCAAACAAGGTGAGTTCGTCACATTTGCCGATGGGAAGGACAAGAAAGTACGATTCAGTTTGCCAAAGATTCGAAGGCAGCTTCCACAGGACACAAAGCGATATTCCGATTCAGATTTGAGAGCGAATTTTGAAAGGGTTTATGATGATGCGAGGTCGATATTTGGGTAACGTTTTATGCTTGAACTTGTGCGGTTAAAGTACGCTCTTAAATCTCGCTTATAAAAAGAAAAAATGTTTTTCAGCAAAATCTGAACTCTGATATGATTATATTGTACGCCACCAAAAAATGTTATTAAATGATTGTACCTGCGGAAAATATTGTCGAGACTGTTGACTTAACAGCTGACGATGTTTTGCTTCCAATGTTGGAGTGTGTTGTAAATTCCATCATAAGTCTGCAACAGTCTTCTCTTCCGGCAAATGAGAAAGAAATTCAAATCAAGATAATTCGCGGGGCTTTGCCTTCACAGACTAATTTGTTAGACAGTGTTAAAACCATCGACAGCTTTGTCATTACGGATAATGGTATAGGTTTTACCGACAAAAATTACAGGTCATTTGAAACCCCTTTCTCGCAGGCAAATAAGGAGTTTGGTTGCAAAGGAATAGGAAGATTTACCGTTTTAGCAGCTTTTGAAAGTCTGAAGGTAGAGAGTAACTATTTGGAGAATCAAGTATGGAAATACAGGGAATTTGAGTTTAACACAAAGGACGAGGTCAACCTTATAACTTCTGAAAAATCAGAGGAAGATGTGTTCAAGACCAAAGTTAGACTCGATAATTGCTTCAATGAAGTGATTAGACAGAAATCAGCACTTAAAATCGAAGACATTGCTGAAAGTGTTATGCAACACTGCTTAATTTACTACTTGAACGATTCACTTCCGAAGATTATGATTTATGACGAAGAAAGCAGTAGAGCAGAGTCTATAAATGACCTCTATGCCAAAGTGTCAAAAGAAAAAGAACGGAATTTCGAGGTCAAGAAACAACAGTTCAAGATATATATAACTAAGACACCCAAAGAGGGAAACAGGAAGAATAACTACGTTCATTATTGCGCAAATTCAAGGGTAGTAGGCAATCCAAAAAACATTAAAAACTTCAATAGTCTTTTTAACTATCCCATCTCAAGAAATGGCAGTCTATATTTTCTTGATGTTTATGTGGTATCCGAATATCTGAATCGAAAGTCGTTCAGCACTCGGAATGGCTTCAACATTCCAAAAGAAAAAGAAAACTTACTATTTGCCAATTCATCACCATTATCTTTCCAAGAAATAGAGGAAAATCTGACCAAAGTGTTAGAAGATGAGTACAATGAGTTTGTAAAGAAGTCACGAGAGCGAAGTCAAGAGGAAATTAAAAGTTACATAAAAGAGAAGGCACCTAGATATAGGAGCTTTTTAAAAAAGCCTGAAGTACTGAATTCAATTCCACCGAATTTATCTGAGGACAAGCTCGAAGAACACCTTTATAAGATTTCCTATACTGCTCGAAAAAAAGTCGAAAACCATATTGACAAGTTTATCAATGAAAAGCAGGTAAATGAGGAAACGATAAATCAGATTAAGGACGACATAAAGGAGAAAACAGCCTATGACGTCGATAGTCTAGCTGATTATATGACTAGAAGAAGGGCTATAATTGAGCTGTTTGAAAAGTTTTTAGATGCTGATGAAAACGGAAATTACAAATTGGAAGAAGATGTTCACAATCTCATTTTTCCTATGGGCTTGACCAGCAACGATGTGGTTTATGAAAACCACAATTTATGGTTGCTGGACGAACGATTTCTAAATTATAAGTTCATTGCCTCAGACAAATCAATCACTTCATACTCACAAAAGAAAAGCAGAAAAGAGGCTGATTTGGTAATGATTGACAACCCACAAATGTTTGAGAATCCAATTGGTTTTGGAGATAAAAATAGCGGTGAGATAAATTCAATGGTAATTTTTGAGTTCAAAAGACCTGGAGAAGTGGCACACCAAAAACGTAAAGGCAATTATAGATGGGAATTTTCAGATTTGATTGAACCTTACTTTGATGAATTCTTATATCAACAAGATAAAAAGAATTACAAGGGCAATCAGGTCATAGTAACTAAAAACACACCGAAATTCGGTTTCATAATTGTGGATGTTTTGCCAACCAATTTAAAACAGTTTAACGAGGATAAGGGATGGGAAAAAACACCATTCGGAACTTATTTTAAAATCATACCAAAGTTAAATTTGAATTTAGAGGTAATGACGTTCAGAAAGTTGCTGGAAGTCTCAAGAGAAAGACACAATGCATTTTTCAATAAATTATTTAACTAGGCTATTAATGTATGCCAGAAACAAACCGTATAGAATACAAAAGAGAACTGTCCGATGGGCTTGAAAAAGAAGTTATTGCTTTTTTGAACTATCGCGAGGGTGGTATTCTCTATATCGGTATTGACAAAAACGAGAATGTTTACGGTTTAGCAGATTCGGATGGCGACCAACTTAAAATTAAGGATAGGCTAAAGAACAACATCCGACCTTCCGCATTGGGTCTGTTTGACATTGTGAGTGAAGAACGTACTGGCAAGGATATCCTTAAAATCATAATAGCAAGTGGTCCAGAAAAACCCTATCATCTCAAAAAATATGGGATGAGCGAAAAGGGCTGTTTCATCCGTATGGGTTCATCTGCAGAGCCGATGTCCCAAAAGATGATAGACGAGCTCTTTGCCAAGCGCACTCGAAATTCCATCAGCAAAATTAAAGCCGGACGATAAGACCTGAGCTTTGGTCAATTGAAAATCTACTACGAAGAAGCTGGCTATAATCTGGGGAAAGCCTTTGCAAAAAACCTGGAACTGCTTACTGAGGATGGCGCATTCAATTACGCTGGCTATCTTTTGGCCGATAAGAACAATACCTCTATTAAAGTGGCCAAGTATTCAGGCAAGACCCGAACCGATCTTATAGAAAGTAACGAATATGGTCACGAATGCCTGGTGAAAGCGACCAAGCAGGTTATCGATAAGATTGCTGTTGAGAATAGAACCACAACCAAGATAACCGCTAAGGAACGGCAACAGACCAATCTTTGGAATCCCATTGCCCTACGGGAAGCAATCATCAATGCTTTTGTACATAACGACTATACCAACGAGATTACCCCAAAGTTTGAAATCTTTGCGGACAGGATAGAAATTACATCAGCTGGTGGACTTCCTGAAGGTTTGAGCAAGCAAGAGTTTTTTGAAGGTTTTTCTGTACCTCGGAATAAAGAACTGATGCGTATTTTCAAGGATTTGGAACTGGTAGAGCAATTGGGTTCGGGCATCCCTCGTATTTTGGAACATTATGGCAAAGAGAGTTTTAGTTTTTCTGATAACTTTCTTAGAATGACGTTTGTAGCTAAAGAAACTACTGTTGAAGATGGTGGTACAAAAGGTGGTCAAATAGGTGGTGTAATGGGTGGTCTAAAAGGTGGTCAAATAGGTGGTCAAATCGAAAAGGATATCGATGCCATTTCTGAATTAACACATAGACAAAAAGAAGTTCTGAAGTTAATTGCTCAGGATAATCGAATAAGTCGTTCCGGTATTGCAGAAATATTACATATCAATGAGTCTGCAATTCAAAAACACCTCAATAATTTAAAGGATGCTGGATATATAGAGCGTGTAGGCGGAACAAGAGGCTATTGGGAAATCAATCTCGATAAAAATAAATAAATACGCTTTTCAAAAAGGCGATTTATCTTTTGAACCTCTGGCATCTGCCAGCCACTTTCCGTTTTGCTTAACCAGTTTAAAAACACCTGGTGTTTTATCGTAAGCTGTTGTATATTTTACCCAAGCCACATCACCCATAATCGTGTCCTGCAAAACAGTAAACTTGGAATCATCTTTTGGTGTAGCGTTAAACATATTTATAGTATTCATATAGTTTGAATACGCCTGTGGCGTTGAGTTGGCTTTTAAGGCTTCTTCATCCTTTTCATAAAAGCTTTCGATAACAATTTGGGCTGTGGCACTTGGTCCTGAAACTTTAGTTGCGGAATCAGCACACGAAAGGAATAGCAGTACGAGCAATAAAACCACAATATTTTTCATAATGACTTTAATTTGGGTTATTGATATATCTGTGCGATAGCTTCATTTCAATATTTCGTTCACCATCCTTTTCATTCAGTTCTAAAATTGCCCTACGGTCATTGGATAATGAAAATTTTGGCAACACATAAACAAAACGTACCGTTTCACCTTCTACAATTTTTGAAGGCAGATTATGTTTGTAAATCGGCTCTTGATACAAACGTTGTAACGATTTCCTTTTTCCTTTTTGTCGTGTTTCAATCGAAAGGTTCAAGAAATTCAAATCGTAATCCAAGGTTGAATTGTTCTCTATCTGAACAACGAAGTACAGTTCTTCTTTATCAAAAACGATATTCTCAACACTTACAATAATACCTTCATTTCGCTTTTTAATTCGACCTATGCGCTGTTTTCTATTGAGAAGATACGAGCAGAATTTTTGGTAATGATATGTTCTGTTGTCTATCCGTTCTTCAGAAGATTCAGCAAGAATTGAATCAGTTACAATCGGTTTTTCATTCCCGATACTACTTGATATCGGAATAAAATAATTGAGCTTAGAAAGCTGTTTTTTATACCTTACAATATACGAAAAAATCGAGCCATTTCGGTTGACTACCAGTAAATTACTTTCCTTTCCAGGCTTGGCTTGCAACAGGCCAAAATACTGTTCTTTCTCACGATTGTAGGTAAAGACAAAATTATCTGAACCAGTTATACCTTGCCGGATAGGTTCTGGGAAGAATAGTGCTACATTTTTAGTGTCGTTTGCATAAATGGTATCGAGTACTATAGTTGATTGCGCTGTAGCCTGTGCCGAGCATAGTCGAGGTACGAAAGCGAAAACAAATACCATTATGAATATATAATTATATCGTCTCATAGTTTTGGTTTTAGGATTAATCTGTAATTGTTCAGGACGGTTACTTTTACCCTGCGGTTAGAACGCCTAAATACTTGTGTAAGTCCACCAACTTGTGGTACGCTGGGAATATTAATATCACCAATAACATCATCAAATACCTCTCTGGTTACTTCTTCCCTAAAGTTGTTTTCGACATAGATACCCTCGCTACCGTCTTGCAAATCGAAGGCTTTTAGTTTGGTAGGGTGGTGTTTAATATTCTCAATTTCGATTAAAGCACGATTGGGCTGAAAACTGATAAAGCCGAAAACCGGTGTGTTCTTTGGCATCAATTTACCATTGATGGTGGCCGATTTGGTAAGGCGCATCCGTAATCGGGTATTTGCTTGAACAATTTGGTCACCATCTACGACTACATAAATCGTTTCATCAGTATTGCCTATAATTGAAATTTCATTGGGCTTTGGCGAGGCCGCAAAGAACAGTTGATGTTCCAGGCCCAATTCTTTGGCTTCAATTTTTTGTTCCCTTTTAACTTCAGCAGAATCCACCTTTGGTACCGTTTGCTGAACAACTCGCTTATGTCCCAAATTTTGGTAGCGTTTTTCGGAATACTTTATCTTACCAGCCTTGTAAATGCTATCCACGATGCGTTGCTTTTTTTGTTCGGGCAAATCGGGATTATACAGTCCCGTAGAATCCAAGAGCTTTTCATCGTAGATGCTCGGTGCGGTGCTTTCACGCACTTCCTTGAGGTCGTTTATGGCATCCAGTTTGGAATCGTATTCCTTTTGGTCATCTTCCAGTTCAGGAACAAGCGTCTGTTGCAACGTGTTTTCATCATTGTCCTCATCTTCCATAAGCATCACTGAATATGAGATAAGGAAGAGGAAAATGATGGCGAGGACACCAGCGAAAATGATTTTATTCTTTTCTACTTTCATAATCTATTTTTCTTAAAGTGTTTTCGAAATAATTGGTAATCAACAAGCCGTGCGGATTGTTGGGAAAGTTTCGGTCTACCATAATCAAGTTTCCGGTAGAAACCAGTTCGTAAGTATCAATGATTGACCCTCTATTGATTTCAAAAATCGTCGTGGTCGTAAAAGTATACTCGCCGTTGTTCTCTGAAATTTTGGAATCAATGCTCAATACCTTCTGCACCAAAGAATATTGCAATAGGCGATTATACACACCATCTGCTTTTTTCTGACGGTATAGATTGTCCACGGAACTATTACCCAACCACAGCGCTTTTTCCAAATTGCGTTCGTAGTTGCTGGCATCAATGTTATAGAAGTACGTGTGGAACAGTTCGAGATGTGCCAAAGCTTCGACCCTGAAATTTTCCTTTTGTGTAACCAGCTTTAGCGGAATGATACTGCCGTCCGTATTGATTGCAAAGACACTATTGAGCGTTGTTTTGTTCATATTGTAAACCATTAAAAGCGAAAAGCTGCTGGACAGCAACGAACAGATGACTACGGCTAAAACGATAAACCGATTCAGTTTCAATATTTTGTATATGTTCTTGTAAGGTGTTTTCATTCTGAATGGAATTAGTTGGTAAACAATCTGAGGGTAAACGAGGTGGCACGTCGATACAGTTTGAATTTCAGAAAAACGATAAACCCAACTGAGCCCAGTTGAACTACAGGCGCAAAAAAGCCCTGACCTGTATCGGTTCCGAACAGGTTGACCCAGAAATTGGTATTTATTTCCGTGTAAATGGCATTGATAAACACATTGACCAGAAAGAAGGCTGGCACGAGCATATACACGGCAGCATACAATTTAAAGAAGGTATAGGCGAGCGAACGGAACTTTTCAAAAACTGCCAAACTAATGACCAATGGAAAGAACGCCTGCATTATTCCCAAGAGGAAAAAGCGTTCTGCCAAAAACAGCGGATAGATAAATAAATCCAATATCCAGAGAATGGTACTTAAGATGAAGGCCAATATCTTGAACCCATATAATGGTGTTACCAATGCCTCATACAAAAGCGTCATTGCCGAACTTGCGGCATCAAAAAGGCTGACATCTTCCTCTAATGGTATATCCTGCATTTGCAAGGGAAGTAACGCTGGTGCAGTTCCTCTATACTGTCCTTCGATGGCCACTAAAATCCCATCAAAAAACCCTAACACCTGCGTTGAGAATATGACCAATAGGACAATGGCAAAATTCTTTGCCAATTCACCCGGACTCAATCCCCAAGTGTAACCGTCTTTGTCTGCAATACCTTCGTTGTATTTTTTAAGGATGTTGACCAAGAAAAATAGGACAGCAAGCGTTTTCATTCCGGCAATGGTATATTGCGAAAAGTCGCTGGCCTGTATAGTCTGGAACACCGTATCGATGTATTCCAACCCAATCCCTAAAATGATGGTCGCGGTCATTTTTAATACTCTGTTTCGCGGTTATTAACTTTATCCTGCATCTTTCTAAAAGAAATAATATCACGGTAGCGTTTCGTTTTTGTAGTGATGTTTGAAACCATCTGTTTTGATTCCAGTTCCTTGGCTTTCAGGATTTCGGCGCGTTCGGCATCACTCATTTTAAGATAATCGCTGGATAAGACTTCGTCTATAAAATCCACCGTGTCTAATGAATTTTGTACAATGGTTTCGAAAGAGCCCATAACCTTGTCAATTTCCTCGGGTTTGATGTAGGGCGAATTAAGAATGTCCTGAAGGTCATTCTGCATTACATTGATAAGGCGCTGATTGTTCTGTGCGATTTCCTCAACTGCCCTAAGCTGTTGGACAACGCTCGATACTTTCTCTATCGCCTCTTTGGCATCCTTCAAGAATTTTACGGACTTAATCATTTCCGCGGTCTGTTTACCCGATTCCAATAGCTGTTTTACCAAGCTGATGAAGTTGGTGTTGTCATAAACAGGCATACCCTGAGCGGTTGCACCGCTTGGCAGTAAAAGAGCTGTTGTCATAGCCAACCCAATTAGAATTGATTTGATTTTTGTTTTACTCATTGCTAAATATTTGTTTTGGTATTCGTGAATCTTCGATTTCATAGCATTATGTTTTAGATGTGAATTGAATTATTGCTTTTTCCATATCCTGATGCTCGTTGTAGAGCTTCATTATTTCCTCATTTTCTAATCCATCAGTTAAATAGGCGGCGTAAACTTCTTTCGGAACTTCCAACCGGAAGATGTTACTTTCCTTCCCGATTTTGATAAACATTTCGGTGTACTTGCGTGGTCCGGAAAGGTTGTTCTTTATGGATTTGAGTTGGTTCAGGTCGTGGCTGGAAAGGTTGAGTCTTTTGACCAGTTCGTCATAGCCTTTTTCATTGTTTAAGCTGTAAATGACCTGTGTATTTTCCAGAATACTGGCCGATGTGGAATTGTTAGGTAACTGATTAATGGACTGTAAAATGATACCAATAGCACCATTCTGTTTTCGGATAGCTTGATAGTAGAATTCCACACTTTCCAGTACATTGTCAAACTTCAGCTGTTTAGCAAACTCATCAAACAAGATGATGCCTTTTTCGGCGCGATTGCGCCAGATGGTTCTTTGGATGGCTGATTTGATGAGCTTGAGCATCACGGAAAGTATTTCCTTATTGTCCTTTACTTCGTCCAGCTCAAAAACAATCAATCGTTGGTCCTCGATTTTATAGGTTTGGTCTTCGCTGACTTCAAATAGAAAACTGTATAGACCATCACCGACATACTCAGATATTACGTGCAGAAAGCTCGTCACGTTGAAGTAGTCGGGATGGATTTTTAGGTCGCTCAGAATACTATCCTGATGCCTTTCTATAAAGTTGTAGAAGCTTTCCAGCGAATGATTTTCTGAAGTGCTATCGTAATAATGGCGCAATATCTTTTTAATGGAAACGGACTGCGCTTTGGTCACTTTTAAGTCTGAAGCAAAGAGTTCAAACAAGAAAACAGATAAATCTTCAAGCCGTTCTGGTGTGAGGTCATTTTTATCGCTTATGAAGAAAGGGTTGATACCCAAATTCTTTCCGCTCTCATATCTGAGTACGGTATACTTTTCAGGATAGAGCTTGGCGAATTTGGTGTACGAACCACCCAAATCGATAATGACCAGACGGACACCACTTTCAAAATATTGGCGTAGTATGTTATTGGCCAAAAATGATTTGCCTTCGCCAGTTGGCGCAAAAATGGCAAAGTTCCGAGCTTTGATGCGTTTCTTTCGTTCGTCCCAAACATCCTTTAAAACAGGAATGTTATGCTCTCGGTCATTAAAGATGATTCCGGTTTCGTCAGATTTGTAGTTGGTATTGTTGATGAAAAGGCAAAGTGCGTGCTTTAAATCCGTTACGTACAAATCATTGTTTGAGAAGTTGGATGAAAAACAGCAGTAACTGTTCAGAATATAATTTTTGCGTTCTTCACCTCTTGGATAGTAAGGGGTGATATCGAGTTCCTTAAACTCGGTCTTGATTTTTGAAGTGATTGAATCGAGGCTCTTTTTGTCTTTTGCCCAATACACTACGTTGAGATGACCACGAATGATTCGTGCATTGTCATCAGCATTGATTTGGTCAAGGATATGCCGGATTTTCCCAAGCACCACCTTGTTCTGTGAACCGAAGTTTGAACTTTTGTTTAGCTCTTCGATTTTCTTATCGAGTAGTTTTCGCCATTTCTGTTTATCATCCAGATACACGATTTGGTTGACGATATGGTTCTCGTTAAGCGTAAGCCCTAAGCCATCAATAAACCCTTGATGAAACACAAAATCGTCTGAAGTGAATTTCTCATTGGTCTTGCTACTTTGCACACTTTCGCCAAAGCACAGTTCGCTGTTGACGGCCAGGGCATCAAAATGGTTGTCGCCAATGGTGACGTTCTTTTTTTCCAATAGTATGTCGGTATCGAATCCTTCACTAAATCCGTTGAAATAGTTGGTGGTGAGTTGCTGTATCTCTTTCGCTTGAAGCGAAACAAAACGCATCTTTCGGCTATTGTTGATGAACGACACGGAATCGCTTACCGCATTCACAAAAACTTTAATATTGTAATCCATTTGCTGTACGATTCCTTTTGAAACCTTACGGAATGGGTTGACATATTTTGGATTGTTGAATGCCTTGTTTTTGGTCAGGATAAAGAACAGATAGCATTGATGTTCGATGTAATTGCGACCTTTAAAGTGATTGTGAGTTGCCTTTTCGAGAAAGGATTCGTTGGGCAAATGTTCTGAAGAATAGGATTTCTTTAAATAAATGTCTTGCTTGTGAACGACCGTTCCAACAGGTAAAGACTTCAAAGCCTGAAACCAGGCACCGTGTATATCCTCAAAGTCCTTTTCAGAAAGCGAATAGATTTCAGGTAAGTTCCCTTTGAAGCATAGCACAACATTGCCATTGTTGGCAAAGACGATATTATCCTGAATATCTGCAATGGGTTGATATGCCGAAAGATTCATCTTATTCATAGTCGAATCCAGAATTACGCTTGTTACTGATGATTCTTGGGAAGGGATTTCCTGTCTGAAAGAGTTGCGGGTTATTGGCTATTCGAGTCAGAGCGATGTAGAGTCCACCATTGAACAGCATTAAACCGATGATGATGCCAAAGCTGAAAGAAAAGATGATGATGAGTAATGATGCCAATATGGAAACCATCATCAAGGCAAACAGGGAAATGGGCAGGCCGAAGATGACTGCCCGTTTCCGCATATTTCTATAGACCTCGAACTTCTTCACTATACTACGATGCCTATGAGATAAGTGAAGATTCCGACAACTGCACCAGCAATAAGTACAAAAACCAAGACCCGAGTAATCCCTTTCTTAAGGTCGGCATTTTCACCAAAGAAGTGTCCGGCGTTAAACAGGAATCCGATGAGGAATATGACACCTAAAATGATGGGAAAAATGGTTCTGATGGTATCTGAAACATCGTTGACCGAATCTTCAATACCACCAATCTGAGCAAAAAGCGAAGTTGATAAGAGCGAAAAAACGCCTGCCAAATAATGTGTTTTTTTCATAACGAATTGGATTAAAATTTTGGTTCATTTTCGTTATGTGAAATTTACATATATTTGAATATAAATATTTGAAAATCAAATATTTGTGAATAAAATATTATTTGATAGTATTTGGTTTTAGTTGCTATTATTTAGCATCAAATTCTATGAAATTTTGAAGTGGAACTGTTAATAAGAGAAAAATTGAAAATGAAAAAGTGGCTCAAAAACGTCAGTTTTATGATTTTGCTTCTCAAAAGTTGCATCCTTCTGGGTCAGGAATTTGATGCAAAAAAAATTATCGTAATTGACCCTGGTCACGGCGGAAATGATTTGGGTGCAATTGGGGTAAATCAGACAGAAGAAAAGACAATAACCTTGCAAATTTCAAGGTTGATTTCAGAACTGGCCGAGAAAAACCACGACCAGACTGTGGAAATTTATCAAACACGTTATAGTGATACCTTAATTTCATTAAGGGATCGGGCAAGAATGGCGATAGCTTTGAATGCAGATTTATACTTGTCTTTGCATTGCAATCATTCCGATAATCCAAATGCAAGAGGTGTTGAAGTATATGTGTCCAGTCAAAGGTCGAAGTTTTTGGATGAATCGACTTGGCTTGCCTTTCAATTACAAGCTGACTTGAATGAGAAACTGGGTTTTGAAAGTAGAGGCGTAAAGTTTGCCAATTTTCAAGTGCTTCGGGAAACTACGGACTTTATGCCATCCGTTCTATTGGAATTGGGTTTTTTGAGCAATAAAGATGAGAGTCATTATATTTCTGGATATGAAAACCTTAAGCACATTGCGCTCGCTATTTTATCACTATTAAAAATACCTTGATTATGAAAGAACTATTTTTAGAGTTAACAAAGAGCTTAAAGGATATTGTGTTACAATTCATCTCAGAAGTGATTCTGCTATATAAGTCTTTCAGAAATTGAGCTACTTCCTTTTGTCCACAGCTTTTGTATCAAAAGCAATCAAATTAAATAGTTCCCGCATCCGGCTACGGACACGGTTGCCATAGCGTTCTTCGAGTTCTTCGGCATTAAGGTTGGTGGTGGCGTGGGTCTTTATTTTGCGTTTGGTATCAAGGTATAGTTCGTATCGAGAGAGTAATACTTCGCCCATTACATTTAGGCCTTTTCCGTAAAAGCGGCCAGCGGGTTCTACACCTAAATCATCAAAACAATAGAATTTGGTATTACCATATTCCTCAACCGTTTTAAAGCCCAAATGGTTAAAGCTGAAGGTTACATTACGGCAGGGAATCATTTCATAAGGGCGTTGTAAGGGAACGATATGACGCAAGAGTTTCATCAAGCTCGTCTTGCCGCAACCTACGGGTCCAGAAAGCAAGATGCCCTTTTCAATGTCTATTTCAAATTTCTCACAGTTGTCCTTGTCTTTGATAAAATATGAACAAAGCTTCAACAGAATGCCCTTGTCCTCATCATAAATCCTGAACTTTTTACCGAAGAGCAGCTTGCCCTTGGCATTCAAATAAATCAAGATTTTTGGGAAGTCGTATAGTACGCTTTTTCCATCGAATTTGCCCAGCGAATATTCCACGCCGCCTTCGATGATTTTAGAGGGGTTGTCCATAGTCTTTCGATTTAGTGGTTCGCAAGTTGTCCTTGATTTGGGACGGTTGTTTTTTCTTTGGCTTGTTTTCTGACTCAAATAATTCGGTTCTATCCATCCAATTGATGGCTACGGCTCGCCAATCCCTAATCGGTTCGCCATCGCCAGTTTGCCAATCTCGTTCAGCGTAGTGCTGGTAAAACTTTTCAGCTTCAGCTTTACCAAAATTCTTTTCTTCAAAAAAATCAATGACGGCCAGACAGTCCTTTGGCTGTTTTATTAAGTTTTCTTGTTTGATATTGTTTGTATTAGATACCAATGCTTGTCCACCTATGGGACGGTGTTGGTACACCGCCTGTCCATTTTTGGGATGGTGGTGTCCCTCAAGCGGTACACCTCTGGGATAGTACTGTTCCGCAAGCTGTTCCAATATGGGATTGTACTGTCCCGTAGCTGGTTCATCACTTGTCCCTAAAATGGACATCTTGATTTTACTGCCCTTGTATGGATTGTTGGAAGGAAAGTAGGATAGGTATTCCCAAGAATGAAGCTCTGTTATGCACCTGTGGTAAGTTGATTTTGACCCAATCTTGGCCACCCGCATCAATTCTCTTCGATTTACATAGAACTCGTCCATAAAGCGACAGCTGTTCCATTCCTGGAACAGCGCCATATACAGACTGATATGGGTAGGGTTTAGGCGGTCATCAAAATAGAACGTTTCAAAAGCCGCGTTGAGTAGCTTTATATAGTTCATAACATCAGGAATTTAGTCCGTGGTGCACGCGGTTGGCATCCATTACCTTTTGAATTTCTTCGGCATCATAATAGATGATTCCGCCTACCTTAGTGTATGGCAAGGTGCCATTGATGCGAAGGTTTTGAAGTGTTCCCGGACTCACTTGAAGCAAATCCATTACTTCGGAAGATTTTAGATACTTCTTGATTTTTCCAGAAGCCTGTTTGGCTAAAAGACTTTTGATGTCATCGAGCAATTCCATTTTGAATTCCCGAAGGTCGTCTGTGGTGATGATACTTGTCGGCATAATAGAACGATTTTAAAAGAAAAGGACTATCAGAGGTTTATAATTTTTAATGATAGTCCTTAACCCGATTTGACTTTCGTTCTACAAATTTGATATGGATTATTGGATTTTCTTCACCAGTACGACCGTACTACGGTCAAAATTTAACATCTTGAAATTTGGTATGCTTTGGTGCTGTTTGATATAGTTTATGCCGAAATTTATACTCAAATCGAGCTGAATTTTATGGACATTCGCTGAAAACCAAAACACCGTAGGTCAACCGTACTACGGTCTTTTCTTAATATTTTTAATTAGAAGTATAAATGGTTGTTACAAGCTATTATTTCTCGCTTTTATCCATTTCAGAAATAAGGGAAGTGGTCAACTCATCAAGAAACAGGGTTCGGCTTTTTTTTCTGTTTTTGATGTCCTGATAGGTTTTGTAGATGTCTTTTGGCTCAACATCGAAAATCTGGCTTAAATAATCTGAAATTTTAACAATACTCAGACTGTTTTTAGAACCGAGACCTTTAGCGTGAAGCGCATAAATTAATTCCACATAATCTGTATTGCTAAAAGGCCAGTGCAATCGTTTTATGGGGTGTCTTTTCCCATTGAGTGATTTCTTTAGTTGAAAACGTCTTTCATCTAAATACTTCAACAGTTTTTGATAAGCCCTATACTTACCTAATAGCATATCCCGGGGAGTACAAAATTCAGGGTCTTGAAAGTAAAATTTTGAAGTGGTGATATGATAACTATCCAGATAGTCCCTTGTAAAATATTCCTTATCAAAATGAGTGTGGCCAGCGTCGATATAGCGGCCAAAATCGATATTATACAGAAAAAATCGATTGATTTTGTTCACTTTCTTTTTGATGATCTTAAGCTGACTATGCCTGTCTGCCTTGGGGAATTGAAGTTCAAAGGAATGAATCTCGGAAAAATAGATAAGCTCAATAAGCGGTACCTGTTTCGTATGTTTGAAGAATCGGATTTCCGTTGCCATCGTATCAAAGCCCTCTTGTAGAACCTGTTTTTTAAGATTGCTTAAAAGATTACGGCACACCTCGACGGAAAGATATGCCCTTTCCAATATTGAATTATTCTCAGAAGCTATTTCATCTAGTTGTGTTGTTAAGTTTTCCGATAGTACGTCGAGTTTCATCAGCAACCAAGTTGAGGTTTGAAAACATAATTTAAGATTCTAGTGGTTTGGTAATAGTTTTTGAAGTCCCTTAACAAACAAACTGTAGCTTGATGCAACTTGATGCAAAAAGACCCGACTGAATACTGAACGTATTCAAAATCCATTAAAATTAATGAAAAGTACGAGCGTTCTAATGACAAAAAGCCGTAATCTACTACGGATTAATCCGTATTCTACTACGGATTTAACTTACTCGCAAAGTGCCGGAACAAAAATCCTATTTTCTTTTTCCTTTAAACCGTCTTTCAAATTCGCGTCTGTTTTGTACTTCCGCCTTCTTAAAGATGTTTGAAGCGTGTTTAGAAACTGTACCTTCAGCAATAAACAGATAGCTTCCTATTTGTTTATACGATTTGCCTTCGAGTATGAGGTTGGCTACCTCAATTTCCCGTTTGGATAAATCGAGTTTTGAAAAATATTTTAAGATAGCAATATTTTTTGCTTCTCTAGCATCATCGGTATATCCTAACCTGTGCAAGAATTGTTCTTTTTTTAAATCTTGATATATGTTAATACGGATGAGTGCCACGGCAAGAACAAAGTAGCCACCATTTACAGTCAATTGTTCCACTACCTGAAAATCCCCGAGAGCAACTATAATAGGCATAAGCACTATGGATAACAAAGTAAGATAACCAGTGGCAATCCTATCCCTATAAAACCTATTTGTAGCACCCCCTTTTTCCTTATAGAGCTCAATTAACGGTGTGCTGATTTTAACGAGAAATGCAATGGCGACTGCAACAGGAATGAAAATAAATGAATATTTAGCGATACCAATATCTTGCCAGATGATTAGCGGAAGGACAAAAAAGAAAATAAATGCGGAAATGAGAATTATCATTAAATGGCGTAGGGTAAAGAATTTTAAATGACCAATGTCAAATTCAGAATACACATAATATACATAGTACAAGGCTGTGTAGAGACCTACGCCGTAAGCCACGATATATTGAATGCTAAGCGGTATAGGAATATTCGTGTCTGGGAAAATTCCCGAAAAAAAATTATACGATATCAACGAGATTGTGAACCAGATGAAGCGGTTGGTCGACTTACTGTCTCGTTTCTTTAATGAAATAATCACAAAATTCGTAAGCAGTATTAATTGAACCGCTATGATGAAGAACGTGACGATATGCATTTCAGAGCCAAATACCGTCATCAGATTGTGGATTTAGCCCTTCTTCTGAAAAGCATCAGTCGATAGGGTAAACCTGTATCAATATTGGCAAAGTTTTCGAAGCCGTGATTTTCGTAAAAGTTTATATTCCTTTTGGTCGAAGTTTCCAGATGGATATCCTGCCCTTTCTTATCGGCAAATTCAATTATTTCTTTAAGGAGCATACCCCCATAACCTTTTCCGGAGTCAACAGGATTTACTCCGATATACCACAAGTGCATAAATGGCTCATTTGGATGATGCTTTTTGATTAAGGATTCTCGTTTAAGAATAGTCGGCACCCTTCTTAGACCAATAACATTTATGGCCAACTTTAAGTCTTCATAAAAGGACTTGAAACTGAATTTTTTCTTTCGTGGAAAAAGTATTAGCCCAACAGCCTTTCTATTTTCAGAAATAAAAATTTTACCGGTAAGTTCGGCCATTTCGTAGCTGTAGCTCATTAGTGCGGGGATTTTTTCATTATCACCCCCAACTACCAGGTTCACGGATTTGTTCTCTTTGAAGGAACTGGAAAGTATATCAATGACTAAATCCTTATCGTTAAAAATTTCTGGTCTTGGCATTGTATTTTTGGCACATTAAAGTTATCCTGGCTTTTTAGGTAAATGACACACTATCCTTAGAATAAGCTTTTTCAATGATTTAATGAGAGGAAACATTCTCGGATTCGAGAAATTTTATAATCCACTTTTTTTTGTATCAATTTTTGGGTTTTCCTAATTCAAGCCTTCAGAGGTATCTTCGCTTACAAGAATATGATTCGTTATGTTAAGTTCACTATTTTTTAGATTTTTCATTAAATCAAACGTTTGTGTATAATCCCTTTCAGAACAAAAAAGTATAATAGAAGAATGGTAAGAACCAGAAGAATAGATAAAAAATCAACTTCTCTTTGCCGCTACGTGTTATTTGAATCCCTCCTGGTTTTTGATCTTTTCTCTATCGGGTTCTTCTTGCACTCGCTTGATGCTGCTAGTTTTCAGAGGCTATAATCTTTCCTTGTTTGTCGAAGTAGATTTCCAGATGTTTATCGTCAGGACTTTCCACTTCTAATTCATATAAAGTTCCCATGTCGGTTTCCACTTTTTCTACTTCTTCTATTTCCCAGTCCTTGTATTCTGAGCTCTCAAAGGCAGTCTGTACAGACGCCGGTAAGTCAGCATATTCAATTTCCTCTTCGCTGATTTCTTTAAAATTGTGGTTCTTGTTTTCGCAGCTTACTGTTACAGCCACGAATAACAAACAAGCTATTACAAAGCATACATTTTTAAATCGCATAATAATCTTTTTTTTATTTCTTACTAAAACCCATTTCAATGATACAAACCGATTCTGTAGAAATTCGGGATTACAAGGAGAAGATTTATTGTCTCATCTGTGTTGCGAACTTACTTGAATTAACTATTTCAAATAAAATCAATTACCTACATTGTATCACATTAAACAGGTATCTGGTAGTTTTCTTTTTAGATCACAAATCTCCATATCAGTTTGCCCAAAATAGTTGTTCTTTCAAGTGTCCAGCTATTTCCCGAAGTGTCGTAAGCTTGGTTGACGATGAAAAAGAAATCAGCTCCGATAATTGGAATCCATTGCAAACGAAAATTTAGAAGTGCTTCTTCATCTTCACTGTTCCACTGGGAAAATAGGGAGCCGAAAAGATTCGGGTTTACTGCATACTCTATGCGGTTACCGATCAGGTCTGTATCAAAGCTTCCTTCCGGTAAGTCAATCCAGTTTTTTTCGTAGTTAGCAGCGATCTTTAGATAACGGCTTGTTCTCCATGATAGCTCAAAAGCACTTTGGGTACTCTTTCCTTTAAAAAAGTTTCCCCAGTTAAAATACGTATCGAGTGCAAAGTTTCGACCGCTGAAAGTAGCGGCTTGTATTTCCATACGGTTGTACCAATACTCTCCTTCAGGAATGACAATTCCTTCCGTTATCTCAAATGGTTCTCGCAGACCTTCCGCTCTCCTTTGGAGGTTAAACTCAAAGGATTCCCCACTACGTGTTTCAAAGCCTAATGGTCTGATTTCGTAGAAAAATGATTGCAGTTCACCTGTGTCGTCAAAAATGAAGTAATTCATGTCCAACCCTTTAAAACTGAACTGTCGTATCCATTTGAAATGGTTTTTAGGTCGGGGTTTCCATTCAAGTTCAGTATAAAACTCCTGAAAATTTTCCCTGCGCAGAAAACCCACTTCCGGATTGAAGGGGGTGGCACTTCTTTGCCAAGCCATATCAAACTCAACTTTATCGTTGGGATAGCTCAGGTAAATACGGTGAGCATTGGCCCTGGCATCAAAATCATCAGAGTTAATGTTTTGTGTGAATGATGCACCAATATTCAGGTTTTTGTCACCAAATAATTCGGACATACTGTAAAGCCCATATCCTCCGGTTGTGCTATGCCATCGTCCATTTTCGTATTTATTGGCAGATAAAATGCCTATGGAAGATTGTTTCAAGACATCCTGCCTCCAGCTTACAACTGTATAATTGGTAGAGGGTATGCTGTCCCTACTGGCTGTCTGCATGGACAAAGCACCCAACGTAGTATTTCCCATTTTACCCAATACCCTTGCCCCTGCGATTATTGGAACCGTAGAGCGATCTTCGGCTAATCCGATCCGCCTGCTATAAAAAGGGATTATGCGGTTTCCCATACCCATATCAAAATAGTCTTGTCCCTCAAGGAAAAATTCCCTTCGTTCAGGGAAAAACAGTGGAAATCGGGTAAGGTTGATCTGCTGTCTGTCGGCTTCAACCTGTGCAAAATCTGTATTAAAAGTCAGATTCATACGGAGGGTAGGTGTGATAAGGTAATTGATGTCGCCACCGGCATTCAGTTGTCCTTCGTCTTTACCAGGCGTAAATTCGCCACCTCCGATGGTATAAGGTTTGACCTCAATGAATTTTTTACTTACGATACTGTCGAGACTAATTAAAGTGCCAGCTCTGTTCAACAACTCCAGTTCGGAATCACGAGACCAGCCCTGCCATAATAATTGTTCCCTTTTCCTGCGAATATTGCGCTCAAAATTGATACCCCAGGCATGTTGTTCCACGTTCGTTTTAAATTTCAGAGTAGAAAAAGGAATGGCTATTTCCGCGAACCAACCTTCGCTCGTGATTGTAGTTCTGGTATCCCAAACGCCATTCCAGAACAGGTTAAAGGATTTGCCATTGTTGAGAATCTGTGCATCTGCACGGGCGCCATTTGGATTGATTACAAATAGAAATCCATTTCTGTCGTCATTGTAGGTATCTATGATCACCTCAAAGTTGTCTTCTACTCCCCAGTTAAAATCCCGTTTCATTTCACGGGCTACCAGTTTATCCGGTTCCCTGTCGTAACCCCAGAATCCGATATATAGAGTTTTGGCAGTATAGACAATGGCTACTTCTGTCCTTTCTGTTGCCGGTTCCCCAATATTCAGTTCCCGCTGTGTAAAATTGCTAATGCGAACTGCATTTTCCCAGGCGGGTTCATCCATCTTGCCATCAAGTTGAATCGCATCATCTGTATACTTTGCGTAAATTCTATTTGGTAAACTTACCTGGGCTATGCTACATTCTACAATCATGAGTAAACCTATGACAAAGAAAAGTCCTTTCATTATTTACCTAAAATAAAAACCGATTCTGTAGAAATATGGGAACTAATTTACAGGCATACCTTCAGTCATCTCCTCATTGGGCTGCAGAAGGATTTGATCCCCTTCATTAAGTGTGCCAAAAATCTCAACCCTATCTTCATCTTTCATGCCTGTGCTGACTTCTACCCATTTTAGCTTGCCATCCTCTACCTTTCCTACAGCTTTTCTTCGAAGGGTGGTCAAGACAGCACTATGAGGCACCCACAGGCTTCCATCCGGACGTTTAATGCTCAATTGTGCTTCCGCAAAAAGCCCTGCATTCAAATTACCCTTTTGATTGTCCACAAGAAATTCCCACATCTCTGTACGGGTGTCGGGATCAATACTTTTGGCTCGCCTGTAATAATCTGCCTTAAATACTTTTCCCGGAAATGGTGCTACACTAAATGAAGCAGAATCCTCTGCTATGGAACTTCCGGTCAAAGCCTCAGGAACTGGCACCTTCAAACGCAATTTTTGGTTGTTTTCGATTATCAGTAAGGGGTTATTATCTGTATCTCCCACAAGATTTCCGGGATCTGTATTCCTTTGAGTAATAACTCCAGTAAATGGCGACCGGATAGTGAGATAATTCAGGAGTTGCCGTTTAGCTCTTGCGGTAAAATCTAATGCTTTTAGCCGGGTGCTGTCTGACATGGCTTTGTTTTTTGCTTTAATCAGTTCAGATTCTGAAACTGTACCTTGTATTTCGGAAGCTTTTAGCAACCGGGTATACGTATCCTTACTGCTCATATAGTCTGCCCTGGCTGACTCTACATCACTCTGTGCTTCTGAATAGGCTGCCTGAACTTCTGGTGCTTCTATCCTGATTAAGACTTCTCCTTTCATTACTTTATCACCAATGTCTACCCGCACTTCCGTAACATAACCCTGTATTTTAGCATTCAGACCAGCTTTTTCAAAAGCCAATAATTCAGCAGGAAGCATCAGGGTATTTCGGGAGTTATCAAAGTTTAACTTTATAATTTCTGCTTTTTTTGACGACCCGTTTTTGCTTTCCATCTTGTTGTTTTCAACACTATTTGAACAGGCTGAAACTATAGCTGCATATAAAATCGGTATTATATATTTTCTCATTATTCTTGAATTTTAATCTTTTCAGGTTTGATATAAGGTTATTGCTGTTCAAAGTATGTACTCTGCTCGTCATCGGGATCAAGTGACGGACTCTTATAAAGTTTCCTTCCGGAAAGCTGCCAATAGACGGAAGGCAAGATGAATACAGTAGCAAACACGGAGAAGGATAATCCGCCTATCACGGCTATTCCCAAAGGGGCCGTTTGTTCGCCCCCCTCACCCAGTCCTAACGCCATCGGTAACATACCTGCTATCATGGCAATGCTGGTCATGAGTATGGGCCTCAGGCGATCCTTTATCCCCTCCAGATGGGGGTTTTGTCTGTGATCTTTCCGGTACTGCTCTGCTATGGTAACAAATAATATGGCATTGGCCACTGCTACACCTATGGCCATGATACTGCCCATAAAAGATTGAATGTTGAGCGTATTCCCGCTTATCCAAATCAGAAGGAACGAACCAGCTATTACGGCAGGAATAGTGGATAGCACTGCGAAGGAAAGCCGGAATGACTGAAAGTTAGCTGCCAACAACAGAAATATCACGGCTACTGCCAACAAAAGGCCGGTACTCAATTCATCAAAGGTTTGAGAGAGAGGTTCTGCGAGTCCTCTGAATTTAATACTCATCCCCGCGGGGGGTTCACCCATAGCATTTACTTCGTCTTTAAGCGTTTTAATGGCACTTCCCAGGTCTTTGTTATGCAGGTTTCCGGTGATGGTAATGAACCGTTGTTGATTCAGACGGTCGTATTCCCCAATCATGGTAGAAGGTTCCCATTTACTCACATCGCCCACATAGACGGTTTTCCCGTTTTCCGACTTTAAAGGAACTTTTTCGACATCATCGGGTTGATCCACCATATACTGAGGAAATTCTACCTGAACCTGGTATGCATTGCCCGATCCGGCATCCAACCAATAATTGGGCTGGGTGAAACGACTGGAAGAGGTGGAGGCTGTTACAGAGCGGCTAATGTCTTCAATTGTTAAGCCCAACTGGCCTGCCCGGACACGGTCATACTGCAAGTCTATGGAAGGATAATTAAGCGGAATGCCAAATTGCACATCCCGCATAAAAGATACGGCTTGTATCCTGTCCTTTATTTCTTGCGCATATTTACGTGATTCAGAAAGGTTTTTGCCCTGAACGGCTATCTCTACTGATGTGTTGGCCCCCTGGCTCATTACCTGGTCAACCAGGTCAGCTGGCTCGAAGGAGAGTCTCATTTCAGGTATGATTTCTGCTACCTTTTTTCTGATATTTTCTTTAATTTCATCAAGGGGCTTTCCTGTCTGCTGTAGCTTGATCTTTACAACAGCTTCATGTGGCCCACCTGTCCAGAGAAAGATAGTATTGACCGGGTAGCTGGGTGGTTGGATACCGACAAATGCCGATGTGATCTCAACATTTTCTTTACCAACCACTTCGTTTACAACTTCCAGAAACTGCTTTGTTTTCCTTTCCGTATTTTCAATGCGGGTTCCGTCAGGCATTCTTAAACGAACTTGCAACTGCCCGGAATTGACTTTTGGAAATATCTCCGTACCAGTAGACTGCCAGAGTACCGCAAGCATAGCAATAATGGTTATCAGGTAAATACCGATGGCCCACTTGCTCCTGTTTGTGATACCCTTTGTATATCCTACAACCCGGTTTCTAAACTGTTGGAATTTTCCTTCTTTATTTTGAGTAATATGGTCTTTCAGAAACCAATTGGAAAGAATAGGAACCATTGTTTGAGAAAGTAGAAATGAAGCAATCATGGCAAAACCTACCGCCAGTGTAAGCGGTAAGAACATGGCCCTGGGAGTGCCAGTCATAAAAAAGGAAGGAACAAACACGGCAAGAATGCTGGTCAGGATAAGAAGTTTGGGCAATGCAATTTCTTTGCAGGCATCCAGAATGGCACGGCCCTTTTTCTTGCCCATTTCCTGATGTCGGTGGATATTCTCTATTGTCACGGTCGATTCATCCACGAGAATACCTATTGCCAGCGCCAGTCCGCCCAATGTCATGATATTGATCGACTGTCCAGCTAGATAAAGGCACACTACTGCCGATAATATGGCAAGTGGTATGGTAAGAATTACAATGAGCGCACTTCGCCTGTCACCAAGAAACAGCAGTACCATAAGGCCAGTAAGCACTGCTCCAAGAGCTCCCTCAAAGGACAGGTTTTTCAGGGAATTGATTACATAGCCCGACTGATCAAATTCATAGCTCACTTTAATATCGTCCGGCACAGCAGCCTGCATTTCCGGCAGGCTTGCCTTGATGCGTTTCACCACATCCCAGGTTGATGCGCTGGCTCGTTTGGTTACAGGAATGTACACTGAGCGGCTGCCATTGATCAGGGCATATCCTGATGCAACATCAGACCCATTTTGTACTTCAGCTACATCCTTTACATATACCGAGGGCCCGGAGCCCATCTTTAAGGGAATATTGGCCAGTTCCTGGATATTGCTGACCACCGTATTTTGGTTAGCAATCAAAAGTTTGTCCGCAGTTCGGATATTTCCAGCAGGCGAAATGGTATTGTTCTTGGCAATAGCCATGACAAGTTCATCCGGACTGATATTATAACTGCGCAGTTTGGAAGGGTCTGCCTTAATAAGTACAGTACGCTGGTTTCCTCCAAAAGGCGGAGGAGCGGATACGCCCGGTATTGAAGCGAATTTTGGACGTACCTTAAAGAGTGCCAGATCCTGTATTTCCCCCAATGACCTGGTTTCACTGCTGAAAACAAGTTGGCCCACCGGAGCACCTCCTCCGTCAAACCGTGTGATAAAAGGTGGTACCGTACCCGGAGGCATAAAAGCCCTGGATCTGTTGACCTGGGCTACCACTTCCGCCAAAGCCTGAGACATGTCTGTGCCCTCATGAAAAATAAGCTTCATCAAGGATACGCCCTGGATCGTTTTGCTTTCCACTTCCTTTATCCCATTGATATATAGAAAATGGTACTCGTAATAGGAAGTCATAAATCCTTCGATTTGATTAGGAGCAAGACCTCCGTATGTTTGGGCCACATAAATGGTAGGGGTACCTAATTTGGGGAATATATCAACCGACATGTTCCGGATGGATAGTACCGCAAAAAACACGATGGCCAAAAGGGCTACCATGACGGTTAAGGGTTTTCGCAGTGCAGATATTATTAGTTTGATCATCTCCTATAATTGATTTAAGAATATTTCCAGATTACCATTGACAGCAGCTGTATACAATAGTGCTTTCCAGGCTTCCCAATAGGATTTTCGTAGTTCTATTTCCGCAGTAATCAGTTCGTTTTGGGATTCAATCAGTTCCGTAAAGCTCACCAACCCGGCCTGATATCGGGATTGTACGGTTTCGTAAGCAAAACGAGCATCCTGAACCTGGAATGGGGTTTCCTGTGCAATGGCCATAGCTGTCTGTAATGACTGATCTGCTATGGATTTTTGTTTATTGAGGGCCAGTCTGACTTCTTCAAGTTGCTGTTGATCGGCTTCAGCTTCCCATTCCTTGGCTTTCCAATGAGTTTTGTATCGGCTGATTTGGGTCAGCGGCATAGTCAATTGTAAACCGAGGCCATAATTGAACCGGGTCAGATTAAATCCATCAGTAGGGTTGTTAACAAAAGTGTTGCCGTTGTTATCAAGCTGAACCCCGGAACCTCTACCATAGGCAGTACCCCATAGGCTTAATGTGGGTAACCAGCTTAATTTTTCAGCTCTAAATTGATATTGAGAGGCATTCCATTGGGCTATGGCCAGCTTTTCCTTTGGATGAATCACCCCTGAAACTCCCGGAGACTTTGGAAGTACTTTAAAAAAGGTAGAATCCGCCAGGTTTTCTGGCAAATCAGCCGCAATTAACTCAGACAGTTTCTCTTTATATTCATGAATGGTATTGTGTTGTTGCAGTATATTGATTTTCACTTTGGAAAGCTCCGTCCGAAATCGTGCAGTATCCACTCCTGAAACCAACCCTGAATTAGCCAGGGCTACAGCCTGTTCGTAATTTGATCTCGATCTTTCCTGATCACTTTCCAGTAGATCAAGAATTTGTATAGCAAGGAGGTAATCCAGATAGGTACTCGATAGTTGAACGCTATGCTCTAAAAGTGTAAGATCCTTTATGGAAGTGCTGGCCTCATGGGTGCTTTCCGCTGCCTTTATCTCATTATTTCTTCTTCCGAAAGTGTAGGGTTCCCATTTCATTAGTAAACCCGAAGCTGACCCCCAAACCATATCATTTAGATTCGTGGATGATGGAGGTCCGCTTACTGGCAGAATGTGTTCGGGATTAAACATCCCTGTGAGATTGTTATATGTAGAATAATTGGCCTGAACAGAAACATTAACATTGGGTATTACAGTCCGCCTGACGGATTTTACATTCTCTTCAGATGCCTTTTCAAGTGCCGCTGAGGCAAGAATTGCCGGATAGTTTTTAGTGGCTGTATCCAACAACTGTTTTAAGGGAACTTGCGTTTGAGAACGTACATTTGTCCAGGTAACTGCCAGAATAGATACCAGTAGGATAAACTTAAATATTCGGTTCATGATCAATCATTAATGTAATTCTTCACAAGACTATAACCAAATTCTGTAGAAATATGGGAACAGAAATATCCCGCTATTTTAAAAAAGGAAATAATAAAGGATACCGCATACCACACTGATTAGTATGGTTTTAAGCATATCCCATTTGAGAACGAAATATGTAAAAGCCGCTATTAGTCCGATCACCAATGAAGGGATGTTTATTGTTTCCCATTCCGGAATTAACCATCTTATTCCAAGTGAATGGCTTTCGTTCACTTTCCCAAACAGTGTATGGATGGTAAACCAAACACCCAGATTGAGAACAACACCTACAACCGCAGCTGTAATTCCTGACAAGGCAGTAGTCAGGTTTTTATTACCTCTAAGGTATTCAATATAGGGTGCACCAGTAAATATGAATAGGAAGCAAGGGACAAAAGTAGTCCAGGTCACTAACAAAGAAGCTAAGATTCCAGCCAGTAAAGGATCCATAGTACCCGCAAAACGGTAAGCCCCCATAAATCCTACAAATTGCACGACTTGTATGAGCGGGCCGGGTGTGGCTTCTGCCATGCCCAGACCATCCAGCATTTCTCCGCTTTTCAGCCAGCCGTAATCTTCCACTGCTTTTTGAGCTATGTAGGCAAGAACAGAGTAGGCTCCTCCAAAAGTAACCACTGCCGTTTTGCTAAAAAACACTCCTTCGCTAAAGAAGATGGAATCAACGCCAACCCATAATGCGGTTAAAATTAACGGCAATGCCCACAAAGAGAGGTACAATAAAATTGTTTGAAGGGTCTTCTTGAATGAGGGTTTGACCTGCTGAATATGGCTGTCAATCAAGTAATCATTTTCCTGCTCTGTTTTATCCGCATGTCCTTTAATGACGTGAAACTTATCCTCCCAAAATTTGCCTCCAAGAAATCCTGTTATCCCTGCCGCAAGGACAATGTATGGAAAGTCTACCTTAAAAAAGAAGATGGCAACAAATGCCAAGACGGCCATAAATACCATTACTTCATTTTTGAGGGCTTTCTTGCCTATTTTTATAACTGCGCCAATTACAATGGCCAGCACTGCTGGTTTGATGCCGAAAAATATAGCGTCAACGATAGCCACATCCCTGTAAGCGGCATAAAGAATGCTCAGAACCAGTATAGATATAAACCCTGGTAGGATAAACAGAAGTCCGGCAACCAGTCCTCCTTTCGTTTTATGCAGCAGCCAGCCAATGTATGTAGCCAGTTGCTGCGCTTCCGGGCCCGGCAGCAACATACAATAATTCAGCGCATGCAAAAAGCGGTTTTCACTGATCCATTTCTTTTCTTCCACCAGTATTTTGTGCATAACCGCAATTTGCCCCGCAGGACCGCCAAAACTATGAATGGCGACCTTTACCCAAACCTTCAGTGCCTCACTGAAGGGTAACACCCGGTTTTTAGAGGTATTTGATACACTGGACATTGCCTTTGACGATATTAGTTCTTAGTTAATCTTTTTAGCATTTGCAAAACGCTCTGCTACATTATCCCAGTTAATGATTTCCATTATTGTGTCAACAAAATCACCTCTTTTGTTTTTATGCTTTAAATAATAGGCGTGTTCCCAAACGTCTATTACCAAAATCGGGATTACACCCCACTGGGTAAGCTTTTGATGATTTTCACACTGGAGAAGTGTGAGGGATTGTGAATAAGGCTGGTAACCTAAAATTCCCCAACCACTGCCTTCTACACTTTTAGAAACTTTTGCTATGTAGGACTTGAGTTTATCAAATGAACCAAAGTCCTTTTCTATTTGCTTTAGAAGCTCTGCCTTGGGCTCGCTTTTCTTGTTTGTGAGATTTGTCCAAAAAATAGTGTGTAGTACGTGGCTTGAAAAATGATAGGACAATTTCCTGGTCCACAAATCGACACTATCCATTTCACCGGAGTCGAGATTTTTCTTGATATTTTCCAAATCCTTATTGGCACCTTTGACTGCACCACCGTGGTGAAATTCATAATGCAAGTGCAAGGTCTCTTCGTCCATATAAGGCTCTAAAAAGGTCTTCTTATATGGTAACGGCTTTTGGATAAAGTTTCCGTTGCTGTCTACCAGTTTGTCAATACTTGCTTCATTAACACTTTGGGAAAAAACATTGTTTATAGGAAGAATGGTTGCTCCTCCAAGAATTGCTGAATTTTTTATAAATTCTTTTCTGTCCATTTTTCTGATTTTTTTATTTAAATTCGTTACTTTCAATTGTAAGATGCCGAATAAGAAAGGCAAATGAAACCGGTGCCGGTGTAAATTTATTCCGCATTAATTACTCCCGTTTTGTCCAAAGCCTCTCTTAATCCTATTGCTAATTTTTCGGCTGATCCAATTCCCCAATAATGAAGAAAGAAAATTCTTGGATCCTCGTGCACCATGTGATTATGTACCGCTACCACTTCAATGTCATTCTCAATAAGTGCTTTGATAACCGGAGCTACTTCATCTGACAGCATAGTAAAATCACCGGCTACTGCTGCTTTTTCAGGTGTGCCCTGCCAACTTGCCCAAGTGTTGAACCCCATGAATGTGCTAACAGGAGCTCCGTGTTCCGTCAGCTTTACATCGGGTCGGCCAATGGTGATTTTATACACCCCATTGGTCATAGTCCCGCTATGCCCTAAGATGCTGTCAATCCTTTTGGTGTCCAGCGTGTTCTCCACCGACGACATTTCTACGGCGGACGGGTCTGCTCCCCTAATTTCCGTTACCTTATCAAAAATAGCTTTTAAACTTTTGGCCAATTTTTCTTCGCTTCCCATACCACCGATATGCATGTACATTACATCTGGCTCGTTCCTTACAAAATGGTTGTGGATCGCCGTAACCGTCAATCCCTGTTGGATTATTTCCTGTTGTACCGGTTTCAGGTCTTTTTCCGTAACCACTATATCGCCCATAACCATAGTTTGTGCCGAGGTTGGTGCAAAAGCAGCCCAACTGCCCAATCCCATCGGGGGAATAATCTTAAAACCATCAACCATTACATTCAGGTCGTTTTGCGGAATGGTAACTTTAAATTGCCCACCTTCTTCCTTTCCTTCCATCCCAAGTCCGGATTTTAAGGTTCCAATATCCATCGCCTTTAATTCATTATTGTTTTTTAAAGGTTTTTCAGCCGATTCTTTTGAATCATCTTTCTTGTTAGGTTGCTCACAACCAAAAGAAATTAGCATCAACGCTAATACAAAAATCCATATTTTTTTCATAGTTCAGTTTTTGTAAAATATATATTCAGTTATTTTCAATTCTATAGTTTAGTTTCAAAATAAGATACCAAATTGAAAAGCAAATGAGACTGATGTTGCCAATTTATTACCAAAACGGACAGGAATGCGGGTAACAAGAAAATACGTACCTTTCTTTGCCTGATTACGGATCATGAAATAATAGCCCATTAACCTTTGACGCACCATCTTCCGCACGAAGAAAAGGAACGAACTCAAGGCTAAACCAATTTTTCCCATTAACATTAAAAAATTGGGAGATGCACAAGTCCAAAATCATTCTTTCTGGCATCTCCCAACTTATATGATCATTAAAAAATCAACTAGACTATCTTCATCCAAATTTTATCGATGATCGTCATCGCCGTCCGAGTGGCTTTCCTCCCTTTTAAGCACCAGTTCTCCTTTGGGGCTAAAATAGAGTTCATAATACGTCTCATCCTCGTTCTCGACCTCAAGTTCATACATAGTTCCCTTATCGGTCTCGACCTTTTCCACCTCTTCAATTTCCCATTTGGCATAATCGGAATTCTTAAAGGCATCCTGTACGGCCTTTGGAAGATTGGAGAACTCAATGGCCTCTTCACTTAGCTCTTTTATTTCGGATTGTGCCGTAGCCGTGAACATTCCGCCACCAATAAATAGTAGGGATAACAGCAAAATGCGAAAAAATTTCTTATTTGTATTCATAGCATTAAAATTTAAAGATTAACATTTAACTCATACCAAATGTAAAAACTGAATCTGTAGAAATTTGGGATTGTCAAAAATCGACGGTGAATGTGTGAAGCGCATTTTTGTGACTGTACGTTAACCTCCAATTGCCCTTATCGGCAATCTTGTGTGCAATGGCCAACCCAAGGCCCCACGAATCTGGATTGTTGGAAGATTTATAGAACCGTTGGAACAATTTTTCCTTGTCAACCCCCTTTTCGCTACCGGTGTTGGTAATAACCAATCGTTTCCCGTCCAGGTTTATGATTACTTTTCCATCTTTCACGTTGTGCAGGAAGGCGTTTTTGAGCAGGTTTTGGATGAGAATCTCGATAAGCAACCTGTTTCCCTGGACAATTGCCTCATTCCTGATATCGATCTCTGTCCTAATGTTTAAGGCTTCCTTCTGCTCCTCATAAAATTCCAGCGACCTACCTATTATTCCATCAACATTTACCTCTTCCGTTGTTAGGAACTGGTCATTCTCTATTTTCGCAAGCAGCAACAGGGTTTTGTTCAGTTTTTTCAGCCTTTGTGTGGAACCGATGATACCTTCCAGGATGTCAGACTGCTTTTCGGAGAGCTGTGTTTGGCCTATAAGTGCTTCCAGTTTTGACTGGATTATGGACAGAGGGGTCTGCATTTCGTGGGAAGCGTCCCCGACAAACTGTTTTTGGTTATCAAAGACCTCCTTGTTTTTCCGAGTCAGTTCGGTCATCACATTATTTAATAGCTGAAATTCTTCAATTTTGGAATTTGGGAATACTGGTGTATTTGCATTGCCAAGATTATAATTTTTGAGCTTGTCAAGCATAGTATAAAAGGGCTGCCATATTCTTCGAGAAAGCATTCTGTTTGAGAGGTAAAAACAGAAAGCAAGTCCAAAAAATAGCCCTCCTAGCGTAATAGCAATCGTACCAATGATTTCAGTTGCTTCCAGGTGAGGCTTCACAATTTCCAGTTTGTAGTAACCATCGTTTAGCCTCACAAAAGATATTAGCTTTCGGTACTCATCCAGTTCGGCATCCATCGGCTCATAGATCAATGTGTCGGCATAGCTTTCTTTTCCGCTCCGAAAGGCACTAATTTCTATTGGGTAAAATGTAAAATCATCCAGTGGGTTATCCTTCGCTATGGATATTTCTGGATGCTCTTCGAGATAGGCGAGCAAGTTCATTTTACGGTTATATAAAACCTCATCCACGTTTTGAAGCACATTCCAGCTTAGTACCAAATAAAACAAGGTCGAGAATATCCCAAACAGTAAAAGGAATGCGAATAATTGGATTCGGGTCGTATAAGAAAGCAGCTTCATATTGTTTTTATTTGGTATCCCACACCGTAAATATTGGTTATTTCCACGTTGGCACCTGCTTCCTTTAGCTTGCGTCTCAAATTTCTGATTTGTGAAAACAAAAAATCAAAACTCTGTACCTCATCTACGTAATCGCCCCAGATATATTCTGCCAAAGAAACCTTGGTGATCACCCGTTTGTGATTGTTGATCAAGTGGGTAAGGATAGCATATTCTTTCTTTGTTAGAGAAAGTGGGCTTTCGAGATTATCAATTCCAACTATGTACTGATCTGGTTCTATTACCAGATTAGCATAGTGAACCAATCTATTTGTCTTGAATTGTTTTCTCCTTATAATTGCCTTTATACGGGCATTCAACTCGGAAAAGTAAAATGGTTTGGTCAGGTAATCATCAGCTCCTAACCCCAAGCCTTTTAATTTATCGTCCAGGGAATTACGGGCAGAAAGGATGATTACCCCATCGGACTTATCATCCTTATGGAGAACCTCTAGCAAATGGAAACCATTACCATCTGGAAGATTAATGTCCAAAATAATACAGTCATAATCATAAAGACCGATGCGCTCCAGACCTTCGGAGAGATTACAGGCGACATCACAAAAATACCCCTCTTCCGCGGCGAATTCTTCGAGGCTTTTTAGCATTTCAGGTTCATCTTCTATAATGAGCAGTTTCATGTTTTCAAAATACGGAATTAAATCTGTAGAAATTTTGTATTATGTTTTAACTGACAACTACGATAAATAGTAAAATTATTAAATCTGTTTTTTTCGCTTTTTACCAGTACATTTTTCGAATTGATTGGGAAAACCTTAAAAAATTTGTGATTAATATTAACCCTAAAATAATTTTTAATAATTAGATTCAACCCGAAGATTTTTAAGGGTCAATCAATCAGTTTATTTTAAAAATTCACTACACTTTCAAGAGCGTCATCAGCATCTTTGTGAATAAAATTTGCTTGGTAGTTGATCGTGGTTTTCAAATCGCTATGTCGATATAATTTTTGAAGCATAAGCGGGTGGATGCTATCGCCTGCAATATTGCCAAAGGAATGTCTGGCAATATGCATCGTTACTTTTTTCTGAATGCTTGCTCTTTTCGTAATTTTTTTTAGGTGGTCGTTGAATTTTTTGTTTGCTACCTTTTTCTTGCGGTAAATATCTTTCGCATCAGTTAAGTCTGCCTTTTTCATTTCTGGAAAGACAAAATCATCATCATTTACTTTGTCATCAATATATTGCAATAATATTCTTTCAACCTTAGCTGGAATCTTTAAGGACAATAACTTTGAGTTCTTGCTCATCCTGTAATGCAATCGCCCATCATAAATTTGGGACCACCTTATGAATAAGACGTCTGAAACTCTCATTCCTGCAAAATAGAAGCTAAACAACCAAATGTTCAAAGAATGCCTTTCCATATCAGTAAGCTCAGAAACATTTTCCAAAGCTTTTATCTCTTTACCAGATAGCCCTGTTTTGTTGGTTTCTGGAAACTTGATTTTAAATTTGCCCTTGCCAAAGGGATATATTTCTTTACTCACAACCTTGTCGCGAATAGCTCTGTTAAACAATAACCTTATTAAAACCATCACATTCATAGCTGTGGTTTCAGTTAATGAACAAGAACCTTTTAAATGAATTTTGAACTTTTTGAGAAATCGCTCATCAATTTCTTGGAAAGTAAGATGCCGGCCAGAGCTATACTTTTCTATATAACTCACCCAAGCTGAATCTGTAGAGTGGCGATTGATTTTCTTTTCAGCCTCTAAGGCTTCAAGATGCTCGTCAGCAAAATCAAAAAAAGTTAAGCTCGAAGTTGGCTTATATATTTCTTTTTTGATTTGTCGAGCAGTAGCAGCTTTATTATCAGTCTGTAGTGCAATAAGCCCTTTTCTGGCTTCGGATAGTTTGAAAGCTATCAAATTGTTCAGGCTTTCAGCTTCAGAATGCGATTTTTTTACCTTTAGATTTTTAGAGTCCCAATCCTCTAATTCAATATAATGGCCTATATGTTTGTAAGTTGAACGACGGTCTTTGGTTATTCTAATTGCAAGCGGATAAAGCCCTTTTGCGTTAGGCTTTTTGCGAAGAATTATTTTTGCACTCGTTGACATTTTGAACCTGGTTTAGATACGAAAGCCAAATCAGGTACAACATTTTGTCAAAAACTCACTCTAAAGATACTACTTTATTGGAACTTTTGGGTACAACATAGGTACAACAAATGTTGAAATCAACTGATATTAATTGACTTTAAATAAAATGATGGAAAACATAAACCATTGAAAATGAGTAAATTTATGTTTTATTAGTGCAATATATACCAGACTTAGGATCTAGTGCCGCGAGGTGTGAGAGTTCGAGTCTCTCCGCCCGCACAGGTTAAAAGCCTCTTAGTAATGAGAGGCTTTTTTTATGCGCTAATTTTAAGATGTGCAGTTAAAGATAAATCGAGTTTGATTTCAGTACAGGGGCTAATACAAAAAATAACCCGGAAAATTGTTTAGATCACATAAACAATATTCCGGGTTGGTTTAATTAAGCATTTTTGATTATTAATAGCTTAGTCGATCGAATCGTAGAATTGCCAGGAGGTTTTAAAATTTTCCTTAAGCTCCTGATCGGTTAAGATCGCTCTTATCATTTCTATTGGCATAGAATTAAGTCTCATGATTTTATCGTGAAATTCTTTATTGGTCATTTTACCTGTTTTTACCAGCTCTTCTCTAAGGGCATAAAATTGTCTGCCACCGGTTAGATAAGCTAACTGATATAATGGGGGGTAACTTCCAATAAAAGAGCGTCGTACCTCTCCTTCAGCATTCGCAGGCTCAAAGCCTACACGGTCTATCAGAAAATCAATACATTGCTGGGGAGTCCATTTTCCTAAATGATAGTTTAAGGAGAAGATAATCCGGGCGCAACGGTGCATATGCCAAAATAGCATTCCAATACGGTCTTCCGGGCCACTTGGAAAGCCTTCATCCCAAAGTAATAATTCCCAATAAAGAGACCAACCTTCTGTCCAAAATGGGGTGCGATAGTTTCTATAGGTTCTGTAGCGGTTGTTCATAAAGCCTTCTAAATTGTGACCGGCAATTAATTCGTGATGAACAGTAGCTTTGGAAAAATGCGGATTGTTACCACGCATACTCATCATTTTTTGCTCATAGGTCATTCTGCTGGTGGGATAAGAAATGGTGATGTTGGTGCCGCCGGTAAAAAATGGATTAACCAATTGTCTTTCTGGAGACATCATTTGCATGCCCCAGGTTTCTTCGGCTAACGGCGGTACGCTAATAAGGTCTTTTTCTTTTAAGAATGCAATAGATTCATTGTAAAGCTTTAACATGGCTTCAGGCTGCAGTCCTGGAGCTACATAAGCATTTTTAACTTTTTCCTGTGCAGCTTTCCAGTCTTTTCCAAATCCCATTTCTTCTGCCGCTTTTAAAAGTGCAGCATCGCACCAGGCAAACTCTTTATTAGCAATTTCTATAAGTTCTTCAGGAGTGTATGGGATCATTTCGTATTCTAACTGTTTTACCAGTTCATTTCTTCCCACGGGATAACCAATAATACCACTTTTATCAACAGGACGTTTGTTTTCTAATTTAGCTTCAAAAGTAGTTTTAAACGTTGCTAAGCTGGAATCTAAAGCTTTGTAAGTAGTAGGAACCCACCAGGTAAACATGGGGTCGTAATTATTATAAAATGAAAAAACATTTGCCGCTGAATTTTTTAGGTCTTCGATGATTAAAACGGCTTCCTGAACCTGGTCTTTGTCTAACGATTGTTCTTCTTTTAAAAGGGGAAGTAAAGAGTCTATTTGTTTTGCTGAAGCATTCCAGTTTTTGGCAATTTCTTTAGCATCTAATTGATAGCCTCTTCGTCTTCGTTTTAAATATTGATAGATGTTTTCTGAAAATGGGAACCAGCTTTTAACTTCTGTATAAATCTTAGCATGTTTTTTGGCTTCATTAATCTCATGCTTAAGGTCACGTTTAAATAAAATATAATCTACTTTACATTCTTGCGGAAGTTCACTAAAGTTGATTTTATCTAATTCAGCCAGATATTTTTCATTTAGGACTATAATGCGATCGCGTCTTTCTTGAGACCCACCCGAATCTGAAATTCTTCCCCATCGATAAGCGTTTGAGGGAGAGTAATAGCGTACCAGGTCACCCATGTCTGCCTGATGATTGGTCATTAGCATGGGCATTACCTGGCAGGGTACAAAACTATCGTCCTGAGCTAGTGCTTTTTGGCAGCAGAGTGTAAGGACAGAGATAATTAAAGCATAAAGAAAGCTTTTTGTTTTTTTGAATTTGTACATGCTTAAAGATTTAGCAATTTCGAATTAGTTTTTGTTATCCCAGGTGGTCCCTTTGTTAAACCAATCGGGTTGGCCAACAGCGCTAACGTTTGGATTTCGCTCTATTTCATTTAACGGGTAAGGAAATCTTCTGGCGAAAGTGGTACTGGCGTTGGTATTTTGTATCATATATTCAAAATCAAATTCTGGGTAACCGGTCCTTACATAATCAAAATAGGTTTCCCCGGTTCTAAAGATGTTTGATAAGTATTTCTGCTGAATGATCAGCTGTTGAGCGTCTTCAAGATTTGTTGGCATATCTAAAGAAGGCTGTGCATTATAGCTTATAATTTGTTCTTGGGGTACTTCCATATATTCCATATCGGCACGATTTCCTTCTTTCATAGCGATCTCAGCTAACTCCCATTCGTTTCTGAAGGCATAGGCTTCAGCTTCTAAAAATTTAGATTCAGAATAAAGCATGATATGATCTGGGTATGACATAGAAAGGTAACCGAATCTGTAATGGCTTGGTCTATTCCCTGCCTGAACTGCTGCACCTGCAAAATGACCCATATAGCCATTCGGATCGGCCTCTGCATTGGTAAACATGATCGGTCTTCTGGGATCTTCATATGCATTCATCATATCGATAAGAAAGTTTCCCGGAGTCAATCCACGACCGCCACTATAAGCCCTGGTCATATAATTATAGAGTGGGTTGGCGTTTGCCAGATCTTCAAGGTGTCGCCACATTACATTATCTTCATTAGAAGTCATTCCTTTTTCCAGATAAGAAAGGATTGCAGAGATTTGCGCATCCTGGTCTACTCCCGGGGCATAAATTCTTCTCATAGCCTGTCTCGCTTTTAAAGAATATGCAAAACGCACCCAACGATCAATATCACCGTTTAGCATATAATCATCCTGTCCCGGTAAAAGTTCACCACCATCGGTGTTTTTAAAAAGGTTAATAGCTTCATCTAAGAGAGCATTGGCGTGGGCATATAATTCTTCCTGAGTCGCCAGTTCTGGTTGCTGATTTTCTAAACCGGTCATGGCCTGTTCTAAGGGTGCCTGGTCATAAACATCGGCGATATAAAACCAGTGATGTGCAGCAATAACTCCTGCGATTCCCTGATAATACGTATTACCGTTTTGTTCAGCAAAATCATGAAGTTCTACCGCGTGTTTTAAAGAATAAGAGTAGGAGTTCCAAACTTCGTTTCCAAAGCCCGGGTCTACATTTACAATGGCATTAGAACCTTCTATAGCAAACCAGGACAACCATGTTGGATAACCATACCAGGTCTCGAATTTTTCGTTGGCCGTTTCAACCCATTCGGCCTCTATTCCAATAAGCATTATATCTTCAGTTATCGCTGGCCCGGCAGTAATATTGTCGGGATCGGTATCGATATCTGTCCAGGATTCGCAACCAGTTATAAAAAAGGTGCTAAAAATTATTAAAAATCGAATTTTATATAGTTGTTGTATCGTGTTCATAATTCTCATTTTAAAATTTTGCAGTTAGGGTAATTGAGTATGTTTTTGTTGTAGGTAAGCTGTAGCTTAGGTAGCCATTTCCGTTAGTAATACCATCGGTATTGATTTCAGGATCTGGGCCTTCAAAGTCATCGTGAAAGCTTCTCCATAAATTTCTTCCTGAGAAAGCGATTTGCACATCCTGTAAACCGGCACTGGCAATCAGTTTATTGGGCAGATTATAAGCAAGCTGTACCTCCCTAAGCTTGATGTAATCTTTAGGCATGATGTTATCTTCTAAAACCGATTGTGCTACGGTTTGATAGTAAAGATCATATCTTGTAGGCTGCGGTGTTTCACTGGTAACCACTACTTCTCCAGTAGCAGAATCGTAATGTCCCATAACACCATCGAAAGTTGTCATGTTATCATCTGGTCGATTATTTTGATGAGCTGCCATGCCGTAATATGTAAGGTAATGATCATTAAGGCTATACAGATTTCCACCTTTAGAGACATCAAATTGAAACATTAGCGAAAGATTTTTATAGCTTAAAGTGTTTCTTAAACTTCCAATCCATTCTGGTGCTGTTTGTCCCAAAATCTGATTACCGCTATTATCCGCAAGAGGTCTGCCATAACTTAAGCCAGGAGTATCGTCCAGAACCAGTCTGCCTTCATCGTCTCTTAAAAAGCCAAGGCCATAAATAACTGGGTAAGGCTGGTCTACAATGGCGTAACCATAAGAACCTACACCTATCGGCTCGTTATTGCTACCTAATCGATCTACATTAGAGTTATCTTTAGACCAGTTCAGGCTTAAATCCCAGTTGAAGAATTCGGTTTGGATTGGCACAGCATTAATACCAACTTCAAGTCCCTTATGAGTAATTCCGCCAATATTTACGGTTCCATAAGTATACCCTGTAGAAGCTAAAAATTGTTCAGATAGAATTTGGTTTTCACTCCAGTTATGATAATAAGAAATATCGAAATTTAAACGACTTTTTAGCAATCGTAGCTCTAACCCAAGCTCTACTTCGCTTTTAAATTCGTTTGTAAGATTGTTGTTTGGAATTCTTGATGACGATAAGTAACTTCTCTGACCATTAAATGGCCACATTACTCCGTCTCCACCTGCAGAAACCAGTGGATTATTTCTTGCATAAGCATTAGCCGGAGAGCCTACCTTTGCGTAACTGGCTCTAAATTTCCCGAAATTTAAAATATCATTTTTTGGTAAAAGTTCTGTAAATACGAGACCTAAACTGTGGCTGGGGTAAAAGAAACTGTCTGCTAAACTGGAGGCCCAGTCGTTTCTACCAGTCACGGTATAATAAAGCATTTTTTTATAGCCTAGCATAGCCTGTCCAAAAAAGGAATAGGATCTAAACATTCCCCGGTCATCATAAGCAGAATATCCACTAACATTGGTGGAATTGTAAATTCCAGGCAGGATCAGTCCGTTTCCGTTAAAGTAATTTCCTCTCCATTTATTTTCCTGAATATTATGGCCAAGCATGACATTTACTTCAAAATCACCAAAATCGTTGTCGTAGGTTATCGTTTCAGTTGATTCGATATCACGGCTAAATCTTTCTGAAGAGCTATAACTTCCCTGTACCGAGGCATAACCACCAAGGTTATAAAAGGAATTAGAATAGGCGCTTGTAGTGCTAATACCTGTTACAGATCTAAATTTTAAATGGTCCAGGATTTCATATTCGATAATAAAAGTTCCGGCAAAACGATCCCTTTCATTGGTAGCGCCAACATTCTCCAATACCCAGGTGTAAGGATCTCGGGAACCACCTCTATAAGATCTTAAGCTTCCATCTTCATCATAAATAGGATAGGGATTCCAAGTATTAGGCGTGGCCATCAAAGTATTCATAAAAGAGCTGTTGGAGCTATCCTCAAAAAGTCGTTCATTCTTTTGAGTGGTGTAAAGGATGTTTGAAGAAACAGTAAGTTTTGGAGTAAATTTAAAAGAAGTGTTGGCATTTATAGCGTTTCTTCTGAACTCAAGTGGAGATAATATACCATTATTATTTAAGTTACTATAGCTAATATAGTATGAGGCTTTCTCTCCACCCCCGGTAATGCTAAGACTATTTTCGTTCGTGATTCCGGTTTCAAAGATATCCCAGCGGTCATATAATTGTGCACCAGGAACATCTGAAATTCTAGGGCCAAAACTGGTTGAAGTAAAAGAAGAGTTTCCATCGACATACACCCAATCGTCATTTTGCCAATATCCCTGTGACCATTTGTCCTGAAGTGGGATTTCATAAATATCATCAAAACTGATAGAACTGCTAAGGCTTATAACTGGTTTCATGTTGAAAGTCCCAGATTTAGTGGTTACCAATATTACACCATTGGCGGCTTCACTGCCGTATAAAGCTGATGCAGCCGCACCTTTTAATACACTTAAACTTTCTATCGAATTAGGATCGATATCCGCAAGTCCGGAAGAGCTACTTCCGTTAGCCGCATCAAAAGGAACACCGTTTACCACTAGAAGGGGTTGGTTATTTCCTGTAATCGAAGAGCCGCCTCTAATCACAATACGAGCGCCGCTACCTGGCTGGCTGGAAGCACTGGAAATTTGTACCCCTGCAACTTTACCGCTCAAGGCATTGACAAAGTTATTGGTGGCTTTTACCGAACTTAAGTTACCACCGTCAACTTCAGCAGTGGCGTATCCTAAAGCTCTTTTTTCACTTTTAATTCCTAAAGCCGTTACGACTACCTCACTAAGCGCTTCAGAATCTTCTTCTAAAGTGATTTCAATAGTTTTTTTTCCGTTAATAGGTACTTCCTGGGTAGAGAATCCTACATAAGAAATCACTAAAATAGCATTTTGTGGATTAGTAATCTGAAGGGTGAAATTTCCATCCATATCAGATTGTGTACCATTAGAGGTTCCTTTCTCAACAACGGTAGCGCCAAGTAATGGCATACCGTTATTGTCGATAATTTTTCCCATTATTTGATCTTGGGCAAACATGCTTGTTCCTGTAATGAAAAATAGCAAAAAGAGAAGGTAAAACCTTTGCTTATACATTAAGGGGATTGATTGAGAATTGTTTTTTTGATGCATATTGTAAATTTTAGGTGTTGGGAATAACAGCTAATCTAATCACAAAACAGGTTTATTTTTAACTTAATATTATCATTACTTTGTACTTTATTAACCTTTTGTTTAAATTTTATTTACTCTTATGTTGTTATTGTTGTAGATATTTAAGTGTATTTTGTTTTCTTATGAATATTTTCTATTCTTCTTTTAGAAGCATTAAAGCGTAGTTGTTTATGGTTTAAGAAAGGTTGTTAAGCATTCAACTTCTATAATTCGTCGAAAATGTTTTAATTTGCTAAAACGTTTTATTATATTCGAAACTTTATTTTATTTATGACTAAAGAATACGATCTGTAAGAATTAAAAGCGGAAGCTGTTGGAGTATAAGCTTAATTATCAATCATTTCTAATGAAAAAGCTCTTAACATTATTAAAAATAAAATTTTTTTGCTGGGCTATTTTACTTCCTTCGATTGTCATAGCGCAAACAGAATCATCTGTGGTGCCTAAGGCTAAAACCGCTTTTCAAACCAGTAGTAAATGGTTGCCACAGATTGACGTTAGAAGTGATATTGCTATCGTTTATGGCGTTAATGGCAATCCTTCAGATCATGATCCTTCTTCTACATTTTTAAGCAGGGTGAAATCCTGGAGGGATAGAGGATATGCTACTCATTTTATGACAGGAATAGCATGGGGTTCTTATCAGGATTATTTTTTAGGAGAATGGGATGGGAAGACTCATTTTGGTGAAGGACAGGTAGAACAAAGTGGAGATACTATTTGGCATGGTAAAAATGTTCCCTATATCGTTCCAAATTCGTCTTTCCTGGATTATATGAAGAATGCGATTGTAAAGACCGTGATTGACGCAGGTATTAGCTCTATTTATTTAGAGGAACCTGAATTCTGGACGAGGGCAGGTTATAGTTCTCAGTTTAAAAAAGAATGGGAAAATCATTATGGGTTTCCCTGGCAGGCACAACACGAATCACCAGAAAGTACATGGCTTTCTAATAAATTAAAATATCAACTTTATTATAATGCTATTGATGAGGTTTCTAAGTTTGCAAAGTCTTATGGTGAGGACAAAGGAATTGATGTAAAAGTATATATTCCTACGCATTCTCTGGTAAATTATTCGGCATGGCATATTGTGAGTCCGGAAGCCAGTTTGGCTTCTTTGGAAGGAATTGATGGGTATATCGCCCAGGTGTGGACGGGCACTTCAAGAACACCAAATTATTTTAGTGGTATTTTGAAAGAAAGAACCTTTGAAAATGCTTTTTTAGAATACGGTTCTATGGTTTCGATGACGGCACCTACCGATAGAAAAATTTTCTTTCTTACCGATCCTATTGAAGACCGCAATCAAAGTTGGGAAGACTATAAAAAGAATTATCAGGCGACATTTGTGGCGAAATTATTATATCCGGGAAATGCCAATTATGAAGTGATGCCTTGGCCAGAGCGAATTTATACCAGACCATATAGCGTAGCAGGAAGAGAAAAGAAAATCCTTATTCCAAAAGCATATGCAACGCAAATGCAGATTATGATAAATGCGTTGAACGATATCCAGGTTTCTGAAAATAAGGTAAGCGGAGATCAGGGGATTGCAGTGGCAATGAGTAATTCTTTAATGTTTCAAACCTTCCCAAATCACGACGGATACGAAGACCCTAACTTTTCAAATTTTTACGGTCAGACTTTTCCGCTTTTAAAAAGAGGGATTCCTGTAGAAACCGTTCATCTGGAAAATCTGGGCTATAAATCTAGCCTTCAGAATAAAAAAATATTGATTCTTAGTTATTCTAATATGAAGCCCAATAATCCAGAAGAGCATAAATATCTTGCCAAATGGATTAAGGAAGGCGGAGTTTTAGTGTATACCAGTGCCGATAATGATCCTTACCAGCAAGTGGAAGAATGGTGGAATAAAGGTGATTTTAGTTATAAAAAACCGATAGAGCATTTAACCGATTTGTTGCATGTAGATTATCCAGAGAATAATAAAGTTTACAAAGCAGGAAAAGGAAAGATTTATTTTATAAAGCAGAATCCAAAAGATTTTGTGATTAATAAAAATGGGGATGAGACTTTTCTGAATGCGATCAATACCGCTTATGCGGAAGTTAATAATGGGAAGAAGCTTCAATATAAAAACAATTTTAAACTGGTTAGGGGTGTTTATGAGCTTATTGCAACTTTAGACGAAAGTGTCTCTAAGGTGCCAGTAATAACTACAGGAAGTTATATTAATTTGTTTGATCCTGAGCTTCCGGTAATTTCAGAGAAGATCACCAAGCCAGGTGAGCAAAGCTTTTTATACAATATTAATAGTGTAGAAGATAAAAATAAACCACAGGTTTTGGCTTCAGCAAGTAGGATTTATGATGAAGAAATAAATGCTAAATCATATTCTTTTGTTTGTAAGAGTCCGCTTGATACCAACAATAGCATGAGGATTTTGCTTCCGCAGCAACCAGAATCAATTTTATTAAATAATAATCCATTACGTAAATCACCAGATATCCATTACGAATATGACCAACAGAGTAAAACCTTACTTTTACAATTTGCAAATAATCCTGAAGGAGCGAAAATCTCTATAAATTGGTGATGAACATAAATTTGAAAATTTATATTAAATGAATATAGCCATAGGTGCAGATATTGGGGGGACTCATATCACCAGTGCAGCCATAGACTTAGATTCTTTTTCGGTAATAGAAAACAGTTATTACAATCAAAAAATAGATAATAAATCTACAAAAGAAGTTATCTTAAAACAGTGGGCATCCTGTTTAAACAATTCGATAAACGCAGTAGATCTTAACAGTAATCATCTCCTTGGGGTAGGGATAGCTATCCCCGGGCCTTTTGACTATGCAAATGGGATTGGTAAATACGAAAGAAATGATAAGTATGAAAGTCTTTATAATGTCTCGATCATCGATGGGCTAGCCAGGGAAATACAAAACAGTAATATAAAGCTGCGATTTCTAAACGACGCTTCTTCTTTTGGAGTAGGAAGCGACCTCTTAGAAAACTTAAACGAAGATCATACTATAGCAATTACTCTGGGTACAGGATTTGGAGCTACTTTTCTTAAGAATAAGGTGCCTTTAATAACCGGAAACGGAGTTCCTGAAAATGGTTGTTTATGGGATAAGGATTTTAAGGACGGTATTGCAGATGATTATTTTTCTACACGCTGGCTTATTAATCATTATGGAGGTTTAACCGGCAATGATACTGCCGGTTGTGGTGTCAAAGAACTTATTGATAGTGATCCGGAAAATATGAAACTGGTATTTACCGATTTTGCTAATAATTTATGTGAATTTTTATACCCACACCTTAAAGCTTTTGATACAGATGTTTTATTTATTGGTGGAAATATCGCCAAAGCTTCATCTTATTTTCTGGACATACTTGAGGATTGTATAGCTGAAGGGAAACTAAAAACCAAGATTAGAATTGTTACGGAAGCCGAAAAAGTTGGGGTGATAGGCGCTGCCTATCTCTTTAATCCTGGTTTTTGGGACCGAATTCGTACAGAATTGCCTAGTATATAATTTTAGCATCGATATTATTTTTAAAATAAATCTTGCTAAAAAGACACAGATTTACTTTAAAAATTTCATTTGTAATTTATCGATTTTCAGTATAATATAATCTCTTATGCCTGATACTGGAGCATAAGAGATTTTTAGATTTTATCGGTCTTATAAAAAAGAAATCTAAACCTGGAATCTAATAAGCACTTAGGTGAAAAAATTTCAATTTTTAGGATATAACTTATCGAAATGGGGAGATTCCATGAAAATTGGTTGATTTTTCATAACATTATGAGTTATGACACAAAATATTTCTAGTAGCTATTCAATTGTATTTTTTTAAACTTATCATTCAAATTTTTGGAACTAAATGATATGAATTTGGATGAAAATTTTCAATTCATATTACATCTGTATTACATAACTATAGACTGTAAGTCTTATCTGAGAAAGTTAAAGATGAATAGTCTATAGATGCATAACAAGAATTTTAATCTCCAGCAGGAGTCCCCTCATATTCTTTAAAAAAAACTGATCTTTGAAGGTTGCGCAGTATTATCGAAAATAAGGTTTATGTGTTATTTTAGTATTTAATTAATAAATTCTTTGATAAATGTTAATTAATTTATATATTCGATAACATACTTTTAAGTGTTGTTTGTTTTAAATTTTCTTATAGTCATTCCGACTGTTTTTTTATTTATGCACGAAAACGTTTTCGATTGATTTGCTAACCAATTAAAGATTTTCGAATGAAAAAAAAACTTTGCATTAGGTACAAGCCTTTTGCGTTTATCGTATTCAGTTTATTTGTGCTTTCGTCACTCTCTGCCTCTCCGCTCAAGTTAGAAAGTTCTTTATTTCAAACTCAAATCACAGGAACTGTTAAATCTTCGGCTGATCAGTTACCAATGCCCGGTGTGAGTGTTGTTGAAAAAGGAACTTCTAATGGAGCGGTTACGGATTTTGATGGAAATTTCAAACTTAACGTGTCTTCCAATGATGCAGTTTTGGTATTCTCTTTTATAGGTTTTAAAACCATGGAAAGGAGGTTAGAGGGTAAAACTTCTATAGAGATTTTTATGGAGGAAGACCAGGCGCAATTAGATGAAGTTGTATTAGTGGGATATAGCGAACAGCGGCGAGAAGTAATTACAGGTGCTGTTGCTACCGTTAGTAGTGAGGAATTAGCGAAGTCCCCCACTTTAAACGTTTCTAATGCATTAACAGGAAGAATGCCCGGGGTTGTTGCCACCCAGAATAGTGGTGAGCCTGGTTATGATGGATCAACCATTAGTATTCGAGGGAGTAATTCTTTTGGAGATAATAGCCCTCTGGTAGTTATCGATGGAATTCCGGATAGGCAAGGAGGTTTTAGCAGACTTAACCCTGCAGATATTAAAGATATTTCAGTACTAAAAGATGCATCAGCAGCAATTTATGGAGCTCGTGCAGCAAATGGGGTTATCCTGGTCACTACCAAAAGAGGAAAAGTAGGGAAAACATCACTGTCTTATGATTATAACTTAGGTTTTTCAAAGCCCACCGTTATCCCTGATCTTGCCAATGCATCACAATACGCTATGATGCGTAATGAGCTAGAAATTTACAAGCTTCCCGTGAGCGAATGGAGTCCTGCTAATGCAGGTTTTATGAGCGATGGTGTTTATACAAGACCATCTGGAGGCGAAGTTACAGCTCCCTTTTCACCAGAGGACATACGTCAGTTTCAAGATGGTAGCGATCCTTGGTTTCATCCAGACACCGATTGGTTCTCAGAAACTTTAAAAGACTGGTCTACACAAAGTAGGCATACTTTACAAATTACAGGAGGAACAGAAGATTTAAAGATCTTATCTACTATTGGTTATCAAAATCAGGATGCCTATTATAAAAATTCGGCTACCAATTATAAGCAATACGATATCAGGTTAAATATGGATGCTAAAATTAACGATTATATAACTGCAAAAATAGGGGTGCTGGGAAGGCAGGAAGATCGTAATTATCCAACCAAACCGGCATCCAGCATTTTTAGAATGTTAATGCGTAGTTCTCCAACCCAGCCGGCCTACTGGCCTAATGGCATGCCGGGACCAGATATAGAGTATGGAGAAAACCCAGTTGTGATTACTACAGATCAAACAGGTTATGATAGAGATAGAAGATATTATTTTCAATCTAATGGTCAATTAGATATAGAGATTCCTTGGGTAAAAGGTTTAAAGTTTACAGGTACAGCTGCTGTCGATAAATATATTCAACAAACGAAAAGATGGGAAATACCATGGTATCTGTATACATGGCAGGGAGGATATACCGATGATGGTACCCCAGAACTTGTAAGAGGGAAAAGAGGTCCTGCAGAGCCAAATTTAAATCAGGGAAATCAGGATCAGCTCAATATCTTATTAGGAGGAGTTTTAAATTTTGAGCGAAAATTTGGATTCCATCAAATTAATGTTCTTGCCGGGGTAAATAGAGAAACTATTAGAAATGATAGTTTTAGTGCTTATCGTCGATATTTTATTTCCACCGTAATAGATCAGCTTTTTGCAGGCGGGGATGCAGAAAAAGATAATGATGGTCGTGCCTGGGAAAGAGCAAGACTAAATTATTTTGGTCGGGTTGGCTATAATTATAAAGAAAAATATTTAGCAGAATTTCTTTGGCGATACGATGGAAGTTATATGTTTCCTGAGGACAGTAGATATGGTTTTTTTCCAGGGGTGATGATTGGATGGAGAGTCTCTGAAGAGAATTTTTGGAAAGAGAACCTTAAGCTAATCAACTTCTTCAAAATAAGAGCTTCTTATGGACAAATGGGAAATGATAATATTTATTATGATGACGAGCTGCAAGAATATCAATACTTCGCCACTTATGGATTCAGTAATTATGTAACAGGCAGTGCGCTAAGTCAAACCTTATTTGAAACTCGCGTTCCCAATACCGCAGTAACATGGGAGGTTGCGAATAATTATAATCTTGGTTTTGATGGTCGTATGTGGGAGGGGAAAGTGAATTTCACGTTAGACCTCTTCCTTAATAAACGGAGTAGTATATTATGGAGGAGAAATGCTTCGGTACCGCAAACCACAGGGATGAGTCTTCCTGCAGAAAATATTGGAGAAGTAGAAAACCGGGGATGGGATTTTCAATTAGGCTACAATAATCAATTTGGAGACTTAATGTTTAGTGCTAGTATTAATGGAGGATATGCTAAAAACAAGATTGTATTTTGGGATGAAGCACCTGGCGCACCCCAGTGGCAAAGGTCTACTGGACGAATGATTAATGCCGGCTTATATTATGAGTACGATGGAGTGTTTGCCACACAGGAAGAAATAGATAATAATACTATCGATTATAGCGCTATAACTAATAATCTTAGGCCTGGTGATATGAAGTACAGAGATTATGATGGCGATGGTGCTATTACTCCAGATGATCAGGTAAGAAGAGATAAAACTACACAGCCCACGTTTCAAGGGGGCGTAAATTTTAATTTTCAATATAAAGATTTTGATCTGTCAGTATTGTTTCAGGGAGCCGCAGGAGGAGAATTACGGGTAGGTGCAGATGAGTCTGGATCTATAGGAAACTATTTGAAAGAAGTATACGATAACCGATGGACTATTGATAACCCAAGTAGTACGCATCCTAGAATAGCAGATCGGGGAAATCAATATTATTCATTTGGTAATACGTACTGGTTACAAAGTACGGACTATTTAAGATTGAAAAATATTGAATTAGGATATAATCTTCCGCAACAATTAGCAGATAAGGTGGGTATAAATAATTTTAGACTTTATGTAAGCGCATATAACCTAGTGACCTGGACGGGGATGGAATCTTTCGATCCAGAAGCGGTAAATTCTATCGGGCAATATTATCCGCAATCCAAAATTATTAATCTAGGAGCACGTATTAATTTCTAATTAGAAAATTCAGAAAGTCATGAAGCATTTACGATACATAAAAAAATATTTACTTATAGCCCTGATAGCAGTTGTTTCTTTTACCGGATGTAATGATGATTTCGTGAACACAAAACCGCTAGATGAGGTTACAGATAGAGAGGTATGGAGGGATCCTTCTCTTGCTAGAGCTTTTGTGTTAGAACTTTATAACGGTTTTGGACAAGGAGGTTTTGATGAGCAAATGCAAGCATCTTTAACCGATGAAGCCTTATTTACACATCCTGGGAGGGGTATAAACACTATTACAGAATCTAGAAGTAATCCAGCCGACCAAGGTTGGATAAACTACAATTATAATTGGAGCGATATGTATAGCCGTATAAGAGCAACTAATATCGCTATTGAGAACCTGGAGAATCCTTCATTTGGAAGTGATGTTACCCAGGATGAAATAGATGTAATGCTGGGAGAAACATATTTTATGAGAGCCTTCTTTTATCAACAACTAATGAGATATTATGGAGCAGTACCTATTATTGATTTTGTATACGAACTAGGTACTGCAGATTATTCAGTACCGCGCGCTACTTTTGAGGAGCTCATAGCATTTATTGTGAAAGATTGTGAAACCGCAGCAAGTTTGTTAGAAGGAGCTAATTTAGGTGATGGTAGAACCAGTAGTCTTGCTTCAAAAGCTTTGAAAGCAAGGGTTTTATTATATGCAGCTAGTGATTTACACGATATAACAACAGCCTCTTTAAATTCTTCATTAATAGCCGGATACTCTAATCCGGAGTATTTAGGGTATACTTCAGGAAGTCAGTCAAATCGTTGGGAGTTAGCTTTTAACGCAGCACAGGAAGTAGTTCAGGAGGGAGAAGGATATAAGTTAGATCTATCGGAAAAAGTATCTCCAGAAGTAGGAGAAGCAAATTATATAGCCGCTTCACTTGCGGGAGGAAGCGCCGTTGCGGATGCCGAAGCAAGTAAGGAAATCATTCTAGGAAGATATTTTGTGGACGAAAAAAATGAAGGAGGAGCTAATATAAACCTGTATAATGGTCCTAATGGCTACCATAACTGGTCCGGAAATACCCCTACCCAGGATTTAGTAGATGCATACGAGACAATTGAAGGGGAAACCTTTAGTTGGTCTAACCAGGAACATGCAAGTAATCCTTATCAGGATCGAGATCCCAGATTTTATGCGTCAATTTTATATGACGGCGCAGATTGGAAACCAAGAACAAGTGACGTAGCAGGGAGTGATCCCTATGGAGAAATACAAACAGGGAGGTATGAAATCATTAATAATAATGGAGAAAAAGTAACGTATTGGGGATTAGATACCCGAAATAGTGATATTGAGGACTGGAATGGAAGTTATACCGGTTATACTATGCGCAAATTTATAGATCCCGATCCGGCAATTATAGACCAAAACACCAGGCAAACTATCCCTTTTCCTATGTTTAGGTATACAGAGGCAGTATTAAATTATATTGAGGCAGCAATAGAAACAGGTAGAGAAGATATGGCGAGAGAATGGCTCAATAAAATTAGATTCCGTGCAGGAATGCCGCCAATCACAGATACTGGGGAGGAATTAATGAATCGTTATCGGAATGAGAGAAGAATAGAATTGGCTTATGAAGAGCATCGGTTTCATGATGTTAGGCGGTGGATGATTGCCCCGGAAAAATTTGGAAAGCAAATTAGAACGATTGAAGTACGAGCTACTTTAAAATCAGGAGCCAATGTAACCCAATATCATTACGATCCTGACTCTTATAATTATAACTACACTCCAGCTGAGTTAAATCCAGGGGTGGAAAATCGTCAGTGGTTAGATAAAATGTATTTTATTTCTATTCATAGAGACGAAATGAATAGAAACGATCTGCTGGTTCAAAACCCAGGTTATTAAATGTCGCTGTATTCTTAAAATTAATTTATAAATCATGGATAGAAGAAATTTTGTAAAGCAAAATTTAAAAATTTCAGCATTAGCAGGTATTGGAGGTTTAAGTGTATATCCTAAAACAATAATGAGTGATATCAATATACTGCGAGAAGAAAAGGAGCCCCATCAATTCAAATTAAATTATGCGCCCCATTTAGGCATGTTTCAAAATTTAGCAGGAAAAGATGTTATAGACCAACTAAATTTTATGGCAGATCAAGGCTTTACAGCTTTTGAAGATAATGGAATGAAGGATAGGCCTATAGAAGTACAGGAGAAAATGGCTGCAACAATGCAAAAGAGAAATATAGAAATGGGGGTCTTTGTTGCGCATAAAATTTATTGGACCTCTCCTAATCTAACGAATGGCGATAAGGCACTTAGAGAAGAATTTTTAAAAGAAATAAAAGAGTCGGTAGAAGTTGCTAAACGAGTAAATGCTAAATGGATGACTGTGGTTCCCGGATATATAAATGTTCGTCAACATATGCAATATCAAACAGCCAATGTGATTGAGAGTTTAAAATTTGCTGCAGATATTTTAGAGCCTCATGACATTACGATGGTATTAGAACCTTTAAATTTTAGAGATCATCCAGGACTCTTTCTCTCAGAATCCCCCCAGGCTTATCAAATTTGTAAGGCGGTAGCGAGTCCATCTTGCAAGATTCTTTTTGATGTTTATCATCAGCAAATTCAGGAAGGTAATCTACTTCCCAATATAGAAGCTTGCTGGGATGAAATAGGTTATTTTCAAGTAGGTGATAATCCAGGTAGAAATGAGCCTACTACAGGTGAAATTAATTATAATAATGTTTTTAAATATATTCATCAAAAAGGCTACAAAGGAATTATAGGGATGGAGCACGGCAACTCTGGAGAAGGCGAGCAAGGAGAGCTGGCAGTTATAGAAGCCTATAAGGTATCTGATGATTTTTAGGTATGAAGAAATATTGTTTTTTTACTTTCTGTTTCTTTTATCCATCATTCTTTATGGACAAAGCAAACTACAGGATTATACCTTAGATTTTCCTGGAACCAGTCTTAAGCTAGAAATGATAGCAATTCCTGCCGGAACTTTTGTGATGGGAGGGAATACACAATCGCCAGAAGAGGAAAAACCGCCCCATAAAGTACAATTAGATGAGTTTTGGATGGCTAAATACGAAACCACCTGGGATTTGTATAATTTGTACTTGGAACGTAGTATAGAGGATCAGGAATTTCAGAAATCAGATATCATTAAAGTTGATATTGATGCAGTGTCGGGGGCTACAATTCCGTATGTAGATATGAGTTTGGGTATGGGGAAAGGAAAAGACCTTCCTGTAGGAAATGTAACATATTTAGCAGCATCCCAATTTTGTAAATGGCTCTCTGCAAAAACAGGTGATTTTTATCGTCTGCCCACGGAGGCTGAATGGGAGTATGCTGCAAGAGCAGGTAGTAATTCATCTTATTTTTTTGGAGAAGATCCTATGGCTTTAGCAAACTTCGCATGGTATGCGGCAAATAGTGATGCTTCTTATCACAAAGTAGGAGAAAAGCAACCAAATTCATGGGGGCTTTATGATGTTTATGGAAATGTTGCAGAGTGGACGCTCGATGCCTATGATCCAAAATATTATAAAAGCGCAGATAAAATTAGTAAAAATCCCTTTAACGTCCCCACTTCAGTGTATCCCAATAGTGTAAGAGGAGGGTCCTATAAAGATGATGCTTTTAAATTAAGAAGTAGTGCGAGATTCTTTTCTAGTAAAGAATGGAAAAGAAGAGATCCTCAATTTCCAAAAAGCAAATGGTGGAATACCGACGCCCCATTCGTTGGATTTAGAATAGTAAGGGATCCTAACCCTCCTTCAGCCCAGGAGCTAAAAAAATACTGGGGAGAATAAACTATAAAATATTAAATGATGAAATACGATAACCAAAATAACAAAAACTCCAGAAGGGAATTTTGTAAGAATAGTGCCCTTGTAACAGCAGGTATAATGATGCCTTCAACAACTATAAATTCAATGTTTAATGTGTTTAATGATAAAAAATTAAAACTCGCTTTGGTAGGTTGTGGCGGGCGTGGAACAGGTGCAGCAAATCAGGCCCTGAAAGCAGATGATAATATAGAATTAGTCGCAATGGCAGATGCTTTTAAAGACCGTTTGGACAGTAGTTATACAGCCTTAAAGGAAGAGTTTGATGATACTACAAAAATTAATGTAAAAGGGGAGCATCAGTTTATAGGCTTCGATGCGTACAAGAAAGCAATAGATTTGGCAGACGTGGTTATTTTAACTACACCTCCTGGATTTAGGCCTCACCATTTTGAGTATGCTATACAGGCAGGAAAGCATGTTTTTATGGAAAAACCTGTAGCTACCGATGTTCCTGGTATAAGGAAAGTACTTAAAATGGCGAAAATTGCTAAAGAAAATAAACAAAATGTAGTAGTAGGTTTACAAAGGCGCTACCAAAAAAATTATATCGAAATTGCTAGTCAAATAAGAGATGATAAGGTTGGAGATATTGTATCAGGACAAGTATATTGGAATAGTGCCGGGGTTTGGGTACATCCTAGAAAACCAGAACAAACCGAGATGGAATATCAAATGAGGAACTGGTATTATTTTAACTGGTTGTGTGGAGATCATATTTTAGAACAGCATATACATAACATCGATGTTGCGAATTGGTTTATAGGCGAATATCCTATTGCTGCACAAGGTATGGGAGGAAGAGAAGTTAGAAAAGGTCCTGAACATGGAGAGATTTTTGATCATCATTTTGTTGAATTTACTTATCCGAGTGGTGCCGTTATTTCAAGTCAGTGTAGGCACCAACCGGGAACGATGTCTAAAGTAGCGGAAGCTTTTCAGGGAACCAAAGGAAAGGTGGAAACTAATGATGCCGGTGTGGCTAGAATTACGGATATAAAAGGAAGCGATATTTTTACCTACAGAGGAGAAAATGATCCAAATCCCTATCAAGTAGAGCACGATCGGCTATTTGCCGCGATTCGAAATGGAGAGGTGATAAGTGATGCAGAAAATGGGGCTAAGAGTACTATGACTGCAATAATAGGGCGTATGGCGACCTATAGCGGGCAAGTAATCACCTGGGAAGCGGCAATGAACTCAAATCATATATTGATGCCTGAAGAAATAAACTGGGATAGTGTTCCGCCAACACAGCCAATGAAAAATGGTGAATATCCTATTCCTACGCCGGGTAAAACGAAATATTTATAAAAGCTTTTTATCAAAATAATTGAAGTGTGAATAGTTGATCATACTAACGATATTTGGGTAAATTAGAGTTCTTCAGAGAGGAATGAAAATTAAAATCCAGGATTAGTATTTTACTGAAGAGCAAAAAGTAGATGCTAGAAAAGCAGATTATATTGATGTCTTATATTGTGTACAAATTCGTACAAAATCGTTAATGATAAATTACAGGCTTCCTAGTTTTAGGAGCTTTTTTATGAGGAGTATTTCTAATTCGGAATATTTAGATTGCATTTTATAGGAAATCTGCAATTATCAATTTATTGATGAAATTTTAATGTTAAATTTTGTAGAAGTTTATGGTAACTGTTTAATTTTGAATCTACTAAACTAACTCACAGGGACTATGAAGCTAATCTATACCGGAGCGCATCTAAAGGTATATAATATGGTATCTCGCTCTAATCAAATTATTAATAGTGCTCATTTTTATGAAGATTTAAAGGGGTTTTTAGATCAGCATTATAATGAGAATGTTGTAGCCGAATTTTTAAAGCGATTAAAAAATTCTAATTTTGAAATTAAAGTTTCTTCTCATTGGAAACCATTTTCAAAACGATTTATTTATATTGATAAAAGTGGCATAAGTATAAACTCAGCACTTTTACATAGACCATCGAAGTTTTACATTGCACTGTTTTTAGAAAAGGCTTTTTTAATATTTGATCAAAAATATGATATCAGCAATAAAACTTTAATGATTAAGAATTTTGAAGAAAAGGAAGATGTCTTGCAAGGCATTGGTTATCTAGCCGCAACCGTTGGTGATCGATAAAATAAAAAAGCTCCACTAAAAGTGGAGCTTTTTTATTATCGCCTCCAAAAGGTAAAATACCCTATCCCGGCACCTCCTAAAATGCCAGAAATTAAAAAAAGGTCTTGCGGTCTATACCTCTTGTATAGTTAAGTTCTTGGTTTCGGTTTATCAGTAGAGAGGGTAAATTTCCTGGTACCTTTTTTAATAGGTAATATAGCTTTCATTAAAACTACCATCGGCATAAAGATCGATTAATCCATACCCCGGTTTGGTTTGTCGGCGAATACCATCCCACCAGGCTCCACTTACTGCCCCATCACAAATATAAGTGACATCATTATATACCACTTTGTCACGTATATGTATATGACCGCTAAGGCAAAGTTTTATGTTGGAGTACTCGTAAAATAAATTAGTTAGTTCTGCGCAATCGGTATGCATATCACCCCCTAAAAATTCCCAACGGTTCACTACATTGTCCTGTATCATCAGGACCGAGGTTAAAATAGGGATGTGTGACATGATCACGATGGGTGTTTTTTTAGGAGTGTTCTTTAATTCGGTTGTTAACCATTGCATTTGCCGATCTCCAAGTTTACCAATGTACCATGTATCATCGATATCCTGATGGGTGCTATCCAGGATAATGAATTTCCAGCCATTCTGCTTAAAGCTATAATAGGGCTCTTTTAGTTCTAATCGACCGAGAGAGTATTGTTTTCCGTAAAAAATTTCATTTTTAGAGTCTTCATTCCACCAAATATCGTGATTGCCTAAACAGTATTTTACCGGAATATCATTTTCATTTTTCATCATCATTTCCATTAATTTCCATTGAGCATCAATATCGCTTCGTTTTTCCTTATTCATGTCGAAAACAATGTCTCCACCATTAAGAATAAGATTTACTTTTGGCGAATGTTGCTGAATATGATGTAAGCAACGCTCAAACTTTTTAGGGGCTCCTAAATCATTTTTAAGATGAACATCTGTAATATGTGCTACGCGTAACACAGGAGTGTCTTTTTTAGGTTTGGGAATAAATGATAATGAAGGAGTTAAAGCTGCTGCGCCAAGTCCTTTTAAAAGAGATCTTCTTTTCATTAGGTTAGTTATCATAATTATGGTTCATAACTCAATAAAAATAGCGAAGATTCATTTTACTTATATTAACTAAATATTAATCACAGGTTAAAAGGGAATAGTAATGGCAGTCCTTAATTATTTTAAGATTGTTCCAAAAATTTCCCTGCTTTTAAGGAAAGACAAACTATAAAATTGTATGACAATAGCTTCTTAATTTTTAAGCTTTTCTTATCTATTTTTAATGATTTAATATTTAATTTTCAATAAACAAGTTGCTTTATTTAGATGGAAATTTTTCTTCAGGCAGATACCTGGGTAGCCTTGCTTACCTTAACATTTATGGAGATAGTGCTTGGTATTGATAATATCATTTTTATTTCGCTGGTAGCTGGTAAATTACCAAAACACCAGCAAAAGAAAGCCAGAATTGGCGGTCTTACACTAGCCATGCTTACGCGTGTACTACTGCTTTTAGGGATTACGTGGATTATTGGATTAACAAAACCGGTATTAACTTTTGGTGATTTTGACTTGAGTTGGAGAGATATTATTCTGTTAGCTGGAGGGCTTTTCCTTTTGGTAAAAAGTACATTGGAAATCCATCATAAAGTTGAAGGGCAACACGAAACTGAAAAGGAGATAAAAGTAAAATCCTTTAATCTGGCTATTGCTCAAATTGTAATGCTGGATATTATTTTTTCGTTTGACTCAATTTTAACTGCGGTTGGTTTAACTACACAGGTGATTTTGATGATTATAGCAGTTATTATTTCAATTTTAGTAATGATGATTTTTGCTAAAGCGGTAAGTGATTTTGTAAACAATCATCCCACAATCCAGATTTTAGCTTTAAGTTTTTTAATTTTAATCGGAGTAATGCTTATCGTAGAAGCTTTGCATTATCATGTGCCTAAAGGCTATATCTATTTTTCAGTGTTTTTTTCGCTGGCGATCGAAATGCTGAATATGCGCTACCGTAAAAAGAATGTATAGTTTTTGCTGTTCTGGTTTTGAGTATCTTATATAGGTTCTAAAGTATATTGCATTCGATTTTATATTTAGTTTTAGCACTGTCATCAAAATTTGGTTTTCTCAGTCTTCAGGAGATCGACAAAACTAGCCTATTGGTCAGATCCAAAAATTTCATCAGAATGGAAATCTAAAAGTTAAGAAGATTTTTAACGCAGAAAATATACTTTTTTCGGATAAAGATGCTAGAGAATTATATAGAGTTTTATAATGATGGACAACTCTATCTGAAGTTTACATGACAACAAAAGAAACTTTATGGAGAATTAGTGGAGTATTGAAAAAAGGAAATATAAAGCGTTATAACGGGATTTCTATAAGTCGTTTTCTTCTTTAATATCTTTCGCAAGTAATTTTTGTTGGGCATCTCCTTTTTCTAAATGATCAATAGAAGATTTTATGTCTTCTTTTTTATAGCCCTGGTGTAATTTTGCAATCCCTTTAATTTTAAAGGGTTCAGCCCAAAATCCGGTAATTAGCGGCAAGTGATCCAAAAGCATTTGCTGTGGAATTTCGTCATAAAAAAGAGGTGAATTTTGTTTATTTTCAAAAGTATTGACCAGCTTTTTCAAAGAACTTTCTAATTCTTTTGTTGTTTGAATTTTAATGCGAGCGTTTACATGCACAGCCGAATAATCCCAGGTGCTAATATCTTTTTCGGTATACCAGGAAGAACTTACATAGCCCTGAGTACCCTGAAAAATCAGTAGAATCTCGGTACCATCCTTTAAGGTTTTTAGTTGCTCGTTATGATTAGCGATATGAGCATATAGCTTAAAGTTTTGTGCCCTACCTTCAACTAAAACAGGAATATGCGTTGCCATCAGGTTATTTGATTGGCTGACCATGGTGGCAAAAGGATGATTTTGAATAAACTTAAAGATAAATTCTGGGTCATCCTTTTTATACTGT
>Ga0208014_1000080_pt1 | contig 62769 bp, 48 predicted proteins | sample 25_taG_FD_184099 | JGI IMG/M metagenome (GOLD analysis project Ga0208014, IMG submission 184099) | Marine viral communities from Cariaco Basin, Caribbean Sea - 25_WHOI_OMZ (SPAdes) (version 2) | ecosystem: Environmental > Aquatic > Marine > Oceanic | place: Caribbean Sea: Cariaco Basin...
TAATATTCTTTGAGGATATTATAGCAGGATAGCGATAGATCCAAAACCATTTAAAAATATAGCTTATGAATGTATTGTAAAAGGTGATGATAAATATTTGAGCATAGCTGCTGCTTCGATTTTAGCCAAAACCTATCGGGATGAATATATGGAGAGTATTCATGAGGAGTACCCCATGTATAATTGGAAAAAGAATAAGGGTTACCCTACAAAAGAACACCGGGAAGCCATCAGAAAATATGGAATTACAAAATACCACCGGAAAAGTTTTAAATTTTTACCAGAGCAGCTGGAATTAAATTTTAATGCAACTTAGCTACAAACAAAATTTTAAAATGCTCTAAAAATCTCTTCTTCACCTCTTCCATATCAGCTGTGGTTTTACCCAACTCCACATTTAAAGAAGTAACCGCTTTTTCTTTAATTCCGCAAGGAACAATATTATCAAAGTAGCCTAAATCGGCATTTACATTTAAAGCCAAACCATGCATAGTTACCCACCGGCTAGCGCGAACACCCATGGCACAGATTTTTCTGGCAAACGGAGTTCCTACATCCAACCAAACTCCAGTCTCCCCTTCACTACGTCCAGCCTTGATTCCAAAGTCTTGCAATACCAGGATGACAGCCTCTTCTAAAAGCCTTAAATATTTATGAATATCGGTAAAAAAATTATCCAAGTCTAAAATTGGATAAATTACCATTTGACCAGGCCCGTGATAGGTTATATCCCCCCCTCTATTGATTTTGTAAAAAGAAGCACCCTTTTCCTCTAGCTGCTTTTCATTAATCAAAAGGTTAGATATATCACCACTTTTACCCAAAGTATATACATGTGGATGCTCTACTGAAAGTAGATAATTGGGAGTTTCTCTTTTAGTATTTTCTCTCCTGTTCTTTACTTTCAAATCAAGAATCTCTTTGAAAAGCCGTTCCTGCTCGTCCCAGGTTTCTTTATAGTCTTTTAGTCCTAAATCTCTTACTTCTATTTTCTTATTTTGCACCTTTAGCATCATTTATTAGGATTATTTAAAATTATAAGTGCGGCAATTACGCCCGGGATCCAGCCGAGTAGAGTTAAAAGAAACACGATTAATATAGATCCACATCCTTTATCGAATACGGCTAAAGGCGGAAAAAAAATTGATAAAATAACTCGCCATATACTCATAATTTTAATATTATCTAAAACAAAAAACAAAGATAGAATTTCTGTTTCAGATTCATAGCTAAACTTATAATAGAACATTGGTTGGTACTCTGATTGTCATTATATTTGCAGTTCTTCTAAAAAAGAAGAGGCTAAAATTTAAAATTACATCATGCAGCTATCTGAACAGGAAGTTATACGGAGAGAAAAACTGGCTACATTAAGAGAAAAAGGTATTAATCCTTATCCAGCCGACTTATTTCCATTAGATCACACTTCTGCCGATATTAAGACAAATTTCGAAGAAGGTAAAAAAGTAGTTATCGCGGGACGCCTTATGTCCCGAAGAATTCAGGGTAAAGCTTCTTTTGCCGAATTACAGGATTCTAAAGGTAAAATTCAGGTTTACTTTAACCGTGACGAAATTTGTACCGGCGAAGATAAAGGCAAGTACAATGATGTATATAAAAAGCTGCTGGATATTGGAGATTTTATTGGTATCCAGGGAGAATTATTTAAAACACAGGTAGGTGAAATGACCGTGATGGTCAAGGATTTTGAACTTCTAAGTAAATCTATCCGCCCATTACCATTACCAAAAACCGATAAAGAAGGAAATACTTACGACGGTTTTACCGATCCCGAGCATCGTTACCGTCAACGTTATGCCGATCTTGCCGTTAATCCAAAAGTGAAAGAAATTTTTGTAAAGCGCACTAAACTCTTTAGTGCTATGCGTAATTTCTTTAACGAAGCGGGATATTTTGAAGTTGAAACTCCAATTCTTCAATCTATACCCGGGGGAGCAGCTGCACGCCCTTTCATAACACATCACAATGCCCTTGACATTCCATTATACTTAAGAATTGCTAACGAACTTTACCTAAAGCGATTGATTGTTGGTGGTTTCGACGGAGTCTACGAATTCTCTAAAAACTTCAGAAATGAAGGAATGGATAGAACTCACAATCCAGAATTTACCGCTATGGAAATTTATGTAGCCTACAAAGACTACAACTGGATGATGGATTTTACTGAAAAACTGTTGGAACATTGCGCCATGGCGGTTAATGGCACTACAGAAGCCACCTTCGGAAAGCATCAAGTAGATTTTAAAGCACCGTATAAACGGGTAACCATGACAGATGCGATTATCGAATTTACGGGATTCGATATTACCGGTAAATCTGAAGCAGAATTATTTGAGGCTGCAAAAGACATGGGTATTGAAGTTGATGAAACCATGGGTAAAGGAAAACTTATCGACGAGATCTTTGGTGAAAAATGTGAAGGTAATTATATCCAACCCACCTTTATTACTGATTATCCAAAAGAGATGAGTCCGCTTTGTAAAACACATCGTGAAAACCCGGAATTAACCGAGCGTTTCGAGCTGATGGTTTGTGGTAAAGAAATTGCCAACGCATACTCAGAGCTTAACGATCCTATCGATCAGCGCGAAAGATTTGAAGAACAATTACGATTGGCTGAAAAAGGAGATGATGAAGCGACCGAGTTTATCGATCAGGATTTTCTGCGAGCTTTGGAGTATGGTATGCCTCCTACATCTGGATTAGGAATTGGAATGGATCGTTTAGTTATGTTCCTAACCAATAATCAATCTATTCAGGAAGTATTATTCTTCCCGCAAATGAAACCAGAGAAAAAACAGGTAGAGCTTACCGAAGAAGAAAAAGCGGTGTACCAATTACTTAAAGATGATCAAAACCATGATATGAACCTTATTAAGGAGAAATCTGGTTTAAGTAATAAAAAATGGGATAAAGCTTTAAAATCATTAAGAAAGCATAAAATGATAGATGTTTTTAAAGAAGGGAATGATATGAAAATAAGCGTTGCATAAACAATCATTTAAAGTTAATATTTTTAAAAGGTCACTATCAAAAGTGACCTTTTTTGATTGTATAAGCTTGGTAAGCCTCTTAAAATTTAGATTTTTATTAACTTCCCTTAAACCTTTTTAAGATTTTATAGTCAAATAAATGATTTTGGATAACGCAGTTTTTAAAAAATACAATCCAAATTCAGCTAAAAAATTAAATAAACCTTATGACAAACAAACTACCAATTAGAATTTGTGCAGTAGGGCTTTCTTTGCTAATGGCTTCTTGTGCCGTTTTTCAGAAAAATAAAAAAGCTCAACCCACCAATGCTCAAAAAGAAGAATCAAAGGACGGTTTAAAACCTTATGCTAAAGTCATCACCAAAGATGCAAAATCAGATGAAGGTCTTTTTACCGTTCACAAAGTAAAAAACAAGTATTATTACGAAATTCCGGATAGCCTTTTTAATCGTGAAATGCTTACCGTAACCAGAATTGCCAAAACAGCTTCAGGCATTGGCTTTGGGGGCGGTAAACAAAACACTCAGGTTCATCGCTGGCAAAAGAAAGGCGATCAGGTATTACTACGGGTAGTATCTTACGATATTTATGCTGCCGATTCGCTTCCTGTTCACGAGGCAGTGGTAAATTCTAACTTCGAGCCTATTTTAAGTTCTTTCGATATAGAAACGGTTGGTAAAGATTCTATCAACAAATCAACGGTTATAGAGGTGACAGATCTTTATAAAAAAGATGTTCAGGCGCTGGGATTAGGCGATCGTTATCGCAAACAATACAAAGTATCCAGATTAGACGATAGCCGTTCTTTTATTGATACTATTAGAAGTTACCCTGAAAATATTGAAGTTAGACACATAAAGACCTATAACGCCGGCGACCCACCTTCTAATTCAACTACCGGGTCTATCTCTTTAGAATTTAGCAACTCTATGATTCTTTTACCTAAAGAACCCATGGAGCGTCGCTATTTTGATGAGCGAGTAGGATGGTTTACTACCAGCCAGACCGATTATGGTTTAGACGCTCAAAAAAGTAAAACCATAGAATATCTTGACCGTTGGAGATTAGAAGTGAAGGATGAAGACATGGAAAAATTTAAAAACGGTGAATTGGTAGAACCAAAAAAACAAATCGTTTATTATATAGACCGTGCTACCCCTAAAAAATGGGTGCCTTACATCAAGCAAGGAATCGAAGATTGGCAGGTAGCTTTTGAAGCTGCAGGTTTCAAAAATGCCATTATCGCTAAGGAAGCGCCAACTCCAGAAGAAGATCCAGATTGGAGTCCAGAAGATGTACGCTATTCTACTGTTCGTTACCTGGCTTCCCCAATTCCCAATGCAAACGGGCCTCACGTAAGTGATCCTCGTTCAGGAGAAATCTTAGAGTCAGATATTAACTGGTATCATAATGTGATGACTTTACTTAGAAACTGGTATTTTGTGCAAACAGCTGCAATTAATGAAGACGCACGTGGTGTAGCATTTAAAGATGAGATCATGGGACGTTTAATACGTTTTGTTTCTTCTCACGAAGTTGGTCACACCTTGGGTCTTCCTCACAATATGGGTAGTAGCCCGGCTTACGCAGTAGAAGACTTGCGCGACCCCGAATTTACTGCTAAATACGGTACCGCTCCATCAATTATGGATTACGCTCGTTTTAATTATGTAGCGCAACCGGGCGATGGGGATGTAGCTTTAATGCCAAACATAGGGCCATATGATAAATATGCCATCATGTGGGGCTATAAACCAATTCCTGGAAAAGAAGGAAAAGAAGAAAAACCCGTTTTAGACGAATGGATTTTAGAACACGCCGGTGATCCTTTATATCGCTTCGGAAGTCAGCAAAGTGGCGGTGTAATCGACCCTTCGTCACAAACTGAAGATCTTGGTGACGATGCTATGCTCGCCAGTGAATACGGAATCAAAAACCTGAAGCGTATTGTTCCTAAATTAATAGAATGGACCGCTGAAGACGGTAAAAACTACGAAGATCTTGACGATCTTTACGGCCAGGTGCTTGCACAGCTTAACCGCTATATGGGGCATGTTGCTGCTAATATTGGTGGAGTATATGAAAACTCTAAAACCTATGATCAGGAAGGCGCCGTTTATACTCATGTTGATAAAGAAAAACAGGAAAGAGCCATGGACTTTTTACAGGAACAATTGTTTGAAACTCCTGATTGGTTAATTAACCAGGATATTTTTAATAAAATCGAATTCGACGGAAATATCGAAAGAATTCGAAGCATGCAAAGCAGTGCGCTTTCGAATATTCTTGATTTTGGAAGGATGCAACGTTTACTTGAGAATGAAGAAATTAATGGAAAAGAGGCCTATACGCTTCTGGATATGATGGACGAGTTACGTAAAGGCATATGGAGCGAACTAAATTCAGGTCAAAAAATTGACAGATACCGCAGAAACCTTCAAAGAGCCTATATCGATCGTATGGCATATTTAATGACAGAAGATCAAACTGCAATTCCTAGTGCTTACCGCCGTTGGATTAGTAGAACCAATGTAAATGTCGCACAAAGTGATATTCGCCCAATCGTAAGAGGAGAATTGCAAACCTTACAACGACAAATAAGAAATTCTATGTATCGCTCAGGAGACACTTTAACAAGATACCACCTTCAGGATGCATTAGAAAGAATAGATCAAATTCTTAATCCTAACGACTAAGTCTATCCCAATAGACCTAATTTGATTTATTAATTTGAGAACCTGCCTCCCCCACGAAGCAGGTTTTTTTATTTTTAATTAATTATTATAAATAAAACTTTAAACCTTTCTTGTTTTTAACAGTCCTATTATAGAATTCACTTTAAATTTCGTCCTTATGAAAAATTTATGTATTATTATAATGGTGCTTATTGGAGTATCTTCTTTTGCTCAGCAAAAAGAAAATCATAGAAGGTTAATGAAGGAACGTGCAGGAATGAATATGACTGCTGAAGAAAAAGCTATTCTAAAATCGAAGCAATTAACTTTAGCTTTAGATCTTACTGAAAGACAACAGGAAGAATTTCAGAAATTATATGTAGATCGTGCTGAAGACAGAATGAAAATGCGAGAGGAAATGAAAGATACTGCGGAAGATGGTAAACTAAAAGAAGAAGCTTTCGAGAGAATGAATACTCGTTTAGATAAAGAAATTGCCTTTCAGCAATCTATCCAGAAAGTACTAAGCCCAGAACAATACAAGCTTTGGAAAAATGCGCAAAGAGCTGAAAAAAGAAATCGAATGATGGCTTTTAAAGGTCACCTCAAAGATTTTAGAAGCAAAAATAAAAACCCCAAATAAATTTCAATTAATAATTGTTCAATTGCAAGAAAAGAGAAGCTAAAAGCTTCTCTTTTTATTTTTATCACTGCATAAAATATTTAACGATCATCCCCCCAGCAAGCCAAACATAGCATACAAAAGCAATATATTTCAGGCCTTTTTCCATCAATTTACTTTTTGGAGCCATTTCTTTCATCTGCATCACATCGGTTCTTTTAAAAAACCCTAAATAAATCAAATATCCTGAACCTAACAGAAAAGCGATATTTAAAAAAAAGGTATAATCTATTTTAAAGAAGCTTTGATCCTGAACCTTGACACTAGATGGATCTGGTATCAAATCCAAACTCAAAAATCCATAATGCAATAATAAAGAGGCCCCTACCAAAGAAATGAATAAAAGCATAAGGATAAAAAACGCCATTTTCCAACCATAATATTTAGCATTGATTCGAAGTACCGGAAAAACCACCAAATCGCTAAAAATAAAAGCGATCACTCCGGCGAAACTTACTCCCTTACCAAATAACAAAGCAGCCAGCGGGATATTTCCCATCGATCCAATAAATGTGATAAATGCCACTACCGGTCCAATGATAATATGTTCTAAAATCGTAAAAAATGAAAAATCAGTATTACCTTGGCCGCTATTAATGAACAACGTCTGGAAAAAAGAATCTGGAATAAAAGCAGCTACAATTCCTGCGATGGTAAAACCAAGTGTAACGTCTTTCCAAACCATTTTCCATTCCATCCCGTATTGCTGGGAAACTTTTGCCCAGCTCTTTTCGGTTTTAATTCTTTCCTTCCAGGATTTCTGGTTGTTCGCATCATCATCTTTATTATCCTTAAGACGTTCCCTGGCTTTTTTAATAAGTCCTTTTGGATGAAATAACCTAATAAGCAACCAACTAATCAAGATCAGTAAAATTCCGCCTAAATATTCTCCTACTACAAATTGCCAGCCTAAAAATATAGAAATGATTATCCCAAGTTCAATTACTAAATTGGTTGAAGCCAGTAAAAACGCAATACTGGAAACAAAGCTTGCTCCTTTTTTAAACAAACTTTTGGTAGAAGCCAATGCCGCGAAACTACAAGAGCTACTAATAAAGCCAAAGAATGTTCCAAGTAACACCCCTTTAGATTCGTTTTTACCCATTGTTTTTTGCATTCGCTTTTCTGTCACAAAAACCTGAATGCAACTACTTATCACATATCCCAAAGCAAAGGCCCACAAAGCCATCCAGAAAAACCCCAGACTGGTATTTGCGGCTTCCCCCCATTTATTTAAAAAGTCATTCATGAATCTTGGTTTTAGTCAATATACTTAGCATCAAAAAGAGGTTTAAGAAAGTTTAGCTGCCCGCAACCTTAATGCATTGGCAATCACAGAAACCGAACTAAAACTCATTGCCAAAGCCGCAATCATTGGTGATAATAAAATTCCGAAAAAAGGATATAAAACACCCGCTGCAATTGGCACCCCAATACTATTATAGATCAAAGCAAAAAACAGATTTTGTTTAATATTAGCCATCACTTTATCACTTAGTTTTCTTGCTTTTAGTACCGCTTTTAAATCACCTTTTACCAGTGTAATTTCAGCACTTTCTATGGCAACATCGGTTCCTGTCCCCATAGCGATCCCAATATCAGCTTTAGCCAATGCCGGCGCATCGTTAATTCCGTCTCCGGCTGCAGCTACTTTTCTACCTCGTTGCTGAAGCTTTTCTACCTCACGCATTTTATCTTGCGGTAACATTCCTGCTTTAAAAGCAATTCCCATTTCATCTGCAACAGCTTTAGCAGTTCGCTCGTTATCACCGGTAAGCATAATTACCTCAACACCATCTTCTATCAACTTGGTGAGCGCCTCTTTGCTGGTTTTCTTCACAGGATCTGAAATCACAACAAAACCCTCAACCTTACCAGCTACACTTAAATAAGAAACGGTTTTTCCTTGTTGCTGAAATTGTTCAATTTTGCGATCAATCTTTTCTGAAGAATTAATTCCTTTTTCATCTAAAAGCGCCTTATTTCCCAGCGCTAATTTTTTCTGCTGAAGTTCACCAACAACACCTTTTCCGGTAACCGAATCGAAATTTGAAGCTTCTTCAATTTCAATTTCGCGCATCTTCGCATATTTGATCGTGGCAGTAGCTAGTGGATGTTCACTATGCGTATTTAAAGCAGCTACAAATCCTGCAATATCACTTTCACTGTATCCTCCAACACTTACTATCTTTTCCACAGAAGGTTTTCCTTCAGTAATGGTTCCCGTTTTATCGATGATTAAGGTGTCTATCTGATTCATTAACTCCAAAGCCTGCGCATTTTTAATCAAAACTCCATTTTGAGCACCTTTCCCAACACCAACCATTACCGACATTGGGGTAGCCAAGCCAAGTGCACAGGGACAAGCTATAATCAGTACTGCGATAGCATTTACAAAAGCATAAACATAAGATGGTGACGGACCAAAAATAGCCCAAACCACAAAAGTGATGACAGAAATAAGCACCACAATCGGCACAAAATAGCCAGAAATTTTATCGGCTAAACGCTGAATTGGGGCCTGAGATCTACTGGCATCATTTACCATCTGGATAATTTGCGAGAGCAAAGTTTCATCTCCAACTTGCTGCGCAACCATGGTAAAAGAAGAATTTCCGTTTATGGTTCCTGAAGTTACTTTATCATCAGTCGATTTCTCTACAGGAACAGGTTCTCCCGTAATCATACTTTCATCGATTGATGACTTTCCTTCTTTTATAACTCCATCCACCGGAATTTTTTCTCCGGGTTTTACTTTTAAAATATCGCCTTCTTCGATCTCATCGATTTTAACTACTTCTTCTTTTCCATCTTTAATTCGAGTAGCTTTATTAGGTGCCAGTTTCAGTAATTCTTTTATAGCCGAATTGGTGCGATCGTGGGCTCTGGCCTCTAACATTTGTCCAAGCAACACTAGGGTTAATATTACTGTAGCAGCTTCAAAATAAACATGTACTGTTCCTGCTTCGGTTTTAAATTGATCGGGGAATACCCCTGGAAAAAGCAACCCCAGAACACTGAAAACCCACGCTACTCCGGCTCCAATACCTATTAAGGTAAACATGTTTAAATTCCAGTTCACTACAGATTTCCAGGCACGTTCAAAAAACATCCAGGAGGTATAGAAAACAACCGGAATAGACAATACAAACTGCCCCCAATTCCAATATTCCAAATCCATTATTTTGTAAAGTGGATTATTGTTTAGCATATCAGACATCGCAATCAAAAATACCGGCAAGGTAAAGACCAGAGAGAGCCATAACTTTTTACGCAATTTCAGATAGGTAGAGTTTTGTGCATCTGGCTCAGGATTTTTAGGCACCAGATCCATCCCGCAAATTGGACAGTCCCCGGGCTGATCTTCTTCGATCTCTGGATGCATTGGGCAGGTGTAGGTGATACTCGAAGCACTTAAACTTTGCTCCTGCACCAAATCCATTCCGCATACCGGGCAATCTCCCGGCGCGTCATATATTTTATCCCCTTCGCAATGCATTGGGCAATACCATTTACCATTGCCTTTTGTCTTGGACTTTTTTTTATTTTTACTTTTCTCTGTATGATGATACTGATGACCGGCCGGATGAATTTCATAACCTCCTCCATTATTTTTTAAGACTTGCTGAAATTCTTCAATCTCGATATGCTTTTGCATAGCTATTTCAGCACTTCCTCTTTCAAGGTCTACCTCAGCTTTGGCTACCCCATCAATTTCATTTAAAGTTTTTTCGACATGAGATCTACAACCATTGCAACTCATACCGCTTATATGATACTTGTGAGTCATCAATTTTTCTTCAGCAGCTGAAGTATTTTCTGAAGGCATCGATATTTGATAATTTCCACCGGCATTTTTTAAAGCTTGCTGAAATTCTTCAATTTCGATATGCTTTTGCATAGCTATTTCAGCACTTCCTCTTTCAAGGTCTACCTCTACTTGTTCTACTCCAGAGATATTTTCAAGCGCTTTAGTAATATGGGATTTGCAGCCCTGGCAACTCATTCCACTAATATTGTATTTATGCTTCATCATAAGAAAGATACCTAAAACCTATAGAGTCAGGTTTTAGACGTAATATTTAATTCAGTTTTTAAGCTAGATAAGAATTACATGCTTCTACACAGGTTTCACATGCGGTTGCACAATCCTGGCAATGCTTATGCTCATGCTTTTTACATTCATCTGCACATTCCTGGCAAATCGTAATACAATATTTTACAAAATCGGTAATATTGGCGCCCTCAATAACTGCTACATTAGCTAAAGCATTACAAACTTCGGCACACACTCTATCAGTCCTTATACAGTCCTGCATCATAACAATATTATCTGTCGATAAGCAGGCATCTGCACAATAATTACAATGATTTACGCAATTTGCCAGGGCATTCACTAATTTCTCACTTCTCATCATTTTTGATTTTTTTGGTTCATAATCAAAATTAACCGAGAAACAGCAGAAGTACTTTTAAAATTATGGTAAGTTATTTCAGTTTTATAAAAGCTTAAACATGATCCAAACCTTTACGATCTTTTATTTGCATTTTTTTATATTCTGAAGGTGTGATCCCAGTTTGTTTTTTAAAGGATGTTGATAAATAAGCCGCTGTTGAAAAACCAAGTTGATAAGCTATTTCAGCAATACTAAGTTCATCATACTCTAAAAGCTCTTTGGCTTTTTCGATCTTCAGTTTATTAAAATACGACTGAATGCTCTGTCCCTCTTCCGCAGTAAACAGGTTAGTGATGTGGCTATATTCGTAATGCAATTCAGCACTTAAAATTTCAGAGAGTTTTTTCTGATCGGTGCTATTAGAAACCTCATCAATTAATATCGATTTTATATGATTTACGATACGTTTATTTTTAGCTTCTATAAGCGCGAAACCTACCTTCTCCAATTCCAACTTAAAGGCGGTATATTCCTCTGTAGAAAGATCTTTTAGTAGCGTTGCCTCTCCTAAACTCACATTTTTATACGGAATATTCAGTTTAGACAGAATACCTTCTACCGTCGCGATACATCGACCACAAACCACATTTTTTATATGAACAATATTTTCTGTCAAAACTTTAATTTTAAATGATTCTCTCACCCAAATTATGGAAGAGAGAATCATATACCTTTTATTGAATGATTTTTTCTACCCTTCCGCAATGCAACATTTTATCCCCAAAATACGGATTATTAATGTCTTTAGAACTTGCAAACCAGTAATCTCCTTTTCCTTCAAAAGCCATTGGACAAAATTGCTTGTAAATCGCACCAGAAGCAATTGCATTTTCTAACACAGGCTCCATATTATGCGTTAATTCTGAAAAAGCTTTACGCTGTGTTTCTATATCCAATGTATGTGAAATTTTAGTCGCTGCTTCTATAATATCATCTTCTCCATTTTCAGATAGTTTTTTAGCTGCCACTTGGGCTGCCTCAGCATCGCTAGCGACCAAAGCATTTTTCAAGTCTAAATAAGACTGGTAATTTGTCGCAACTTTTTCATCATTAAATTCAGCTCCGCTTATTTCCATTGGCGTCTCGTTATCCATTATTTCATCATGAGACATTTTCATTTCCTTATCCGAAGTTTCTGTAGAGGTTTCCTTGTTTTCCTTACAGCTAGTAAAGCTTATAATCCCTACCGAAAAGGCGATAAAAAATAGATTTCTGTGTATACGTTTCATAGAATTTAGTTTAAAGTTTATAAAGTTTGGTATTTTTCAAGGTTGTATTTATATTTTTTTAGAGCTCTTTTTTTGCAAAATACAGCTGCTTTTAGTTTTCTTTTCTTTAAAGTTTATTTTAATTCTTATATGGTAAGCGATCTATTGTTTCGCCGCAACCTAGCATCTGCTCTCCAAAATATGGATTCTTAATATCTTTATTTTTACTTAACCATGTTGCGCCTTTGTTGTTATTTGCCATTGGGCAGCGCTGAATATACATCTCTTCTATCTCATCGAAATTCGATACCAGCGCGATCATATTTTGAGAAAGTATAATAAACTCTTCTCGTTGCGCGACAATGTCGTTGGAAGCACTTATCGCTTTAAATTTATTCTGAATAACTTTAAAATGAGATACCAACATTTGATTCAGTTCTGCTGTATCAGTATTGTTGATTTTGGCTGAAGCTTTTTTCGCCGTCTGTTTTGCCAAAGTGGTATCACTAGTCACTAATGCATCTTTTAGATTTAAATAATCCTGAAGCATCGGTTTGAACGTCAACTGAAATTTTTTAGGTAAGTTCATTTGTATTGCTACATCTTCATCTGCCGAATTCTGGTTCATCATTGATTTTTTACCTTGAAGTTGTGCCGCAGCATCCACGGTAAATGTCCCGTTAGTTACTACTTCATCACCTTTTTGTAACCCGTCTAAAATTTGATAAAAATCGCCAACTTCACTCCCTAATGTTACTTCTTTCATTTCAAATTGTGGTAAATTTGGATTGGTCTTTATATACACAATAGATCGTTCTCCCGTCCACATTACTGCCGATTTTGGAATACTGATCTGCTCACTTTCGGTAGTTTCCATATTTATTGTCGCTTCTGCGAACATTCCCGGTTTTAGTTTTCCATCGCGATTATCTAAAACTACCCGAACCTTTGTCGTCCTGGAAGAATTGTCCAAAATAGGATCTATAAAATCGATGGTTCCGCTAAAAGTTTTATCTGCAAAGGCATTTACCGAAATATAAAGTTTTTGGCCCTCTTTTAGGTTCGATAATTGCTGCTCGTAAGCATCAAACTCCGCCCATACCTCAGAAAGATTCGCTACTTTATATAGTGGTTGCCCACGATCTATGTAATCCCCTTCGTTTACCATTTTTTCTGTCACCGTACCAGAATTTGAGGCAAAAACAGGAAAATTCTCTTTTACTCTTCCGCCTTCTTCGATCGCATTGATTTGCGAATCGCTCAGTTTCCAGTTCTTTAACTTATTTCTTACCGCCTGGTATAATTTGGGTTGCGATCCTTTTAACTTTACCGCAGTTAACAACTCCTGCTGAGCAGCAACAAGATCGGGCGAATAAATTGTTGCCAGAATTTGACCAATCTTCACCTGCTCACCAGTGGTATTAATAAAAAGATGTTCAATTCTCCCGGCAAAATACGAGGATTGCACTGCATTTAATTCTTCATTAGTCTCTAAGGTTCCAGATAGAGTAACCGATTTGTTTGTGTTAGAAGTTCCAACAATCGTCGTTTGGATATTTGCCAGTTTCATCGCATTTTCAGTCATCGTAAAACCTGCAATAGTTGCATCACTCTGATCTGCCGGGATGAGTTCCATACCACAAATCGGGCAATCTCCAGGCTCTGGCTGCATAATCTGCGGATGCATAGAACAGGTCCACATGGTATCTTCTGAAACAGTATGTTCAGTATGCGCCTCTTCGGTTTTATTTTCACCTTCGCTAAAAACCAAATAGCCAACAAAAAGGCCAGTGATCAAAGCCAAACCTGTGTATATAATTGTTTTTTTCATAATCGTATTTTAGCCGTTAGCTTTTTCTTTTAAAATTTGAAAATTAAGTCATTACGGACCTGATCCGGAATCTTAAACTCCTCTTCCGAGAATCTTGATGAGATGTTGTCTCAATAGCTATCGCGGACGAGTTCAGCATGACAAAAAATTCAATCAAAATTCAACATTTAGCATTCATAATTCTTAACTCCTGATTCTTGCTTCTCTTCTCTAACTACTCATTACTAATCACTAAATACTGAATCATCGCCGCTTGCTGAAAATAATTGCTTAAGGATTCTATTAATTTCATCTGGTAATCCAACTGCATTTCCTGAATATCCAACACATCCCTAAAATCCAAACTTTCACTTTCGTAACTGCGCATCAAAATATCCTCCGCATCTTTTGTCAAGGCAATATTCCGAAGTTGAATTTCCACGGAATTTCGAGCTGAATTACGCATTGATACTGCATTTGACAAGCTACTTTCCAGTTCATTTAATCGCTGAGTTTTATTTGCTGAAATTTGCTTTTTACGCAATTCATTTTGTGCCGTAACCGATGAATATTTATTGTTGAAAATCGGGATCGAAAACGAAAGCATGGGCATCACAATATCTTTCCCATTCCGATAGCTATCAGAACTGGGAATTGCCATATCAGTGCGTGTTCCTACATTGATATAATCAATACCTAAACCGAACTGCGGAGCCGATTCTTTTTTATTGATCGCTTCAGCAAAATCAATACTTTCCAGATTTTCATCAAATTTTGACAATTCAGGATGAACTTTTATTGCCGAAACCTGAATATCTTCTGAAGGTAATTCCAAGGTATCCGCTATTTCTACCAAAGCATCATTCTCTTTATTTAGCAATCGATTAAACACCACTTTTCCCGACGTTAGTTGATTTTGAAGACTCAATTGCTGATCTTCTAGCTTATTTTGTCGCATTTTTAACTGCAGCACATCTACAGCACTGGCTTTATCCACTTCAACTCCTTTTAGCGCCAACTCCTTATAAACTTTCAGCAACTCAATATTCTCTTTAACTACTTTAATTTTTTCTTGAAGTTCATACAACTGAAAATAGGCCTTAGAAACCAATAATCTTAGCTTCCCTAAAGCGATACCCACTTCAATATTATCTTCTTCGGCTAATGCGCTGGCATAATTCTGTCGCGCTGAAATCGTCCCAAACCACGGAAACATTTGCTTCACCGAAAATTTAGCCTGCTGTGGCCCGGTTCTGGTTTCAGGTTCACTTACAAAATAACCTGCTGCAAATTCGGTATTTGGCAAAGTATTTACCGTATTGATTTGTTCCCTGGAGATATCGTATTTTGCCCGTAAAGCATCAATTGCCGGACTATTATCCTGCGCTTCCATCACGTAAGTTTCTAATTGTTGCGCTTCGGTTGCAAAAGAAAGCAACAGTATCCAAATTGGGAAAATCTTATATGCTTTTTCAGCTTTTAGCTGCCAGCTTTTAGCCATCAGTTTATTTTCCTTTTTCATTTAAAGTTTTGTTTCATGTTCCAATCAAAATTACTTATCTAAAACCTGTTGTCATTTCGAGCGAGGCACGAGTCGAGAAATCTATTTTGAACGAGAAATGAAACTAAAGATTTCTCCATTACGCTCCGCTTCAGTCGAAATGACAAAAAAATTCATCCAAAATATTCTAGTCTAGATTATTTCATCACATTTTCAAATTAGCGCATCATCACATTGTCTCACTTATCTTTTCAACTTCAATTCTTTTTTCCAGCAAAACAATACTGGTACGACAAATAGCGTGATTAAAGCGAATACCATCCCGCCAAAACTTGGTATTGCCATGGGAATCATAATATCACTACCACGTCCAGTACTTGTTAAAACCGGCAATAGCGCTAAAATTGTTGTGGCGGTAGTCATTAAACAAGGACGAATTCTTTTTTCTCCGGCTTCCACAACTGAAGCACGAATTGATTTGATAGTATCCGGTTCATTTTTACTAAAAGTTTGTGTGAGATAAGTGGCCATAACCACACCGTCGTCAGTTGCAATACCAAACAGCGCAATAAAGCCAACCCAAACCGCGACACTCAAATTAATGGTATGCATTTGGAATAGGTTCCGAAGATTTTCACCAAACAAGCTGAAATTTAAAAACCAATTCTGCCCATACAACCAGATCATGATAAATCCGCCTCCAAAGGCAACAGCAATTCCGGTAAACACGATAAATGAAGTGGTCACCGATTTAAATTGAAAATACAGGATCATAAAAATGATCAACAATGCAAGCGGCACTACGATCGACAATGTTTTGGAGGCGCGAAGCTGATTCTCATAATTCCCTGTAAATTCATAATTAATTCCCTGCGGAACTTTTAACTCCCCAGCCTCTATTTTCTGCTGAATGGTTTTTTGCGCATTCTCCACGGCATCCACCTCAGCAAAACCATCCATTTTATCAAAAAGCACATAGCCTATTAAAAATGTATCTTCACTTTTAATTACTTGCGGCCCTTTTTCATAGCGAATTTCTACGAGTTCATTTAATGGAACCGGCTGTCCATTTTCTACCGGAATATAAATACTTTCTAAATCCTGAGGCGAATCCCGAAGTTCTCTTGGATAGCGTACTCTTACGGAATAACGCTCGCGACCTTCAACCGTCTCACTCAGCATTTTTCCACCAACAGCCACTTCCAAAACATCCTGAACGTCACTAACTGAAATTCCATAACGCGCTAATCTATCGCGCTTAATATCCATCAATAAATATGGCTTCCCAACAATACGATCTGCAAAAACAGCCTCATCTTTAACGCCTTCAGCTTCTTTTAGGATTTCTTCGAGCTTCATCCCGAAAGCTTCAATTTGCCTTAAATCCTGACCCCGCACTTTAATTCCCATAGGTGCGCGCATCCCGGTTTGCAACATTACCAGTCGGGTTTCGATAGGTTGTAATTTAGGTGCTGAGGTAATTCCCGGTAATTTTGTAGCTGCTGAAATTTCGTTCCAGATATCATTAGGCGATTTTATATGCGGTCGCCAATTTCTATAGTATTCCCCATTTTCATCTGGGATTAACTGGGAAACCTTACAGATTTTGGAGACCTTTGAAGTCTGTTCGGTTTTTAGGTTTGAATTTGCACATACACTTCCATCCTTTAATACAAAATATCCATCTTCGTTAACTTTAAAACGTTGTTTCTCTCCGTTCGCATTTAATGCGTATTCCGGTTTATACTGAATAATATTTTCGTACATGTTAAGTGGTGCGGGATCTAATGCCGACTCGGTCCTACCTGCTTTTCCAACCACGGTTTTCACTTCAGGAATGCTGGCTACGGCCATATCTAATTGTTGTAAAATCCGTTTATTTTCGGCAACTCCGGCATGTGGCATCGAGGTTGGCATCAGTAAAAACGAACCTTCATTAAGTGAAGGCATAAATTCTTCTCCCGTGTTTCGCATTATTGTAAACCCGGCAATGATGATCGCCAATGGAAAAACAAGAAATAATATTTTATTGGCTAATGCCCAGTGTAAGATGCGGGTGTAACTGCTTTTAAAAAGATTGAAGACAAACAATAAACCAAAACAAATGATCGCCACAATGATCACATTCCAAAATATCGAAGTATCTAAGCCAAGTGGTCGCCAAAATACAGCCAGCATAAATACAATAGCGATCGCGATAACACCTACAACCAACCAGTTATGTTGCTTTTCTGAGGTGATGTTTTGCGCTTTTAGAATCCCGGATGTCCCTAAACCCATTAGAATTAGGCCTATCCAAAATCCATAAAAAATCATTACAATTCCGGTCAATATCAATAGTGCCTGAATGGCTAAATTGAAGTTTTTTCGTGTTTCTCTTTTTTTGAATATACTGGCTGCAAACGGCGGAATTAAGAATAGTGCTACTATAATCGAAGCGGTAAGTGCCATAGTTTTGGTAAAGGCAAGTGGGCGGAATAATTTTCCTTCAGCCCCCACCATCGTAAATACCGGAATAAAACTAATAATAGTGGTCAATACAGCGGTGATGATCGCCCCTGAAACTTCTGTAGTGGCATTATAAACCACGGTGTTTGTTGGTAGTTCTGCTTCGTTTTCTTCTAAATGCCGAATAATATTTTCTGAAAGGATTACACCAACATCGACCATCGTCCCTATGGCAATTGCAATTCCTGAGAGCGCTACGATATTGGCATCAACATTAAAAATTTTCATCGCGATGAACACCATCAATACCGCTACCGGAAGTAAACCTGAAATAAGAATAGAAGCTCGAAGGTTAAACACCATAATCACGATCACAAAAATGGTGATTAAAATCTCCAAACTCAGTGCTTCGTTTAAAGTCCCTAAAGTTTCCTGGATTAGTTCAGATCGATCGTAGAAAGGTACAATCGTAAGTTGCGAAGTGGTGCCATCGGTCAGTTCCTTAGAAGGCAAACCTCCACTAATTGAAGCGATTTTATCTTTTACATTTTGAATAACCTCCATAGGATTGGCTCCATTACGAGCCACGACAACTCCTCCAACAACCTCTGCGCCCTCTTTATCTAAAATTCCTCGTCGTGCTGCAGGACCTATTGAAACATTAGCGACATCGCTGACTTTTAATGCTGAAAAATCCTTAGAAGCAACCACTGCATTTTCGATATCATCAATAGACTTCACATAACCCAGGCCACGAACTAAATATTCAGCCTGATTGATTTCTAAAGTCTGTGCACCAATCTCACGATTACTTTCTTTAACCCCTTTAACCACATCCTGAAGGCTCACATTATATTGACGCATTTTTTCAGGGTTTACATCAATTTGATACTCCTGAACATAACCGCCAATAGAAGCCACTTCCGAAACACCTCCAGCACTAGACAGTGCATATTTCACATAAAAATCCTGAATACTTCGTAATTCCTGAAGATCCCAGCCACCCGTAACATTACCTTCTTTATCACGACCTTCTAAAGTATACCAGTAAATTTGCCCTAAAGCGGTCGCATCGGGTCCTAAAGAAGGGTTTACTCCTTCGGGTAATAGTCCAGCTGGAAGAGAGTTCAATTTTTCCAGTATCCGGCTTCGGCTCCAATAGAATTCTACATCTTCTTCAAAAATGATATAGATACTTGAAAAGCCAAACATCGAAGCACTTCGAATCGTTTTTACTCCGGGAATACCCAACAAAGAAGTCGTTAAAGGATAGGTGACCTGATCCTCAATATCCTGTGGGGAACGACCTTCCCATTTTGTAAAAACAATCTGTTGATTTTCACCAATATCGGGAATAGCATCTACCGCTACCGGATTGCTTGGTATTCCTCTAGCTATTCGAGCCTTCTCCCAGTTAAATGGTGCATTAACCACACCCCATCCCAATAAAACCAAAAGTAGGATAACGGCAACCAGCTTATTTTCTATTAAAAATTTAATGCTCTTGTTCAGCATAAAAAGACTTATTTGATCTTAAAAAACACATCATCTTAGCCTAAAAAAGGCATAGCAAAACCACCATAACAGGCGAATGCTTCTAAATTGAAAATATGTTTTGATCAAATAAGGAAAACCTGATCGTGTAACTGAATATTACAGACAAGCTTTGGCGGAGAGTAATCTTTAAAAGGAATAAAATCTGGTTCTGAAACCTCAAATAACTTTAGGTAAGCATATACCAAACCAGTAATAAATACTTGCTGCTGAAAGTCGAGATTATTGAAACTTTGTTTCAGTTCATCCTGGCCTTTTACTTCCAGTTTTTTATTGGTACAACAAGATTCTTTTGTAATGGAAGCTTCAGTAGTAGCCGCAGAGCTCATCTCCATTCCGCAGGTTTTTGCTTTTGTAAAAACAGCGCTCTCTACAAGAAAACTTCCGCAGAAATGCTGATCTACCGTAAAAGATAAGGTAGAAAAAAGCACTAAAACGGCTAAAATGGAAGCAACTATTTTACAAAAAACCTTTTTCATGAATTACAAAAATAGTTGATAATCTATAATTAACAACAATATAATAAGTAAACTACCTTAGCACAAGCGCAATAACCACTTGTTTTAATTCGAACATACAGATATTCTAACCGCTATCAGAAAGACACTAGAATATTTAGACTCGATTATCGATCAAAAATAACAGGAAATAGAGAAATAGAATTTCAAAATTCAGGGAAAATCTTTCAATTTCTATTTTTTATATTTTGATTATTTATTCGGTAATAATAAAAGGCCGGTAAAAGCACCAAAATAAATATGGGATGAATTAAAAAGCGTCTTACATAAAACAGGGCAAGAAAATGTTCATTTTCTATAGTAAAAATAAGATAAGTAAAAACGCTGCCAGCAAGAATTAATAGGATAAAAAATAATACTGCTGAAAACTTTACAATATTACGATCTATAAAGGCTATGGCTATAATGCCAATTGAAATTATACTATTTAAGGTATATCTAAAAATGGTATTCAGGATCAATAATCCAGCTTTAAAGGCTGGGATTTTATCATTTAGATAATCTGAAGATTTAAAAAAATTGATGAGAGGATCGTAAAAAAGGCTCCTTTCATAAAACCGAATAACTGCAAGCACGATCACGAGCATCCCAATGAATACAATTCTATACCTGGCTTTCATTCTTTTCTAAATTTGCATACACTCGAACCCAAAAGACCCATAAAATTATTACCGTCCCATAAATTATTAATGGAAAAACAATATCATGCATTAAAGAGGTATATTCAGGATATTTATATATCGCAATGGTAATCAAGGCTATACGAATTAAGTTCATCGCATAAATAAATATGCTTCCTGCCAAAATATAAAAAAAAGTGGTTCGCTTCTTTGCGAAAAAAGACAGTATAAAAGAAGTAAAAAGAATAATCACACTAATACTGTTACAGCCTTCAACCACTCGAACCAATAAGGTGTCTTCAATAAAAACCTGTACGGCATTTTGGGTTTCATGAGCTTGCAATTTTATAGAATATCCAAAAAATTCCATTATTGCAGCACTTTGCCTACTCACGATATTGGTAAAAAAATCGGGATAAAATTTAGTTCGTGTCTCAGAAAAAATTAAATAGGCATTATAAAGCACAGAAAGCAAAAAATAGCTCCCCAGAAATACGGCAACAAACCGAATAACAACACTATATTTTTTAAAAAGCTGAAACAATTGTAAAGAGTTTCAACAAATTTAGACAAAAGCCTGTAACAGCACTTAGATTTTAAATACTTTTGCCCAAAAATTATATATTATGCCATTTGATAAATTAAGACCACAGGTTGAAGACATTCTAAATACCAAAGAATTATCGGTAGATCATCGATTAACACAGGTTTGCGAATTATTAATGGAAACAATCCCTTACTACGATTGGGTTGGATTTTATTTTAAAAATGGCGATAAAGAGGAATTAAAACTTCGTTCTTTTGCCGGTGAACCTACCGATCATGACATTATTCCTTTTGGAAAAGGAATTTGCGGACAGGTAGCCATTTCTAATGAGAATTTTGTAGTTCCCGATGTGAAAGCACAGAACAATTATATTGCCTGTAGCATCCATGTAAAAGCTGAAATTGTAGTCCCACTATTTGTAAATGGTGAAAATATTGGTCAGATTGATATTGACTCTCATACACCAGATCCTTTCTCTAAAGAAGACGAGCGTTTTCTTGAATTTGTAAATGAAAAAGTTGCTGAAATACTGGAGTAAGTCCAGTTGGCAGTGCGCAGTTGGCAGTCGCAGTAGGCAGTAAAATACATGAATAAAAAAACCTCATAATCCGATATCATTATCTGGATTATGAGGTTTTTTTATAATTGCAACAAAATAAAATAACAAACTAGAACAGTCTTATTTCTCTTGTCTCTTGTCTCTTGTCTCTTGTCTCTAAAAACAAAGCATCCTACCGAAACTTTACTTTCTAAACTTTAAAAACTTTTAAATTTCTACGGTTTTTACATCCCAGTTCTAATCGCTTCAACAGGATCCAGGCGTGAAGCTGAAATTGCTGGAATTATCCCAGAGATCAATCCGATCAATGCAGAGACCGTTGTACCTAAAATGATATTTCCGAAAGAAAGAATAAAATCAAAATCACCGGTAAAGTTTGACGCAATAATGGTAGCTATCCATACAAAAAATAAACCTGCGGCTCCACCAATTATGGCCAGAATAATGGCTTCGAATAGAAATTGAAAGAGAATAAATTTATTCTTGGCACCCAATGATTTTTGAATTCCGATAAGATTTGTCCGTTCTTTTACACTCACGAACATAATGTTAGCAATCCCAAATCCACCCACAAGCAAAGAAAACCCACTAATTACAAGTCCGATCATATTTAGAGTACCTGTAATATTATCGATCATATCTGTGAATCCTTTAAGCTGATTGACAAAAAAGGTGCTTACTTCGCCCGGTTTTATTCCACGAAAACTTCTTAACCGCTGTTCTAACACCGCTAGAAATTCGGCATTATCAACGTCAGCTTCTGGTTTTAATAAGATTTGAGGAAAAATATTTCTGTTATTTTCACCATAAATACGTCTGGTGACATTCACCGGAATAAAAACCTGACCGTCTTTACTGGGGCCAAACATAGAAGAGCCTTCTTTTTTAAGTAATCCTATAACGGTAAATTTGCTACCGTACATTCGCACTTGTTTGCCCAACGGATCTATGCTTCCAAAAAGATTTTCGGCGATCTCGCTTCCCATTACGATCACAGGTGCACCGCTGGCAGCTTCAGATTCGTTAAAAAAACGCCCCTCTTCAATATTGATAGCTTCGATATCATAATATTCGCTTCCAACAGCTTGTACACTAACACCAAGACTACTGGCATCTTGATATTTTATAGTTTCCGCAGGTACATTTTGAGTAAAAGTAACTGCTTTGGCATCTGGTAGATTACGTTTTAAAAATTGATATTCGTCGTAAGTAACATCTGGAAACTGTTGCCATTTCCACCGTGGAATATCTGTTGGCCCAAAATTAAAGCGCATTACGATAGTGGTACTATTATCCAGACTACTTAAAGAACCAGAGATTTCATTCTTTAATGAATCTACAGCCGCCAGTACCCCGATAATAGAGAAAATACCTATAGTTACCCCTAGCAGGGATAAAAAAGTACGTAAAAGATTATTTTTTAGTGCATTAATCGCAAAATTAAAGCTCTCACCAAGGACTCTTAGAAATATAAGCATAATAAAACAGCTGCTTTTTTACACAGAATTGTTTATATGACGCACAGCTTAAAATTTCGTTACAAATTTTATTTATAAATAAGCAAAAACACTTTTAAGTTTTTCCCTTAAATACTTACTTTTGCTTCCTTAACAAACACAACATAATGAGCAATTTAAAACAAGCCAAATCTGCCTTAATTTCAGTATTCAGTAAAGATGGTTTGGCGCCCATCGTTAAAAAGCTTAACGAACTGGGAATCACAATTTATTCTACCGGAGGAACAGAACAATTTATTAAAGATCTGGGAATCGATGTTGTTCCTGTAGAAGACGTAACTTCTTATCCTTCTATTTTAGGTGGTCGTGTAAAAACATTACATCCAAAAGTTTTTGGCGGAATTTTAAATCGCCAGGATAACGATAGTGACGTTCAAGAAATTGCTCAATATGAAATCCCGCAAATTGACATTGTTATCGTAGATTTATATCCTTTTGAAAAAACAGTCGCCTCTGGCGCATCAGAGCAGGATATTATTGAAAAGATCGATATTGGCGGCATTTCTCTAATAAGGGCCGCCGCTAAAAATTTTAAAGATGTACTTTGTGTATCTTCTGTAAACGATTATGCCGAGTTCTTAAATATCCTAAACGAAGGAAATGGAGAAACAAGCTTAGCGCAACGTAAAAATTTCGCAGCAAAATCATTTAATATCTCTTCGCACTACGATACTGCGATTTTCAATTATTTTAATACTTCAGAGGAAATTCCTGCATTCAAACAAAGCATTCAGGAAGGCAAAACTTTACGATATGGTGAGAATCCGCATCAAAAAGGAACATTTTTTGGAGATTTTGATGCCATGTTTGATAAGCTCCACGGAAAAGAGTTATCTTACAACAACCTTTTAGATGTTGATGCCGCGGTTAACCTAATGAATGAATTTAAAGGAGAAGCTCCTACTTTTGCGATTTTAAAGCATAATAATGCCTGCGGACTTGCACAGCGTGAGACCATAAAACAGGCATATGTAGATGCTTTAGCAGGAGATCCTGTTTCAGCTTTCGGCGGAATTTTAATTGCCAACACAGAGATTGATAACGCTACTGCGGAGGAAATTCATTCTTTATTTTGTGAAGTAGTAATCGCTCCTTCTTTTTCTGATGAAGCTTTAGAAATTCTAAAGGGAAAGAAAAACCGGATCATTTTAATCCAAAAGGAAACGAAACTTCCGGAAAATCAGGTTCGCACCTGCCTAAATGGAGTTTTAGTTCAGGGTAAAGACAATAAAACAGATGTTTTAGACGATTTATCTTACGCAACAACTAATAAACCTACAGAACAGGAAATTGAAGATCTTTTATTTGCTTCAAAAATTTGTAAGCATACAAAATCCAATACTATTGTTCTGGCAAAAAACAAACAACTTTGTTCTAGCGGAACGGGACAAACCTCCCGTGTAGACGCTTTAAGACAGAGCATTGAAAAAGCAGGTTCTTTTAAATTCGATCTTAAAGGAGCAGTAATGGCAAGTGATGCCTTTTTTCCATTTCCAGATTGCGTAGAGATTGCAGGAAATGCAGGAATAACGGCAGTAATCCAGCCAGGTGGTTCTATAAAAGATCAGTTAAGTATCGATTATTGTAATGATCATGATATTGCAATGGTAATGACAGGAACCCGCCATTTTAAACATTAATAGAATACTTTACCAATATACCAATACATAAAATAACCTATGGGATTTTTTGATTTTCTCATTGAAGAAATAGCGATAGATTTAGGAACTGCCAACACCCTTATTATTCACAATGATAAGGTGGTGGTAGATAGCCCTTCGATTGTAGCCCGCGATCGTACCTCTGGTAAGATTACGGCTGTAGGAAAAGAAGCGGCAATGATGCAGGGAAAGACACATGAGAATATCAAAACCATTCGGCCTTTAAAAGACGGCGTAATTGCCGATTTTGATGCCAGTGAAAAGATGCTTACCATGTTTATTAAAGAAATTCCCGCGCTTAAACGTAAAATGTTTACGCCGGCCTTAAGAATGGTAATTTGCATCCCTTCTGGAATTACAGAAGTAGAAATGCGAGCGGTAAAAGAAAGTGCCGAGCGTGTTAACGGTAAAGAAGTATACCTTATTCACGAGCCTATGGCTGCTGCTATTGGTATTGGTGTAGACATCATGCAGCCTAAAGGGAACATGATTGTAGATATAGGTGGTGGTACTACCGAGATTGCGGTAATCGCTCTTGGCGGAATTGTTTGTGACAAATCGATTAAAATCGCTGGAGATGTGTTTACCAATGACATCGTGTATTATATGCGTACACAACATAACCTGTATGTTGGAGAACGTACAGCAGAGAAAATAAAAATTCAGATTGGTGCGGCTACTGAAGATTTAGAAGTCCCTCCAGACGAAATGAGCGTACAGGGGCGTGACCTTTTAACAGGGAAGCCAAAGCAGGTAAATATTTCCTATCGTGAAATTGCAAAAGCTCTAGATAAATCTATTCTTCGAATTGAAGATGCAGTAATGGAAACTTTATCACAAACCCCTCCAGAACTGGCAGCCGATATTTATAATACCGGTATTTATCTAGCCGGTGGAGGATCGATGTTAAGAGGTTTAGATAAACGATTATCCACTAAAACAGACCTTCCTGTTTATATTGCTGAAGATCCTTTAAGAGCAGTAGTAAGAGGAACGGGGATTACTTTAAAAACGCTAAATAGATACAAAGGAATATTGATAAAGTAGGAGACGCAATAGCTTATGCAGCAAATATTCAATTTTCTGATTCGGAACAAGAATAATATTCTGTTCTTGTCATTGCTTGCGTTTTCTATTTTCCTTACGATACAAACTCATTCATTTCATAAAAGTAAATTTATAAGCTCGGCCAATTGGGTAACCGGGGGGATTTATTCCTGGAATAATAACATTCAGGATTACTTTTATTTAGATGAATACAACCAGCGTTTGGTAGAAGAAAATAAAAATCTTCGCAATATCATAAGGCAATTAAGCGGAAAAGATACGATCCCGAATTATACCGATACTACATTCACTTCTGATTATACATTTAGAAGTGCTGATGTCATTAATAATAATTTCTCTAAAAGAGATAACTACATCACTTTGGATAAAGGGGAGAACGAAGGTATCGCGGCTGAAAATGGCGTTGTTACCAGTAAAGGTATTATTGGGATTATCGACAGGACGAATACAAATTACTCGCGGGCAATATCAATTTTAAATTCACAGTCCAAAATCAATGCGCAGCTTAAAAAGTCGAATCATTTTGGTAGTTTAACCTGGAATGGTAAAGATCCTAATCTTATGCAACTTACCGATGTTCCTAAGCAGGCACCCGTTGCGAAAGGCGACACTATCATTACCGGTGGTAAGAGTTTAATTTTCCCAAAAGGATTACTAATAGGTACAATACAGGATTTTAAACTGGATAATACAGAGAGTTATTTCACAATTAACGTAAAGCTATTCAATGACATGACCAATATTGGTTATGTATATGTTATTGAAAATAAAAATAAGGAAGAAATTCTTTCTTTAGAAAAAGAGGAGGAAGATGAATAGCAATCTTATATCTAATATTCTGCGTTTTATAGGCCTGATATTGATTCAGGTACTCGTACTCAACAACATCAACTTTATGGGGTATGTAAACCCCTATCTTTATATTTTATTTTTACTGCTTTATCCCTTTAATACAAATCAGAGCTTATTTTTATTTTTGGCTTTTTTGTTAGGCTTATCAGTAGATATTTTTGAAGATAGTGGGGGGATTCACGCTGCAGCATGTTTAGTTGCCGCTTTTGTAAGACCTAATTTGCTTCGATTCTCTTTTGGAATAAGTTACGACCATCAAACCTTGCGTTTAGCCGCTACACCTCTGGGTGCGAGGATTAGTTATGTAGTGCTGATGGTGGCCATTCATCATTTGGTGTTATTTTCTTTGGAAATGTTTAGCTTTAGTCATATAATACTAGTGCTTAAGAAGACGTTATTTTCAGGTATATTTACGGTAATTGTTATTTTATTAAGCATCGCACTTTTCAGCAAAAAATATAGATGAGAAGAATTCTGTTATACATTATTATCCTTACCACCGGGTTCATTTTTTTGGGCAGGCTTTTTTACCTACAAATTGTAGACGATAGTTTTGCCGTTAGATCAAATGATAATGCGGTAAAGGTGATTTATGATTATCCACAGCGGGGATATATTTACGATCGTGATGGTGAACTTATGGTTTCTAACCAACCCTCTTATGATGTTATGGTTATTCCCCGTAATCTCAAACCATTCGACACTACAGAACTTTGCGAAATTGTAAGTTTAGAGCGTAAAGAATTAGAGCGCAGATTGGATAAGGCAAAAATTTACTCTCCATTTTTACCTTCAGTAATTGTTCCCCAGCTTACCAAAAGTGAATATGCTTTTTTACAGGAAAAAATGCGTAATTACGAAGGTTTTTATATTCAAAAACGATCTTTAAGAGATTATCATGTAGATCATAGCGCCAATGTTTTAGGTTTTATTGCTGAAGTTAGCCCTGCCACAATTAAAAACAATCCTTACTATACCAGTGGTGACCTTATTGGCAGAAAAGGAGTGGAAAGCGTTTATGAAGATACCCTACGTGGAATAAAAGGAGTAAAATATATCCAGAAAGATAAACTGAATCGTGATATTGGACCTTACAAAGACGGAATTTATGATACTCTCCCAGAACGTGGTAAGGATATCACCATTTCAGTTGATTCAGATTTACAGGCATACGGTGAATATCTGATGACCAACAAGCGTGGCGGTATTATCGCCATAGAACCTTCATCAGGCGAAATACTATCGATGGTTACCGCTCCGACTTACGATCCTGCGGATTTAGTAGGTAGAAAGAGATCGCCAAATTTTAGTAAAATGTGGTTAGATTCTACGGCCAGACCACTTTACGATCGTAGTATCCTTGCCCAATATCCACCAGGATCGCCATTTAAAACCATGAATGCATTAATTGCCTTGCAGGAAGGCGTTGTAGATACCGATGATACTTTTTCCTGTCATCATGGATATAGCTATGGTCGTGGGCGCAAAATGGGTTGCCACTCTCATGCAAGTCCGCTTGCCATGACTCAGGGAATCGCCCAATCTTGCAATTCCTATTTTGCCCAGGTATATCGAAAGATTATTGAGAAATATCCAACTCCGCAAGAAGGCATGGACGCCTGGAATAAACATGTAAGCAGTTTTGGATTAGGCGATTATTTAGGTAACGATTTGAGTACAGGCCGACCTGGTAAAATTCCAACTGCAGAATATTATAATAAAATATACGATTATCCAACCTACCGATGGTATGCCACCGCTACATTATCTAATGCTATAGGCCAGGGTGAAGTATTATTAACCCCTATTCAGCTTGCTAACATGACGGCTACAATTGCGAATAGAGGCTGGTACTATACTCCGCATATGATTAAAGAAATCGATGGCAAGCCCATAAAAGACAAAAGATTTATTAAAAAACATCATACCACTATTGATCCTGAAAATTTTGAACCAGTGGTAGAAGGCATGCATCAGGTTTATAAAAACGGTACTGCGAGCTCTTTACAGATTGAAGGCATTGAAATTGCCGGAAAAACTGGAACGGCAGAGAATTTTGTTCGAGTTAACGGTAAAAGAATGCAACTTACCGATCACTCCATTTTCGTAGCCTTTGCGCCAGTCGATAACCCTAAAATTGCCATTGCAGTTTTTGTAGAAAACGGATACTGGGGCGGACGTTACGGCGGTAAAATTGCCAGCTTAATGATCGAAAAATATTTAAAAGGAAAAATCACCCGTACAGATCTGGAAGATTTTATAATGGATCCTAAGAATAGTTTAGAAGACGAATACGAAAAACCCTATAGTGGAGAACCTTTCTTAATCAATGATGGCAAGAAAAACGGCTGGCTTTGATTGGCTAACGATTTTAATTTATTTTTTACTGGTATGTTTTGGTTGGGCTAATATTTATTCAGCCTCACTGGGCTCTGGCCCTGCTGGAAGCTACTTCGATCTTGATGAGGTATACGGAAAACAAGCCCTATGGATTGGTCTTAGTATTTTTCTGATCGTTATAATCCTGGCTATCGAGGTTAAATTCTATCAGCGTTTTTCCAGTGTGATTTATATTACCGCTCTCGTCCTGCTGGCAGGGCTTTTTGTTTTTGGTAAAACAATTTCAGGTGCTACATCTTGGTATGCCATAGGTTCTTTTAGATTACAACCTTCAGAATTTGCTAAAATTGCTACCGCACTTGCACTGGCTAAATACGTAAGCGATATTCAAACCAATATCAAGCTTTTTTCGCACCAGTTTAAAGCTTTTATCATTATTGCTTTACCCGCGTTACTAATCGTACCTCAACCAGATCCAGGGAGTGCTATGGTATATGCCGCATTCTTTTTTCCATTGTACAGAGAAGGCATTTCCGCTCTTTATCTGGTACTTGCCTTATCTGGAGTCCTTATATTCGTAGGAACTTTGTTAATAGGCCCTATTTGGGTTACAGCGGCTGTAATTACCTTGGCATCACTAAGCTTCTTACTAAAGAAGAAAAAGCGACCGGGGATACCCTTATTACTATTTATTGTAGCCACCTGTATAGGCTTATCCTTCTCGGTAAACTATATTTTCAATAATATTTTTGAACAACGGCATCGGGATCGCTTTAATATCGTTCTTGGTAAAGAGGTAGATAGCCGTGGAATAGGTTATAACACTAACCAAAGTGAAATTGCTATTGGTAGTGGCGGATGGACAGGTAAAGGCTGGACAGAAGGTACACAAACCAAAGGTCACTTTGTACCAGAGCAACACACCGATTATATTTTTAGTACCGTTGGCGAAGAATGGGGCTTTGTAGGGAGCGGTTTAGTCGTATTGTTATTTATAGGTTTATTACTAAGGCTTATATTTCTGGCAGAACGGCAGAAATCACAATTTAACCGTATTTATGGTTATAGTGTAGTTGGAATTATCTTTCTTCACTTTATGGTAAATATCGGAATGGTAATAGGAATTTTCCCAACAGTGGGTATCCCCTTACCGTTTTTTAGTTATGGCGGTTCTGGTTTATGGGGATTTACCATTTTATTGTTCATCTTTATAAGACTAGATTCTGACAGGCTTTCTTTCTAATATCAAAATTCCATAACTCTGGGCAATCCCCCAAGTATAATTTAAACCTAAAAACATATTTACTATAGTACAGTAGTCTTGTGCTATTATAGCTATTTGTGCAAACTCTAAAATCACTACAGAAGTTAATACTGAATCAAGGTTAGTCTTTTTAGCTTTCCAGAAGTATACATATATTATTTACAAAGAAAAAACTAACTAAAAAATCTATTTCAGGGAAAATTATCAGTCTGTACATTTCAACCCTACATTACTGGGTTACTCAAAAATCCATCTATAAAATCCTTGAATTTAGCCTTTCTATCAAATACAAATTTATTTTTAAAACACTTCAAACACTAACTGCATTTTAAGGTTATTACCTAAGAAACAAGTATTATCGATATGTTATTTACAAATCTAAATTAGGATTTTAGGTTGAATGTTAATTTTATCTCTGAAGAGATCTAAAAATTCCCTTTCAACAAAGAAGAAAAGAAGCAAATTTTAATGCGATATGCTGAAAGTGGTAAGACATATTACTCATTCAGCAAAAGAATAATTACATCGAACAACGATCCACTATTAAAAGAGCGGCCGCAACGATTAGAATTAACAAAGGATAAACGATTTTTCGTTTCATTACATTTATTTACCAATTTAAAACGCCCAAAGTTAAAAACTTTGGGCGTTTTAAAATTATTAGTTCAGCAAAGAAATTAGTCTTTTAACTTATCTGAATCTGCTACTTTATGTTTTATGTTATTTCTTTTAATATCAGAAAGCACATTAATAGCCTCTTCAACATAAACATCACGACTTAAATCCTTGTGCCATCTTTCTCTTTTTTCCTGTAAGGTAGAATCTGCTTTAAATAGCTGTTTTTCGTAAGGTAAAGAAGTAAAAGAAAGATTGGTTTTATAATCTTTTAGAGCATCATACTGCTTCGCCACTTCTCTATTTTTTTCAGCATCTGCGGCATAACGATCAAAATTTAAAGAATAGGTATCATCTTCACTTTGTTCTTTAATCCACTGTGCATTTTGCTCGATAAGCTTAATTTGCTCACTTTTTGCCATACGTTGCTTACTGTTCTCAATAGCTTCTTCATACCCCACATAACCATCCCAAATGTTATAGTCTGCCGGATCTATTTTATCCCATGGCAATGGATTTTCCTGATCTTTCTCTCCTATATCTACGTAACTGTAGCGATCTGGAACAACCACATCACTCTTCACTCCTTCCAACTGGGTAGAGCCTCCGTTTACTCTATAGAATTTCTGGGTCGTAATTTTTAATGCTCCCATATCACCATAATCATTATTTCTTAACCAACGATTAAGGTCTACCACATTTTGTACGGTTCCTTTTCCATAGGTTTGCTTGCTACCAATAATAACGGCTCTTTTATAATCTTGCATAGCAGCTGCCAAAATCTCTGATGCAGAAGCTGAAAGTTCATTTACCAGAATTACAAGAGGGCCATCCCAAACAATCTCAGAATCTTCATCATTTAGCACTTCTTTACGTTCTCCGTTAGATTTCACCTGTACAATAGGTCCTTTTTCAATAAACAGTCCTGCGATATCCACTACAGTTTTTAAAGAACCACCACCATTATTTCTAAGATCTACAACAAGCCCATCCATGCCTTGCTCCTTGAGTTCTATAATATCCTTACGCATATCTGAAGCTGCATTACGACTATTATAATCCTCCATATCAAAATAGAATTTTGGAAGGTTAATTATCCCGTAATGTTTTCCATCTTTATCTACCATAGCCGTCTTTGCATAGGTCTCTTCCAACTCAACAAGATCTCTGGTTAGAGTAACCTGCTCTATATTACCAAGCAACTTTTTACGAACGGTTAAGGTAACTTTAGATCCTTTTGGTCCTTTAATTAAATCTACCGCATCATCCAGACGCATACCTGAGATATTTACAGGCTCATTTTCATTTTCTTGCTTCACTTTAAGAATTACATCGCCTGCATCCAACTCTTCGCTTTTCCAGGCAGGACCGCCAGATATTACATCCATAATGGTAATATCATCATTCTTTTTTTGCAATCTTGCGCCTATCCCTTCTATTTTACCAGACATTTGGATATCAAAGCGATCTTTATCACGTGGTGCAAAATAATAAGTATGAGGATCAAACTCCTCTACTACTGCATTGATAAAAACAGAGAAATAATCCTTTCTTTCCAGATCATCGGTTAAATCAAAATATTCAGATAAACTATTCCTGGTAGTTTCGCGAGCTTTTTTCTCCAGCTCCTCATCAGATTTCATAGTGTAATCAGGATCGTTTTCTTTTTTATTTTTCTCGTCTTCCTTAAGATCATAATAGTTAATAAGGGTAGAAAATTTAAGTTGCTTTCTCCAACGTTCCTTCAATTCGGATTTAGAAGTTACATAATCCAGGTCATCCCCATCAGCTACAAAATCTTCTTCTTTAGAAAAGTCAAAAGGTTCAGCCAGGATTTCAGTATATAAGCGTTTTGCCTCTTCGTTACGCTTTTCTAACTTAGAATAGGTTAAATCGAAAAAATTAAGTTCCTTATTGTTGATTTCGTCATCAATTAGCAGCTTATATTTTTCAAATTCCTCAATATCCTCTTTATAAAAAAAGCGCTTGGAAGGATCTAAACTCGCTATATAATGCTTGTAAACTTTTTCAGAAAAATCATCATTTATCTCTTTAGCATCATAATGTCCCTGGCTAAGAACATAAGTAATAAGGTCGATTAAAAGCTTGTCTTTGTTAGGGTCATCAAACTTTTTTGTGGTGAAGCTGCATGAAGTAGCTGCCATCAAAACAGCTAAAACCAGGATTTTTAAATTCCTTTTCATATATCGCATAGATTTCGTCATTAAATTCTGTACAAAATACATTAAAAACTGTGCCATTCATAAGAACAGCGTCTAATAATTTGTTAAACTACTAAAATAGTCTTTCCGTAGGAAATTACTAATTTAGCAACTATAAAATTTAAGCTATGAGTAAAGAAAAACCGCTAATTCTGGTCACTAATGATGATGGGATTACAGCTCCCGGAATCAGGAGCCTTTTACAGGTAATGAAAGAGATTGGCGATGTAGTAGTTGTGGCTCCCGATAGCCCGCAAAGTGGTATGGGACACGCCATAACTATTAGTGATACCCTATTTTGTGATTCGGTTACACTAAAGGAAAATTATAATCATAAAGAATATAGTTGCTCTGGCACACCTGCCGATTGTGTGAAAATTGCTACGCAGGAAATCCTACATCGTAAGCCAGATCTTTGTGTAAGTGGGATTAACCACGGCTCTAATTCTTCGATAAATGTTATTTATTCCGGAACCATGAGTGCTGCTGTAGAGGCTGGCGTAGAAGGAATTCCTGCTATTGGGTTCTCGCTACTGGATTATTCCCTTAATGCCGATTTTGAACCTTGTAAAAAATATGTAAAAGCCATTACTAAAAACGTTCTTAAAAACGGACTCCCCAAAGGGGTTGTGTTAAACGTGAATTTCCCCAAATTACCTGCAGAGAAAATTAAAGGCATTAAAGTTTGTCGCCAGGCCAATGCACATTGGGAGGAAGAATTTGATAAAAGAACCAATCCTCAAGGCCGCGATTATTACTGGCTAAGCGGAAAATTTGTAAATAACGATGAAGGCCAGGATACCGATGAATGGGCCCTGGAAAACGGATATGTTTCTTTAGTTCCTGTACAGTTTGATCTTACAGCCCACCATTTTATCAATCAATTAAACGATTGGAAACTGGATGAGTAAAAGCAATATTGCTATAGGTTTTTTAATTGGTATTTCTACCACTATAGGCGGAGTTTTTTTGTTTACTATATTTTTCTCTAACTATAGTTTTGAAGTAAGCCTTCGTGATTCTATCCACAACGATTACTTCGGAAAATTAATAGCCATTGGCGCTATACTCAACTTTTTACCCTTTTTCGTTTTTATACGAAAGAAACAAATTTATCATGCTCGCGGAATTTTGCTGGCATGCCTGGTGGTTGCGATTGCCATTGCCGTGGTAAAAATTCGAAACTTTTAGTTATTCAAAATTAAAACATATTGAATCCATGTCTTACTAAGAACGTTAAAGCAGCAAACCAGATGTTTATATCGATAAGTAAAGGATATACTCGAAGTTCTAAAAACAGGCAATTTCTTTTTAAGGTTTTGAAATTTTAAAATACTATGTTTAACCTAAAAATATCCGTGTGAAATATTATATCATTGCAGGAGAAGCCTCGGGCGATCTACATGCTTCCAATCTTATGAGGTCTCTAAAGAAAATAGATCCAACTGCCGAATTTCGGTTTTGGGGCGGTGATCTTATGCAGGCGCAGGGTGGAACTATGGTGAAAAATTACCGGGAACTTGCTTTTATGGGGTTTGCTGAAGTGCTTATGAATCTGCGAACCATCTTAGGGAATATTTCATTTTGTAAAAAAGATATCACTGCTTACAAACCAGATGCATTAATCTTTATAGACTATCCAGGTTTTAATTTACGTATCGCCAAATGGGCAAAAGCAGAAGGCTACGACACCCACTTTTATATTTCACCACAGATCTGGGCATGGAAAGAAAATAGGATTAAAGCCATAAAACGCGATATCGATCATATGTATGTGATCCTCCCCTTCGAAAAGGATTTTTATGAAAACAAGCATCATTATCCGGTAAATTTTGTTGGCCACCCTTTGATTGATGCTATTTCTAACCGCAAAAATACGGATATAGCAAAATTTAAAGCTGAAAACAACCTGGACGAACGACCAATAATTGCTTTATTGCCCGGCAGCCGTAAACAAGAAATCTCTAAAATGCTGGAAGTAATGCTAAGCATCACACAGGACTATAAGGATTATCAGTTTGTTATCGCCGGGGCACCAAGCCAGGAAAAGGAGTTTTATGCACCTTACCTTAAAAAAAACAATATTAACCTGGTAATGAATAAAACTTACGATATTTTAAGTTGTGCGCATGCCGCTCTGGTCACCTCTGGCACTGCAACTTTAGAAACAGCTCTTTTTAAGGTTCCAGAGGTTGTTTGCTACAAAGGCAGCTATATTTCATACCATATTGCCAAAAGAATTATTAATTTAGACTATATCTCGCTGGTCAACTTAATCATGGATCGTGAAGTGGTAAAAGAATTGATTCAGGGAGAATTTAATTCAGATTCCCTTAAAATCGAATTAAATAAGATTCTGGAACCGAAAAATAGAGAGCGAATTTTTAAAGATTATTATGAGTTAGAACAAAAGCTGGGAGGAACCGGCGCCAGTTTGGAGACGGCTACACTTATTTATAATTCTATAAAATAAATACCCAAAAATAGTACAATATCGATCTTAAGCGAGATGAAGAATATAGAAAGAAGTATGATAATGAAGCAGAGCCTAAGACTGGGCATAATGATTTTAACCGCTATATTTTTAAGTTCTTGCGGCGCTTCTAAACCTAAGGTAATTACCACCAAAACCGAAAAAACTACCAAAAAAACAAAACATTATGATCCTAAAATCACCAAAAATAAGGAGATCATAAAACCTAAAGATGATCGTGTTTACGATATTGTAAATTATGCGATAAGTTTTGAGGGCACTAAATACAAATACGGCGGCACTACAAAACGTGGCATGGACTGTTCTGGCCTAATGTATATTTCATTTCAGGAGAACGATATTGCCTTACCCAGGACGTCCCGTGCGATGTCTTTACAGGGCGAGCGCCTTTATTTAAAAGACGTCACGGTTGGTGACCTTTTGTTTTTTGAAACTGATAAAAACCGAAAAGTAATTAATCACGTTGGGCTCGTGGTCGATATTTCGCAGGGTGATATTCTTTTTATACACTCTACCACCTCACAGGGCGTAATAATTAGCAAACTTTCTGAAAATTACTGGAACAACACCTTCGTAATGGCAAGGAGGATAATTTAATACAGTTCCGGAATATAGAAGCCAGAAAAAATCATTCTTCAATAGACGATAGATGGCATCCTTCATATTGATTGTCCATAAAATTCATATAGTATTGAAATCGGAAAATGAAAGCCTACGATTTCAGTAGTATTATCCAACGATCATTACTCCTTTTAAAATTTATTAGTCTTTAGTCAGAAAATCGTAAAGTTCTTAATACCATTTGAACCCTGAAATATTGAGTTAAAATTATTAATTTTAAACTGACCCTACTTTATAACTGGCAACAATAATATGGGGTTTATAAATACTAAAATTCTTAAATTTTCTATTGCATTTTTATGCGGAATCTTAGCGGTGCATTTTTTTGAAATTCCGTTAGTGCTTATCTTTATTTCTAGCGGAATTATCTTTCCCATTTTCATATTCTTATTCTTATTCTTTAGAGCCCATATTCAGCTCTATCAACAAGCTTATTTTGGTATTTCCTGTTATCTCATTCTATTTTTGTTAGGAAGCATTTCCTACGAGCTTAAATCACCTGAAAATCGCTCTCAATATTTTTCAAATCTGGTTCAGTCTAATGAAGATTTTTTACAACTGAAACTAACGGAAGTACTAAAACCTAATTTTCAAAAACGTTTTATTGCCGAAGTACATCGAGTTACCCTTTCGCAAGATTCGACAAAATCAATGCCTACTTCTGGCAAAATTTTAGTGGGCATTCCTTTAAAATCCAATTTAGAAGTTGGGCAGAAAATTACGGTTCCGGCACAAATAACAAACATCAGTCCAGCATTAAATCCGCATCAATTCAACTATGCAGAATACATGAAATTTCAAGGGGTATTCTATCAAATTCAGCTTTCAGAGCACCAAATTTTAATCCATCAAAACCCTGCCCCACCTCTACGTACTAAATTAAGAGTATCACTGCTCCAAGCTTTGCAGGATACCGGTTTCAAAAAAGATGAACTTGCCGTAATTAAAGCTTTAATTTTAGGAGAGCGCAATGATATTTCAGATGAATTATATCAAAGCTATGCTGCCGCTGGGGCCATTCATATTTTGGCCGTTTCAGGATTACATGTTGGTATCATTTTATTACTCATTAATTTTCTTCTAAAACCACTGCAACAATCTAAATGGTTAAAACTCACAATTACTGTAATCGGAATTTGGAGTTTCGCCGTGCTAACTGGTTTTTCGGCTTCGGTAGTTCGCGCATCATTAATGTTTAGCTTTGTAGCTTTTGGGCTTCAGATCAACCGTAAAATCAATTTACTCAATACTGTGTTTTCTGCCTTTTTTATTCTCATAATAATTAATCCGTTATACATATTTCAGGTAGGATTTCAACTAAGTTTTGCAGCCGTATTTAGTATTGCATTATTTCTCCCCAGATTCCATAAACTTTGGTATCCTAAACAAAGGATTGTACGATTTTTTTATCAAATAATTACGGTAAGTCTCTGTGCGCAGATAGGGGTTTTACCCTTAAGTTTATTCTATTTTCATCAATTCCCGGGCCTATTTTTACTAACCAACATCGTGATACTTCCGGTACTCGGGGTTTTGCTTATTTCAGGCATTTCAATTCTAATTTTAGGTATTTTGGGTATACGCCCTGAAATCCTGATCGACTTCTACTCTTTTTTGGTTGAAAAGCTTAATGAATTCATTAAGTGGGTAGCCAGCCAGGAAAACTTTATTATTAATGACATCCATCTTAGTGCTTTTTCAGTCTTATTTTTATTCGGGGTCATTATTAGCTTGTTCTTTTTACTTCGACAAAAACAGAAAAAACATGTGTTTTTAGTGTTAACGGCAATAATCGTATTCCAGATAAGTCTGTTAACTGACCAATATCAACATACTTCCCATGAAATTTTTATTCTGAATAAATCGAGAAACAGTATCATTGCTGAAAAGAAAGGCAAAAGATTAAATCTTTATAGCAATCATCTAAAAGATAGCAGCTGGAGTTACATCGATGATTTTAAAATTGCCGAAAAAATATCGAATATCAGGTTTAAAGAACTTGATAATTTCTATGAGTTAAAGCACAAAAGAATTTTGGTAATCGACAGTGCCGGGCTTTTTAATTTTCCTGAATTCAAGCCTGATATAGTATTACTTTCTAATTCTCCAAAAATAAATTTAGAGCGCGCAATTAAGATTTTAAAGCCAGGTATTATTATCGCTGACGCCAGTAACTACCCTAATTTTATTAAATTATGGAAACAAACCTGTATACATAAAAAAGTCCCTTTCTACCAAACGGGTAAAAAGGGAGCTTTTAACTACTAACCACAAACTATTGTTTATGATACAACTAACACTTACTTACTAAACGTAGGTTCGAAGTTTTCATTGTATTCATTCCATGCTTTTTCAGTAGTTAATTTTTTATACTCATCTTTTGCGAATATTTTCAGGAAAATTTCGATCTGCGCCGGAGTTCTATAACCGGTTAATGGTGCAATCAATTCGCCTTTTTCATCGAAAAATACAATACTTGGATATCCTGAAATTTGTAAAGCCCGGGCAAATTCATGCGGACTGTTTCTTTTTCCTTTTAGTTCAGCTTTATATTGCGGATTAGCAAAAACTTCATCTTTGTATTTAATTTCTTCCTGCCCTTCTGCATTAAATTTTACCGGGTAATAATTTTCATTAATAAATTCGGCCACCTTTGGATGACCAAAAGTGTTTTTATCAAGCATTTTGCAAGGCCCGCACCAATCGGTATAGGCATCCATTATAATATTCTTTGGCGTTTCTTTTTGTGCTTCCAGGGCCTCGTTCATCGTCATCCAGTTGATCTTACTTTCGGCTTCCTGCGCCTGTACGCCAGCACCAACTATCATCAACGCTATAAAAAGTAATGTTCTCATAGTATTCTTTATTTACTGTAAATAACAAAAAACGTTCCTTTTACAGAACGTTTTTACGCTAATATTAAAATCGTTATTATTCTATTGTTGTTTCCTGTGGGATGCCTTCTTCCATTTTAGCATCTTCTGCCCCGTGAGTTAGACGTTTTAAAGGTTTCAGCATTGCAATAACGAGTAGGCCAATTATCGTCCAAATAACCAATATCCCGGTAAATATTTCAAATTCTCCAAGGTCTTGCGCAAACTGACCAATAAGTCCGGCTACTTTATTTCCTAAACCTGTTGCTGCCCAGTACATCCCCATAATAATTGAAGCATATTTTAGCGGTGCTAATTTGGTAATAAAAGAAAGAGATACCGGTGAGGCACAAAGTTCTCCAATAGTATGAAACAAATAAGCTAAAATAAGCCAGTACATTCCTGAAGACCCTGTTTCTTGATACTGTATAGAAGCAGCACTCATAAAACCAAAACCTAATGCCATAATGATTAAACCTATGGCCATTTTAAATATAGACGAAGATTCTTTTCCCTTTTTCTTCCATTTATACCAAAAACTTCCAACTAAAGTCGCTAATGTGATAATGAAAAATGAATTTACCGATTGAAATACCGAAGCCGGAATTTCAATCCCTAGAAGATTTCTATCTACTTTCTCTGATGCATAAAGGTTCATTAATCCTCCGGCTTGTTCAAAAGCGGCCCAAAATAGAATGATTAATAAAAACGAAATTAATAATACCTTTACCCTGTCTTTTTCTATAAAGGTTAAAGGTTTATCCAAAATTGCACGATCAGTCTCATTTTTTCTGGAAATCAGGTTTCCAACATGTGATAGGTGCTTTTGCCCTAACATATACACTACTTGTCCTAATAACATCCCTACCGCTGCAAGGCCAAATCCCCAGTGCCATCCATAGTATTCAGCTAAAAACCCACAGGCAATTGGCGCTAAAAATCCACCGATGTTAATTCCCATATAAAAAATATAGAATCCAAGATCTCTACGTTCATCACCTTGCTTATACAATCCACCTACCATAGAAGAGATATTTGGTTTTAAACCGCCTACTCCAAGGATGATAAATAAACAACCAATATAGAAAGAAGTTTCAGATTCAAAGGATAATATTCCGTGACCAATACATAGGAGTATACCGCCAATCAAAACAGTTTTCTTTTGTCCTAAAAGTTTATCAGCCACCCATCCACCTGGAATAGACGAAACGTAAACAAGCATGGTATACCATCCGTAAAGCTCTAAAGCCTCTGTGTTGGTCCACCCAAAACCGGGATTATCTGAGGTTGTTTCAGCAACAAGGTATAGCGTAAACAAGGCACGCATGCCGTAGTAAGAGAAGCGCTCCCATAATTCTGTAAAAAAAAGAATGTATAATCCTGCAGGATGTCCAAAAATCTCTTTTTGATTAACTGGAGGTGCGGTATTTGCCATAATTTTAAGTTTGTTGATAGATTTTTAAAGATGTTCTTTAATAAAGTTTGTCATTTTGGTATACAGGTGTAATCTAGTATTTCCGCCAAAGATACCATGATTTTTATCGGGATAAATTGCCCAATCAAATTGTTTATTAGCCTGGATAAGGGCCTCTACCATTCGCATGGTATTTTGCAGGTGCACATTATCATCCCCTCCGCCATGTACAATTAAAAAATCACCTTTTAATTTATCTACATGATTAATTGGCGAGTTTTCATCATAACCAGAAGTATTCTCCTGTGGTGTGGTCATAAAACGCTCGGTATATATCGTATCATAGAACCTCCAACTTGTTACCGGGGCTACGGCAATGGCCATAGTAAAAATGTCATTACCTTTTAAAATTGCATTAGAGGCCATAAAACCTCCAAAGCTCCACCCCCAAATCCCGATTCGGTCAGCGTCTATATAATCAAGTTCGCCAAGTTTTTTTGCTGCCGCTATTTGATCTTCTAACTCATATTTACCAAGTTCATTTTGAGTTACTTTTTTAAATTCGGCTCCTTTAAAACCAGTTCCTCTACCGTCGACGCAAGCAATAATGTATCCCTGATTGGCTAGTAATTGATACCAATAATCATTTGTATTGAAATAAGAATTAGAAACCGATTGTGATCCCGGGCCGGAATATTGAAACATCAATAGCGGATATTTTTTAGATTCATCAAAATCCGAAGGCTTGATGATCCACATATTCAACTCGTTGCCATTTACCGGAAGTGTAGATAATTCTTTAGGCGAGAAATGATAAGGTTTTTCAAGTTCCAATAGCTCATCATTGTTTTTAATCTCCCGTACCAGTTTTCCGTTTTTGGCAAGATGAAGCGTATACTCCATAGGAGTTTCTACATTGGTAAACGCATTTATAAAATAAGTAAAATCCGTACTGAAATCGGCATTATTTGTTCCCGTTTTTTCGGTCAGTCGTTTCTTGCCTTTTCCATTTGTTTTTATCGAATAAACATCACGGTTTACACTTCCGTTTTCTGTGCTCTGGTAGAATAAGCGATTGCTTTCTTTATCATAACCATAGTAATTAGTGACTTCCCAATTTCCCTTGGTTACCTGATTTTTAAGTTTTCCGTTTTCAGCATATAAATAGATATGATTATAACCGTCACGTTCGCTTGTCCAGATAAAACTGTTGTCCTCCAAAAAGGTTAGATTATCAGTCACATCTACATAAGCCTCGTCTTTTTCAGTAAGCACAACTTTAGTACTATGATCCTCCGCATTTACAAAAATCAAATCTAATTGATCCTGGTGTCTGTTTAGCACCTGGGCACTCAAGATGTAATCTTTATTGGTCCATTTAATTCTTGGAATATAAAAATCAGAATAATCACCAAGATCAATTTCCTGCGTGGCTTCAGTTGCTACATCATACATATGCAGGGAAACATCAGAGTTTGCTTCACCGGCCTTTGGATATTTAAAAACTTGGTGGTTTGGATATAAGTCACTTCCAAAGATATCCATAGAAAACTCTGGAACTTTAGATTCATCAAACCTTAAAAAAGCGATTCTATCTCCTTTATTATTCCACTCAAATGCTTTTACAAAACCAAGTTCTTCTTCATAAACCCAATCGGTTACGCCATTAATAATACTATTGATTTTACCATCTTTGGTAATTTGCTTCTCACTATTCTCTACAACATCATAAACATAGATATTGTTATTAAAAACGTAAGCAATCTTAGAATTATCCGGAGAAAATTTGGGCTCCTGAATTTTCTTATCACTAAGTTTTGTAAGTTTTTTAGAATTTATATCGAAAATGTAGAAGATCGACTTCGAAGATCTTCGATAAATAGGTTGTGGATCCGTAGCCAATAGCATTTTGCTCTCATCCTGGCTTAAACTAAAATTCTGGAAACTCTTTAATCCTTCCAGGTTTTTAGTATCTACCAAGGTTCTGGTTTTCTTACCTGTTTTATAACTATAAACATCGACACTGGAATTCCCAGAATCCGGATCGTGATCTAACACCACATATTCAACACCATTATTAAGGGATTGTAGGGATTGTAAGTGTTGCTGACTAAATTTTCCGCTCCATATTTCTTCAAGCGTGATATTCTTTTTCTGGGAAGTCGCAACAGAAGCTGCCATCATCATAAGCAGAACTAAAATTTTTGAGAACCTCATTAAATTTTTAAAAAATTTTATTGCAGGCCAAGTTTACTAAATTTTGATGAAAAAGCAGGCCCAAGCCGTGTTAAATACTAACAATTTGTTAATGATGTTTTCAAACAAACCAAACTTGGCTTTAAATTTAATGTCTTAGCGCAACTCAATAACAATCGTATCTTTGCATTGAAACTATTTATAAAATTTCATGAAGGAACCAATTTCTGGCTTTTCAAAGCTAACAAAGGAAGAAAAGATTAACTGGTTAACAAAAACCTATCTGAATGACGATCCTAAAGCTGTAGATATTTTAAAACAGTATTGGAACAAAAACGAAAAGCTACAACAATTACACGAGGAATTTACCGAAAATACGATATCTAATTACTATTTACCTTTTGGTATAGCACCTAATTTTTTAATCAACGACGAGCTTTTTGCGATTCCAATGGCTATTGAAGAAAGCTCTGTTATCGCCGCAGCCAGCAAAGCGGCTAAATTTTGGAGAAGCCGAGGTGGATTTAAGACTGAGGTTATCGACACCGTAAAAGTTGGACAGGTACATTTTATTTACGAGGGAAGCGAAGAAAAATTAGAACTGTTTTTTAATCATTTAGAACCTAAACTTAGAGCCGCAGCTATACCTATTACCAAAAATATGGAAAAGCGTGGCGGCGGAATTAAAAGTATCGAACTGAGGGACCGTACTACTGAAATAGACAATTACTATCAATTACATTGTAGTTTCGAAACCGTAGATAGCATGGGCGCTAATTTTATAAATAGTTGCCTTGAAAAGTTTGCCGAAGTTCTTGAAAAGGAAGTCGCGGTTTGGGAAGGCTTTAATGAGAAAGAGCGTCATATAGAAGTTGTTATGAGTATTCTATCTAATTATGTTCCTGAGTGTGTGGTTAGAGCTGAAGTTTGCTGCCCGCTTGATGATCTCTCTGATGAACCCAATTTAAGCGGCGAACAATTCGCTCAAAAATTTTTAAGAGCTGTTAAAATTGCCGAAACCGAACCTTTTAGAGCTGTTACCCATAATAAGGGAATCATGAATGGAATAGACGCTGTCGTGCTTGCTACAGGAAATGATTTTAGAGCCATAGAGGCGGGCGTGCATGCCTATGCGGCGAAAGATGGACAATACTCCAGCTTAACGCACGCCAGAGTTGAGAACGGAATTTTTAAATTTTGGATAGAAGTTCCTTTAGCTCTGGGTACTGTTGGCGGCCTAACCAGCCTTCATCCATTAGTAAAACTGGCCATAGAAGTGCTTGGCCATCCTAATGCCAGAAAATTAATGGAAATTGTGGCCGTTGCCGGATTAGCTCAAAATTTCGCAGCCATAAAATCACTGATCACCACCGGTATCCAAAAAGGGCATATGAAAATGCATTTAATGAATATTCTTAATCAGCATCATGCAACTTTGGATGAAAAAGAAAAATTAATCGAATATTATAAAACCAATATTGTGTCGCATAGCGATGTTGCTGTGCAACTTGAAAAACTTAGACAATGAGATTTTACAGTCCCGGCAAACTTTTAATTACAGCAGAATATGCTGTTTTAGATGGCGCACAGGCCTTATGTCTTCCCACAAAAAAAGGGCAGTCTTTGAATGTTGAAGAAAATAATCTGGGAATCATCAACTGGATCAGTAAAGATGAACATGGTGAAGTCTGGTTTCAGGATCAATTTAAGAAAGATTCTACAGGAATAAAGTCGACTTTCCATCATAAAAATTCAGCTGACGATGCTGCAATATCAAAACGCTGTATTCAAATTTTAAATGCTGCTGAAAAATTATCAGGGCAAGACCTCTTTGCTAAGGGTTTTAATATCCAAACAGCCTTACAATTTAAGCGGAAATGGGGATTAGGCACTTCTTCCACTTTAATCAATAACATCTCACAGTGGCTAAAAATTGATCCTTATATTTTATTGAATAAAACTTTTGGAGGAAGTGGTTACGATATTGCTTGTGCCCAAGCCCATAGTCCTATAACCTACGAACGTAAAAACGATACTCAAGTATCCTTAAAAGCAGGTTTTGACCCGGTTTTTTCAGATCATATTTACTTTGTTTATCTAAACCAGAAACAAAACAGTAGAGAAGGTATAGCGCACTACAGAACGAATGCCGTGGATGACCGACAAATTTTAATTGAAAAAGTATCCAATATAACTCAACAGCTCATTAAATGTGATCAATTAGCTGAATTTGAATTATTGATAAACATCCACGAAAACGTAATTTCGAAAGCATTAAACCTACCTAAAGTAAAAACCAAAACTTTTCCTGATTATAATGGAAGCATTAAAAGTCTTGGTGCATGGGGCGGTGATTTTATAATGGTAACCGGTAAAAAAGACCCCACTCCTTATTTTAAAGAAAAAGGATTTGAAGTGGTGATCCCTTACCGGGAAATGATTTTGTAATCAGGTTAGCTTACTTCATTTTTTTTTAAAATAATTTTTCATTTCGAAGTATCACAATCACTATAGCCACCAGAAAATTTAATCGCGATTATCTAGAAAGTATAGTCATAAAAAAAGCCACTCGTTTGAGTGGCTTTTTTTATGACTATACTAAATCCTAGTAGAATTTAGCTCTTTTATCTTCAATTTCGGCTTTAGCTTTTAAAGCTTCAAAAGCTCTGCTATTTGCCATTTGGCGACGACTGCTAGTTTCCTGCTGTGCAAATGGCTTATAAGAATCCAACTCTGGAGCTTCACTCTTACTTACTAATTCCACAACATAAACACCTTTATCACCTACGATTGGTTTACTTGTTTCACCAACTCCCAATGCGTAAACAGCTCCTACAACTTCTGGTTCGCTACCGGCTCCGGCAAGTGTTGGAGAACTTAAGTTTACTGCGTTTGCAGTTTGAACAATCTTATTTTGATTTTCTGCAACCTGATCTACGGTAGTTCCAGATATCTTTTCTTTAATAATTTCAGCTTTTTTCTGCTTTGTAAGAATTGGAATAACTTCGGCTGAAGCATCTTCAGGACTCATCAGCCCTTTATTCTTCTTAGCAGTTATTTGCGCTACAATATATCCTGTTGGAGTTTCAAAACGTTTTACATCTCCTACTTTCGCATCATCCTCAAAAGCCCACTGTACCACTCTACGTTGCTGACCTACCCCGGGAATATTTTCGTCTAGAGCTTTCACATCACGTACGGTACGGATTCTATAATCTGCAGCTTTAGCCTCTTCGGTAAAATCACCTTCACCTGCAGCTATTTCAAATTTAGTAACCTCGTTAAAAAGTTTATTTCTTGTTCCTTCAGTAGCGTCAATCTCTCTGGCTACCGTAGCGATTTTAACTGCTTTCTCTCTATCGGTTTGTTCTTCGATATAAATTACGTGGTAACCAAAATCGGTTTCTACGACCCCTACCGTTCCTTCATTGTTATTTAAAACAAAATCATCAAAAGTAGGTACCATCATTCCCGGTCTAAAATAACCAAGATCGCCAGAATTTTGCGCAGCAGAAGGATCATCAGAAAATTCTGTTGCCAATGCGGCCATTTTCGATTTGTCTGCTTTTATCACTCCGGCTAAACTATCTGCTAATTGCTTCGCCGCAGATTCTGTTCGGGTACCACCAGCCTGAGCTCCCTGGAATCCTAACAAAATATGGCTTGCCTTTATAGAATCTGGAATCTCTTTCGTCTCTACCAACTTACTTAACTTCCAGTATCCGTTTTCTTCGTATGGGCCATAAACTTCACCTTTTTCAAGATTAAATAAATCATCGGCAAATTCTTTTGGCAGTTGATTTTTAAATTTGAAGGTTACCGGTTGTTGTAAATCTGAATTAGAGTTTACAAACTCCTGATCGTCTGAAGTCGTATTGAATCCTGCAATAGTATCATTCGTTTTAGAAACCGAGTTATACTCTACTCTATCTTCTAAAAGAGCACTCAAAGAATTTTTAGATTCTTCTTTATCTTCTACTGAAGGCTCTTCATTAAAAATAACATATTGAATATTACGAGCTGCCTCAGTTTCGAATTTAGCTTTATGATTATCTACGTACTCTTTAATTTCAGACTTAGAAACTTCAACTTCGTCATCTGGAATTGAAGAAAAAGGAATCTGTACATAACGAAGATCCATGGTATTATTTTGCAATTGGTATGCTTGTTTACCTTCGGTTAACGTTGCCCCAACACCAGTACGAATCATATTGGCATAAATATTCTGGGCAGCAGATTCTGCAAGTCCTTCTTCGTAGCTTAACCATTGCTGATACATCTGCGGTGAAGTTTGTTTTAAACTCGCCACATATTCTTTTACTCGATTTTCATCGAACATCCCGGCTTCATTAGTAAATTGGGGATTTTGGGACATTTGGGCTCTCATCATTTGTCTAACCTGAGCCTGCTCGGCTCTTATCCCAAGCTTTTCTACCTGCTCTTCAACAATAATTTGGTTTAATTCCTGATCCCAAACACGATTTACAGCCTGTGTGGTAGATATGTTGCCACGCATATTTTGTTGATATGCTTCTACCTGACGGGCAAATTCTTCCCTACTAATTTCCTCTCCATTCACGGTAGCTATAGAGTTATCTTTACCACTAAAACCACCACTTCTAATCACATCGGCAAGAACAAATGAAAATAATGCCAATGCAATAATTAAAATTAAGAAAACAGAACGTTGTCTGATTTTATTTAATACTGCCATTTTTGGATATAATTTATCAAAATATAGTGGGCGAAAATAGTGTTTTTAGGCTAATAATAAAACTTATGATTAGCAAAATATTAACTTTTTAACGCTTTAATCTTCAGACTTGATTTTAAGCTCTACAAGATCGATTTTTGTATTAGAAACATCCAGGATAGTAAACTCGAATTGATCTATACGAACCACTTCGTTTTGATGGGGAATTTCCTCGGTATGATTCACGATAAAACCTCCCAAAGTTTCATAGTTTTCGCCGGTAGGAATATTTAAACGATAGGTTTCATTGATATAATCTACTTCAACACGTGCCGAAAATTTAAAATGTTCGTCACTTATCTTCTCATCCACCAAAATGGGTGAATCGTGCTCATCTTCTATTTCGCCAAAAAGTTCTTCCACGATATCTTCTATGGTCATCATACCACTGGTACCTCCATATTCATCAATAACCACTGCAATACTTTTACGTTTCTTAATTAAAACATTAAGCACATCTTTTACCCACATCGTTTCTGGAACAAAAATTACAGGTAACAGGATTGAATTTACAGATGCCGGTTTTTTAAACAGCTCAAAAGAATGCACATAACCTATAATATCATCAATGGTATCGTTATAGATTAAAATTTTTGAAAGACCGGTTTCCGTAAAGGTTTTTACCAAATCTCCCGGTTCCTGATCCTGATTTACCGCAATGATTTCGGTTCGGGGAATCATAACCTCACGGGCCTTAATATCCGAAAACTGCAATGCATTTTGAAAAATCTGAATTTCAGAATCCACTTCATCCTCCTCTTCTACCGTTTCCATCTGTTCACTAATAAAATTCCCCAGTTCTATTTTGCTAAATGCAAGTTGGACTTCATCTCCATCCGTTTTAAAGAAACGTTTTAAGATCATATCTGATATCCAGATCACAAATGAAGAAATAAAGCTGAACAACAGATAAAAAAGATATGCCGGTACTGCAAAAAACTTCAACATGGTATTGGCATAAATCTGGAAGAAGACCTTCGGAAGAAATTCTGCCGTAACTAAAATAAGCAATGTCGATAAGACGGTTTGGGTAAACAAACTTAAATCGGTTACCAAATAATTTAAAATGGCGTTATGTAAAGGCTGAATTTCATTAAGCCAGGCCATAATCAAATCGCCCATATAAAAACCATACACCACAAGGGCGATATTATTTCCTACAAGCATGGCAGCGATAAACTTAGAAGGCTTTTTAGTAAGGCGCTTTAAAACTTTAGCCAAAAAATCATTCTGAAGCTTCTCTATTTCAATATAGATTTTATTCGAAGAGACATAGGCAATCTCCATACCCGAAAAAAATGCGGAAAGTAATAATGAAAAAATAATGATGATGGCCTCTGCACTCATTATTTCTTATTTTTTTGTCTCTTTTCAAGCTTTCTCCTAAAATTTCTTTTGAAGAAAAACATAAAAATGGCCATTGCGGCCAGGAATATAAAAATATACGCTCTATTGCGCTCGGTATCCCAAATGGCAAAAGTTTCAAAAATAAAGAAACCTCCCATGATTAAATATGCATACTCGAAATACCTGAAATATTTTGTCATTTTTCGGACTCTTCTATGTTTTGAATCCCACTATTGGTTCTAAAGTTGAATTTATCGAAATTTTGATTGGAATCAAAACCCATTCCTTCATTAAAAGAACCATCGGGAAACTTAATTTGATTTTCACGATCGGTAAACACCCAACTTTGATTTTGATCCCAATAAAGCTGATCGCCTTCTAACCGGGTACTATCTGCAGTAAAGATCACTACGTTACCACGCAAATCTACTAAACCGGTACCATCATATACAATCCCGTAATCTGCTGTGACCGTACTCTTTTGATCATCTTCATCAAAAAACTCGATATAGACCCCTTCTGGAAATTCCCGAAAAGGAAAATCTTTATTTGTAAAATCGAACATTTTCTCACTTTGCAGGGTCGCCACTACACGACCAGAATCTGTATATTTTAAAAGGATACCATTAGCAATTCCTGCCGGTGCATCTGCAGGATTTTGAAGGGCCCTTACTTCATTTAAATTACCCTCACATGAAAAAAGCATTGTCACGCCAATAAGCGTGACAATGCCTTGTATTATTTCACGATATGTGATTTTCATATTATAATTGAGGGATACGCACAGTTTCGCCTATCCAACAACCAATTTGGATAGCATCTCCTGCTTTTTTCCCTTCCTGGAATACATCAGCTTTTTGTGGGGCACGACCATTATAAGCCGCAACTGTTGCATTAGCATGATTAGAAAGAGATGGGTCTACTCTACCTGCTTTTGCTACATACTCTGCAGCTAACCAGTACACCGCTCTTTTATCGAAAGCAGTTTCTCCACAGTTATTAGCACTATCAGCATACATATCTGCAATATTCAAATACGCTCTACCGTAAGATGGCTTAGCCTGAATTGCTTTTTTGTAGAAACTTCTTGCCTGAGAAAAACTTCCTGAAGACTTATAGTTCTGAGCAATTCTATAATAGATCTTAGCTTTATCTGCAGGATCTTCTTCAAGTTCTGCAGCCTCATTATAATACTCTAAAGCTTTAGATCTATCCCCATCAGCTTCAGCTAACTGTCCCAAAGAATAGGCAGAAGCTGCTGAAGGCTCTAATTGGTGAAGCGCTTCAGAAATTTTAAAGAATAATGGATCTTCACAATCTTTAGCAGATAGACGCGCATTCGCATTTCTTAACCATGAAACATCTCCTTTTTTAGCTTCAAAGTCTTTTTCATAAAGTGGCACAAGATTATCACAATCTGCACGGGCACCTAATTTTGCATTTAATGCATTTTTCACCGCATTAAAATTGGTTAATCTTTGCTCAGCAATTTTTGCAGTTTTTGCTTCTTTAGAAGTTAAATCTTCACCAGCATCCTGTTTTTCAATAAGTGGTTGAAGACGATCTGCTTCGCTAATTTCTTCTTCTTCTATTTTCGCCATTACTCGATCATAGATATCGAAAACATCCTGTAATTCACGATCCCCGGCATCCTGCATATTCACCATTAAGTCGAAGTATGCATAAAGACCTTTAGGGCTGGTAAAATTATCTTTATCTTCAGTGTAAGCCTTATCAAATGCGTTGAATCTATCTTCTGTAGTTCCAACTTTATTGTCGAACTTTAATAATGCTATATCACTATAAATGTCACCCTTCTTAGTTTTTTCTGGGTAGTGCTCTAATCTTCCCATATACACATCGATTAACTCATCGATATATTTTGCTTTTTCATCTCCAGTAGCTTTGTCTATTTTATAATTAAGCACCATAGCTAAATACTGGAAGGTAGCCAAACTATAATCTGGGCACTCTTCTTTTACTTTCATTAACGGCTCGTATGCCGCATCATAATTCTTCGCCTTAGCATCGTCATAAGCTAAAGCAGCAGTAGTCGTACAATCCTGTGCAAATGCTCCAGAACCTAGCATTACCGCCGATAATAAAACTATAAATCTCGCTTTCATCTTGTTGTTTATTATGGTTAATTAAACTTTCTCTTTACAAACCATTGGTCATTCAAAGATAAACCAATTGATAATTTAAAAAAATTCTCTTGTATTAAACCTGAGTTAGTTGTACCGCGCTGTCCATACTCCAGACCCAGATTAAGATTAGAGAAATCTCCTCCAATCGGTAATCCTAATCCAAAAGATATGCCAAACTCATCAATAGACTCTCCATTAAGCTGCAACCCAGTTTCTTCGAAACGTCCTCCAAAGCGATAAACAACACGTTTAAAATAACTTGTAAGTGAGCTATATTCGGGTACAATATAACCTCCCAATCGATATGCGTTACCATCATTATATTCTACGTCATTCACCGGAGTATTAAAAACCGAGATTTCCGGTATACTTCCAAATGCGGAATATTCTCCTCCTAAAAACCATTTATTTGGTCTACCAATCCCTAAACCAAATGTTGCTTTTGATGGTAATGTTATATCTTGAGACTCCATATCAAAAGTCTTCACATTAAATATGTTTTCCCCATTTGCGGTAAATAGTACATTCCCAATCTCTCTATAACTCTCTGATGTTATATCAGCCTCAGGTGTATAAACAGCAGAAGCATGTAATTTTAATCCATTTTTCAATTTTGTTTGATAGTCTAATCCAAAATTAAAATTGAAACCTGATATATCAGAGCGATCTATATCCCGGGTACCATATTGTATACCTTCTCTTACAACCGTTCTTCTATGCTGAATATTTCCAAAATTGTAATCTGCATTTACTCCAACACTTAAATCCCTGCTTATGGCGTATGCTGCAGAAAGAAATACTTTATTCATTCCTCCACGGCCTCTTAACCTGCTGGCTCCATTTTCTTCAATATCATAAATTCGATATCCAACTGAAGAATATGGGATTAATCCCACACCAAAACCAAAACGCCCAACAGGAACACCTAATCCTAAATAATCTAAAGAAACATTTTTGGTTCGATCTTCTGCTCCCTGAGTTTCTTGCTTTGTAGACTCTACACTTGCCCCTACGGCATAAGTGGTCCTGGCCAGCTTACCATATCCTGCAGGATTTGTAAGGTTCATATGAATACTATCCGAAAATGTACTAAGTCCTCCCATGGACCTGTTTTCCACAGTTCCTTTAAAATTGGTGATCCCTACGCCGTAATAAGAATACGGCGAAGAAGTGTTTTCCTGAGCTTTCGCCCAAAACGCAGAAAATAAAGCTACGATTACTATAAATCGTTTAATCATTGAGTTTTATTATATTCTAAAATGTAGTTTAAACCCTCTAAAAGAAAATTTGAGTTCGCAAATATGCTATTTTTTAGTCGCTTTGACAAAAATAGAAGATCACCACCCGTCAAAATAACTGTTAAATCTTTAAATTCTGAATAATAACGGCTAATCATTCCATCAATTTCTGCGGCAAAACCAAAATAAATACCACTTCTTAAACTTTCTTTTGTAGAGTTCCCTATCAATTTTAGATGGTTACTATCTGATTGTATTAACGGTAATTTTTCGGTAAACTTATGTACGGCCTGAAATCTCATTTGCAAACCAGGAGAAATCCCTCCTCCTAAATATTCAGATTCACTATTAACAATATCATAAGTCACACAGGTTCCTGCGTCGATCACTAGGCAATTTTGCTTTGGATAGGCATATACTGCTGCCGCTGCAAGGGCTATCCGATCTTTACCCAATGTCTCGGGAGAACTGTATTTATTTTCAAAAGGCAGTTTTATTTGATGATCTAAATAATATAAAACAGAATGCTTTTGAAGTATTTTTTTTAATGAATTATCATCTTTCAACACACTGGAAAGTATCGAGAACTCAATCTGGGAATATTTTTGAAAAATTTTTTCAATTTTTTTATTTTTTTCCGACTTCAGAAATTTAAAGCTTTCCAAAACCCTATGATTTTGAAAAACAGCAATTTTCGCAAAAGTATTCCCAAGATCAATAACAAGATTCATAGCCTGATTTTATAAAATGCGAAGTTACAAAAGCATTTTTTTAAAAAAAGGCTTGTGAGTTCCTAAAATTGAATTTATATTTGCAACCGCTTTCGAAAAGCAACTGGTGCCTTAGCTCAGTTGGTAGAGCAAAGGACTGAAAATCCTTGTGTCCCTGGTTCGATTCCTGGAGGCACCACCTTTAAAAAGCCCGCTAATTTTAGTGGGCTTTTTCTTTTTAAAAAATGTCCCGTCCTGAAATAAGTTGGGATCAAGCCTAAATGATCCCTTTTAAGATTGATCCATTGATCCTTTTATACCTTAAATGGGGTTGTTATAAATCTGGGATCCACCTTAATTTTTTGAAACTCTATAGCTTCAGCCTCAATAGAAATATAATTGAATTCATTAATAACTTTCCCTACACATCGATAAATCCCCTTATTATACAATGGATATTTAGCTACCTTGTCTGGGAATTGAACCGTATCAAAAATATTGTAGTCTATATCATAAAATGTAGCAAAACACATTTCTTTACCTCCAGAAGTTGTTGTTTTTTTTGTACAAATTAACTTCCCGTAGATGCTTACTTTTTTCCCTACGAAATTCTTAAGCTCATCTACTCTTGTATAATCATATACAGGATCCTGCAACAACTCAAAATAATTGCAAAGAGGAAAGCCTAAAAGCTCTATCTGATCGTAAGCGTCTATCAAAGCTGAATATTGAAATTCTGGCAATACATATTCTTTGTGCTGAATCTTAAACAGTCCCGGCTGATTGCTGTTTTTCTTTGATTTTATTTTTCTGAAATAAGCTTCCCATAATAACTGATGTTTATCTTTTCCAGTAAATCGAAACGCCCCCACCTTCAGTAATATTCGAAGTTGCTCTATAGAAATTTCCACCCTATCAATAAAATCGTCCAGGCTTTTATAGTATCCAAAAAACTGGCGATTTTCTAAAATCTGCTGTATGGTTTTTGTTTCTAGCTCTTTGATGTATCCAAAACCCAGGTAGATATTTTTCCCTAGTATCGTATTAGGATGATCGCTATGATTAATACAGGGTGCCAGCACATTACCACCACATTTTTTTATTTCCTGAATATAAGTTTCAACCGAATAAAATCCGCCCCCGTTATTAAGCACTGCTACCATAAACTCTAAAGGAAAGTATTTTTTAAGATATAAACTCTGGTAACTTTCTACGGCATAAGAGGCCGAATGCCCTTTTGGAAATGCATAGCCGGCAAACGATGAGATTTGTTCCCAAACCTCATCGGTGATTTGTTGTGTATACCCTCTTTCTTTACAATTACTACGAAATTGCGCTTCAATTTTTTCCATCTGCCCTTTTGAAGTTTTCTTTCCACTCATCCCCCTTCGCAACACATCGGCATCATCAAAACTAAGTCCGGCAAAATGATGTGCTACCTTCATCACATCTTCCTGATATACCATAATCCCATAGGTATCACCCATAATTACCAACATTACCGGATGTCCCTGATCTCGTCGTTTAGGATCCCGATGTCGCTTAATATATTCCTCTTTCATCCCACCGCTGGAAATCCCGGGCCTTATAATAGAGCTCGCAGCTACAAGATTCATATAATTATCTGTCTGCAACTTGGTAAGCAAACCACGCATTGCCGGCGACTCTACATAAAAAACTCCCATACAATCACCCATTTTAAGCAGATTGTTGATTGCCGGATCTTTTTTAAATTTTGGAATATTATCGATATCTTCAATAAAAGCATCAGGTTGATTTTGCCGAATCAACTCTAAAGTATCTGTTATTTTAGATAGTCCCCGCTGCGCCAGAATATCGAATTTATGAATACCAACTTCTTCTGCAATATTCATGTCGATTTGGATCGTCTGAAAGTTTTTAGGCGGTAAAAAAGTAGCACCGTAATTAAAAATATCATCATTAAGGATCAAAATACCCCCTGAGTGTACACTTAAATAGTTAGGAAATCCCGCAATTAAATTCCCATAATTTAGTACTAAAAGTTCCATTTTATCTAAGCTCGAGCGTTCGAATCGCCCTAATGAAAGTTTATCAATTTCAGCCTTAGGAAGTCCAAAAACCTTCCCTAATTCCCTAATTACGGCACGACGTTTAAAAGTTACATAGGTCCCCATTAAGGCTACATGATCAAAGCGATTAAAAATAAAACGAGTTACATCCTCACGATCTCTCCAGGAAAAATCGATATCAAAATCTGGCGGAGAACTTCTATTTTCATTAATAAAACGTTCAAAATAAAGATCCAACTCTATAGGATCCACATTAGTAATCCCAATGATATAAGCTACAATAGAATTCGCACCACTGCCACGCCCAATAACAGGATAATCTTTACTACGGGCGTATTGTACAATTTCATGATTAATCAGAAAGTAAGAAACAAAGCCCAGTTTTATAATAGCTGTAAGCTCTTTATCTAATCTGGCATACACTTCTTCATCGGCTTCCGGATATCGATTTTCAATATTATCATAACACATTTTTCGCAACTTAAGCTCATCTGCTTTCGCCTCATCGATGCTCGATAAATTGTTGTTTTGTTTTTTACTAAAAGTGAATTCTACTTCACAACCATCAGCAAGCGCTTTAGTGTTCGATAAAATTTCAGGAAATTCTTTAAAAACTTCGCTTACCTCTTCTTTAGAAAGCATTTTATCTTCAGGATTCCCTTGTTCTTCTACCGCAAGTTTACTCAACAATGTATTATTATCAATGGCCCGCAATAATCTATGTGCGTTAAAGTCTCTTTTACTTCGGAAAGAAACCGATTGTAGAACCACTAATTTTGAAGTATAATTTTTGTAGCCTGAAAATTTCAGTTTATTTAAATCTCGCACTGAAACTCCTATAAATTCATTTTCCATGAATTCAGTTTTGTTAGTTTCCAGTACTTTTTTAAAAGGATAAATTATATAGCAACCTTCTAATATTGGTGCATTTTTATCAAAATTTATTTTAGCATGTAAATGACTAGAGAGATGCTGATTCATCTCCCTAAATCCGTTTCTGTTTTTAGCAATCACCACATACTGCTGCTCCACACCATTACGAAAATCTATGCCCACCAACGGTTTTATGGAGAAATTCTTTGCCTGTTTTAAAAAACTTAAACAAGCCGAAGTATTATTAATATCGGTAAGAGCCACATAGGTAGCTTTATTCGACTCTGCTAATTTCAGCAACTCATTTTCAGAAAAAGTGCCATACCTCAGCGAAAAATAAGAATGACAATTTAAATACATAATCCTCCCTTCTATATTCCAGTTTATTTTTTTAGCTTTTAGCTAACCACTTTCAACTTGCTTTGATTAAAGATTGAGCTAATAATACCTTTTTAGTTTTTCGAATAACTCCCTCTTCAACTAAACTCTATTCTCTAGTTGAAGGAATACTTCTCGAATTCATTATTGATATCTATATCAAAGCTTATTGCAGTTATTTTTAATTTTCGATATAAACTCCACCGCTGGGAGCTATTTATTGATTTCGATGTGCCAGGACGATTGGAGGCTCTCCATCAAAAGGATTACGCATTCTTCCAATAGTTTTTGCACCCATACTCACTGCCCTTACCACACTACGCTCGCCATATTTGTCTTTAATTCGGTCTAAAGAATGATATAGGCTCAGCATCTTTTCACTATCATCAAACAAATTAATTTGGTAATGCCCACCTACAAGTCCGCTTAGCTTCACTCCGATAAGCCGAATCAAAACCCGTCGATTATATAGCTTTTTAAAAAGTTCTTCTGCCTTTGGTATTAAAATATGATCGGCACTGGTATAAGGAATTTTTACCTGAAGGGTACTGGTTTGAAAATCTGAGTATCTTATTTTTACACTGATATTCGAGGTTAGTTTATTCCCTCTTCGTAACTGAAACGCTAAACTCTCGGTCATTGCCACCAAAGTGGCATGCAAGCGGGTAACATCTGTAGTATCCCGATGAAAAGTGCGTTCATTCGAAATCGATTTACGATCATGAAACGGAATAATAGGAGTATGATCAATACCCTGAGCCCGTTTCCAAATGGTACGTCCGTTTTTACCCAACACCCCTTCTAAAACTTCCACTGGCATTTCCTGTAGTGTTTTCACCTTATACACCCCAAGCCCCATAAGTAGTTGAAAGGTTTTATTGCCAATCATCGGAATTTTATTTACATCAAGTGGCGCCAAAAATTGTTTTTCTTCTCCAAGCCTAATAACACTCATCGCATCGGGTTTCACTTCGCCCGTGGCGATTTTAGAAACTACTTTATTTTGCGATAACCCTACAGAAATTGGTAAACCACTCTCTTTGATGATACCTTCCCTAAGCTCTTTAGCAAATCGTTCGATCCCAAAAAAACGATCCATTCCGGTAAGATCAGCATAAAACTCGTCCACGCTAGCTTTCTCAAATAACGGCACCTGATTTTTAATAATCTCGGTTACCAAGTGTGATTCTTTGGTATAAATACTGGCATTCCCTTTTATATAAACTGCATGCGGACAAAGCCTTCTGGCAATTTTCATTGGCATTCCCGATCGAACACCGAATTTTCGGGTTTCATAACTACACGAAGCTACCACGCCACGATCCCCCATTCCCCCAACAATCACCGGTTTATTCTTTAATTCTGAATGATGCTTTCGTTCTACCGAAACAAAAAAAGAATCCAAATCAAGATGTAACACTGACTTCAAAATCATATAATTTTGGATTTAATCCTATTTAATGGATTTATTCCAAAATTATAAAAATAAATAAAGCGAGAACGTTAAAATCCCGCTTTAGATCATTCATTTTCTATAAGTGTCGATGAATAGCGACCTTTTCGATTAAATTTATTTATCAACAATATGGGTTGGACTACCGTAAAATAATTCGGCACTTTCCATAATAGTTTCAGAAAGCGTTGGATGTGGATGTATGGTAAGCGACAAGTCCCTTGCCGTGGTCCCCATTTCTATTGCTAAGGCAATTTCAGGAATCAAACTTCCGGCATTTTTACCGGCAACACCACCTCCCAGAATAATTTCAGATTCTTTATCTACAATTAATTTTGTAAGCCCATTATCGGTACCCAACGCCTTAGCTCTTCCTGACGCCGACCATGGAAATTTTACCACTTTCGCATCGATATTAGATGACTTTAGTTCTTCTTCTGTAAGGCCACACCAGGCAATTTCTGGATCGGTAAATACAATGGCAGGAATTACTTTTGCGTCGTAAGCAGATCCTTTCTCTCCTTTAATCACTTCTGCTGCAACTCGACCTTCATGCGAGGCTTTATGCGCAAGCATGGGCTGTCCCGTTATATCACCAATAGCGTAGATATTATTTGCTGAAGTTTTACGATTGCTAAAGACTTTTATAAAACCGTCTTGCCCGATTTCTACTCCGGCATTTTGCGGTTTACTAGCTTTAACATTTGGTTTTCGCCCGATAGCCACCAATACTTTATCGAATTTCTTTTTCTGCTCTTTGTCGCCCGACTTCAATACTACTTCTACTTTCTTCTTTTTAGCGTTTACTTTTTCGACTTTAGTATCAAAATACAGGTTTTTAAACGGGTGTTCTTTTTCAAAAACCTTTACCAGATCACGATCAGCACCTGGCAAAAATCCAGAGGTCATTTCAGCAACAGAAACTTCACTCCCTAAATTAGCATACACACTACCAAGTTCCAAACCAATATAGCCACCACCAATCACCAGTAACTTTTTAGGGATTTCTTTAACATCCAGTGCATCTTTAGAATTCCAGATCAATTGATGATCTACCTCGATATTTGGCAACTCGGTTGGCGTGGATCCGGTAGCAATAATCACATTTTCGAACTCCAGTTCGTATGAATCTCCTGAATTCTCTTTAATCTCCAAAGTTTGTTCATCTTTAAAAAAAGCTTTCCCCTGGATAAACTCCACTTTTCTGGCTTTACTAAGCTGCCCTAAACCGCTGGTTAGTTTTTTTACAACCTCATCTTTCCATTCACCAATTTTCTTGACATCGATTTCAGGTTCGCCAAAACGTACTCCAAAATTCGCTAATTCTAATGCCTCCTTTTTCACCTTCGCCACATGTAACAAGGCTTTAGAAGGAATACAACCGCGATATAAACAAACACCACCAGGATTAGCTTCCGGATCGATTAAAGTGGTTTTGATTCCCAAATCGGCTGCTCTAAAAGCCGCTGCATAACCGCCCGGACCTGCACCGATTATAACCAATTCTTTTTTCTCTTTCTTGCTATTTGCCATAATTTCTTTTTACTCGATAATCGAGATTTAAATATTGCAAAGGTTATTTAGAAAATAAAATTACTTTTCTAAACTGTTAAGCTTAGCTCATAAAGAGCTAATTACGCCCCAAGCAAAGCTTTGTAAGGATCTTCCAGCGCCTGTGTGATCCAATTTATAAACGCGGCGCCATCGGCGCCATCGATTAAACGATGATCGTAGGATAAGCTTAATGGTAAGATTTCTCTTGGCTTAAATTCATCATCGACATACACCGGTTTTTTAGCCGAACGTGAAATTCCCAAAATAGCCACTTGGGATGCAGGAACGATCGGTGTAAAATTAGTACCTCCAATCCCGCCAAGATTAGAAATAGAGAAATTAGCCCCTTCCATATCTTCCTTGCTTAATTTTCCATCCCTGGCTTTTTCAGCGATATTGGTTAATTCCGTAGCAATTTCTATAATACTTTTCTTATCGGCATCTTTAATAACTGGCACTAAAAGTCCTTTTTCTGTAGCTACTGCAATCCCGATATTCACATAATTCTTCAGAATCATCTCTTCGTTTTCCATATCTATACTGGCGTTAAACTTTGGAAATCGAACTAATGCACTCGCAACGATTTTAGTCAATAAGGCGGTAATCGTTAATTTCCCACCGGCTTTTTCGGCTTTATCCTGATTCACCTCTAAATATTGCTGAATATCAGTAATATCGGCTTCATCAAACTGGAAAACATGCGGAACCGATTGCCAGGAAGCAGTCACATTTTTGGCCGTCGCTTTTCGAATATTATTTAATGGCTTACGCTCCACACTGCCCCATTTTTCAAAATCAGGTAAAGAAATACTGGCTGATCTTGTTGATTTCGGACTATCTTTTTTAGCAAATTCTTTGACGTCTTTTTCTGAAACTCTCCCCGAAATCTCTTCTGCCAGTTCAGTAAGATCTACACCGAGTTCTCTTGCTAAGCGACGAGTACCTGGCGAAGCCTGAATTCCGGCTCCGGTAGATGACTCTCCTGAAGAAGATTTTCCAGACTTCTTATTTTCTTTTTCTTCAGAAGTTTTGTCAGCCTCAGATTCATCCTTTTTAGATGATTTTTCCTCATCCTGATTTTCATCCGCATCATCTTCCTCAGGCTCTTCGTCGTTATCTTCCGGATTTTCTTCTTTTATTTTTTTCTTTTTCTTTCCAGACTGTTTTTCTTCAGAATCTTCATCTTCATTTTCATTTTCTTCTTCGGAAGTATTCTCTTTTTCCTTCTCTTCTTCTGAAGCTCCCCCGTTATCTTCCTCAGTTTCATCATCATCAGATTCTTCCAAAAGAATAATGACTTGACCTACTTCAACCTCATCACCTTCACTGATCTTTATTTCTTTTATAGTCCCCGCGGCCGAACTTGGAACTTCTACTGAAGCTTTATCACTTTCTACAGCAATAACACTCTGATCTTTTTCGATTTTATCACCTTCAGCAACTAATACCTCAGAAACTGTTGCAGATTCTACTCCGTCACCTATTTGCGGAACTTTAATTTCTTTAGCCATTTTCTTTTCTTTTATTGGTTAAGACGTTCTTGGATTTGTTTTTTTAGCATCGATATCAAATTTCTTCGCCGCTTCTTTAAGCTGCTTTGCTTTAATCTTCCCTTCATTTGCTAATTCATAAAGCGCAGCAAAAACAATATGCGCTGCGTTTACTTCAAAAAATTCGCGTAATTCTGGTCTCGCGTCACTACGCCCAAAACCATCGGTACCCAAAACTGCAAGATTAGTCGGAAACCATTTTGCAATCGATTCAGGCAATGCTTTCACGTAATCTGAAGCTGCTACAAAAATCCCTTTTTCGTCTTCCAGACATTCCTGGATATAATTTTTATCTTTATTTAATTGCGTTTTTAAACGATTGTTACGCTCGGTATCTATGGCATCGTCATAAAGCGCTTTATAACTGGTAATACTCCAAATATCTACAGCGACATCATATTCTTTTTCTAAAATATTAGCAGCCTCCAATACTTCGGCCATAATAGAACCGCTACCAAAAAGATGTGCTTTTTTATCAGTTTTGCGTTTTCTGCTTTTCTGAAATTTATACAATCCTTTTAAAATACCCTCTTCACTATCTTTTGGCATTTTAGGCATTTTATAAGTTGCATTCCCTAAAGTGATATAGTAGAAATAATGCTTTTTATCGATATACATTTCTTTAATCCCAGCTTCTACTATCGTTGCCAGTTCATAGGCAAAAGCAGGATCGTAAGCTTTTAAAGTAGGAAAAGCCAGAGCATATAAATGACTGTTCCCGTCCTGATGCTGCAATCCTTCACCTGGCAAACTTGTTCTCCCTGAAATACCTCCAATCAAAAAGCCTTTGGCGCCGGCATCGGCTGCGGCCCACATTAAATCACCTGTTCGTTGAAAACCAAACATCGAGTAGAAAAAATAAAATGGGATCATTGGTTTTGCCTGATTAAGATAAGCAGTACCTGCCGCTATAAACTCGGCCATACAACCCGATTCAGTTATTCCTTCTTCCATGATGGCCCCATTTTCAGATTCTTTATAGAACAACAAACTTTCTTTATCTACCGGCTCGTATAACTGTCCTCCAGGGGCATAAATTCCAACTTGTCTAAATAATGACTCCATTCCAAAAGTCCTGCTTTCGTCAGGAATTATGGGCACAATATATTTCCCCAGTTCTTTATCTTTAAACAACCTGCTCAAGGTTTGAATCATCACCATGGTCGTCGCAGCCTCATCATCTCCAGAGCCTTTCAGAAAACTTTTAAAAACTTTTTTATCGGGCTCTTTTAGCGCTTCGCTATTGTCTTTTCGCTGCGGAAGAAAACCACCTAATTTTTCCCGCTTTTCGTGTAGATATTTAAGCTCTTCACTATCTTCTTCAGGCTTTAAAAACGGAATATCTTTTAGCTCTTTATCTGAAATTGGAAGACTGAAAAAATCTCTAAATGCCTTCAACTCTTCTTCCTTAAAGCTTTTGGTTTTATGCGATACATTACTGGCTTCACCAGCTTTTCCCTGTCCGTAACCTTTGATGGTTTGTGCAAGAATAATTGTAGGCTGACCTTTATGCTCGGTAGCCTGCTTGTAAGCGTTGTATATCTTTTGATAATCATGTCCGCCTCGCTTTAGACGTTTTAATTCATCATCAGATAGATTTTTTACGATTTTAGCAAGATTCTTATCTTTCCCAAAGAGATCTTCACGAATAAACGCTCCTTCAGAAAATGCATATTTCTGAAGTTGCCCATCGGGGATTTCGTTCAACAGGTTTACTAATTTACCATCGGTATCTTTTTCAAAAATAGGATCCCAATCTTTTCCCCAGATCAGTTTGATAACATTCCATCCTGCTCCCTGAAATAATCCCTCCAACTCCTGGATGATCTTACCACTACCACGAACAGGACCATCTAATCGTTGCAAATTACAATCGACAACAAAGGTTAAGTTATCCAGTTTATCTCTGGCAGCAACACTAATGGCTCCACGGGCTTCAGGTTCATCCATCTCTCCATCTCCTAAATACGCCCAAATTTGCTGAT
>Ga0208014_1000081_pt1 | contig 62078 bp, 58 predicted proteins | sample 25_taG_FD_184099 | JGI IMG/M metagenome (GOLD analysis project Ga0208014, IMG submission 184099) | Marine viral communities from Cariaco Basin, Caribbean Sea - 25_WHOI_OMZ (SPAdes) (version 2) | ecosystem: Environmental > Aquatic > Marine > Oceanic | place: Caribbean Sea: Cariaco Basin...
CTTCAGAAAATCATCTGAAATTAAATCATCTTTCTTCATAATGTGTAAAAATTTAAAAGTTAAACAAAAAATAGCGGGGGCCGGCCCCCGCTATTTTTTTAACTTACACACTTTATGAGATAGTCCCGAACAGATTTTTAACCGATGACACACTTTAATGAACACTCCCTTCGCACATCGTCCTTCGTCCATCGTCCTTCGTACATCGTCCTTCGTCCATCGTCCTTCATCAATCGTCCTTCGTCCATCGTCCTTCGTCCATCGTCCTTCGTCCATCGTCCTTCGTCCATCGTCCTTCGTACATCGTCCTTCGTACATCGTCCTTCGTCCATCGTCCTTCGTACATCGTCCTTCGTCCATCGTCCTTCATCAATCGTCCTTCGTCCATCGTCCTTCGTACATCGTCCTTCATCAATCGTCCTTCGTACTTCGTCCATCGTCCTTCATCATGTTTTAAAAAACGCAAATATTTCTCCCAATCCCAAGAATGTTTTTTTATCGAATTAGCTACCTTCGAAAAACAAACTTTAAATCTCTACAATGAAGCATTCTCTTCTGTTGTCCGTCCTGTGTTTTTTAATCTTTTTTTCGGCGAAATCACAATATGATCCTTCCAAAATCTTCGTGCCTGATTTCTATAAACACAAAGGTGACAACATGCGCAGCGCTAGCGGCAAACCCAGTGGCCACTATTGGCAAAACCAAGCGGATTATTCCCTAAACGTTTCTTTTGATATTGAAAAACGACTTTTGCAGGGAAATGTGACCATTGATTATACCAATAACAGTCCAGATGAACTGGATGCGCTATGGCTGCAGATGGACCAAAACACCGCCAAAAATGAAGCGCGCGGCAATGCCATGCGAAACCCTAATCTAATGCCTGATGATGCCAAGGGATATACCATTAAAAAAATCCTACTTGTAAGAAATGGCCAATCCCAAGAAGTTCCATTTATAGTCGATGGCACCCGAATGCAAATTCGCTTGTCAAAAAGCATACAGCCAAAGGAAAAGGTCCAACTGGCAATCGACTATTCCTATGTCCTGCAGCCAAAAGGAGGGGGAGGTCGGTCCGGTTATATGGACGATGAAAATGGAAGGATATTCGAGTTTTCCTATTGGTATCCACGAATGTGTGTCTATGATGACTACTATGGCTGGAATACCTTGCCATTTATTGGGGGTGGTGAAATGTATCTGGATTACGGAACCATCGACTATAGGGTTACCGTTCCCGCAGGTCAATTAGTGATTGGGTCGGGGATTCTTGTCAATGAGAAGGAAATTTTAAACCGTACTACGCGGGATCGCCTTGAAAAGGCTAGAAACTCCGATAAAACAGTTTTTATAAGAAGTGAAAATGAACTGAAGATTCCGGTGACAAACAGTAGTTCCGGAAATGTAACTTGGCATTTTAAAATGGAAAATACTCGGGATGTTGCCTGGGCAATGTCCGCCGACTATATTTGGGATGCCGCCAAAATAAATCTCCCCAGCGGAAAAAACGCTTTGGCACAATCGGTTTATCCAGTTGCTTCAACTAAAAATAATAGAGCTTGGGCAAGATCCACCGAAATGCTGAAATTCTCGATCGAAAATTATTCACAAAGATGGTTTGAATATCCGTATCAAGTGGCCTCAAGTGTCGCCGGTTCGGTAGGAGGAATGGAGTTTCCCGGCTTGGCTTTTAATTATTGGGATGTGGAACCTTATATGATGTTCCTATTGGCTTCACACGAAATAGGCCATACTTGGTTCCCGATGATCGTGGGTTCCGATGAAAGACGCAATCCATTTATGGACGAAGGTTTCAATACTTTTATGAATGTCTATGCCCAAGCCGATTTCAACAATGGCGAATTGGCTCCTAAACGCGATGGGGAATACGCTCCCAACGGCGGTAATCCTGCCGATGAGATTATCCAAGTGATCGAAGATGCCAAAAATGGCCCCACCTTGATGACTCCCGCAGACAATCAAAATTATAAATTTGTCCATCCTTTGGCCTACTTCAAATCGGCTTTTGGTTTGGTTTTGCTTCGCGAAGTAATTTTGGGGCCAGATAAATTTGATTATTCTTTTAGGCAATACATCAAGGATTGGGCATACAAACATCCTAGGCCAGAGGACTTTTTCAGAAGTATGGACAACGGTTCGGGCGAGGATTTAACTTGGTTTTGGCAAGGCTGGTATCACAATAACTGGCAACTGGACCAAGCCATCACTAAAGTGGCTTATACCGATAATAAGGAAAACAAAGGGGCCGATATTACGGTAACCAACAACCAACAGATGGTAATGCCTATCCTGGTAACCGTGGAAGAAACCAACGGTAAGACCCATAAATTTACCGTTCCTGTGGATATTTGGAAATATGGGGAAAATGTCACTTTTCACATTAATACAACTTCCAGGCTAAAGCAGGTGATTCTGGATGCCGATCATCAATTGCCTGATATCAAACGGGCCAATAATTTGTGGAAGGGTTGATTATTTTTTTAGGGAGATAGTGAGCAACTGATTTTATTCAATTTTCAAAAACCAATTTTGGACTAGTGTTCTCCAAAAAGTCTATTATATTACTTTTGGCTATTCCGATTACCCACCATCATTTTAGTAGGGTTTTGGCTTACATCGAAAACGTCATTTATGAATATAGTGTCTTTTTCAACCCTATAAATAATTTTATAATTTCCACTTAATAAATATCTGTGATTTTGATTCAGTCCTTCTAAATAAAATTCTAACTGACCGGATTCTGGATGATCAATTAGTTGTTATGTTGGCTAAAGAATCTGTTTCCGAATTTTAAGGGCAACCTTTTTATTAACACGGTCATTATAGTAAGTGAAAATAGCTTTAGGTTTTCAATCGCAAAGTTCGACAAATGATTTGCATAGCCATAATTTCACCATTTCTCTGATATTTTTTCTAATTCATCCTGAGTTTTAAATTCCCCATCTTTAAAATTCAGTTCAGATTTTTCAATTCTTTCGTGAAATTCTTCTAGCGTAAAGGGCGTATTTGCAATGTTATTTCCCGATGTCCTTCCTTTTAAAAGATAGGTTTCGATCTTTTTTATAATGCTTTCGTCCTGAATCTGGGCCAAATAGGCTATCAGATTTAATTTTCGAGTCTGGAAATCCATTTTAATATAATTTTATTCAAAATAAAGATTTGTCATCACATGAATTTTAAGATTTCTGCAAATCTGCTTCTCATAATCAAACGAATAAATCCAAACTTTTACTCTTTAACGTGGCGGTTGGTCTTTCGAATCTTTCCGTGTCAATAAGGATCTTGATAAGCTTACTCCCTCTCGCCATTGATTTTGAAAAGGATTTATTCCCTCTTCTCATTATCCGGCATTTCATTCAAAACACTATGCTTTTTACTATAAATAAAATAAATAACCAATCCCACTCCCATCCAAATTATAAACCGTAGCCAAGTTATCAGGGGTAGGGATAGCATTAAATAAGTACATATTAAGATTGCCCCGGAACAAACAAACTTATATGCAGGCACCTTAAATTTTCGAGTTCTTTCGGGTTGTTGCACTCTTAAAATCCAAACTCCAATGGCAACCAGGACGAAGGCAAATAGGGTCCCAATATTGGTTAGTTCTGCTACCGCGCCAATATCCATAAAGGCCGCCAAAAATCCGACCAATAAACCAACCGCTATGGTAGAAAAGGCAGGAGTTTTAAATCTTCTGTGTACCAAACTGAATTTTTTCGGCAACAAACCATCGCGGCTCATTGAATAAAATATCCGGATTTGCCCTAACTGCATCACCAATAATACGGTGGGCATGGTGAGCGTAATGCCCAGGGATATTAGAAAAGATACCATATTCTCTCCCACGGCGTCCAATGCAGCGGAAACCGGATGTTCATTGGCAAGTACGTTTAAAGGGACCATTCCCGTCAGCACGGCGGAAACGGCGATATATAATATGGTACAAACTATCAAGGCCGCTATCATGCCAATAGGTAAATCGCGTTGTGGGTTTTTGGTTTCCTCGGCAGTGGTGCTCACGGCGTCAAATCCAATATAGGCAAAAAACACCAAAGCCGCTCCCGTCATAATACCGTTCCATCCGTTGGGAGCAAAATTTTGCCAGTGTTCTCCAGGGTCAAAATGTGGAAAACCAAAATATAGAAACAAACCAACCAAGCCCAACTTGATTAATACCAAAAAGGAGTTGGTTCGAGCAGATTCCTTGATGCCAATAACCAACATTACCGTTACAAAAAAAGTGATGACAAATGCGGGCAAATTGAGGAGGGCAGTTTCCTGAGGCAATGTCGCCCAGCCGCTAACACTGGTTTTTAAGGCTTCCGTCAACGGTTGCCATTCTCCGTTTACAAGCACCAGTTCCGTTCCCGTGGATGCGGAAAGACTTCCTGGGAGTTGAAGTCCGAGTCCGTTCAGTAAATTTTTAAAATACCCCGCCCATCCTATTGCTACGGCCACGTTGCCAATGGCATATTCCAAAATCAAGTCCCAGCCGATAATCCAGGCAATTATTTCGCCGAAGGAGGCATACGCATAAGTATAGGCACTGCCGGAAATAGGGATCATTGAGGCAAACTCGGCATAGCATAAGGCCGCAAAGCCACAGGCCAGCCCCGTTATAATAAAACTGATGGTAATGGCGGGCCCAGCACCCAAGGCATCCGGCGTGCCAGCGGCCGCTTCCCCGGTAAGGACAAATATCCCGGTTCCAACAATAGCACCAATTCCCAACATGGTTAGGTCAAAAGCAGTCAATGTTCTTTTAAGAGAGGAAGTCGCTGCGTCTTTGGTAAGTTGTTCAGCAGATTTTCTGCGGAAAAGCGACGAATAGGTTTTCATTCATCATAAATGGTAGGTTAAAACCCCGTGCGGTATCAAAAAACTCACTCTAAATTAATTCATTTTGAGCGATGTAGAATATTTTGATGGAATTATTTTTATTTTATTTCAACAGTGTCCGGTTAAAACATTATAAAGTTCTGTTGAGTTCAATGATGATAGCTGATAGAATTTTTTTAGTAAGTGACAGCTTGCTATTTAGTTCCCATCAAAATTCAATAGTTAAAAAGCATGCTTAATCGATCTAACTTAATTATCAGGCTATTGAAGAGCAAGTCTTAGGACTTACGTCTTCAGACAGCGGTATTACACCTTAGCCGCACACGACTATTTTTTTAATGAAGACAGGTGGAGCTTCAAAAATCCAAAGCTATGGATCGAGAAGAGGTATTTTATGAGTCGTTACGGACGAATCATCTCATTAAAGGGAATAATGGTTTTAAAACCTTTATTCCTGAAATAATCCATCCACGAAAGATTGCCTGTAACCAACACAAAATCCCCGCCCCATGCGCCTAGACTCTTGATTGTTCCGGGATAGTCACTAAAAAGCTGTGCTTTAATGGTAGGAAGATCAATGGTTTCTGAAATGATCTGTTCGTGTTTGTTCAGTAATTTCTCAAAATCCGAAAGTGAGGTAATTTGCCACAATCGTTCGCCGATTTCAGAAATTTCCTGGACTGTATTTCGGGAAACGCCGATGTTTTTATAATGGGCAATTCCCTCCTTACTGTCCTTTTTTTGATTTAAATGAACAAAGAAAAGAGAGTCCGTAAAGTTCCATTTTAATGTAATCTCCTTTATTATTGGTCTGGCTTTCTTTCGTTGATATAGAATAGGCAGATCGTGTTGGGCAGCAGCAATGTCGTATCCACTTCCGCCAAAACTCTTTTCGAGTAGGGTGAAGGCATCAACTTTTGCCCATTGTGCAATATTGTTTATCAGGGTAGAGGAGCTGCCAAGACCCCAATTTCTAGGAAAATCCAGTTTGGTTTTAACTTGGATTCCCTTTATATCGCCCAGAAATGTTGGATTCAGGTTTTGAGCTTCCTTTAGAATATTCGATAAGGTTTTGGATATGGAATTTCCAACATTGGTTGGTTCAAATTCTTTTAAGCTAAAATGCGCATCAAACCAACTATTGCCATTATCATCTAAACTTATCCACTCAATTCCTTCTTTCTTAGAAGATATTATTTCTAAAGTCTGACCATATTTTGTGGGCACGGCCAAGGATAAAGCTCCATCGAGTACAACATATTCGCCGGTAAACAATAATTTTCCGTTACTGTGGAAGAAATCAACCAAATTTTCTCTTTTTAAAATAGCTAAAATATTGTATTCGAATGCTCGGTCCAATTCGATGGTTTTCATTTGGAGGCAGACTACCTTTTTTTGGGAAGGCAATAAAACATCCTAAATCAATAGTCCAACCGTTTTTCCCCGATTTCGATAATAAGTCTGTACCTACACTTGCGAGCAATGAATATTGATAGTCACCCCCAATATCCTCGTCAATAATAAAAAAATAGGAGCCCGCCTGTCTGATAAACCACTTGGTTCGTTTGGAATTATCGTTTAAGCTTGTTAAATAAAACCTGTTTTCAATATTGAAGGTTGGGTGATAGCCATAAAATAGAAGAATTCCAGCTGAAGCCCCAATTTGATTGTAATTGCCCAAATCTATATTTGCTCCTAAATGGACAAGTTCGGGCACGGCTATACCAGCGACAAAGCGAGTTTGGGTGCGATCCCCAATTTGAGAATGTAATAGGAGAGGACAGCAGAAAAAAAGAATAATGTGATAGAGTAACATTTTCATAATTTCCACATTTTAGAGGGTCGCAGCAAATCTAGAAATCTATTTTCGCAAGGTCTTTAAAAAAGTAATGACGGCATTATGGGATATCGTATTATTTATAAAATATTCCACGGCCTTTTCCTTCTCTTCTTTTGTAGCATGAAATTGATTTAAAATATTCATTAAATGCATCTTCATATGTCCTTTTTGAATTCCCGTGGTTACCAAGGATCGGATAGCCGCAAAGTTTTGAGCAAGCCCTGCCACGGCCATAATCTGCATTAATTGCTTGGCATTCGGTTTTTGGAGAATTTCAAAAGCCAGTTTTGTCAAAGGATGTAGCGAGGTAAGTCCGCCAACGGTTCCAATAGCCAGAGGCAATTCGATCCAAAAAGTAAAAACATCATCTTCAATCTTTGCGTGGGTAAGACTGCCATAATAGCTATTTCGCGCTGCGTAGGCATGTACGCCAGCTTCCACGGCACGAAAGTCATTTCCAGTAGCGAGGACCACCGCATCCACACCGTTCATTATTCCTTTATTATGAGTCACTGCACGCCGTGTCTCCGTTTTGGCAATCTCTATGGCCCGGATAAATTTCTCGGCAAAGTTTCTGCCCTCGTGATGTTTAGTGCTTAGGTCCTCTACTTTGCAACTTACTTCTGCCCTAACCAAGCATTCGGGAACATAATTGGAAAGTATGCTCATCACAACCTCCGGATATACCTCCTCTTTTTTGAAAACCTCAAATCCTTTTGCCTCATTTTCAAAAGTATGAGCCATCTTTTCCAAACAACTATTGATAAAATTGGCTCCCATTGCGTCCAAAGTTTCAAAAGTAGCGTGGATATAGTAATATCCCGGCAGAATATGAGATTTGTCCACCATTGAAAGATTTAAAAGTCCGCCGCCTCGGCTGTTCATGTTTTTTTCGAGATGATGGATGCTTTTGCGAAGTATCGGTTCCACGTATTCAAAGAATTCTTCCAAGTCCTTCTCATGTCCATAAAAGTTGAAATGGATCTGCCCGTTCTTTTCCGTTGAGATTACTTTTGACTTAAATCCCCCCCGATCCAACCAAAATTTTGCAGCATTACTAGCGGCGGCCACTACTGAGCTTTCCTCTGTAACCATAGGCAATGCGTATATTTCGCCGTTGATAAGGAAATTGGGAGCAAGACCAAATGGCAGATAATAATTGGAAAGTGTATTTTCAATAAAATCATCGTGGAGCTGCTGAAGGGCACCATCTGCATTCCAGTATTTTTCAAGGAGTTCAACGGCATTTGGTGTGTCCTTAAGATAGGTTTCCGATAGCCAGGCGATTTTTTCGGGTTTTGATTTTTTGGAAAATCCAGAAACAGCTCGATGCATGAAATTGAATAATTAGGAAATGCAAATATAGGATTTAAGCGAGGGTTCTTTCGTGTATGCCGAAAAAGAAAAGGCATCTTCAATCCAAATTTAGGATTCAAGATGCCTTATAAGCGGAGGGCGGTAAAAATCATTCAAAAATATGACTACCTGTTAAGGGCAATCTTTGGAGATGACCTTTACGCTATCCCTCCTTCTTGTGCGGATCCTTCATGGGGGAGGACCGCACTCTAAATTTTTTTCTGGTTGGCCTTAATTTTCCGTGACTGCCAATATTAATTTTACCACGCTTTGTTTTCTTATCTCCTTTTCCCATTATTTTTTGTTTTGCTGTTTTTTGATTGTCTTTTCATCAATATCAAACTTATTTGTCTTTTGGTTTACGTTGCCGGTGGGATTAGTGGGATTTTTCTGCTCCACTTTTCTTTCAAATTTTTTTTCCATGATCATTAAATTTAATTAATGAATGTAAGTTACATCAGATAGGGTAGATAATATATTAAGAGCTTGCTAAAGAATAGTTAATCTTAGGAAATTCACGTATTGGTATCCATGATAATTTGTCTGCATTGTCGATAATTTGATTTTCCACGTCATTTCGCAGCTAGCAGATTGCCATTTTTGTACAATCAACTAAAGCCGAATTAAATGCATTTCTCCCTTCGATTTCATATTTTTGTTTTTTAATTTTTGAAAAAATGACAAACCTATCCCAACACGATTGGTATGAGCAATTAAAGAATGACCCGGATGCGGTTATCTTGGACGTTCGTACCCCCGCAGAAGTTGCAGAAGGCTATATTGCTGGAGCGCAGAAAATGGACATTCAAAATACTTCGGAATTCTATTTGAGGGCCAAAGAACTGGATGCCTCAAAAAACTATTACGTTTATTGCCGTTCCGGAGGAAGAAGTGGCCAGGCGTGCATGCTATTTAACTCCCTTGGAATTAAGAATGCTTACAATCTTGAAGGCGGTATTATGGAGTGGAAAGGAGAATTGGAAAAGTAATGCCCTCTAATCCCATAGGATAGGGTCAATTGTTGAGCAATTATTTTTTGAAAGTTTTTACTTCCAATGCCGTCCAATTAACCTTTGTGGAACATAGAACTATATACTGTTTATTATCAAAACCAAAATTATGTACGTTAGAAATATATTTGGAATAGTAGGACTTACTTTGTTTTTCCTTTTTACCGCTTGTAAGGATATAGGATCCGCACAGGAAATTGAGGTAATTTCACCACAGGAGGTGCGGGATGCGGTATATGACAGCCAAGCCCACCAATTGGTTGATGTTCGCACCTTGGAAGAATTTAATGAGGGACATCTAAAAAGCGCCCAGAATATTTGCGTGACCGACAATGATTTTGCCGAGAATATTTCCAAACTGGATAAAGACAAACCCGTTTACCTCTATTGCCGAAGCGGAAAACGCAGTGCTGCCGCCGCGAAAATCATGAAAGATCTCGGCTTTAAGGAAATCTATGATATGGATGGGGGATTTATGAACTGGGAAAGCCAAAATCTTGAGATAGAAAAATAATATCACTTAAAATTTTAACCATTTCTTTAAAACGCGGTTAAATTATAGCTAAACACTCAGTGTATTTGCTTTGATTAATAAACAGCACCTTATCTTCGCATAAAATTGAGAATTTATGGCAGGGCAAGATGAGAGCATAAAGAAGGGAATAGAAAGGTTAATAAGGGATAGTTGTGATTTTATCGAGAAACCGTCCGCAGAATATCAAAAGTTCCATAAGTCATTTTTGAAATTTTCCTTTGGTGCATTGGATGTGGAAGTAGATTATGCCACTCGAACAATTATGGTATGGAACTCGAAACCCACTAACCAATATTCCGTGGATCTCCATAATTATCAAGAGTCTTTCTTTGAAAAGGTAAGTTACACGGATCTGGAAGATACCTTAATGGGCTGTATGGAAACCGGGGTGTTCAATGAGCGCTTTTATAAACATGTGCTTTATGAGTTGGACCGGATTTCAAGCGGAGATAATTTGAAGACGGGTTGAGTTAATTTGAGTTAACGATATAAGGTAAATTCCTTTTTATCACGCCTCCAATTTTCAATAAGTATTTAAAAATCCACGAAAATTTCAATCTCAATATTCTCTTGGGAGATACTGCAGCATAAGTTTCAATTATTTCATTTCCGAATCTGCTGAAGGTCCATAGCTGGCAGGTACAGGAATATTCAGCAGCCTATAATAAACTCCCAATTGTGCTCGGTGGTGGGTAATTTGGTTGAGACCATGCCTAATTGCACCGTATTTGGACCATTCCATTAATTTTTGTCCGTTCATACGGATACTCCATTCCAGTTTTAAATCCTCTTCCTTTGCATTTTCCAATGCTTGGATTCCTTTTTGGTGTTGTCTTTCCAAGTATGCGAGAAGATCATCTTTCCCATTCATCTTTTCAGGATTATAGCCCGCAGAGAAATCCAGATAATCGGTTTTAAGTATATAATCTGGCCAGCCAAAAATATCCACAATATGATTTGTTAACGGCATAAGTTTCATGCTCTTTGGGTGAGGGGCATAATCATTTTTGTCTGCGGGAAAGTTTGCGAGGAAGTCTTTTGTTATTTTATATTCCTCATTGTATTCGTCTCTTAGGTTCTTTAGGGTGTCCATTGAAATTTTATTTTAGGATTAGAAGAACGTTTTGCTCTTAACGATTCTGAATATATAAAGGTTCAAAAATCGGGGAAGTTGTGAATTCAAATTTACCCAATGAATTTACCGAATTATAATCGTTTTTCAATATCAATTGGATTAAATTTGCGACCTAAAAATTTTCCAGTTGGCCAAACAAATTACAGACACCATCGTAATGATCCGCCCTGTTGCATTCCGAATGAATGAACAAACGGCAGTCAATAATTATTTTCAAGAAGATCTGGACATCAAAAATGCCGAGATCAATAAAAAGGCGCAAGATGAGTTTGATGCCTTTGTCGATAAACTCCGCGCTGTTGGCATAAATGTAATTGTTGAAAATGACGATCTGCGAATGGATACTCCGGATTCCATTTTCCCGAACAACTGGATCAGTTTTCATGAAAACGGAGATATCGCTCTTTATCCCATGTTTGCTGAGAACCGTAGGAGAGAAAGACGCGAAGAAGTGCTGATTAGACTGGAAAACGAAGGTTTTGTGATCCGGGATATTTACGATTATACCACGGCCGAAGATGATGGATATTTTCTGGAGGGCACCGGGGTTATATTAATGGATCGGGTGCACCGCAAAGCATATTGCGCCCTCTCACCAAGGGCCGACGAAGAACTCTTTATTGAGTTTTGTGAGGATTTTGAATACACGCCCATTATTTTTACGGCATATCAAACCGTGGAAGGTAAAAGATTGCCTATTTACCATACCAATGTATTGATGTGTCTGGCAGAGGATTTTTGTGTAATCTGCCTAGATACAATAGATGACGCTGCCGAACGGAAAAATGTCATTAAACACTTAAAACAGGATGGCAAGGAAATAATTGCCATAACCGAAAATCAAATGCACCACTTTGCCGGTAATATGCTGCAATTGCAGGGCAGGGATAAAAAATATTTGATAATGAGTGCAGATGCCCACAACAGTTTGACGGACCAGCAGATTGCAACCATAGAAAAAACCAGTGAAATCCTTAGTAGTGATATCAGTACAATAGAAACCTGCGGGGGAGGAAGCGCCAGATGTATGATGGCCGAGGTATTTCTTCCAAAAACTTTGAATTAGTCCTTCTTTTCAAATTTGTTGATATTGTGTATCATTCCATCGAATAAAAAATAATGGAACGGTAACATAGCATACCAGTAAAGCCTGCCCCAGATTCCTTTAGGTCTAAAGGTTGCGGTCTGTGTCAACTCGTTTTTATCATTGATGCAAAACTCCAACCAGGCTTCTCCGGGTAATTTCATCTCAGCAAAAAGAAGCAATCGTTTGTTTTCTTTATCTGCATAAAGAACCCGCCAAAAATCCAGAGCATCACCTGTGAAAATTTTATCGGGGTGAGTCCGACCTCTACGTAGGCCTACGCCGCCAACTATTTTGTCCATAAATCCACGCAGTCTCCACAAGGTATTTCCATAGTACCAGCCATGGGCCCCGCCAATTGCCCAAATATTTTCCAACACGCGCTCTGGATCGTCCACTCGTATGGTTTTTTTATCTTTGAGACAGCCAAAAGTGGGCACTTGGATATATTCTTTTAGGTTGGTGATTCTTCCAGCCACTAGTGCATCTTTCCAACTGGAAACCACTAGGTTCTGTTCTATCTTGATAAAAGCTTTATGAATGGCCTGCTCATACGTAATAGGTTTAATGCCCAAAATTTCCTGCAATTTGTTGTCTTTGGCAACCACCTCCATTTTCATACTGTCCACAAGATTGGTAGCCAATTTGTAAGAGGTAGAGGTGACAAAATAAAGCCAATAGGAGGAAAGGCGAGGGGACATAACGGGTACAGGTATTATCCACAACTTTAGACCGCGGATCTTGGAATACTTTATGAGCATTTCCTTATAGGTCAAAACATCCGGTCCACCTATATCGAAGGATTGGTTATAGCATTTATCATTGCCCAGCACACCGTAAAGAAATTTGATCACATCGCGAATGGCAATTGGCTGTATCTTCGTTTTTAACCATTTTGGAGCAATCATTATAGGAAGTTTTTCGCATAAATCCCTAATAATTTCAAAAGAGGAACTGCCGCTACCCACTACAATTCCGGCTCGTAAAACAGTAAGATTAAATTTTCCCCTGTATAAGATGTCCTCTACCTTTTTTCGGGAAGAAAGATGTTTGGAAAGCTGCTCCTCATTTACAATTCCACTTAGGTAGATAACCTGTTTCACCGAAGTATCCGCTAAATATCTATTGAAATTCTCTGCCGAACGCGCTTCCATCTCATCAAAATCGGTGGTAGAGCTGCTCATTGAATGGATAAGGTAATAGGCAGCATCAATATCCCTGGGAATGGGGTTGGAAGTAATATCCTCGACAAAATCTATCTCTACTACCGAAACTTTACTGCTTGTTTCCTGATCCAACGGTAGCCGGTTTTTATCCCTAACGGCGCATACCACCGAATGGCCATGCTCCAAAAGCTGAGGCAACAATCGCATGCCAATGTATCCATTGGCGCCTGTGAGTAATATCTTCAATTGATTTTTCTTTAAAGGTATGGAAAAACTTGTGCCATTTAAAAGTTGCTTGCACCCTTGTATCATAATTCGGTAAAAGGTTATCTTTAAAAATTAACACAAACCAGTCCAGTTATGAAAATCTTGAAATTAGTGCTAATGATAGTCGGTATCGTTCTAGTTGTCCTCGGCCTTTACAATGCCTTTATTCCTCAGGAAGTTCTGAGTTTGGGTCCCTTGGAAGTGAATGCAAAGGAAGGAATGTCCAACCAAAATTTGGGGATGATCGGGATTGGTGTTTTTGCCCTCATTGCAGGCGTAATGATCAAGAATAGGCGATAATATCCGTAGCCTATTAAATTCCTGGCATATTGCCTTCTTCGGAAATATTTTCAGCTTTTGCTTTTAGCAATTTTTTCATAAATCGATGCACATCAGTATCCTTGCTTCTCGCTTGGATTTTTACAAAATAGGCGTCCCTATATATTGAATATTCCTCAGCCTGTCCTTTATAGATAGATAATTTGTGGTACGGGATAATTAGGGCATACGGATTTAAACCACTGCGAAAACCTATAATGATTCCTTTGGGCCGCATTTCGATATTGCAGACATTTCTATTGTTGTCCAAATTCAGCAAATTACCGATTTCAATGCTGGCATCGGTGATTATCAATTTTGGAGAACCTATTCCTCCCATTTTTATCCGTTTTATTAAAGGAAATGGTTTGCCCAGTGCCGAATCTGTTTTTCGGGTGTTTTCACTGTCGTTATAGGAAACGTGAAGCAGCATTTTTCCTATAAAGATAAAGGTTTCCGAACTTTTGAAATTTTAAATTCCTGTATATTTGCCTTCTTATTCAATGTTCAGAATAGATTTCTTTGTAAAAAATTACAATGTACTTTTATAACTCTGAACTCATAACTCATACTAAAAATGACGCTTCATCAAATAATAGAATCCCACATAAAATCGGCAGTGCAACATATTTATGGTGCAAAACTGGAAACAGTGGAATTACAACCCACGCGAAAGGATTTTGAAGGTGATATTACCGCTGTTGTATTCCCCATGTTACGTGTGATTAAGGGAAATCCCGTGCAAATAGGTAATGCCATTGGCGAGTATCTGCAGGAGAATGTGCCCGAAATTGCCAAGTTCAATGTGGTCCAAGGCTTTTTGAATGTTGTTTTGAGCGAACGTTATTATTTGGATTTTTTCAATTCGGTAAAAGATTTTTCTACTTTCGGCCGCCTAGCCCAAAGCGATCATGCCTTGATGGTGGAATATGCATCCCCTAATACAAATAAGCCCCTCCACTTGGGCCACGTGCGGAATGTTTTGCTTGGATATGCCGTTTCGGAAATTGAAAAGGCAGCCGGAAAAAAAGTATATAAAACGCAGATCATAAACGATAGGGGAATCCATATCTGCAAAAGTATGTTGGCCTGGGAACGCTTTGGAAATGGTGAAACACCCAATTCCACGGGCATTAAAGGCGATAAATTGGTAGGGAATTACTACGTTAAATTCGATCAGGAATATAAAAAACAGATTGAAGAGCTAAAGGCCGAAGGAAAAACGGAAGAAGAGGCCAAAGTCCAAGCACCAATTATAAATGAAGCGCAGGAAATGCTGCGTAAATGGGAAGCAGGGGATGCGCAAACAGTTGCCTTGTGGAACATGATGAATGGATGGGTCTATTCGGGATTTGAGGAAACCTATAGCGCCATTGGAGTAGATTTCGATTACTATTATTATGAGAGCAATACCTATTTGTTGGGTAAGGATATAATTGAGGAAGGCATTCAAAAAGATGTTTTCTATATGAAGGACGACGGTTCGGTCTGGTGCGATCTTACAAAGGAAGGCCTGGACGAAAAACTTGTACTGCGCAGTGACGGCACTTCTGTTTATATGACTCAAGATTTGGGTACTGCGGTTCAGCGGGTAAAAGACCATCCAGATATTGAGGGAATGATATATACGGTGGGAAATGAACAGGATTATCATTTTAAAGTCCTCTTTTTGATTTTAAAAAAACTGGGATATAATTGGGCTGAAAATCTCTATCATCTAAGCTATGGTATGGTAGATCTTCCATCGGGAAAAATGAAGAGTAGGGAAGGAACGGTGGTAGATGCCGATGACCTTATTGCTCAAATGACCGACACGGCCAGAAAAATATCCGAGGAACTTGGAAAAATCGATGAATTCTCCGATTCGGAAAAGGAAAAACTATACCGAATGATTGGCCTTGGAGCCTTAAAATATTATATTCTGAAAGTAGATCCGAGAAAACGAATTCTTTTTAATCCAGAAGAAAGTGTGGATTTTCAAGGGAATACGGGGCCTTTTATCCAATATACTTACGCCCGAATCCAGTCTATTTTGAGAAGAGCAAATGACAATAACAATGCAGTCCTCGACGTGAAAGAGCCGCAGGATTTTGAGGGTGGTATGCATCCAAAAGAAAAAGAGTTACTGAAAATACTGCAACAATATCCAGAGACCATTCAATTAGCGGCCGAAAATCACAGCCCCGCTTTGATTGCAAATTATACCTATGACTTGGTTAAGGAATTTAATAGTTTCTATCAAAATGTGCCTATTTTGGCCACCCAAAATGAAGCGGAGAAAACATTTCGGGTAAGGTTGTCCCGCGCGGTAGCCGAAGTTATAAAAAGCGCCTTTGCTCTATTGGGTATTGAAGTGCCCGAAAGGATGTAATTTTAATTCCGGATCAGCTTCGAGATATTGAATAAATGCCGCTTTCTACAAAAAAAGCGGCATTTTAAATTATGAGCGAGTTGATCTATTTTGATTCGATTTCATCTTTATCCAAATGATAAATTTCCATTATTCCCTCCAGAACTTTTTCAAAATCTATTTTAAGATCTATTAATTTTCCTGTGGCCATATCCATTACCCATCCGTGAACGGCTAGATTCCCTTTCCTAACCGCAATTTGAACGTCCGCAGTTTTTATAACATTTACACACTGTTCCTGTACGTTAAGCTCAACAAGCCGTCGGTACTTTTCTTCTTCACATTCAATATCTTTTAATTCGTCCCGATGTAGGCGATAAACGTCGCGTATATTCCGTAGCCACGGATTAAGAATTCCCAAATCTTTTGACTGCATCGCCGCCTTTACCCCTCCACAACCATAATGTCCGCATATCACGATGTTTTTTACTTTTAAAATGCCAACGGCATAATCAATGACGCTCATTGCGCTCAGATCCAAATTTGAAACCATATTGGAAATGTTGCGCATCACGAAAACGTCTCCAGGTTTTACTCCCATAATTTCCTCAGCGGTCACTCGGCTGTCGCTACAACCGATATAAAGGATGTCCGGATTTTGCCCATCTGCGAGATTAGTGAAATAATCGGGATCCACACCAAGTTTTTCATTAACCCAGACTTGGTTGTTCTTAAAGATTTGTTCTATGTCCATACTCTGTTTTAAAAGATTTTTTTTGGGATTTAAAGGTAGGAAAAGTTGGAACTAAAGTGCAACAAAGTCGGGGATGAACTATTCCATTTCCTAAGATCTTATATGGGAAATATTATATAATAGCCAATTAGCAATAGCATTATAAACAATCCCAAGGCTAAAAATTTTAACGACCTCTTTACATTCTTGAACTTTACTGCGGCAATTTTTGATATTATAAAAATCTGTTGGCCCAAATGTTCAAACAATTGTTCCTCATCGGTGCTTATTTGATGGAAGGTTTTGGAAAATTCCTTGATAGTGCCAAATTTTGTGATCACGTCTCGAAAAAAAAATATGTTTTTTTCATATTTCATCTCAATTCGCGGGATAAAGCAACGGATACTGAAATAAATGGAGATAGCCGTGCAGCACCCCCAAAGGCCCAGCAAAAGGTAAACAGGGAAGGGAATAGGCGATGTCGCTGTGGTTAATCCTATGCTCTGATAAACTAAATTCAATAAAATCCCATAAAATGAAAGGATCAGGCCCGCCTTTAATTCGGAAGCCTTGATTAGGCCGGTCACATAGTTGATGCTTTCCCAATAATGATATTTAAGTTCATGTGTTTGATTGCTTTCTGGAAGATCTTTAGGAGTAGCCTGTTGTTTCTCTTGTTTTCCCATTTTTTCTTTTCTTCATTTAGAAATTTTTTGAATGCTACGAAATCGTTATCAACCGATGTCTTCAAAATTTGTAGGCCTCTATTTCAATTGGATTTATAAAAAATTGGGATCTGTTTACCATGTTTTTCATGATATTGGTCATTCATCATATTCATTATAGTCAAACAATCCATGATTTTTTTTATAAAAATTGGGGAGAAGCAATTTGAAGAATACTTTCAGCCAAATCCCCAAATAATCCCGATGCGGATAAGGGTGAAACCGCTGTTAATGGGTATTGGGAATATTAAAATTACGATAATTTTATATCGAATATCTAAAAGTTAATACTAATTTGTTGGGAACAGTGTATTGTCGGGCTTGTATTTATGCGGATAAAAAATATAATCCTCTTTGCCGTATGTTAATATGGCAAAGAGGATTTTGAGTAATCTTATTAGACATTTATTTTCCAGGCGTACTCAGTCTTGCCAAAACATATGCCGAAATTGCCATTACAATATCCCTAACTGCTACATCAGGATGCCACCAAGTAAATATCAGGCTAAGCGCGATAAGGAAAAGCCAAATGGAAACTATATAAGCGCCTATTTGTGTTCTTACCGCTACGATAATCCCCGCAATAATTTCTATTATTCCTACAATTTTCATAAAAGTTTCTCCACTAAAGGGTAACAACTCCAAAGTAGAAGGAGCTAAATAGCCATTCCACTGCACCAGTATGTTGAAATATTTGTCCAATCCCGCCACGATGGGCACAATTACAAAAACATATTTCATTATGGTCTGTAATCTGTTGATTTCGTCGTTGTATGTTACTGTTGTCATAATTCATTCGATTTTAAGTTATATGGTTTGGATGTTAAAAATCACAGACGGTTACAAAATTTGTAACTTTAATACCGCACTTGCATCTAAAGTTTAAAAGAGCACCATGAATATTGCGCCATCTTATAAATTGGAATTAGTAACATTATCCGACTTTGTCATCATCAAGCGGGTGGTAGGTGGAGAAAAGGACCTTTTTGAAATTTTGCTGAGAAGATACAATCAACGGCTATTTCGTGTTTTGAGAAGTTATATACATTCTGAGGATGACGCTCGCGATATTATGCAGGATTCTTATGTAAAGGCTTATCTCAAATTGGACCAATTCAACTGTCAGTCTTCCTTTTCTACTTGGCTCATTCGGATTGGGATAAACGAAGCTCTTCAGTTTATAAGAAAGAAAAAGCATCAATCGGAAAATTATGGAAAAACAGAAAGTCTAGAAAACGTGTTCAACTTGCCAGATACAAACCAGATGAATCCAGAAAAACAAGCGATAAAATCGGAAACTAGAATCATTGTAGAACATGCCGTGGATCGACTGCCAGAAAAATATAGAGTGATTTTTGTACTCCATCAAATTGAAGGATTAACTAATTCGGAAATTGCCGATACCCTGGAATTGACAGATAGCAATGTAAAAGTAAGACTGCACCGCGCCAAGAAACTCTTAAAGGAAGAACTGTTCAAATCAACCCACGACGAATCCATCTTTGAGTTTGGCAATCATAAATGCGATTTAATGGTTGAAGAAGTTATGGAACGAATTAAAAATCTTTAATATTCCAATTTTTTATCGGCAGGAAGGCACGGAGGTTTGATTAGATACGGGTTGCCCTTATGATAGAAAGTTTACCATCGGAATTTAATGGATAAAGATTGCTTAATTAATTTAACTTAATTATCAGGCTATTAAGAAGCAAGACTTATGTCATACGTCTTTCCGTACAGCGGTCTTACATTTTTGTCGGGCAAGGCTACTTTTCAATATAATATTAAAAACGTTCACGCAGAAAAATAGTTGTACCTTCGCACCTTATTAAAACCGTCTTCTTAGTTTTAATGGTTTTTAAAAGGGACCTCGAATTCTAAAAGCGCCGCGATATACTATCTCCAAGCGCAGCGGTCTAACAAAAAATTTCAAATTCCAAGTTGTATAATTAAACGAGTTCTTTGGGTCATTATAGACTCTTTTTTGAACTTGAAATCTGGAACTAGAAAGCACAAACATTTTATATATGTCATTTAAATCTCTTGGGCTGTCCGATGCCCTGCTAAAAGCTATTAGCAAAAAAGGATATGATAAGCCATCGGCTATTCAGGAAAAATCCATTCCATTGGTGCTAGAACAAAAAGATCTACTCGCTTCGGCACAAACCGGAAGTGGAAAAACAGCAAGCTTTGCCTTACCCATACTGCAACTTCTTAGTGATCAACCTCCGTTAAGAAAACGACCTATTAGGGCTTTGGTTCTTACTCCCACCCGGGAACTTGCGGCTCAAGTGCAGGAGGAATTCCAAGATTACTCTATCCATACCGATCTGAGGTCTACTGTGGTTTTTGGCGGAGTGGGCGTTAACCCACAAATCAAGGCCTTGCGAAGTGGCGTCGATATTTTGGTGGCTACTCCTGGACGGCTCTTGGACCTTGAGGAACAAAATGCACTGTCGCTTTCCAAAGTGGAAATCCTTGTTCTCGATGAAGCGGACAGGATGCTGGATATGGGCTTTCTGCGCGACATAAAAAGGGTATTGGCCTTACTTCCAGCAAGACGGCAGAACCTTTTGTTTTCAGCAACATTTTCATCGGATATTAAAAAATTGGCCAACGAATTCTTACATCACCCTGTTTTGGTGGAAGCAACGCCGCAAAATACTACCGTTGAGAAGATAGATCAAACTATTTATAGGGTGGATAAAGCCCAAAAGGCCGATTTGCTTGTTAAGTTGATTTCTGATGGGAAATGGCCTCAAGTATTGGTATTTACACGCACCAAACATGGAGCAAACAGGTTGAGCGAACGATTGAATAAGTCCAAAATTTCGTCGGCCGCCATTCATGGCAACAAAAGCCAAGGTGCGCGTACAAAAGCCTTATCTGGATTTAAGGATGGTAAAGTCAGGGTGTTGGTTGCTACGGATATCGCTGCAAGGGGCTTGGATATTCCATTGTTACCCCACGTTATAAACTATGAACTTCCCAATATTCCCGAGGATTATGTACACCGTATTGGCCGGACAGGGAGAGCTGGAGCAAGTGGTGAAGCAATTTCATTGGTAAGCCTAGACGAAGTTGGGTATCTAAAGGATATTGAAAAGTTGATTGGCGAGCGGCTCCAGCCCAAAACATTGGAAAATTTTGAGCTCACCGAAACCATGGCGGATGTAAAAGCTGCCGAACAAGAAAAGAAACTTGAAAAAGCCAGACGCCATTCCCGTGGGCGAAATTCATCCAAGGGCGAAGTAGCTCACAAAGGGAGAAATGATAACAGGCGGAGATAACCATTTTGTTGGAAATCCACAGTTATAATTTTATAGATTTTGATATTCACTAGTCTGTGAACCATTTAAAGAAGCTGTCCATAACTAATTGAGACAGCTTCTTTTTTTAATTGTTGCATTTGGATCTTTTTGATTTTAAAGTTGGAAACTTCATTTGAAGTCCTGTTATTAATTCGTCATAAATACGTCAAAATAGAATTGCCCCATCCAACAATTGGAGCCGGTATCGCCAAATTTGTCGTTCCGGGTTATGTTTATCGTTATCTGCGATTGGGATTTTGAAGCATAATTTAATGTAAAAGTGTCAGGATAGTTTTCGGAGCTATTGTTATTTGCAGAAAATATCAGGCCTTTGGGGTAAAATGGAAGTTCTGGTGAAAAGGTATATTTAACCTGTAAACGTTCAGCATCAAAGGGTGCTTTCAAAACATTCACGCCATTGACTGTTGTTGTGCTTCCTGAAGAGGTCACTCTTTTTAAAATTTCCCAACTCACTGTAGTTTCGACTCCTTTGATATTAACAGTTCCTGGAAATATGCCCGATTGTCCTACGTATGCACTGTTACAAATGGGGATTTTCATTCCTCCAAACGCGGCGATAAGTGGAATGTCTGGGATATTGCTATTGGAAAGTTGTTCCCATCTCGCATTTCCATTGGCATCGGAGACTATCACCTTTCCAAATCCTTGATTTCCTTCTACTAATCGAAATGCGGCTGGAGCAGCTCCTGTAATAAGGACATCGTCAACAAAGGCTGCATCCTGACCCGAATTAAGCGATCCGTCCTTGGTATATTCCCACTTTAAGGTATAAGTTCCTTGGGGTAATGTTTCCACATACTGGGAGTATCCCACCTCTCCCGACCAAACTCCTCTTTCAACATTATTTATATAAAATTTTAACATATCATAATTGGCTACCGAACTTACTTTATACCAAAAGGAAAGGGAAGCACCACCCGCGGGCACTGTGGCAGTATATTCTATAGTGCTTCGCTGATTCGAACCAATAGGGCCCGATTTTGCGGACCTTCTTCCCGTATGCGGGTGGGTAGTGGGTCTTGACCAAACTTTATCTCCTGATGTTGTCATTGGGGTCAACCCTGCTTCAAAACCCTGATCGAGGATAAGGGGAGGAGAGCCGGCATTTTCCACATGCAATTTTGTGGTAGGTGTTGCAGTGCCCACCCCAATGTTTCCGTCATTCGTATTATAAATATTGTCGCCCGAGACAATCCATTTTATATCAGCTTTAAATGGTTTCCAACCGCCTTCATAATAATAAAATCCCGGAGTATTGTCCGTTTGAAAAATCATAAGTCCCGTAGCTGGAACTCCAGTGGGACTTGTAATGGCATCGCGCTGGGCCAAGGTCATCCTTGGGATTAAAATCCCACTATTTATGGAAGCAATGTCTAAAGCCGAGCTTTCATTAGGTGTGGTAGTGCCAATGCCAACTTGGGCGGTAGAGTGGATTCCCATTATAAAGATAATAGGAAACAGAATGTTTTTCATTAATCAGGGGTTATACTGAACCAATTGCTTGGAACTGGAATAAAATTATAGTGATGATTTTAGCCAAATATATCATAATTTTATATTAAAATACGATAATTTATAAAATTATATGTTTTTTTTGCTTTTCTTTAAAAATATTTTTATTTGAGTTAATGAGGGGCATAAAAATAGGAACGAAATAAAAGGTGTCGATAAGGCCCAGCAGGAATTTTCGTATCTTTCCAAAACAAAAAAAGAACCTATGGAAACCATAAGTTCTTTCTCCCTTAAAAACAAACATCACGCTACAGTTCGAATATTACGGTTTTTCCAGTTTCGACCGCGAGAAGATCGGAATGGTCCTCGGTAAATAATTGCACCTGGTAAGTGCCTTTTACATCAACATCAAAAGAAAGTATGCCGGCTTCATTGCTTACTGCTGCAATTTCTGGCCAGCTCCCAGGACCTGACGCTATAATTCCCGTTACGCCCCCAACTGGAGTTCCGTTTTTCAATATCTTAATATCTAGTTCCATATTTAAAGGGTTTCCTTTGGGAAATTAGCTTCCTAATGCTTTCCAGTTTTTGATATTATCAAAAACCGCTTTTACAATTCGGGTGGCAGAGTTTCCACCAGTAGCACCGTTAGTGTGTATGCCAATAGCATACCGATTTCCATTTTCCAAATACCAAACAGGAGAACCACTTTGGCCGCCCATGGTATCTATCTCATAGGTTATTACCCTGGAATTTACACTCTTTACTTTTTGGGAATGGAACCATTGGGTAGTACCTCCCTTATCCCCCGGATAGCCACTTAAATTCAGTGTTTTGGATTTTATAAAACTATCGTTTTTGTAAGCATATCCAAAATAACCTACTGTATTTCCAATTTTAGTGTTCAGAATAATAGCGCCGTAGTCGGTATTTCTGTTTTTGTTTTTGGTCCACCCTGTAACACTTCTAAATGAGGTGGCTCGGATAGTTCCATAAGTTGCCAAGGATCCATTTCGGCCCGGGATGACATCGATATATTCTGGCCAGCCCCCTTCATTATGGAAATACACACAATGGCCAGCAGTAATTACGGTTCCAGGTCCAACCATCCAGCCTGTCCCAATGTAAAATTTGCCCGTTTTCGTTTTCATCACCAAAGAGCAAATTGCTCGCCAGGGATAAGAAGTGGTAGGGTTGATTCTGCGTCTGTCATCTGTTCCAATAATGACTTCCTGAATATCGCTGTTTTGATTTTTTAATGCCTTTAAATCCTCGGGATAACTTCCAAACCAAGCATCGTTTTCCTGTGCGTACTCCTGTAGTTCGGAATCTTTGGAAGCGGAATAAACTGTAGAAGTAACCTGTTCCACTTCTATTTCGTCCATCGGTCCACCTAAAACCTGTCCTTCAAAGGAAGATTCCACATCAGTCGTTTTTTCGGTTTCGTTGGATTCCTCGAAGTGATGTAAGTTGTCCAATTCCATTTCCTCCTTTGTCAATACATCGACATTTGATTTTTTTATGCTCATAGCTAATAAAATTAAAGTTATTTGTTATGCCTCTTTTCTATGGATTCAGCTTCTCCCGTTTTTCATTTGTAAAATTACTTTGGAGAGTCGCTGTTGGAAGAACTAGAAAACCTGAATTATTCGGGTACTTTCCCTCTTTTGGTTATAGGCAAATAATTGAAGGTGGTGGTTTTACCCTATGTCATACTTCAAATTTCCTCAATTGAAAAATGTTTTTCTCCTTGATATTCAAGCGAGTTTGACTTTGGACGTTTTATTCTTCTGGGATAACAAGAAGTAATCTATATGGAATGAACCCTAATTAGAGATGTATTTGCTTATCATTTAGGTTTTTCAAAAGTGTATATTTGCAAACTTTTAGATGAAAAAGATTATCACCCGATTTATTGATGCTTTTTATTTTCTATTTCGCCCCTTTCTGCCATTAAAGACTTATAGATATGCAGTTTGTGGCGGAGGCAATTTATTGTTTGATATTTTCCTCTACTTTATTTCTTATAATTTTATTTTTGAGAAACAGAATGTCGATCTCCACTTCGTGGTCTTAAGTCCGCATATCGCATCTCTTTTCTTTGTTTTTCCCATCACCTTTACTACCGGATTTTTACTGAATAGGTATATTGCCTTTGCCGATTCAAACATTCCTTGGGATGTACAGTGTTTCCGGTATTTTATTGTCGGCATGGGCGCTCTTTTGCTAAGTTATGTTTCGATGAAATTTTTGGTCGATTTTCTCGGATTCTATCCTACGCCTTCCAAAATGTTGACCGTGGTGGTTACAGTGGGGTATAGTTATCTGCTTCAGAGTAGGTTTAGTTTTAAAGTAGTTCGATAATTGTTATTGTTTTTATTTTAGATAAGCTTTTGGTGCAAAATCATTAATAAAATTCAATAATTTCCGGTTAAACATTACACAGTCTGTTGAGTCAATGATGACGGCGGGTTAGAATGTTTTTATTAAAGGACAGCTATTTAGTTTACCATCAAAATTGAAAGCAGTATATACTGGGAAATGCGAGCATTGTGAAGAGTTCGGCTAAAGCCAGATGCGCAACCGGGCATGTTACCACGGGCTAAAGCCTCGTGGTTGGTTTTTAGGAAAGTATTTAAATGATGGGAATTTGGCTAAAGCCGATGACCATTTCCGTTATTTCCCCCAACTAAAGCTCGGGGTTGTTAAAAAACAATCCTGAAGGGTGTTTAACCTTTACTGACATTTATTTCATAAACTCCCAATCTTCCATTTTTTTTAATTTAATTTTGGATTCAAATACCACTAAAATGAAAAATTATTCTTTTCTCCTTCTCTTCTTTCTCACTTTTCTGAATATAAACGCGCAACAAAAGGAACTTACTCTTAGCGACGCCGTTTTGGAACAATACGGTAAATTTTATCCCGAACATATAAGAGGTTTTCAATGGATTCCAGGTACTACATCCTATGTTTATATTGAAAATGACAACTCTCTAAAGGTAGGAGATGTGGAAAACAAAAAAGAGAATAGGGTATTTTCACTAAAAGAAATAGGGGATGCCTTTGGTACCACCTTTAAAAGATTTCCAAAACTAACATGGAAAGATGACAATTCTTTTTTCTTTGAAGATCAAAAACAATTCTATCTATATAATTCCCTAGACAGATCAGGAACAATGGGCTCCAAACTGATGGAAAGCGCCGAAAATATTTCGCTTCAAATAAAAACGGGTGATGTCGCCTATACGGTAGATAACAATCTATATATTCAACAGGGTAACGGAAAAATAATTCAGGTCACCAAAAATACAGATAAAAATATAGTTTCTGGTCAAGCAATAGCCCGTAGCGAATTTGGGATAACGGAGGGGATTTTTTGGTCCCCAAACGGTGGACAACTGGCATTCTATCAAAAGGATGAAACCGAAGTTGCCGATTATCCTTTGTTGAATATCATCCCCACACCCGGAGAATTGATGTCCATTAAATATCCTATGGCCGGACAAACCAGCGAACATCCCAGCGTGGGAATTTATAATCTTGCCACCGGAAAAACTGTTTTTATTACACCTACAGGAAATCCAGATGATTATTTGACAAATCTTTCCTGGACACCCGATGGCAAAAATGTGCTTATCGCAGAGGTCAACCGCGATCAGGATCATATTAAATTGGGTCTTTTTGACGCTGGCTCCGGCACCTTGATCCAAACCGTTCTGGAAGAAAAAAATCCTATTTGGGCGGAGCCTCAACATCCTGCGTTTTTCCACTCCCAAAGCTCCGAGGATTTTATCTGGATGAGCGAAAGGGATGGATTTATGAATCTTTATTTGTGCAATACCAATACAGGTTTTGTCCGCCAACTTACCCAGAATAAATGGGTGGCGAAGGAAATTCTTGGGGCAGATACAAAAGGTAAGGAAGTGTATTTCTCGGGCACTGGCGAATCGCCATTGGATACAAAAGTATTTGCAGTGTCCATTGCCAATGGAAAACAAACAACCTTGACCGAAACCAGTGGCACTCATAGCGCAAGTATTTCGCCCAATGGCAAATATATTTTTGATCAATATTCCAATGCCAATACCCCAAATGTAGCCCAACTGTTGAATACAAAAGGAAAAGTTCTCCAGACTTTTGTCTATGCACAAAATCCTATTTCGGATTATAAAATTGGGACCACGGAAATCGGCACTTTAAAATCACACGACGGTTTTGACTTATATACCCGCTTAATAAAACCCTCCAATTTTGATTCTTCAAAAAAATATCCTGTTCTGGTCTATGTTTACGGCGGTCCACATGCCCAGTTGATCACAAATTCATGGAACAACGGTGCATCCTTATGGATGGAATGGATGGCAGAACAGGGATATCTTGTTTTTACTTTGGACGGCCGGGGATCAGCTTATAGAGGAAGGGACTTTGAAAATGTTATTTTCAGAAATTTGGGCACGGAAGAGCTTAAAGATCAATTGGTGGGAGTGGAGTATCTTAAATCCCTGCCTTATGTGGATTCCAGCCGATTGGCCATTCATGGTTGGAGTTTTGGAGGCTTTATGACCGTTTCAATGATGCTGCGCAACCCAGGGGTATTTACCACAGGTGTAGCAGGAGGTCCCGTTACCGATTGGAAATATTATGAAGTAATGTACGGCGAACGTTATATGGATACTCCACAACAAAATCCTAAGGGATATGAGACTGCTAGCTTGCTCAACAAAACTGAAAATCTAGCGGGGAAACTTCTTACTATACACGGAACAATAGATCCTGTGGTGGTAATGCAGCACAATCTTTCATTAATAAAATCCTTTGTTGATAATGGAAAGCAAATGGACTTCTTTGTTTACCCTATGCACGAACATAACGTACGCGGAAAAGATCGGGTCCATTTAATGACCAAAGTTTTGAATTACGTATTGGATAATAATCGGTAACAATAGTGTCCGATTAAAACATTACAAAGTTCTGTTATGTCAATGATGATGGCTGTTTAGAAGCTCTTTATTGAGTTACAGCTTCCTATTCAGTTTACCATCGAAATTTAATAGTCATAAAGCAGCTTTATCAATTAACTTAATTGTCAGGGTATTAAGGAGCAAGTCGTATGCGTTACGTTTTTCAGCGAAGCAGTCAATCATCTTAGTTGGACACGACTAAATCGGTAATAATGATTATGAAATTGCCTTTCTACACTTTGTTTATGTAGTATTTGGAAGAGTTTCAAATATCTGTATTCCTTCTATGAAGTTTGGTTGCTTACGGTCTGAAGGCCTATTATTGAGAGAATTAAAGTTAACAGGAAAAACATTCTCCAAAATGTAACAGGTTCACGAAACAAAATTATTCCCATAATTACCGTTCCCACAGCACCTATGGCGCCCCAAACAGCGTAAGCTGTTCCCACAGGGATTCCTTTTTCACCATCCATTGCTTTATAAAGAAGGAGCATGCTAACGCTTACGCAAATGGCAAAGGAAACTAACCAGAGCCATAGCTCTTTTCCTGTCGAATGCTGTGCTTTTCCTAAGCTGATGGCGAAGCCGGTTTCAAATAATCCGCCAATAATCAATAGAATCCAGTTGATGCTCATAGGATCAAATATAAGGGAATTGGATAAATGTCACTTAACAAAAAAAATGAAGATGATTATTGCAAAATTACTATGGGATGCCTAAACCCTTCAACAGCTCCCAATTATATTGTTTTCTACGGAATTTATTTTTTGATGGGATTGTGACTGAAGGTATTTTTTTCTGTGTTATAGCGTAGTATAATAAATCCGATTACTGCCGAAATAAAGGAGCCAATAAGGATTCCAATTTTGGCCGAATTTACCACATTCTCCGGACTGTTGCTAAAGGCCAACCCAGCTATAAAAATAGCCATTGTAAATCCTATTCCCGCCAAAAAGGAAACCCCAATAATCTGTTTGCTGGTTATATCCTCGGGCACTTCTATTAAACGTATTTTCTTTGCCCCGAAAATCACCAGGGAGATGCCAAGGCTTTTTCCAATAACCAAACAGATTGCCAGATTTAGCACCAAGGCGGTTTCCAGGTTTATTTCACCGCTAATGGTAATCCCCGCATTGGCGAGTGCAAAAATGGGAATAATTAAATAGGCCACCCAATCATGCAATTTATGTTCAAAATGTTGTAATGGCGATTGATACTTTTTGGCCCAATCTTCCAGATCGTCCACCAGTTCCAATTGTTGTGATGAGAGTACGGGTGTCTCTAAAACACGGGATTTTTTTATATCCGATACAATATTTTCCAATTTTATGGCGAATTCCTTAGTGGAAATTTTTTGACGTACGGGGACGGCAAAGGCCATTAAAACACCTGCCAAAGTGGGGTGGAGCCCGGCCTTAAGGAACAAAAGCCAGACTACAAAACCAACAACCATTATTAAGATTTCAGAATATATCTTTTTATAGCTTAAAAAGTAAACCAATAAAAGCAAACCACCCGCTGCGGCTATAAGAGCAAAGTCTAGGTTGCTGCTATAAAATATCGCTATAACTAAAACCGCACCGAGGTCATCTACTATGGCAAAGGCGGTAAGAAATATCTTTAAACTCAGCGGTACACGGCTACCCAACACATTGATTATGGCCAGGGAAAATGCAATATCCGTTGCCATGGGGATACCCCATCCTTTTAGAGTTTCCGGATTTTGATTTAATACTATGTACAGTATCACCGGCAACGCAATTCCGCCCAAGGCCCCAATCAACGGAAACATTACTTTTTTTGTTGAATTTAGTTCGCCGATAAGAAATTCCCGCTTTATTTCCAGACCTATAAGGAAAAAGAAAATTGCCATAAGCCCGTCGTTAACCCACAGCAATAATGGTTTGGTAACGCTAAAACTTTCCGATTCAAATCCCAATTCATAACTCCACAGTGCATGATAACTTTCGGAAAAAGCCGAATTTGCCCATATCAACGCAATAATGGTAGTTGATAAGAGAAGGATCCCACTAAAACTTTGGAGTTGTACAAATTTTTGAAAGGGAGAGAGAAGTTGTGCTTTGGTCATAAAACAGGGCCTAAAAACTTCTTGGTTTTCGGGATGGCAATATAATAAAACTCGACGAATAAGCCTATTTAACCTGTATATCTTGAATATAATTTATGATAAGTTTATGATTATTGAGAAATATTCAAGGAATTTCATTTTGCCAAAGAATAATTTAAAAATTAAAATTGTAATATCCTTCACAGTTTTTCCAAAGTTTTTTATTTAAATTCTCACGAATTCAATTTTACTATTCTATTTATTATGAAAAAAAGAAAACTAGGAACTACAGGGCTTTCGGTTAGTCCATTAACTTTTGGAGGAAATGTGTTTGGGTGGACAATCGACGAAAAACAATCTTTTAAAATGCTGGATGCGTTTTTTGATGCCGGATTTAATTTTGTGGATACCGCCGACACCTATTCTTGGTGGGTGAAAGGCAATAATGGAACTGAATCCGAGACTATAATTGGCAAATGGACTGCCTCCCGTAAAAACCGCGATCAAGTCATTCTTTCCACAAAAGTGGGCTCCCAGAACAATGAACATCCTAAAAATATCAGTAAAAAATTTATTTTGGAGAATGTGGAGGGTTCTTTAAAACGATTAAAAACGGATTATATTGATCTCTATCAAACTCATTTTGATGACGAAAAAACTCCGGTTGAAGAAACTCTTTCTGCCTACCAGCAACTAATCAAAGAGGGGAAAATTCGGTTTATCGGGGTTAGCAATATGTCAACGGAGAGAATCTGCCAATCTTTACAAGCATCAAAAGAAAATGGATTGCCTCAATACCAAACCTTGCAACCCCTTTACAATCTAATGGAACGCGAAGCCTATGAAAAGGATTTGCGGTCGATTGCAGAAGAAAACAATATGGGAGTATTGAATTATTCGTCTCTGGCTTCTGGGTTTTTAACTGGAAAATATAGGGACACAAAAGATCTTGACAAGAGTGAGCGTGGAGGCAATGTGGAGAAATATCTCAATCAACATGGCTTTGAAGTTTTGGATGCCCTGGAGGTTTGTGCCAAAAAACACAATAGCACGCCTGCAACTATATCCCTGGCTTGGCTTTTGGCCCGTCCTACAGTTACGGCGCCCATTGTAAGCGCCACCGGCATTGACCAATTGCAATCCATTATCGAGGCACCACAATTGAAACTTGATACTGACGATATGGAACTTTTAAATAAGGCAAGTAACTGGAAGTAAAATGGGAAAATTCAACTATTGTATTTCTTTGATTCTCCCTTTCAGAATGTTACCTTTGCACCTCCAAATGGGCGGCGGGTCACATAATTGCCAATGTTGTTGATAATTATCGTCCATTTTTACCTTTAATCGAAAACTATACTATGTTTAATAATTTAACCGATAAGCTGGATAAAGCACTGCACGTATTAAAAGGCCACGGCAGTATAACCGAGGTAAACGTTGCAGAAACCCTGAAAGAAATTCGTCGCGCCCTGTTGGATGCGGACGTTAACTTTAAAACGGCCAAGGAATTTACCAATTCGGTAAAGGAAAAAGCGCTAGGTCAAAACGTTTTGACATCGCTCCAGCCGGGTCAATTGATGGTAAAGTTGGTCAAGGACGAACTAGCTCAATTGATGGGAGGTGAAACCGCCGGTATTAACTTAAGCGGTGCCCCTTCGGTAATATTGATGTCAGGTTTGCAGGGGAGTGGTAAAACAACCTTTTCCGGAAAGTTGGCCAATTACCTAAAAACCAAAAAATCTAAAAAGCCGCTTTTGGTAGCTTGTGATATTTATCGTCCCGCCGCTATAAACCAGTTGCACGTGGTGGGAGACCAAATAGGAGTAGAAGTCTACAGCGAACCTGAAAACAAAAACCCTGTTTCAATTGCCCAAAATGCAATCGCGCACGCCAAGAAAAACGGCTTTAATGTGGTAATCGTGGATACCGCAGGTAGACTGGCAATTGACGAGACCATGATGACCGAAATAGCCAATGTCCATAATGCCATCAACCCACAGGAAACTTTATTTGTAGTTGATGCCATGACCGGTCAAGATGCTGTAAATACGGCAAAGACCTTTAATGAACGTTTGAACTTCGATGGAGTTGCGCTTACCAAATTGGACGGGGATACCCGTGGTGGGGCTGCAATTTCCATTAGAAGTGTTGTAGATAAACCCATCAAGTTTATTGGTACAGGAGAAAAAATGGATGCCATTGATGTATTCCATCCCTCCCGTATGGCCGATCGTATTCTTGGAATGGGTGATGTGGTATCCCTTGTGGAACGTGCTCAAGAACAATTTGATGAAGAAGAGGCCAGAAAGATTCAGAAAAAAATCGCCAAAAACCAGTTCGGTTTGGATGATTTCCTCGGGCAAATCCAACAGGTGAAGAAAATGGGAAGTATGAAGGATCTGGTGGGAATGATTCCAGGGGCGGGCAAAGCCTTAAAAGATGTGGACATAGACGATGATGCCTTTAAAGGAATTGAAGCCATTATCCATTCCATGACCCCAAAGGAAAGAGCAGAACCGTTAATTATTAACGGCAGCAGAAAAAAAAGGATTGCCAGTGGAAGCGGTACAAGTGTGCAACAGGTAAACCAGTTGCTAAAGCAGTTTGACCAAATGAGTAAAATGATGAAGATGATGCAAGGGGGCGGAGGTAAGAAAATGATGCAGATGATGGGGAAAATGCGGTAAAATAAGTGGCAGTATTCAGTTGCAGTTTTCAGTGGCAGAAGATGGTTGAAAATGAAAATTGTTTTAAGTTGCGGTAAGTAAAAACTTTATTTTTTTTATGAGTTTTAAAACTTTATTGGCATATCAGATGGGATTCGCATTAGCAATGGAAAATTTTGAAGGTTCGAAAAAATTTCCAAAAGAAGAGACTTATTCTCGGACCGACCAAATTCGAAGAAGTTCTCGTTCCGTATGTGCAAACATTGCTGAAGCCTATCGAAAAAGAAGATATGAAAAACATTTTATAAGCAAACTGACTGATAGCGATTGAGAAAACTCGGAAACACAAGTCTGGTTATATTTTGCCAAAGAAGCGGGTTATATTTCCCCCGCGATAGAAGCTGATCTTAGCCGAAAAGGTGAAGGAATTGGCAGACTTATAAATTATATGATTGATAACCCCGGCAAATTTGGAGTGTTAAGTACTGCCAACTGCAACTGCCACTGATGACTTTTTTAAAATGACGATCCTCGACGGAAAAAAAATAAGCAACGATATTAAGGATGAAATAGCGGCTGAGGTCGCTAAAATGCGAGCCAATGGTGAAAAGGTGCCCCATTTGGCCGCAATTATAGTTGGCAACGATGGCGCAAGCCTTACTTATGTAGGGAGCAAAGTTAAAGCATGTGAACGGGTTGGATTTGATTCAACTTTGGTGAACATGCCCGAAACTACCAGTGAACTGGAATTGCTGAACAAAATTAAAGAACTTAACGAGGACGACAATATCGATGGCTTTATTGTCCAGTTACCACTTCCTCCCCAAATCGATACTCAAAAAGTATTGCTTACCGTAGATCCCAGTAAGGATGTTGATGGTTTTCATCCTCAGAACTTCGGAAAAATGGCATTGGATATGAGTACTTTTATTCCTGCAACTCCTTTTGGAATTTTGGAACTTTTACAACGTTATAATGTTGAGACAAAAGGAAAGCATACTGTGGTTATTGGCAGAAGCCATATTGTGGGAAGACCTATGAGTATTCTAATGAGTAGAAAAGGTTGGCCGGGAAACAGCACTGTAACCCTCACCCATAGCAATACCAAGAACATAGCCCAGATAACAACACAGGCCGATATAATAATTTCTGCACTGGGAGTTCCAAACTTTTTGAAAGCCGAAATGGTCAAGGATGACGTGGTTATAATAGATGTAGGAATTACACGCGTGGAGGATGAATCCCTGCCCAAAGGTTATAAAATTACCGGAGATGTTGATTTTGAAAATGTCAGCAAAAAAGCATCATTTATTACTCCTGTCCCTGGAGGTGTTGGTCCTATGACAATTGCCATGTTGCTAAAAAATACACTTTTAGCAAGGGAGCAAAGAAAATATTCCTGATTTTAGAATCTTTTTCCTGTAAGTCAATTTAGAAGCTATGATTTCGCGCATCCTTCTCCAATCGCCAATCTAGATAACTATGTAGGTCGGTTTCAATCCATCCCATGGCAATTGTCATAATCGCTAGGTCATCAATATATCCAATTCCAGGAATAAAATCCGGGATAATATCCAAGGGGTTAAGAACATATAAGAGGGTAAGGGCTGCAGATGCAATGGTAAACCATGGCATATTAGGGTAACTGCCATTTCTCACATCCTTAAGCATTGCAAACATGATCTTGGATAATTTAAAGAACTTGCGCAAGGGACTTGCATTACTTATTTTCTTAGTAATGGTTTTTTCATTCTCTAGAACATTATCAATATCGGTTTCTTCAATCTTAGCTACTTCTTCCTTAAAATATCTCTTGTCTATTTTCTTTTCCATATCGTATTTTTTAATATTATTATATTTTTCTGATAAATATTAGTTGCACCCCATAAAGCTGGACCAAAAAAGACTTTCAGGGAGTTCCTTAAAAACCTTTTTTTTTAATTTGTTTGGGAACAAACCGAGATATCAAAATTTCTCAACCCTTAATTTTGAGAGCTATATTTTCCATGTTTTCGGTTTTAGTCCTGGCTTCCGCCATAGCGGGAAGGCTTGTTTCCCGCAGCGCAGCAATCTTGTCTCTCTCCTCGGGCAATATTGATTTTGTTATAAGGTTTCCTCATGGGAGACTGGGCTTTTCTTGCCGTATTCCTGCCGATATATTTTTACTATTACCAAAAACAGACTTATAAGCAACGGACCAAAAATTAGTCCGATAAAGCCAAATAAAGGAACCCCAACGATTACACCAATTAAAGTAATCAAGGGGTGGACATCATCCAATCTTTTTAAAACATATAACCGGAATACATTGTCGGTGGAGCCCACTACTACAAATCCATATAGGAGGATTCCCCATGCTGCAAAGGTGTCGCCGGCGGAAAGGGTCAATATAAATACGGGTATAATTCCCAAGAGAGTGCCTACAAATGGAATCATACTGGAAATTGTGACAATTACGAACCAAAAGAAGGGATCCTCTGTATTAAATATCAGAAATCCAATTAAGGCTACAATCCCTTGCGCGAGGCCTACCAATGGAATACCAATCGCGTTGGAACGAACCATCACCTTAACTTCCGAACCCACCTCCTTAAGACTTTCCCGGTTCATGGGGATGTATTCACTCACGGATTCCCTAAGTTCACGTCTGTTAGTGAGCATATAATACAACATAAAGTACATCAGCCCAATTGCTATAAAAGCGTTAAATGTTCCACCAACAAGGTCTTGCAGATGATCTGATAGCCATCCGGTTATTGCCGAGGGATCTATTTGCGAATTGAGATCGTAGCCCACTTTGTCTTCGAGCTCGCCCAATTGGTCCTTTAGGGCGTGAATTACTTTGGAAGAATTTTTTACGGCATTTCCAATCTTATTTCCTAACATTAAAACAATCCCAGAAACGGGAAGAAGGATGCATATAAAAGATCCCAACATTAGCATAACCGCTGCCACGGTAGGATTCCATTTCCTTTTGTTTACGAGAGTACTCATCCACTTTCGCATTAGTACATAAAAGGTAATGGCACCCAGAACTCCGGTTAAATAGGGAATAAGTTCCCTGAAAATAAGACTACCCATTAAAAGGATGAGCAGAATGATAAAAACCTGCCGAATAATTTGGGGCGGAATATGTTTGGTCATTTTAAATTTGATGGTTAGATTATGTTGAATTCGAATCTTCTTTAAGCCAGGGCACCAAAAGTAATTGCTGGTTTTTGGGTTTGGTAAAAAAGCTTATTGACAGAAATTGATATTCTGAATTAAACTGATGTATTCAACAATAGACCGCTAAAGGAATGAGTCAGGGTTTAATTGTTCCGCAATGCGTGGATCAATTCTTTTTTGCTCATTTTTGATCTTCCTTCAATACCTACCTTTTTGGCCTCATCGTAAAGATCCTTTTTAGTACGATCTTCGTATTTTTTTGCTTTTCCTCCTTTTTCTCCTGAATTTTCGGTATTGGCAATTCTGGCAGATTTTTCTTTACTATAACCCTTATCCCTAAGGGCTTCGTATTTGTCCTCGTCTTTAATTCTTGGATCTGGCATAACAATGAAATTTTAGGAGCCCAAAAAATTATTTAACGCTCAATGGTTTATTTGATTTGATCTGTGTCTTTGCGGTTTTTTAATAAACCGATTCCCGCCACGAAAAAAACAAGTCCCACTATTATCAATGCCCAAGCATTCATTCCGATGTCCATACTTCCGAAGGCGCTGAATACACCTAGAATTAAACCGATGCCGCCGGCAAGGGTTAAAATGAAACCTAAAATTTTAATCATAACGGTTAATTTGAGATGGTTAGTGGATTAAAATTATAAGAATGCATCCAATTTAGGAAGAACCTTAACAAAACCTTATCGGGTTTTGTGTTTATTTTGACTCGGCGGTCCAACCAATCCTGAAATATTTTATTGGGGCATCCGCTTGAATGTGTTTGGCTTCCAGCTTGAGATCTGGATCATTTTTGGCTTCGTCAGTCAAATATTTGGAATCAAAAAGAAGATAAATGTCGGAATTTGCGAAAAATACCAATACCCCATTTATAATCCGTTGCATGTCCGAAATGGTATATTGCTCTGTAAAATCCTTAAAAGTGCTATTTATACTTAACCCTTTTTCAGTTTTAAACCTTGGGTCATATACTACAATATCCGTAATGGTTGAATTTGGATCCGTTTCATTTTCGGGAGAAAGCAATAACAGTTTTTTTCCGTCCTTTCCAAATATTTCAACTTCGCCCTGAGTTTCCAAGGCATTGGGTGATGAGTTTATTTTTACAAGAGAGTCTTTGCTAAAAAGGGAATCCAATTGCTTCATTTTAGTGTGATCAGTCAAATTGCCAACGGCTCCTTGTTTAATAAGAAAGGGATCGTTGCTTTTTCCGCATTGAACAAATAATAAAGCCGCAAAAGCGCAGAAGAATAGGGTAATTTTCATTTATAGAGTTGATTATTAATTAAGTGTGTAATTTTTTAAGAAATATATCAGATAATAAGGAATAATTATTTTATCATTTTTCCCAGGATTCCCAAAACGCTGCGAATCACTGTGGGACTGGTTAAGGTTTTTAACCAAGGATCCTGCGCAGTTCTGCCACGGCTACTCGTTCTTTGGGAGGGAGTTTTATATGGGGCACTTGCCTCTCTTTGGGATTTGTCAATAGTTTGCTGTCTATTGGCTTGGGCAATCTTTTCAGATAATATTTCATAAGCACTCTCCCTATCCACGGTTTTTGAATATTTATGGATGAGCGAAGATTGCTTTAACAGATCAGATAATTCCCCGTCGTCCAAAATATCCATTCGACTCATGGGGGCCCTTAATAAAGTGTGGGCCAATGGGGTAGGAATTCCCTTTTCATTTAGCGCACTTACCAATGCTTCCCCAATTCCCATGGAGGTTAAAACTTCATCCGTTTTATAATATGCGGACATAGGATAGTTTTCTGCCGTCAATTTTATTGACTTTCTATCCTTAGCGGTAAAAGCACGAAGAGCGTGTTGGATTTTTAACCCCAATTGGCTCAAAACAGCATCGGGTACATCGGTAGGATTTTGAGTAACGAAATAAAGCCCCACTCCTTTGGACCGAATAAGTTTTACAATGCTCTCTATTTGATTTAACAATGCCGAGCTTGCTTCATTGAAAATAAGATGAGCCTCATCGATAAAAATCACCAATTCCGGCCGGTCGCTATCGCCTTGTTCCGGGAAGGTGGCATAAATTTCGGCAAGCAGGCTGAGCATAAAGGTTGAAAAAAGCTTAGGCCTATCCTGAATATCCGTAAGGCGGATAATGTTTATATATCCCCTCCCGTTTTCATCCACGCGTAATAGATCCTGCGGATCAAAAGATGTTTCCCCGAAAAAAAGATTTCCACCCTGTTGTTCAATTTCCACGACCTTTCGTAAAATTGCACCAGTGGAGGAGGCAGATATTCGTCCATATGAATCGGCAAACTCCTCTTTCCCTTCATTAATGGTATATTGAAGAATCTTCTTGAGGTCTTTTAGATCCACCAGGGGAATTTTATGATCATCGCAATATTTAAAGATAACCGAGATTATTCCGGACTGCGCTGGGCTAAGATCTAAAATCCTAGATAACAATACTGGCCCAAATTCGCTAATGGTAGCACGCAAGCGGATTCCATTCTGTTCGGACAACGAAAATATCTCTACCGGGAATTTATTTGGTTTATAAGGAAAACCAATGGCAGCATGGCGGTCTTCAATTTTGGCATTAGTCGTTCCGGGTTCGGCAATTCCGCTTAAGTCTCCTTTGACATCCATCAATAACACCGGCACACCTTTATCCGAAAGATTTTCGGCAATAATTTGAAGTGTTTTAGTCTTTCCTGTGCCTGTGGCGCCGGCAATTAGACCGTGGCGGTTCAAGGTTTTGAGCGGAATCTTTACATAAGCTTCCTTTACTGGCTCCTTGTCAAAAATGGCTGTTCCCAAAATAATAGAGTCGCCCTTGGTTGCATATCCAGATTCGATAGCCGATATAAAAGCCTGCTTGTCACCCATCATTGAAAATTTTGTTCAAATGTAAGAAAATATGAGGCAGTAATTATTTGCTAAAACAAATTTTGGAATCGGTATTCCTGTCATTTTATTAGTTTGATGATCCCCTTTTCCTTGTTAATGAGCAATTGTGATGAATTTTATTATATAAATCTACCTGAGATTATGAAAAATTATTCGCAGAAGTGAATGCCTTCGTTCTTTTTTTATTTAGACAGGTGATATGACTTATTTTTATCCCCATTTGAAGTATTTTTGCGGCCATGAAGAAGGAAAATCAGGATTTGATACATAAAGGATTGGTATTGCCATTGATGGAGGAATTCTATACTATCCAAGGTGAAGGATTCCACAAAGGTACGGCCGCCTATTTTTTAAGAGTTGGAGGATGTGATGTAGGCTGTCATTGGTGTGATGTAAAGGAAAGCTGGAACCCTGCGCTCCATCCGCCCACCGCAATTGAAAATATGGTAACCAACGCTTTTGCACATTCCAAAACTGTTGTTATAACTGGAGGTGAGCCATTGATGTATGAGATGGGGCCGTTGACAGGTATGTTAAGGGAAAGAGGGATTAGTGTTCATATCGAAACATCCGGTGCTTACAAACTCACAGGAAATTGGGATTGGATATGCCTCTCGCCAAAAAAAACCAAATTGCCCACAGAGGAAATCTACGAGGTCGCTGATGAGCTAAAAATGATTGTGTTCAATAAGGATGATTTCCGTTTTGCGGAAGAACAAGCCGCCAAGGTCAACAGTAACTGTCTTTTGTATTTACAGCCGGAGTGGAGCAAACGCGAGAAAATGTCGCCACTGATTGTAGAGTATGTTATGCAGAATCCTCAATGGAAAGTGTCTCTACAAACGCACAAATATTTAAATATTCCCTAGTCGATCAGGTGATTATGGAGTGGTCCTAAAAGGGATTTCCACATATTCATCGTCCCAGCCTATCAAGAGGGTTGTGCCGTTCTTTTCGGGTCTAAAAATCATGGAAAGCGTTTCGATCGGCGCTGCCGGATGCATCACAGGTACTGTAATTCGGGCCACATCCTTTTCCCTTTTATAACTAAAAGCGCCCCATACATTGGTGTCGCTATTTATTATAATAGTCCATTTGTCCTTATTAGGAATGGTATAAAGGGTGTATGTTCCGGGTTTTAAAATGGTTTTGCCCAGCGTTAATTCCTTATAAACGTTTAATTCGGTAGCTTCATTTGCACCTGTTCTCCATACTTCGCCGTAAGGCACCAACTCACCAAAAATATCACGACCTTTTTTCTGCGGTCGACTATAAATTACCCGAGCTATAGGAGCGCCCTTTTTGTCCGGTCTGGCCAATGCCAGATCCATAGGTGAGACATCCATTTGTGGAAATTCCTGAGCCTCTAAGTGAGGTGCCAAAAAAAGCAGGAATAGAAGTGGAAGTAGTATTTTCATCTGAAACAATTTTTAAAAAGTGGAAGTTAAGATAGGACTAAAAAACATAAAATAAGTTTAATGCGTATTTTTTTGGGATAAGTGTCTAAGAAAATGCTTTTAAAAACCTCATTTTGGGACCCAATTCAGAAGAATATTTTTTAAAAGTAGGAAAAGGCGGGAACATGCTCTTTTTCACAGGGTTTTGTTGATAACTTGCTTTTCCTGAGAGACGGTAAACCCTTAATTTTATTGGGGATTTCGTTATATTTGTGCCTTTCCGAATAATTTAGAAACTTTACATATTTTATATGAGCGAAGAACAAAAAAAAGGTGGCTACGGCGCCGACCAGATTCAGGCATTGGAAGGAATGGAGCACGTGCGCATGCGGCCTTCCATGTATATTGGAGATGTTGGGGTGAGGGGTCTTCACCACTTGGTTTATGAGGTGATAGATAACTCCATCGATGAGGCTATGGCCGGCCATTGTGATACTATAGAAGTTTGGATAAATGAGGATGATTCCATTACGGTAAAAGACAATGGGCGCGGGATTCCTGTGGATTTGCACAAAAAGGAAGGCGTTTCTGCCCTGCAGGTTGTAATGACCAAAATTGGGGCAGGAGGTAAATTCGATAAAGATTCCTATAAAGTCTCTGGGGGTCTCCACGGAGTAGGAGTATCTGTGGTAAACGCTCTTTCCGAACATTTAACCGCGACGGTCCATAGAGAGGGTAAAATATGGCAACAGGAATACGAGCGCGGAAAAGCTTTGTATCCCGTTAAGCCTATTGGGGAAACGGAGGATCGAGGCACTATTGTGACTTTTAAGCCAGATTCACAAGTATTCACCCAAACTACCGAATATAATTACGATACCCTTGCCAGTAGGTTGCGAGAGCTTTCCTATCTAAACAAGGGAATCACTATTTACTTGACAGACAAGCGGGAAACCGACGACAAAGGTGACTTTGTTACCGAGAAATTCCACAGTACGGAAGGTCTTAAGGAGTTTATCAAATACCTGGATGGAAACAGAGAGCCTATCATTGCCGAAGTTATCTCTATTGAAGGAGAAAAAAATGATATTCCGGTAGAAGTTGCAATGGTGTACAATACGTCATTTAATGAAAATTTACATTCATACGTAAACAACATTAATACCCACGAAGGAGGAACGCATTTAGCAGGTTTTAGGGCAGGATTGACTCGAACCCTAAAGAAATATGCCGACAGTTCCGGAATGCTGGATAAGTTGAAGTTCGAGATTGCCGGTGACGATTTCCGGGAAGGTCTTACCGCTATTATTTCCGTAAAAGTGCAAGAACCGCAATTTGAAGGGCAGACTAAAACAAAATTGGGAAACCGTGAAGTTACTGCCGCGGTGAGTCAAGCCGTTTCGGAAATGCTTGAAAACTATTTGGAAGAACACCCCAATGATGCAAAAATTATTGTCCAAAAAGTGATATTGGCAGCCCAGGCCAGACACGCCGCCCGAAAAGCACGTGAAATGGTTCAGCGTAAAACTGTGATGAGCGGTGGCGGACTTCCAGGAAAACTTTCCGATTGTTCCGAACAGGATCCAGCCAAATGCGAGGTATTTCTTGTGGAGGGTGACTCCGCGGGTGGAACGGCAAAACAAGGTCGTGACAGGAATTTCCAGGCCATTTTGCCACTACGAGGTAAGATACTGAATGTGGAAAAAGCAATGCAGCACAAAGTATTTGAAAACGAGGAAATCCGTAATATCTATACCGCACTTGGAGTTACCATTGGAACCGAGGAGGATAGTAAGGCCCTTAACCTTGAAAAACTGCGCTACCACAAAGTGGTGATTATGTGTGATGCGGATGTGGATGGTAGCCACATTGCCACGTTGATCCTTACTTTCTTTTATCGATATATGAAAGAGCTTGTTGAGGCTGGATGCGTATATATTGCCACTCCACCGCTTTACTTGGTTAAAAAAGGAGCCAAAAGATTTTATGCCTGGTCTGAAAAAGAGCGTGACGAGCGCACAAAGGAATTGGGGAGTGGAGCAACAATCCAAAGATATAAAGGTCTTGGAGAGATGAATGCTGAGCAACTTTGGGACACTACTATGAATCCCGAATTTAGGACTTTAAGGCAAGTGACCATCGATAACGGGACCGAGGCAGATCGTATATTTTCCATGCTTATGGGAGATGAAGTGCCTCCACGACGCGAATTCATTGAAAAGAATGCCGTGTACGCACATATAGACGCTTAAAATACTTTCTTTTTAAGCATTTACCTAGATTTTATTGACACAATTCTAAACTTCCCACAAAATCACCGTGGGAAGTTTTTTATATAATAATTTGAGATATTTAATCCTGGGATTCAAACCAGTTTAAATTAGTATTAGCATGCGGAAATTTATATTGTTTTTAGGGTTGATTACGGGTGTATGTTCCAATGCCCAAGATAAATTGGAAGATTTATTGGCTGCGGGCATAGAAGATGCCCAACGTTTTGCCAGTGGATATATAACGCCTGGAACGGAAGGCATAATACATAACATCTCCAATGGATGGATTCGTTCTGCCGAAGTAAAAAAACAGTGGAGTTTTGATATTTCTTTGGTAGCAAACGCTTCCTTTGTCAAAGAGAAGCATCGGTCTTTTTCTTTAAATACCGCGGAATATAATAACCTTAAGTTTCGCGATGGAAGTTTAGTGAAAAATGTGGCAACTGCTCTTGGAGAGAACAAAACCGATATCAGGGTTTATTCGGTGGTTACGGACGGCGAAAACACTCAAGAGGTGGAATTTGAACTTCCTCAAGGTCTAGCCTCCGTTGATATGGATATTTTACCCACCGCATTTTTACAGGGTAGCATAGGTGTTTTTAAAGGAACAGAAGTGAAAATGCGTTTTTTTCCCAAAATAAAACAGGAAGACATAAGGGTTGGATTTTTTGGGTTTGGAATTCAGCACGAATTTACATCGTGGCTGCCGGTGGAAAATACTTTTCCGTTGGCCATTTCGGGATTGGTGGCATTTACCAATCTAGGTGCCAGTTATGATTTTACAAATTTTGAAATCGTTACCGGCAACAATCAACGGTTTGATCTGAATGTTGATTCGTGGCTATTCCAAGCTCAGGTTTCAACCAAATGGCCCGCGTTCAATCTTTATGGAGGTATAGGATATGTTTCGGGAAATTCTGATTTTAAGGTTTTAGGCACTTATAAGGTGATAGATGGAATACCTATAACGGAAATCACAAATGATTTTAATGATCCGTTTAAAATCAAAAATAAAGTTTCGGATGTAAGAGCAACAATTGGTGCGAATCTTTCCTTGGGTTTTTTCGGACTTAATCTTGATTATAATTTTGCCGAATTTGACAATGCTTCCCTTGGTTTGCATTTCGGAATCTGATCTTAATTTAAGTTGAGAGCGTATTTTAAGCCATTTTAAATTCTCCCTTCTACTACGGAAACAAATTTATGCCTATATCTTCCTTTTTAGATGCTAAGTTCCAATATTCTGAGCACTAATTGGTATTTTTGCACGGTTCCTAACAAAGAGATGGTATTTTCCTCAATGGCATAATTGAATAGAAGGTTTCCTTGGTTGAATGATTTTGCGTTCATAAGGAAACTTCGGACAATCGAGAAAAACTTTAATAATTTAATTTAATAACAAATAAGGATTTACAATATGAAAGTAACAGTTGTAGGTGCGGGTGCTGTGGGCGCAAGTTGTGCAGAGTACATCGCCATCAAGAATTTCGCAAGTGAAGTGGTATTAGTGGATATTAAAGAAGGGTTTGCCGAAGGAAAGGCAATGGACCTTATGCAAACAGCTTCTTTAAATGGTTTTGATACCCGCATCACTGGAGTAACAGGAGATTATTCCAAAACTGCCAATAGTGATGTATGTGTTATAACCAGCGGAATCCCTAGAAAACCGGGAATGACAAGAGAGGAATTGATTGGTATCAATGCAGGCATCGTAAGGGAGGTTTCTTCAAATTTGGTAAAACATTCTCCAAATACCATCATCATTGTGGTAAGTAATCCAATGGATACCATGGCGTATTTGGTGCATAAAACTTCGGGATTGCCAAAAAACAGAATTATTGGAATGGGAGGTGCTCTGGACAGCGCTCGTTTTAAATATCGTTTGGCAGAAGCTCTAAATGCCCCCATCAGCGATGTTGACGGAATGGTAATAGGTGGCCACAGCGACACAGGTATGGTTCCTTTAACACGATTGGCAACTCGTAATAGTATTCCTGTTTCCAAATTTATCTCAGACGAAAGATTAAACCAAGTAATGGAAGATACCAAAGTGGGCGGTGCAACACTTACCAAACTATTGGGAACTTCAGCCTGGTACGCACCGGGAGCTGCGGTGTCCAGCTTGGTACAAGCCATTGCCTGCGATCAGAAAAAAATGTTCCCTTGTTCCGTTATGTTGGAAGGTGAATATGGAATGAATGACATCTGTTTGGGAGCACCGGTAATCCTGGGCAAAGACGGTATCGAAAAGATTGTTGAAATCGAATTGGATGAAACCGAGATGAAACATATGAAGGAAAGTGCCGAAGGAGTTCGCAATGTAAACGACCTGTTGACATTTTAATCAATAAGATAGATAGTGTATAAAAAACCTCCCGAGATTTGATTCTTGGGAGGTTTTTTGGTTTGATAGGAGACGAGCACAACATTTAAGTATGCGTTTTAAATCCTATATAGAAGCCGATTTAAGACCTCCTCCTATCCACATTTGGACGATCCACAATCCTTGCAGGTTAAACAGCCTTCCTGATAAATAAGGGATGTGCTGTTGCAATTTTCACAGCGTTGTTTCTTGGCCTCGGTGCCGTCTGCCACATACCGTTTTAAAGCTCTTGCAACACCATTTTTCCAAGTATTGATGCTCTCGGTATCCAGTTGTAGGCTATTGATAAGCTCCACTACCTTTTCAATGGGCATACCATGTCTCAAAGTGCTGGAAATCAATTTGGCATAATTCCAAAATTCTGGATTGAATTTGTGCGAAAGTCCTTCAATCGTGGTTTTATATCCTCTTTTGTTTTTATACTGAAAATCGTAGCGGGAGGTTCCGTCTTCGTTTCTGTTTTTAATAATGCAGCCTTGATTTACCCATCTAGGAATAAGTATTCCATCCTCATCATCGGAAAAACCGGTGAATATTTCATAGGGTTTACCATCAATTAAACCGATAAAAGCAATCCATTTATCCTTGCTGTTTTGAAATCTCACAACATCGGCATCCAATTTTTCAGGTCTTTTTATTGGAAAGGCGGTAAGGGTTTGTTCCTGATCCTCTTCTTTTTCTTTTTCATCATTGGAAATCAGCACTCCAGAGCGTGAGCCATCCCGATAAACGGTTACGCCTTTGCATCCTTGTTGCCAAGCTTCCATATAAAGTTTTCCCACTAGTTCTTCAGTAGCGTCATTTGGTAAATTGATAGTTACCGAAATGGAATGATCCACCCATTTTTGCACTGCTCCTTGCATTTTCACCTTGCTCAACCAGTCAACATCATTGGAAGTAGCCTTATAATAAGGTGATTTCTTGACAATTTTATTCAGTTCCTCCTGATTGTAATTTTTTTCTGTATCAATACCATTAACTTCCATCCATTGTTTAAAGCGATGGTGGAAAACAACGTATTCCTCCCAGCTATCGCCCACTTCATCCACAAAATCAATTCTTACATCTTTATCATTTGGGTTTACTTTCCGTCTTCTTTTATAAACCGGCAGAAATACAGGTTCAATTCCCGAAGTAGTCTGCGTCATCAAACTAGTTGTTCCAGTGGGAGCTATGGTCAAGAGAGCAATATTCCTACGCCCGTATTCCATCATTTCAAAATACAGTTTTTCATCTTCCTCTTTTAAACGTAGTATAAAAGGATTGTCCTTCTCGCGTTCTGAATCATAGATTTTGAACGGTCCGCGTTCCTTAGCTGTATATACTGAGGCCCGATAAGCTTCCACTGCCAAGGTTTTGTGGATTTTAACCGAAAATTCGATTCCCGGGGCGCTTGCGTATTTAATGCCCAAGGCTGCAAGCATATCCCCTTCTGCAGTAATGCCAATTCCTGTTCTTCGGCCTTCCAAAGCTTTCTTTTGGATATTGAGCCAAAGGTTTCTTTCCACTGACTTTATTTCAGCGGATTGTGGATCGGCATCTATTTTTTCAATTATGGCATCTACTTTTTCCAATTCCAGATCAATAATATCGTCCATGATCCTTTGGGCAATATGAATGTGTTTTTTAAATAGTTCGAAATCGAAAAATGCCTCTTTTGTAAAAGGTTTCTCTACGTACGAAAATAAATTGATGGCCAATAATCGGCACGAATCATAGGGGCACAAGGGAATTTCCCCACAAGGATTGGTAGAGACGGTTTTATAGCCCAGATCCGCATAACAGTCCGGCAGGCTTTCGTTGATTATAGTATCCCAAAAAAGAATTCCGGGTTCTGCTGATCTCCAGGCATTGTGGACTATTTTTTTCCAAAGCTTTCCGGCTTCAATTTCTTTGGTATATTTTGGATTTTCACTAAAAATAGGATATTTCTGAACATAGGGTTTTCCATCCCTAACCGAAGCCATAAAGGAGTCGTCGATTCGTACGGAAACATTTGCGCCCGTCACTTTCCCCTGTTCCATTTTTGCATCTATAAAATCCTCGGCATCGGGATGGTTAATGGACACGGAAAGCATTAATGCCCCACGGCGTCCATCCTGAGCCACCTCTCGGGTGGAATTGGAATAACGCTCCATAAAAGGGACAATTCCCGTGGATGTAAGTGCAGAATTTTTAACTGGCGAACCTTTGGGACGGATATGTGAAAGATCGTGGCCCACACCCCCACGTCTTTTCATAAGTTGCACCTGCTCCTGGTCTATTTTCATAATGCCGCCGTAGGAATCCGAATCGCCATCATTACCAATTACAAAACAGTTGGAGAGCGAGGCTATTTGATATGGATTTCCAATGCCGGCCATGGGGCTTCCCTGTGGAACGATATACTTAAAATCCTTGATGGCTTCATAAACCTTATCCTCACTTAAGGGATTGGCATATCGTTGTTCGATTCTGGCAATTTCCCGGGCAATCCGTCGGTGCATATCATCCGGGGTTTTTTCATAAATATTACCGTCAGAATCTTTTAATGCGTATTTATTTACCCATACGCGGGCAGCAAGGTCATCACCTTTAAAATAGTCAACCGAAGCGTTGTAAGCTTCATCCTGTGAAAAGATTTTGGGGGCCGAATCGATCATTTTTACTGACATGGTAGGTTAGCTTTTTTGGTTTGAAATAATTAAGTTAGAAAGTAGGTAAAGATAGCAATTTTGAAATTTCATTTTCAATTTAAAATTATGAAGTTGTCAATAATGCCTGTTAATAACCTTAAATTGAGATAATTAAATATTTATGAACAGTAAAAAGTTTACAATTTTTTGAAATATTATTTTATCTCTTAATTGGTTATAAACTAGCGTTTCCATTGATTTCTTGAATGTTTTCCCATTTTAAATCTGCTCGTTTGGACACGTCTGCGGAAAGTGATGAAAATCATTTTTATCGTGCTTATTTGGATTTATCTTTGCTATGTGAAAAATGTAATTCTTCTTATAACCCTCACTATTATGCTCGTCAAACCGTTTTGGCCGGTAATGGATTATATGGTTAATTACGATTACATTGTCAATACTCTTTGTGAAAACAAAGACAAACCGGAAATGCGTTGTAACGGGAAGTGTTATTTGACCAAAGAATTGGCCAAAGCATCAGAACCTGATGGCCAACATCCCAATGACGGTAAAATTTCTAAGACTGAAATCCCTCAGGTCCTTATTTCCGAAAACATCATTGAATTTAATTTGGCGATAGAATCGGAGTTTTGTCCTCCTGAAAAAGTGGGCTATCTGCCGGTTTTGTTTTCTTCGCTATTTGTCTCCAAAATCATCCATCCACCAAAAATTGGATAATATTTATACATCCATAGGTCCTTTTCTTGCGATCTATCGGTAAAATATAATAGTATCTAATATCAATAGGATGAAATCATATATATATAGGTCCCATTACGGGATACTTATAGGTAGTCTGTGGTGTTTCCTGATCTCTGGGCTTTTTGGCACACAGATGTTTGCACAGGAAATGGAAATGGACACCTTAAGAGCAATAGACTTAAAGGAAGTAATTGTAATTTCGACGGCACAACAGCTCAATCACCAAAAGCAGTCAAAACCGTTGTCCTCATTGGATGAGTTTTTGGAATCTTCCCGGAGTGTGAACATGATTAAACGTGGTGCCTACGCATGGGAGCCAACCATGAACGATATGGCCTCCGAACGATTGGCTGTAACCATTGACGGGATGCAGATTTTTGGCGCCTGTACCGACAAAATGGATCCTGTAGTTTCGTACGTGGACATATCCAACTTATCCGAAGCGGAAATAGGCTCTGGCCAACAGGGAGCTGCTTATGGAAATACTATCGGCGGCGCAATCAATCTCAAACTGGACAAAGGTAATTTTAAGCCCATGGGTTGGAATGGTTCTTTGGAAAGTGCTTTTGAATCCAATAATAAGCTTCGGGTATTTGGTGGGGAACTCAACTATTCCGATGAAAAATTCTATTTAAATACTGATGCTATTTATAGGAAAGCGCAGAACTATAAAGCTGGTGGCAGTAAGGAAATTGCTTTTTCCCAATTTGAAAAGTATAATTTTTCCGTGAATTCCGGGGTTCGCCTTTCTGGTCATCAGGCCGTTTCTGCCACCTTTATTTATGATGAGGCGCGGAATATAGGATACCCTGCGCTAACTATGGATGTCTCCCTGGCCAGAGCTATAATTGGATCACTTAGTTTTAATCAGGATACACTTTTCGGTATCCTTGATAATTGGGAATCCAAAATTTATTATAACACCATAAAGCACGTCATGGATGACACTAAGCGCCCCGATGTACCAATACATATGGATATGCCAGGGTGGAGCGAAACTGTTGGGTTTTATACACAGGCCAATTTAAAGCGGAATAAAAGTAAGTTTCTTTTTAAATGGGATGGATATTTCAATAAGTCCTTGGCAGAAATGACCATGTATCCCGAAAATCGGAACGAGCCCTTAATGTTTATGCTTACTTGGCCGGATGTTCACACCCAGGATTTGGGAATTTATGTGGAAGGTGATTTTGGGCTTCACTCATCTTCCCTTAAATTATCTTCGCGATTGGCAATCCATTCCAATACTGTTTACAACGATTTTGGATTGAAAAGCCTTCAGATTTTTTATCCTGGAATGGAGAGAACAAACACTCGTTTTCTTAAGAGTTTCTCGGCGCAATACCACAAAATGTTGCACAGTTGGCATTTCAATGGAGGACTTTCATACGGCGAACGCGCACCCTCCGTTTCCGAAGGTTATGGCAATTACCTGTTCAATAGTTTTGATAATTATGACTATATAGGGAACCCTAATTTAAAGACCGAAGGTTCTGCGGAAGCAAACCTGTCTATAAGTTATGGGAAACCTATTTTCGAGATTTCTGCCCAGGCCAATTATTTCCGAGTGTCCAATTACATTTTGGGGTCCATAGATCCAGCCATTAGTCCGATGGCAATCGGAGCGGATGGTGTCAAGGTTTATGGGAATCTAAAATATGCCCAGTTGTTCAACACTTCCTTGTCCGGAAAATATTCTATTTCGAATGCTCTAAAACTTTCCGCCCGCGTTTCCTATCACAGAGGAGTTGATAATGAGGATGAAAATCTGCCATTGATAAGTCCTATTTCCTATCACGGTGGGCTTGATTTTTACAGGAACCAATATTCTGCTTCATTATCCGTAAATGGGGCAGGGGAGCAGGTGCACTTCAATCCTAAATATGGAGAAAACAAAACCGCCGCTTATGCTACGCTATCGGCTAGTTTTGGTAAACGTTTCTTTATCGATTCCAATGATCTGTATCTAAAAGCCGGGATAGAAAATATTCTGGACACTTATTATTCATCCTACACCGACTGGAAAAACATTCCACGAATGGGTAGGAATATCTATCTAACTATTTCTTATTCAATCAAATAAAATAACCTATAAAATATGAAAACACTTAAATATATTTTCGCACTAATTATTTTTGCCGCTTTTACAGTAAGCTGTTCCAAGGATGATGACAATAATGATGTTGTTATTAATCCTATAGAAGATCTCCAAAAAATACTGGAAATTTCGGAAGCTGACCATACTATAGAATTATATTCCACTAAGGCCAATCTGGAAGTTGGTTATAATGAAATTTCACTTCGCTTTTTTGATAAGGGAAGCAATACTTATTTGTCAGATGTAGAGCCCACCTGGATGCCCATGATGCAAATGGGGCCTATGCAGCATTCCACGCCTTATAGTTCCTTGGCAAATAACCCAATTAATACTGTCTATAAAGGCTTTATAGTATTTAGTATGGCTGGTGACGGCGGTGCTTATTGGGAAATTACCTTTGATTATAAAATCAACGGACAGATGAAAAGTTTAACTAAAAAGATTCAGGTGGTCCAGCCAGCGGACGGCTTGAAAAAAACACAGGTGTTTACCGGAAATGATGAAGGCCACTATATTTTAGCATTCGTAAACCCTCAAAATCCGGAAGTTGCCATAAACAACTTTCAGGCGTTGCTTTATAAAATGGAGGATATGATGCATTATAGCATAGTAGAAAACTATAAAGTCGCTATTGATCCACGTATGCCTTCAATGGGAAACCATTCCTCACCCAACAATCAGGATTTAATGTACAATGAGTTGTCAAAAATGTATGAAGGGAAGCTTTCCTTGACCATGACTGGCTATTGGAAAATCAATATGAAACTTCTCAATGAAAATGGCGAGGTTTTAAAAGGAGAAGATGTAACCGAAAGCAATCCCGAGAGCAGTCTTCTTTTTGAACTTGAATTCTAATTTTCAGCATTTTGTGATATTGTATGAAGACTGTAGCGATACAGTCTTTTATTTTTTTATATTTGGCGCGTGAACTGGAAATGGTATTTTACCGCGCTTATAGTTGTTCTGGCATTTTTGGGAGCCAGAATGGAGCAATCAAGTATTGGTCCTAACCAGGAAATTGTGGTTAGGTTCAATGGTGCTGCCATTAGTGCAAATGAAGCTCGGGAAACGGTTACGGCAATTACCGATCAGTTGAGAAGCATCGGCGTTACGGATGTCCAAGTGTCCCACTTAGCCAACGGCGAAGTAAAGGTTACCTATTTTAGTACGGTAGATGTAAACATAATAAAGAATTTACTCCACGCAGGTACCAATAATTTTTCAGATACTGCTTTTAATAAAAAAGACAGTTCCAATAGATTCCCATTTCAGGATAATTCGGGAAAATATCAACTTGAAGTAATCCAAATCCAGCAGTTCCCCGTTGCCGACATTGGGTTCCAGGGTGTTGTGGTGGAGGTTAAATCCATCAGTGACCAATACCTACAACCAAAATTGTCACCTATCCGTTCCGAAAACGTTTTGAAGGAAGGATTTGAATTCGAACTGCCCATCGCGGTTATACTAACCAATACCTTTGTTTCCAAAAAAAGTCCTTCTTATAAAATTCCTCAAGTAAGGGCGGGCCCAACATTTTGTTAGGGAATTCGGGCATTTTTTAAAAGCTTTTCAAACAAACTCCGATTGAAACATTTGCTTAAAAGCAGATTCCGCTGAAGTGTTACAAGTTTTTTATAGCTTCAAAAATGCTACTCTAATGTTCCCAATATCCTGACCTTTTAATTTTATCAGTCTTAATTGTCAGAAAGGGTGGCAAGTTATATATTTGCGCTCCCGAAAAACTCGGGTATCTGACCACATAATCAATAAACATGCAGAATAAAGGAATAATTACAGTATTTGCCGTCCTTTTTGGATTGGTGAGTATTTATCAGCTCTCTTTTACATTTGTTGCAAGCAAGGTAGAAAAGGATGCCAAGGAATTTGCAAAGAGCAAATTTTCTCCGGATGAACCCCATTTAAGAGAAACGGCCGAGGCTCGCTATCTGGATTCCGTAGGAGTGGAACCTGTTTTTATGGGAATCGATTATAATACCGCCAAAGAAAAGGAACTTAACAAAGGTCTGGATCTAAAAGGGGGTATCAACGTAATCCTTGAAGTTTCCGTAAAGGACATTTTAAAAGGTTTAGCAAACCATACAAAGGATGCCGCCTTTAACCAAGCTTTGGAACAGGCTACCGAACTTCAAAAAACCAGTCAGGACACCTATGTGGAATCCTTCTTCAAAGCTTTTGAGGCGCTTCCCGGTGAGAACCGACTTGCTTCTCCAGAAATTTTCTTTAATAAGAATATGGAGGACAACATCAATCCAACAATGACCAATGCTCAAGTAAAGCCTATCATTGAAAGAAAAATTGATGAGTCTATTACCTCAGCTTTTGAGGTGCTCAGAAAGCGTATTGATAAATTTGGGGTCACCCAACCAAACATTCAGCGTTTAGGAAAGTCTTCCCGTATTTTGGTAGAGCTTCCAGGAGCGAAGGATGTTAGCCGTGTTAAAAAACTGCTTCAAAGTACTGCCCAACTGGAATTCTGGGATGTGTACAAATTTGAGGAAGTTGCGGGCTTTTTACAAGCTGCCGATAATAAGGTAGGAGAAATCCTTACCGCTAAAGGTGATAAGGCTGTAGTTGCAGAAACTGCCACTAAAGAAGTGGATACCGCTCAGGCTGAAGAAGAGGAAGATGATGTAAGCAAGCTTTTGGGCGGACAGGATGTAAAGGATACTTTGGTTGAAGATTCCAAAGCTAATCCGATACTTTCCAAAATGGTTGCGTTGGGTAACCAAGGCGGACCGGTAATCGCAACTTTTAGATTAAAGGATACCGCTGATGTAAATGGATATTTACGTATGCCTCAGGTGCGTTCGTTGTTGCCAGGGGATATGCGTTATGCAAAATTTGTTTGGGGATTGCCGGTGGCAAATCGTCAATTGAATGGAGAACAAACCACAGACCTATATGTTCTTAAAGGAAATAAATCCGATGCTCCACCCCTTGGAGGAAGTGTGGTTGTAGATGCCAGACAGGAATATGACCAAATGAGCCGTGTAGTGGTGTCCATGCAAATGAACGGTCAAGGAGCCAAAGTTTGGGAACAAATGACCGGTAATGCATACCAAAACCAAAGTCAGATTGCCATTGTCCTGGATAACATTGTGTACTCAGCTCCTGGAGTAACTTCTGGTCCTATTGCAGGTGGTAGAAGCCAGATATCAGGGAACTTTACCGTAAATGAAGGTCAGGATTTGGCCAACGTTTTGCGCGCTGGGAAATTACCTGCCTCCGCCGAGATTGTACAGGCAGAGGTAGTAGGTCCAACATTGGGTCATGAAGCTATTAACAGTGGTGTAATGTCATTTGGAATTGCTTTGGTAATCGTATTGCTTTGGATGATCGGATACTACGGAAGAGCGGGGATTTTTGCAGACATCGCTCTATTGGTGAACATCCTGTTTATATTCGGAATTCTTGCCGGTTTGGGTGCGGTGCTTACCCTCCCTGGTATTGCGGGTATCGTACTTACCATTGGTATGTCCGTGGATGCTAACGTGCTTATTTTTGAACGGATAAAGGAGGAGCTCGCCAAAGGCAAGGCCCAAAAAGATGCTATCAATGATGGTTTCAGCAACGCGCTTTCATCTATTTTGGATGCCAACATCACTACCGGTCTTACAGGTTTGATCCTTTTGGTATTCGGAACAGGACCTATCCAAGGGTTTGCAACCACCTTGCTTATCGGTATTGCTACCTCTTTATTTACGGCAATTTTTATTACCAGATTGGCAATTGAGGCCTATGTGAAAAAGGGACGACCCCTTACTTGCTCTACCAGTTATACAAAAAACCTATTTACCAACGTAAATATCCAGTTCCTAAAAAAGAGAAAAGCAGCTTATATCTTTTCAGGTATTTTAATCTTGATCAGTTTAACTTCCCTCTTTACTATTGGATTGAACCAAGGTGTGGATTTTGTTGGTGGACGTACCTATACCGTACGTTTTGCCAAGGATGTAAATTCTTCGGATATTCAAAATGACCTTATCGCAACCTTCGGAAGTGCCGAAGCAAAAACGTATGGTGGTGATAACCAATTGAAGATTACTACCAAATATAAGGTAGAGGAAACCGGAACCGAGGTTGATGAGGAGATTGAGCATATGCTTTATGATACCCTTAAAAAAGATTTGCCTGCCAGTATGACCTATGAGGAATTTGTGGGAGATCAAGAGGGTAAAACCATCGGTAGAATGGAATATTATAAAGTGAGCCCCACTATTGCGGATAATATCAAGAGAGATTCCTTCTGGGCTGTTTTTGGTTCCTTGATTGTAGTTTTCCTTTATATTTTATTGCGATTTAGAAAATGGCAATTTGGTTTAGGTGCGGTTATAGCTATTTTCCACGACGTTGTTATAGTGCTGGGAGTTTTCTCCTTGACCTATAAGTTTATGCCTTTCAGTATGGAAATTGACCAATCCTTTATTGCGGCAATCCTTACCGTGGTAGGATATTCCTTGAACGATACAGTTATTATCTTCGACAGGATTAGGGAATATTTTGGAGAACATCCAGGATGGAAGCTTAACAGGGTAATTGATGTTGCCTTGAACAGTACTTTGGGAAGAACCATGAACACTTCATTTACAACCCTCATTGTATTATTGGCAATGTTCCTTTTTGGCGCCGAGTCAATCAGAGGATTGTTGTTTGCAATTATCGTGGGTATCGTAGTGGGAACATATTCATCTCTATTTATCGCTACTCCAATTATGTATGATACCGCCAAACGTAAAAACATTGAGGATTTGGTAGGTAAAAAAGAAGAGGCGCCTACAGCTGTGGAAGCCTAAAAAGTGGATTTAATTTTAATAAAAAGGCCATTCCAGATTTTTGGAGTGGTCTTTTTTTTTGTCCTTATATAGGATAGATTATTTTGGCACCCGATCAAAACCTATCGGGATTTTATTGATTCCAAAGATTATGTGCGTTTGGAACTAAAATATTTCGCGAAGCCGACCAAGAGATTATTGACCATAAGGGTAAATCAAAAAGTTTGCTTGGTCCATTTTTATTAAGATATTAGGGGGGTGCGCCTATTTTGACTTAAGTCTTTTCTTCCCAATAAATCTCAGGATGATCTTGCAACTTTGAGGGACGAGGTTACCTTTTAATTATTTTTCAAAAAAAAGCATCCTTTTGGAATGCCTGGTACTTATAACCAGTGTATTTAACCCAAGGGCGAGCTTTGGTCTTGCAAGTTAAGGGGTCTCGTTTTTTTTCTGGGACAATACTGATTAAACAATATCCATCATCATTTTTTTATCAATTCAAATTTATCTCCCTTTTCAAGTTTCCAAGCATCTGAAAGACCAGCATTCACTTCCAGGACATATTGGGAAGGAACTTCCGATGGTAAGGAAGTTTCATCATAAGGTTTGGCATTCTTGCGGATACTGACAATTTCCTTATGGGAGTTGAAATAGATAATGTCCAATGGAAATTCGGTATTTTTCATATAGAAGGAGCGCGTTTGTGAATCCGGAAAAATAAATAACATGCTCTGGTTTTCATCCATTGAATGGCGATACATCAACCCTGTTTGCGTTTTATAGTCATCATCCGCAATCTCTACGTCCAAGGTTGCTACAATGGAATCAGTGGAAGCTTTCATCAATTTCAGTTCACCATTCTTTGTGAAAGTGACCTCTTTCGTAATGCTGATGTTATGGGATTTGGAAGCGTCCTTGCAACTGTAAATAGAAAACAAGGAAGCCGCGATGCAGGCAGAAATAAATAATCTTTTCATTTTAATTTAATTTTAGGAAGAAACCGATCTATATCTGATTTGGCAAAGGAGTTTTCTTTGACGCATCCCACATAATATAAATTCCCGCTAGAATAAATGGTATGCTGAGCCATTGCCCCGTAGAAAGTAATCCCAGTAAGGATTCAAATCCTCCTTGGCTTTCTTTTACGAACTCTACTAAAAACCGCACTGTAAACAGAAGGATCAAGAATACACCAAAGATGTAACCGATCTGCTTGCGTCTTTCGGTTTTCCAATACAGATACCAGCAAACCAGAAACACGACCACATATCCCGCTGCTTCGTACAATTGGGCGGGATGTCTAAAAGGAACAGTATTCAGCAATTCCGAAAATTGAGGATTATGTACTATGGCGTCATAAGCTTTGGATGGCTCCTGTAAGCCGGTGGCCTGTACTGCCTGATAGGGTCGGATGTCTTCATGTACAAACCGAACTCCCAAAGGAAAATCCCCAGAGGGTTTTCCGATGATTTCCGAATTCATGAAATTGCCTATGCGCACAAAGATCCCGCCACAAGCAACGGCAATAACAATGCGGTCCATAACCCAAAGCAAGGGTTTCTTTACTACGTTTTTGCTATAAAAGTACATAGCGATAACAATGGCAATCGCAGCGCCATGACTTGCTAATCCTTGAAATCCTGTAAATTCAAATTTTGGAACAGTGCTAATAGGTAAAAAGACAGATAGAGGATCCTCTACAAAAAGCTCGGGTTGATAAAATATAACATGTCCCAATCGCGCACCGAGCAAGGTAGAAACCACCATATAGATAAAAAGGCTGTCAAGTTTTTCCTGCGGTTGGCCTTCCCGTTCATATATCTTTTTTGTCAAGATCCATCCAAGGCTGAATGCAACCACAAACATTAAACTGTAATACCGAATCATAAAGAAACCCAGATCAATTCCTTCAGAAGGATTCCAAGTAATAGTTAAAGTGTGCATAAAGGCAGGTTTTTAGGGCCGGGTAAAGATAATAAATGACAAAATTTATCCCAGCTCATATATTAATTCTTTTTGGGTGGAACGGGATCATAACCAGAACCTCCCCAAGGATTGCAACTGGCAATACGCTTTAAGGCAAGCCAACAGCCCTTGAATAAGCCGTGAACTTTCAACGCCTCAATGGTATAATGGGAACAGGTAGGGGAGTAGCGGCAGGTATTTGGGGTAAATGGAGAAATAAAATTCTGGTACCCCCGAATTAAAAGAATAAATGGGAAAACGGCAATTTTCTTTAAACTCATAATTCAGTGGTCAGTATTCGGAAATCAGTGCCAGTAATCAATTTCAATTAAGGATAATTATTTTTTAAAGTTTTATTCACTTATGGTGATATATCCTATGAACTTTTATTTTTCGTATAAAATAAATCCCTCATAACTCATAACTCGTGGCTCCCACCTTAAAAGTCGTCCCCTCCTTACCGTCTTCCAAAAGAATTCCTTTTTCCGCCAACTGGTCCCTGATTTTATCACTGGTAGCGAAATCCTTGTTGGCCCGTGCCACATTTCGCAGATCGATAAGCAGGTTGACCGCTGCCGAAAGCTTGTCGCCATTCCCGGAAGTCTCCGTTGAAATATCCTCAAGTCCCAATACCTCAAACATAAAATCCTCCAAGGTGGATTGCAACAACTCGAGATCCTCTTTTGAGATGCTCTCAACGCCTTCTTTTATTGCGTTAATGAATTTTGTGGCCTCAAACAAATGAGCGATTAATATTGGGCTATTAAAATCATCATCCATTGCCGCGTAGCAGGACTTTTTCCAATACTGGATATCCACACTACTTGCCTCCTTGGTTTTTAAATCCTTGAGCATTCGGTATGAATCCATTAATCGGTTGAAACCTTTTTCCGAAGCTTCCAGAGCCTCACTACTAAAGTCCAAAATACTCCTATAATGGGCTTGGTACATAAAAAACTTCGTGACGATGGGAGAAAATGGTTTGCTCAGAATATCATTTTCTCCTGTAAACATATCGTTGGGAAGAATATAATTGCCAGTGGATTTGGACATCTTTTTGCCATTCAGGGTAAGCATATTTGCGTGCATCCAATAATTTACTGGGGAAGTATGGTTGCAGGCTTCCGCTTGGGCAATTTCACATTCGTGGTGTGGAAACTTAAGATCCATTCCCCCGCCGTGAATGTCGAAATTATTGCCAAGGTATTTTGTGCTCATGGCTGTACATTCGAGATGCCAGCCCGGGAAACCTACACTCCATGGTGAGGGCCACCGCATAATATGTTGCGGTTCTGCTTTTTTCCAAAGTGCGAAATCCTGGGGATTCTTTTTGTCGCTCTGCGCAGAAAGTTCCCGCGTGTTCGCTATCATATCTTCAATTTTACGACCGCTTAATTTGCCGTAATTATTGGTTTCGTTGAACTTTAGCACATCAAAATAAACTGATCCATTTTTTTCATATGCATATCCCTGCTCCATTATTTTTTCGATAATTTGGATCTGCTCGATAATATGCCCGGTTGCCGTAGGTTCTATACTTGGCGGCAACGCGTTGAACTTCCGAAGAACATTATGAAAATCCACCGTGTATTTTTGAACTACCTCCATAGGTTCCAATTGCTCAATCCGTGCCTTCCTCAAAATAGGATCCTCACCACTTTCACCGTCATTTTCCAAATGGCCGGCATCGGTAATATTCCGAACATATCGCACTTTATATCCTAAATGCTTTAGGTATCGGAACACCAGGTCAAAAGAAAGAAAAGTGCGACAATTGCCTAAATGCACATTGCTGTAAACCGTGGGGCCGCAAACGTACATTCCCACAGCGCCTTCATGTATAGGAGTAAATTTTTCTTTGGTTTTTGTAAGCGAGTTGTAAATGTGTAGGTTGTTCATGTTAAATGCTTGATGCTTGATGCTTGTTGACGGAGGCAGAGACCGAAGTGATCAAACTTGTTTTTTTAATTTATTTGATTTCTAAACGCAGCCATCATGTTCATTAGATGGAAAGCTTCATTGTATTGTTTTTCGAATTCCAATTCTAAAATATAGTTTCTTCTTTTGGCCTTGTGAAGGCAAGTAACTACTTCTGCTAATGAGCGAATTGCATATCCCAAGAATTTTTTCTGTTCAGGATTTGATTGGAGAATGGAGCATTAAGATATATAAAGCGATCGAAATCTGACGCTCCGTAGCCCATCACCCAACATCCTCAAAACTCTGTATTCAATTTAATATAATCCAAAAATTCCCTGCGGACTTCCATTTTTTTGAAGGCGCCACCAAATTCGGCAGTCACCGTGCTGCTGTCAATATCGCGAATACCTCGCGAATTGACGCACAAATGCTTCGCGTCTATTACGCAGGCTACATCCTCCGTATTCAGTACATTTTGCAGTTCTTTTACTATTTGCATCGTCAATCGTTCCTGTACCTGTGGTCGTTTGGCATAATAATCCACAATACGGTTCATCTTGGATAGACCTACCACGGTACCGTTGGAAATGTAAGCAATATGGGCTTTTCCAACTATAGGCAATAAATGGTGCTCGCAGGTGGAGTAAAGCGTAATGTTCTTTTCCACAAGCATCTCATTGTATTTGTATTTATTGTTAAAGGTGGAAGCCTTTGGTTTTTTGTTTGGGTGGAGACCTCCAAAAATTTCTTGGACAAACATCTTGGCTACCCTGTTAGGGGTGCCTTTAAGACTGTCATCTTCCAGGTCCAATCCCAACGTTTCCATAATGTGCTGGACGTCGTTCTTGATCAAAGCTATTTTCTCCATATCGCTTAGTACGAATGCGTCGGCACGCATGGGAGTTTCAGTGGAGACGCTGATGTGGTCATCGGCCATCTCATCTACATTCCGAAGTGATTTTTCTAAATCCGTCAATTTCAAAACAATTCATTTTTTAGATAGGGTGCAAAGATACAAAAAGGCTGATTGTTAAAGGTAATAGGGAGTTCATATTTTCCTTGTGGATTTTGAGACTATTCACAAAAATTTCTTAATTTCCCCCACGGAATTTTATTTTTCTAAATCATGACAAACTTTTACCCTACGAAATATCTCGGGTTTCTACTGCTTTTGCTAACTTTTTCGGTTTATTCCCAAGGGCCCGGTTGCCCAAACGTTGATGCCGGACCAGATGTGGAGGTTACCTGCGCTGATCCCTGTACAACTTTAACTGCCGATTTTTTGGAGACTGGAGAAACCACAAGTTACGCTGTTACCTCCATTCCTTACGATCCTCCTTTTCCCTTTACTGGAGGTTCAGGATCAACCACTATTACCCAAGATGATAGGTGGTCTCAGATCATTGACCTGCCCTTCAATTTTTGTTTTTTTGGAGAACCCTATTATCGAGCGCTAATTAGTTCAAATGGAAGCTTGACCTTCAGTATTGCAGGTGAGGTTCCTAATGGAAGATATTCGCCTGATACTGGAGCGGGTTATGCAATAAGGGGGATGGTTCCCGGGAATGACGGAACTTATCAAGGCATTGGTTCTGATGCTCGTGCGGTGTTAGGTATTTTTGGAGTTCTACAGGATACTTATCCTCCCAGTTCATTTCCAGGTTGGTCTATTAACTATGAAGTTATAGGAGCCTATCCCTGTAGGATGCTGGTATTTAATATTTATAAATTAGGGCAATTTTCCTGTGGGCAGTGCGTAGGAGAGCAGACCTATCAAATGATTCTTTATGAAACCACTAATGCTATCGATGTTTTTGTAAAGGATAGAACTCCCAATAATGACTGGCAAAATGGAAATGGGGTTATCGGTATCCAAAACCATAATGCAACTGTGGGTTACACCCCTCCAGGAAGAAACACTGGAAATTGGAGTGCGCATGAAGAGGCTTGGAGATTTACTCCCAATGGTGAAACGAATGTGGAAATTAAATGGTATGATAGTGCCGATTTAATTAACCCAATTGGAACAGGCCGTACTATTTCAGTATGTGTGGATGAAACGACAACCTTTGTTGCACAAGCAGAATATACCAATTGTGAGGGAGTAACCATTACTGATGACGATACGGTTACTGTCATCAAACAAAACGACATCACTATCGATTTGGGTGAAGATATAGAGACCTGTGAAGAAGAAGATATTGTTCTTGATGCAGATCCAGGCGGAGTTCCGAATCTTACCTATCAATGGTTTTTGGATGGAGTTATAATTCCGGGCGCTACCAATAGTACTTATGTAGTTACCTCTCCAAACTCTGGAGAATATTCCGTGGATGTAGATAACGGAGGATGTATTGCTTCCGATAGCGTAAATATCCTATTCAATCCACAGCCGGTTATAGCCAGTCCACCTTTGGATTTGGGTCTGTGTGATGATGGTACTTCAACCGGGTTATTCGACCTTACCCAAAATGATGCCGTAGTAGTGGGAGGCCAGGGTCCAAATTTTGTTGTCACCTATTACCATAGCCAACAGGATGCAATAGACAGGACGGCATTTATTCCAATACCCACTGCTTATCCCATTGTCGGAAACTCAGAAATCATTTGGGTGCGGGTGGAAAATGAAAACAATACCTGTTTTGTAGTGGACTCCTTTGAGATTTCAATGGTATCTGCTTTTGCCACTGCCCCTCCAAGTCCATACCGTATATGTGATGCAGGTAGTGACGGAGAGGAATCCTTGGATTTACAGGCTCTTTTTTCCGTAGCCATTTTGGATGGTCAAAATTTAACCGACGTTGCCTTGAGCTTTCACGACAATCCCGGTGATGCGGCTACTGGAGCCAACCCATTGCCACAGCCTTATGTTATGGCTACTGGTCAAATGACAATTTATGCAAGGGTAGAAAATAGACTTGATACCGATTGCTATGCCATTACGGAATTCGAAATTATTATAGACCCACAGCCCATAATAGAAAATCCGGCATTGGATTTGGGGCTTTGTGATGACGGAACTTCTACAGGTCTTTTTGATCTTACCCAAAATGATGCCGTTGTTCTTGGAGGGCAGGATCCAAACTTCGTTATTACCTATTACCGTTCACAACAGGATGCCCAAAATAGACAGAACTGGATTACCACTCCTGCTGCCTATGCTATTGTAGGGTCTTTTGAAATTATTTGGGTACGGGTAGAAAATGACAGTAATACCTGTTTTGCTTTGGATTCTTTTGAGATTTCCTTGGTGTCTGCTTTTGCCACTGCTCCTCCTAGTCCTTATTATATATGTGATCAAGACAACAATGGTCAGGAGTCTGTAAACCTTCAAGCGGTTTTTTCTTTGGATATTCTAAACGGACAAAATCCAAGTCAGGTTAATCTCACCTATCACGCTACCCTGGCCGATGCCAATAACGGAGTTAACCCGCTACCTCAGCCTTATATTGTAACCACCACACCGGTTACTATTTATGCCAGGGTTGAAAACCGGATTAATACTGATTGTTTTGCTGTCACCGAATTTGAAATTATTATGGAGTTGCCTCCTGATGTCAATCCTTCGCCTCGTGATTTAATTGTTTGCGATACGGACAATGATGGTTATGCTCCTTTCAATTTGCATGATGCGGATTTGGATATTACTGGGGGAGATCCTGGTATGGTAGTTACTTATCACCCAACTATTTTGGATGCTCAAAATGATCTTAACGAACTTACCGATCCCTATATCAATGACGATCCTTATAATGATGTAGTTTTCGCTCGAATAGAAGGAATGACTTCAAGCTGTAATGCTGTAATAGCCCTTAATCTTGTTGTCCGCAACAGCCCCATGCTGGTCCTTCCCTCGCCCTTGCGTTTGTGCGACGACGACACGGACGGGTTCCAGATCTTCGACCTTACGGTTCGGGAGCCACAGATGCTTGGCAGCATGGTCC
>Ga0208014_1000083_pt1 | contig 61147 bp, 41 predicted proteins | sample 25_taG_FD_184099 | JGI IMG/M metagenome (GOLD analysis project Ga0208014, IMG submission 184099) | Marine viral communities from Cariaco Basin, Caribbean Sea - 25_WHOI_OMZ (SPAdes) (version 2) | ecosystem: Environmental > Aquatic > Marine > Oceanic | place: Caribbean Sea: Cariaco Basin...
TGATAAACCTATTTAAGGCAGACTCCCAGTTTCAAATGGACATCGATCACTGCTTTTTTGGTCAGTTAGATAATGTCTGCACGGCTAGACTTATCTACTTTGCAGACGCTGAAAACATTACTGTTGCATGATATTTTTTTGACAGATTCAGCCTTTAAATCTGCATTGTATATTCTGATTTTCTTAGTCATGATAAGCTTCTGTTAATATTCTTATTTTACCAAATTTACTTATACGGTTTCTTTTGCATAGCTCATAGGTGTCTCAGTTGAGATTCACAACAGTTTAAATAAAGGTTGTTGTACTCAGGTTATGTCACATATTAAGGTTCATGAACCATTTATTTTTCTATTAACTATAGGCTATTGTTTTTACTAGACAATCATCTTTTTTAAACTATGAACCTAAATTTAGGTAGCCATAAGTTAAATGAAGTCTATTAGATCGTAGGTTTAAGCCTTACTAACTATAGAAACATGACAATCATGTATTTCTGATGCTACTGGATATAAACATCCTACCAAACTGTTTAGCTATCACCGACTAACTCTGTCCTGTCTAATTCAACGGAATCTTTCGGATCATAGTTCATACCTGCTAAAATTGATTCTTCATAATTTTCATGGATGCGCATTTCATCAGTCAATTTTAACTTTTACTAAATGGTAGAACTTGAACTCACTCTATAACTGGTTATTAATATTTTATGATTTGCGATAATACTAATGGCTACATCCAAACGCATCGTTAGCTTCTTATGCGATATGATAATAGCTATTCGTCTGCGATAGCTTATCTATTATCTATGCCCGCTGGTTAAATCCTTAATATAGATATGCTAATCGCCTATTTCTGATAACCATCATTTGTGTGGCTAGACATCGCTCAATATCACCAACCTATATCTAATTGCAAAAAATCAGCCAGACGTTGTAACTCCTTCGAATATTTCTAATCTTATCTAGTCTTTAAACGCTATGCCTAAGTCATCACGTATAACCTTTCAAATTTAAATCATAGACAGACTGTTAAATCATTAGAACTGACTCTATTTTCTTTTGCGTAGCGATAAATCTTATCTACCCACAAACAGTAGCCCTCTATTTGTTGTTACCAAGCCATTTTTAAGAGAAATGAGCTATCTATTAATATTTTTTAATATATTTAGCATTTCGTTATATATTTTCTATAAATCCCTTAAAGTTGATGCATTCCAAATTTGCATAGAGCAGTACTATGACCCTGATTTTTATATTCTGTGCGAGTACAGGAGCACGTGTTTTGTGGAAAATATGTTCAACTCCTTACCAAATCAATCATGAACACCATAATTGCATTTAATTATGTATCGAAATAACTAGTAAAAATGCCGTGTAACCCTTTCAGCGCATAACCTACTCAATATTTGGTCACTATGCTATAATTATCCCCAAGTGAACCTTGGGGATAATTAAGTGTTAAAACCATTACTCTATAAGGTTTTACTAAAAATACTAGCGAATATCAGTGTCCATGACAGTGTCCAATACTTCTATATTTTTTACAGAAGAGACTTTTTATAAGTCATTAATCATAAACCTATCATTAACCTTAATTATCATATGACGGATATACATTATGGCTATCGACACTGCAAACGATATCAATAAGCTCGAATGCCGAGACACAGATTATTTTGTCAGTGTCTCAGGTGTGGCGGGCTTAAGTCTTCGTATTTATCCAAATGGCAAAAAGGAATACTACTTACGTTACTCCCATCCGCATATCGAGGGCAAACGTCCTAGGATGATGTTGGGTAAGATTGAGGATGTCAGTCTCCATGAGGTTAAGTATAAAGCAGACACCATTCTTGATATGGTCGCAAAAGGCTCTGACCCTAAAGCTATTCAGCAAAAAGAGCAAACCAATAAATATACTCACCTAAAAAACGCACCATTTTATGACATTGCTCAAGCATGGCAAGAACACAAAACAGCAGGTCGCAATCAAAGTAAATCTAAAAAACCGTCATACAGTGAGTCAACCCTTAAGTTCTGGGATTTATGCCTAGGATATATGTGCCAAGAAATTGGTGATTTAAGAATGGACGATATCACCAGCGAGATGATACTAAGTGTGTGTGAGTCGATTCAAAACAATGAAAACCAAGCGACTTTCGTTGGTGCAAGCACTCGTCTGTATACTGAAAAGGTATTTTCATTCGCTGTTGCTCGAGGGTTGTGCGATAGAAATGTGGCGATTGATACCCGTGGTGAGCTTGCCCCTGCCAATTCAGGCCATCACTTGCCAGCCATCACCAAACCAGATCAATTTGCGACTCTCTTAAAGGATATGTCCAATTTTAGAGGCGCAAGCAAAATCACACTAGAAGCTATGAACTTATTACCTTACGTGTTTGTACGTAGTATCGATCTGCGCTCGATGCGTTGGGATGATATCGATTGGGATAATAATACATGGGCATTCTCCCCGACTAAAGGCGAAGGTCGTGATGACATGGTCTCGCACTTAGTTGTCCCTTTAGCCACACAAGTAGTTGCACGTTTAAGAAACATTCAGTCAATTACAGGGCATAAAGAGCATGTATTTGCGTCGATGCGCGGTTCAAGCAATGCTTATATCAGTAAAGCGACGTTGGTACAGATATTCCACCGGCTTGGATACAAAGATGTGCAGTGTACGCATGGATTTCGAGCATCCGCTAAAACTTTGCTCATGGAACAGCCTGAGCTACGCTATTCTGACATCGTCACAGAGTTACAGCTAGGCCATCGAATCAAAGACACACATGGTGGGGCTTACAACAGACTTGATGAAATCGATACTAGGGTACAGATGATGCAAGATTGGGCAGATTATATAGATAACCTTCGGAGTCGTTAGTCGGAGTCGTTAGAGAACTATTTTAGAGTCAAAAACCATATTTTTTTGCACTTATTTATGCTTCTTTAAAATGTATTTTACGGAAGTTCATAGGAGACATGCCAGTAAACTGCTTAAACTGTCGACTAAAGGCACTATGATCACCATATCCACAGTTTAAAGAGACCTGAGTTACTGTTAGCTTATGATTCGCTAGTAGTCGAATGGCATGCTCTAAGCGCATTTTTTGTACAAACTGAATGGGTGACATATTGAGCACTGCTTTGAAGGTACGTTCCAATTGCGATTGACTAAGATTTGCCAATTTCGCCAATTGACCAATATTAATTTTTTGATCAAGATTGTCTCGTACGTATTGATCTACGCTTGCCAATCGAGCGTGCTTACGTAATATCCGCTCGTTATCTTCATCAATATCTACTGATATACCTACCATCGCTACGATATGATTTTCTACATCATAGACGGGGATTTTTTGCGTGATACACCATCCCAGCTGTCCTGATGCATAACTATGAAGTTCTAGTTTATCAATAATCTCCCTGCCTTCCCTTAACACTCTCAGATCCTGATTGAGATAATCCTTGCCTTGAGACTTCAAAAACACTTGCTCTGTAGTCAGTCCTATTAGTGCTTTTTTGTTTTTGAGCCCGCTACGTTTAATGAGCGTTTTACTGACTAATCGATAGCATGCTTGGTCATCTTTAACAAAAAACACCACATTTTTCATAGTATCAAACAAAGGCATCAATAACGATATATTGCCAACAAACTCATCTAAATTGGCTGGTTGATAAGCCTGTAGGTGTTTTGACAGTTGTTTTGTAGGTGTTTCTAATACTAACGGCCGCATCGGTATATTCCCATATAGCATCTCAAGCTTGTCGTTGAGCTTTTCAGGTCTTTTAGGGTGCTACACAATATTTATACTCCTAAATACCTTTATAACCTGTGCAGAAATGCGCATTTATTCATATAAAAACATCAAGACTGCTTTTCTGAAAAACGTCATTCTATATTTACGCCTTGTTCATTTATGAATAACGCTAACAGTATATTAACTCACGGATGAATCAGGTAGGCAGTCATGTTTGATACGCTTTTTACTCTTAAGATTATTGATTCGCATACTGGCGGTGAACCTACTCGTATGGTATATGCAGGATTTCCTGAGCTTAGTGGACAAACTATTCAAGAAAAACTTCAAGACTTCAGACAGAATTTCGATCATTTGCGTCAAAGCATTATTTTAGAACCTCGTGGTAATGATGTGCTTGTCGGAGCGCTTTTGTGCCCGCCTTCTGATCCTCGTGCCACGGCTGGCGTGATCTTCTTTAATAATCATGGCTATTTAGGTATGTGTGGCCATGGCACTATCGGCGTTATTGCATCTCTAGCTTATCAACAAAAGATAACCGCTGGTGATCACTATCTAGAAACAAGCGTAGGCCTAGTTAAAGCAACCTTACATGATGATGGTAGTTGTAGCGTCCAGAATGTCCCTTCTTATCGCTACCAAAAACAAGTAGAAGTTCAAGTACCTGATATCGGTCCTATCTATGGAGATATCGCTTGGGGTGGTAATTGGTTTTTCTTAGTCAACGATCATAAGCAAGCTATTGAAGCCAATAATGTTAAGGCGCTTACTCAATTTAGCATACAGATTAAAAAAGCACTTCATAAGTCTGGAATCACGGGGCCTGACAATGGCGAAATTGATCATATAGAACTGTTTGGCAAGAGCGATCTCGCCGGCACTAACAGCAAAAACTTCGTATTATGCCCTGGATCTGCCTACGATCGCTCTCCTTGTGGTACTGGAACCAGTGCCAAATTGGCTTGCTTAGCCGCAGACAATGTACTCGCACCTGGTGAGACTTGGTATCAGCAAAGCATCATTGGCAGTGTCTTTAGTGCCAGCTATCAGCCTATTGATGTACTTAGTAATCATAGCCCTCTTCATAACCACCCTATCAATACTATTATCCCCACGATCCGAGGGTACGCCTACGTATGTGCAGAGACCTCTCTCATCGTTCAAGACAGCGATCCGTTCAAATGGGGTATTTCTTTATAGATACCAGTTTATATAGCTTTTAGGAAGTAACCAATCACTGCTCAGCAAGGTCAGAAAAGCGAGACTCTCATGGACACACAAGTGTTTGATATACATATCATCGGTGGTGGCATTATCGGGCTATGTGCTGCGGTTACCCTACAGTCTCGTGGGGTAAAAGTTGCGATTTTGGAAGCGGATAAAATCGGTCGCGGTGCAACTTATGGCAACGCAGGTCACATTGCCACTGAACAGGTTTTCCCTATCGCTGATGCCAGTATCTTACGACATGTTCCTGCCATGCTACTCAACCCTGAAGGACCTCTGCGGATAGATTGGCGCTACCTTCCACGCTTAGCACCATGGGCTTTCCAACTATTGCTTAATATGCGTACCGAACCATTTGCACGCAGTCACCAAGCGCTTTTGGCATTAAATGCACAGAGCCTTCAAGCTTGGCAAGATTTTGCCAAAGAGTGGCAACTACATTCTTGGGTGCAAATACAAGGCTCTGTATTAACTGCAGAGACGCCCAACAGCCTAAAAGTGCTGACTGAACACGGTCAACGCTTAAATAGTTTAGGGGTTTCTAACAACCTACTCTCACAGTCAGCACTGACAGATCTTGAGCCTGCATTAAAAGACAATCAACTGGGTGCTTTGTTTTTTCCAGAGACAGGTCATATCACCAATATAGAAGCCATTACCCATAAATTAAGCACTATTTTTAGATCGCTTGGTGGTCAAATTTATGAAAATTGCCGTGTCCTTAGCGCGGAAGTAATAACTGATGGTATTCGTCTGACGACAACACAAAAGCAGCTTCATGCCAGCAAAGTTATGCTCGCAGCAGGGGCGCATTCTAAAGCCTTAGCAAAACAGCTAACAGGCATCTCAGTACCAATGGATACAGAGCGTGGCTATCACCTGATGCTTCCTAACGAAAGTCAGCGTCTCAACATCCCTATTTCTAGCATGGATCGCCGCTTTATTATGACACCAATGGAAAAAGGACTGCGCTTGGCTGGCACTGTTGAGTATGCAGGACTTGAGGCGCCAGCAAACATGAACCGTGCGAATATGCTGTTGAAACAAGCTCAAGCAATGCTAAACACCCCACTAGATAGTGACAGCAATACGCAATGGATGGGGTTCAGGCCCTCTACAGCAGACTCGCTACCCATCATAGATAGACGTAATTCAGTCTTTTTAAACTTTGGTCATCAGCATCTAGGTCTGACCCAAGCTGTCGTAAGCGCACAGATGATCGCGGCTTTGTATTTTGGCGATACTGCCATGGTGGATACTACTGCCTATCGTCTAAACCGCTTCAAACGTAAGTCTTTTAAATAATAATCGAACATTTCATCTCTATGACAACTCATAGAACCAACAACGTCGCTAACAGCTCATGGCTTACTAACGGCTTTTACTTCCAAATAAGGATATTTATATGAACATTCATGGCGTTTTAGTCCCTATCGTTACTCCTTTCGATGTTAATGGCGATATCGATACTCAAAAGTTAACCGAACTGGTCAATGTATTCATAGAAAAAGGCGTTACTGGAATCGTAGCTTGCGGTACAACGGGTGAATATTACACGTTCTCGCCTGCAGAGCGTGAACTGGTTTTGACCACTATCGCTGACGCTGCCAAAGGCAAAGTCAAAGTCACTCTGATTGCAGGTATCAACAGTTTATCGACCAATCATTCTATCGAACTTGCTCACCAAGCCAAAAACTTGGGCTACGATGGCCTGATGCTATCAGCCAATCCGTATAGCCTACCAGACCAAGACGGTATTATTGCGCATTTTGAAACCGTCGGTGATGCCACTGACCTACCTATCATTATGTACAATTTTCCAGCACGCGTCGGTGTGAGCATTGAGTTTGAAACCGTCGCGCATTTATCCAAACATCCAAATATTGTAGGTGTCAAAGAAAGCAGCGGCGATTTTAGCCATGCATTACGTATGCTACAGGCTGATTTTGAAAACTTTGAAGTGGTCTGTGGTTGTGACGATCAACCAGTAGATTTCTTCTTTTGGGGTGCTAAGAGCTGGATCGCTGGTGCGGCTAACGTATTTCCAGCAGAACAAGTCGCATTGTTTGAAGCCACACAAAAAGGCGATTGGAACCGTGCTAAAGAGCTGATGACAGCCATGTATCCTGCTATCCACTCTATGGAGTCTGGAAACTATAACCAAAAAGCCAAAGCAGGCTGCATTAACGGGAGCATCAATGTTGGGTCAGTACGACTACCTTTGACTGATATGTCAAAAGAAGAGACTCAGTCATTTTTAGCACTCCTGTCTTGATACATCGCACCATTCTTATCGTTCCTACCATTGTATAGAAAAGGACAATCTAATGAGTATGACCACAGCGCAAGTCTTTGAACTCGCCAGCAACCAACAGCTTTGGGCAGGCCATTTAATAGATACCACAGCACCAGTATCCGAGACAACACTTCCTAACTACAGCCCTATTGATAATACCTGCATAGGTAGCATTGCTAATGGGAGTCGGCAAGATGTTAATACGGCAGTCGCGGCAGCCCGAGACGCTTTTGAACATGGTGAGTGGCGACGGATGTCTCCTGCAGAGCGCAAATCTATCATGCAGCGCTGGTGTCAATTGATGCATGAGCATATGGATGAGTTAGCTGCCTTAGATTGCGTCGACGCAGGCAAGCCTATTACGGAATGTCTTAACACTGACCTGCCCGCTACGATTGAAACCTTTGAATGGTACGCCGAAACGGCTGATAAAGTTTTTGGCAAGGTTGCTCCTACTGGTTCTGATGCACTAGGCCTTGTAGTACAAGAGCCTATTGGTGTAGTGGGTGCAGTACTACCATGGAATTTCCCAGCACAAATGTATGCATGGAAAGTTGCACCCGCATTAATAACCGGCAACTCAGTCATTGTTAAACCTGCTGAATTGACCTCGCTCTCAGCATATCGATTAACACAATTGGCGTACGAGGCTGGCGTGCCAAAAGCGGCGTTGCAGTTAGTCTGTGGGCTTGGTGAAGAAGTAGGTGCGGCACTCGGTCAGCATATGGATGTTGATATGGTTTCTTTTACAGGATCAACCGAAGTCGGTCGACTGTTTCTACAGTACTCTGCACAAAGCAACCTTAAGGAAGTCGTCTTAGAGTGTGGTGGCAAAAGCCCTCAAATCGTCTTTGCAGATGCCATTATCAATGAACAAACCATCGAGCATATTTTATCCGCTGCTTTTTGGAATATGAGCGAAAACTGTAGCTGTGGTTCGCGTCTACTTGTCCATTCTAGCCAAAAAGAAGCCTTGTTAACGCTATTAAAAGAAGGTCTTCAGTCTTGGAAGGTTGGTCATCCTTACGATCCCGAGGTCGCTATTGGGCCAATGATCGAAAAAGCGCATTTTGAGAAAGTAATATCACACCTTAATACTGCCAAAACGGAGGGTGCTCGTTTGATCGCAGGTGGACGTATCCACGATGAACTCGGTAGTGGCTGGTATATCGAGCCTACCGTCTTTGATAATGTCAGCCCAGACATGACGCTGTTTAAAGAAGAGGTTTTTGGTCCGCTTTTAGCTGTCACTAGTTTTGAAACCGAAGAGGAAGCTATTCAGCTCGCCAATCAGAGTGATTATGGGCTTGCCGCTTCCTTTTATACACAAAATATCCATCGCGCATTCCGCGTGGCATCCGCTATTAAAGCTGGTACCGTCTCGATTAATGGTTTCTCTGAGGGCGATATTACGACACCTTTTGGTGGTTATAAACAATCTGGCTTCGGCGGTCGTGACAATGGCTTAGAGGCGTTGTCCCAGTATACCCAAACCAAAACTATCTGGTTGGTGAACTAAAAACTGACATTGTTCGCTATCCACGCCCAAGTCAGCATAACCGAAAACACTACAAGGAAGTAAAGTTATGGAAAATATCATCAATACTATCGTCGGGTATATTTGGAGTGACGCCCTAGTCTATCTTGCGTTAGGCGTCGGCATATATTTTACGATTATGACTCGCGCCGTACAAATCCGTTATTTCAAAGAAATGATTAGGCTGTTGTTCGATAAACAAAGCTCATCAGCAGGGATTAGCTCCTTCCAAGCTTTCTGTATGGCGCTATCAGGACGTATTGGTGTGGGTAATATCGCTGGGGTTGCAACAGCCATTGCAGCAGGCGGCCCTGGAGCGGTATTTTGGATGATTGTCATGGGCGTGCTAGGCGGTGCTAGCGCTTTTATTGAGTCTACCTTAGCGCAGGTATACAAACATAAGGTCGGCGATCAATATCGTGGCGGCTCCCCTTTTTATATTGAAAGAGGATTAAAGCTAAAACCTTTTGCTATCATCGTCGCTATCGTGACCTGTCTGTCCTACGGGGTGTTAGTACCTGGGGTTCAGGCCAATACCATTGCAGACTCTTTTAATACAGCATTTAATATACCACCCGTTGTAACAGGAATTATCCTTGTCGTACTACTAGGTATCATTATATTTGGCGGTGTGAAGCGTATTGCTAATTTTGCAGGAAAAGTCGTACCTGTCATGGCAATCGGTTATATCCTCATGATGGTAATTGTATTGGCATTTAACGCTCAAAATATCCCTGCAATGTTTGCACTTATCTTTAAGAGCGCTTTTGGCATGGATGCAGTGTTTGGTGGTATGGTTGGGACCGCTATCTCTTGGGGCGTACGCCGTGCTGTTTTCTCAAACGTTGCGGGTGCTGGCGAGGCGACCTTTAGCTCAGCGGCAGCCGAAGTATCACATCCTGCCAAACAAGGCTTAGTGCAAAGCTTCTCTATCTACATCGATACGGTGCTTGTCTGTACTGCAACAGCGTTGATGATTCTATCAACTGGCATGTATAACGTGGTGACCCCTGAAGGTGTAACCCTAGTTGATAATATGCCGGGTGTTGAAGCTGGTACAGCATTTACCCAAGCGGCTGTCTCTACTGTCTTCAACCAGTATGGAAGTGGCTTTGTTGCGATTGCTATCTTTTTATTCGCCTTCACCTGTTTAGTTGCTTATTACTATATTGCCGAAACTACGTTGGTCTATTTGGACAATAAACTGCGCTACCCCATTCTCAAGCATGTACTCAAACTGGTCTTTTTAATCGTTTGTTTCACTGGTAGTGTCCAGTCGATTGGTATGATGTGGGCGTTAGGTGATATAGGGTTTGGCAGTATGTGCTACTTGAATTTCATTGCCATTTTACTGCTAAGTAAAGTTGCTCTAAAAGTTCTAAAAGACTACGACGAGCAGATGAAATTAGGTATAAACCCTGTCTTTGACCCTAGAAAGGCTGGAGTGGATAATGCGGACTTTTGGATAGAATATAGCAATGAGCATGGTCATAAAAAATCACTCTAATAATAGTGCATTAGAGGTCTGCCAGTATCTACTAGTAAAAAAGTTGCTATCAACATCAAGCAGGCCTCACCTATTTATGTTAAATTGCAAAAAACTATAAGGATATTACGTATAAGATAACCATAGTATTGTATCCACTCATTTGATAGGAAGGTTGAAGATGACACTAGATAACAACGTACTACGTAAACGCACCAGCTTGTTGGGTTCATTATTAGGTGATGCTATTTCTCGCCAATCTGGTGAGCAGACGCTAGATACGATTGAGACGCTGCGCAAAGGCTTTATTCAACAGCGCCGTGAGCCGAATGAGGTACATAAACAGCAGCTTATCGATTTTATTGCTTCTTTGGATAATCAAACCTTAAAAAACGTCATACGCGGCTTTTCTATCTATTTTTTCCTAGCCAATCTAAGCGAAGAGAATTATTTGCGTGAGCAGCGTCATGAGCTGCGTATGCAATCTGAGCAAAGCTGGGAAGGATCATTTCGTCGTACCTTACTTGAGTGTCGTGAACGCAATATCGAGCCTGTTCAAATGCAAGAGCTGATTGATCAGCTAAAGTTTACACCTGTATTTACGGCGCATCCTACCGAAGCGCGTCGCCGTACCACGATGAATATCTTACAAAGTCTATTCACGCATAGCGACGCTTTGAATAACGTGTCTGAAAACAGCTTCGCCTACGAGCAAGCCAAAGAACAAACGGCGCAAACGATTGATTTGTTATGGTCGTCTGATGAAGTACGTACCCGTAAGCCATTGGTATATGATGAGATTAACAATGGCTTACATTACTTTAATGCCAGTTTGTTCAATGCCATTCCTAAAGTGTATCGTAATATCAAAAAAGCCATTGTCGATATCTATCCAGAGCTTACAGACTATCCACTGCCTGCGTTTATGAGCTTTGGTTCATGGATTGGTGGCGATAGAGATGGCAATCCTTTTGTGACTTTTGAGACCACAGAACTTGCCGTATTGATGCATGCTGATACCGTGCTGCGTCACTATCAGGTGCTACTCAAAAAGCTGCGCCGCCAGCTGATTCATAGTGACACCATTGTCACCGTTTCACCTGACGTATATGCCAAAATCAAAAGTTATGATGAGCTCGATCAGCGTGTGTTTGACTATAACCTCGATGACTATGGCAATGAGCCATATCGTCGCCTGCTCTCTATCATTCTGACTAAAGTCAAAGCAACCAATCGCCGCATCCAAAGCAAAGGCAAGGATATCGAAGCTGAAAAAGATGCCTATGCCAATCCAGAAGAATTACTAGAAGACCTGCGCATTATCCGTCAAAGTGTCAATACACACGATACGGCACACAGCGATGGATTACTGCTAGATGTCATTCGTTTGGTCAAAACTTGCGGCTTTCATTTGGCAGCGCTCGATATCCGTCAAGAGTCGTCATACCATGGCGAAGTGATTGCCGATATCTTTGCTAGTGCCTCCAACCTGCCTGATTATCAGACGCTAAGCGAAACCGAACGTCAAGAGTGGTTGACGCGCTTGCTAGAAAAACCAGGCACGCCGCTTATCTATACTGATAACCTGACAGACAAAACGCGTGAGCAATTGTCACTGATGAATTCGGTCGCTACTCTACGCAAACTGGTGGGACAGGCTACTTTTGGTAGCTATGTTATCTCGATGACCAATAATGCTAGCCAGCTACTAGAAGTATTACTGCTAATGCGGTTTGCAGGCTTATGCAGAATTGATGACGAAGGTCAGTTGTCTGCTGATTTGCCAGTTGCGCCGTTGTTTGAGACCATCGAAGATCTCAAAAATATCGATAAAATCTTGCCTGCCGTGTTAGATAATCCACTGTATCGTGGACTGCTACAGAACACGGATAACACGCAAGAGATTATGCTAGGTTATTCAGACTCATCGAAAGACGGCGGCATTATCACCTCTGCTTGGCAGCTTTATAGTGCACAGCAAACCATTAATAACATTGCTGAGAAATATGGCATAAAAACACGCTTGTTCCATGGTCGTGGCGGATCTGTGAGCCGTGGTGGCGGATCAACGCACAAAGCCATTGCGGCACAGCCAGCAGGCACGTTACATGGTCAGATTAAAGTAACTGAGCAAGGCGAAGTGCTTTATGCCAAGTATGCCAATACGGATACCGCTGTATTTGAGCTGACCATGGCGATCACGGGTACGCTAAAAGCCTGCTCTACAAGGTTTGTGGTACAACCGACTGAGTTGCCAGAGTATGAAGCGCTGTTTGCAAGCTTAGCAGACGCGGGTGAACAACGTTATCGAGAGCTGACCGATCATACCGAAGGGTTTTATAAATTCTACTCCGAGGTCACCCCAGTACAAGAAATCTCGTTACTAAACATTGGCTCACGTCCTGCCCATCGCAAAAAAGGCCTACCAAGTAAAACCACCTTGCGAGCGATTCCTTGGGTGTTTGGCTGGTCATTGGCACGCTTTACCCTACCTGCTTGGTATGGCGTAGGCAGTGCATTAGATAGCGTCAAAAAAGACGAAGCATTGATGAAAGAGATGAATCAGCATTGGCCTTTCTTTAGCGTATTTATCAGTAATATCGAGATGGCCTTTACCAAAGCCAATATGAATATCGCTGAGGCTTATAGCCAACTGTGTGATGATGAGCCGTTACGCGAAAAAATCATGACATCGGTCACCGATGAATACACGCTGACCAATTCAGGATTAAACTCTCTGCTTGAGCAAGACTCTTTATTGTCCAATCAGCAAAACCTTGCTTCATCCCTGCAGTGGCGAGACGCTTATCTAGATCCTATTAACTATATCCAGATTGAGCTGTTGAAGCGTGCTAGACAACAGGACACCCCGAACGATGCGGCACATGACGACCTTAATGTAGAAGACCCATTAATCCGTAGTATCAATGCATTGGCAGCGGGTTTACGTAATACTGGTTAGGGTAGCTTTTCGATAAGTAGCTTTCGGATAAATAAAAAGCTTATACCAATTGTCGCAAATATTAAGGCTTCGTTCGCGAAGCCTTAATATTATTCAAAACCCTTCAAAAAATATCTCGCCAGATATCAATCGCAGTTTAGTACTGCGTTTATTGATATTGCCTATTAAGTGATTCGTAATTCATTGTTTGAATAACCGATCCGAACAAGATACCGTAAAATATATTTTTACTTCATGTATATATAGGGTCTGCTCCAATGGAAACGCCTCAATCAACACCATCTCTAGACATCGCCGTAGCAACTGACTATCAAATAGAATCCGTTGCGCTCATTGACCGCGCTATTAAAATACGCTGGAATGATGGTATTGACAGCACCTACCACTATATCTGGCTGCGTGATAACTGCCCATCGGCTTTTTATCCGCACACTGGCGAGCGTAGCTTTGATTTGCTGAGTATCTCAAAAGATATCCATCCACTCTCTGTCTCTTTTTATGATACAACGCTGACGATTGAATGGTCAGAACAAGCACATATCAGCCACTTTGAACAAAGCTGGTTACGTGAGTTTGGGTATTCTAGTGCATTGGCCAAGTATCATAGCAGTCCTTATGAAAGCTGGAAAGGCACGTTTATTGACCACATTCCGATGTATGACCAACACAGCATCATGACCAGTGACAGCGCTTTATATGAGTGGATGAGTGCGCTAGATAAATATGGGCTTACTATTATTGATAATATGCCAGATGACTCTGATGCTGGCGTACAGACCGCCATGCGAGTTGATTACCTGCGGCAGACTAATTTTGGCATGACCTTTGATGTGATATCAGAGAAGTCGCCGATCAATTTAGCTTATACCTCGCTCTCATTACCTTTGCATACCGACTTGCCAAATCAGGAGTTACCTCCAGGCTATCAATTTTTGCATTTTTTGAGTAATGAAAGCATAGGCGGCGAATCTACTTTCGTAGACGGATTAAAGGTGTTAGAAGGGTTAAGAGAAGAACAGCCTGAGTATTTTCGCTTGCTGGCCGAATATGCCATCCCCTTTCGTTTTCATGACACTGCCCATGATATCCGTGAGCACCACCCTGTCATCAATCTAGACAACTTTGGCAATATTGTCGAAATCAAATACAACGCCCATCTTGCAGATGTTTTCGATTTACCAAGTGACGTAATGCATGACTACTACCTTGCTTATCGAGAGCTGATGGCTCGATTAAAAGACAGTCGCTATAAGATTGAGTTAAAATTAGCAGCGGGTCAAATGGTAGTTTTTGATAACCGCCGAGTCCTGCATGGACGTAACGCATTTGATGAAAACGTCGGTGAGCGTCGTCTCAAAGGCTGTTATGTTGACCGCTCAGAATTTAAAAGCCGTTTACGGACCCTCGAAAGAAAACTGGCTTAAAACGACCCACAAGCTAACGGATGCTGTGATTGTAATATAAATAGCAAGAGCAAGAGCAACAGCATCAGTACTTGGCCTCGGTGTCTGTTGATGACTCTACGCTACTTCCTTCATGTTCCCTTATGAAAAATACAAGCGCTCTATCAAGCAGCTTTACGACCTTTCAGAAACAACACCATACTAATAATGACGCTAAACACGCTGCACATAATAAACACGTTGTGCGCGCCGCCTGGCATGTACTCCATAAATGATGTGAAGAACTGCCCCGAAAACACCGCCATCGTAAAGTAAGATAAGTTACGGCCGCGTACGTTAGCAGCACTTAGCTCGACGGTCATATGGTTCAACAGCGGAATACTAAAGCCAAATCCAATGCCGATCAATAGTGCGCCTAATGTTAATAGCAAGGTGCTGGTTTGCGTAAAGCAAATATACGACAACGCAAACGCTAAAAATGCCAGTGCTAATACTTTGGGTTTATTCAACCATTTGATTATTTTTGGCATAAAGCCTGCGGTAACGACCGCCACTAAAGAGATAAAGGCCAGTAGTTGACCAATTTGTGATTCGTTATAGCTCAACTCATGCATGGTGATGGGCAATAACACGGTTGAGGTGAAAAAGATGGTCATCGCTAAGGTTGAGATAAGATACACATTTTTTAGCGATAGGCCACTAGTAATGGTTTTACTATCGTCCTCAGTAATCTGTGTATTCTCTGCTGTAGCGGCATGATGCCTTGGCACAAACAGTAGCAGCATGGCTAAAAACACCCACGCAATCAAATAAATCGACAGCGGCAACGCCCAAAACTGTGAGGCCAGCAAACCCCCTAAAAATAAGAAGATGACCCCGCCCAGCTCAATAGACATTCCTTGCTTAGCAATCATCTTTAAGCGAGCCTTCCCCTGATACCACGTAGAGATTAGTACCGTACAGCTCGCCATGACGACCGCCGTTATACCACCCAATAAAAACCGATTGCTAAACACCTGTGCCGGCCCATGTAAAAGATAAGCACTGGCACCTACAAGCCCATATAAAAACAACCCAATCATCAAGAGTTTATATGCGCCATATTTATCGATTAACTTGCCAGCTAATGGCGCAAATACCACCGCACCCAATGACGGTAAGGTGATTAATAGCACGCTGTTGTCGGTAATGCCCAAGCCTGCCGAAATGCTAACTAAGCCGGGTGCCAGTAACGTACCGACCATAATAGTCAAACTGGCAATACACAGTAAGGTAAAACTACCTGCGGTTTTTAATTGGTTCATGTGCTTCCCTAGTCGTTTCGATATCTATTACTGATATAACTGTTCGGCTCAATAAATCATGCCGCAAGTATAGAATCTATCAAGCCATAACAAAAATGATAGTATATGATTGAATCCATACAAATACTGTATAGATAAAAAATAAGACTGAGCAAGATTTTGATGAAAGATGTTAATAAAAGGGATTGACGATATGGATATAAAAACACTCAAAAGCTTTATGACCGTGGCCAAGCACCAGAGTTTTTCGGAAGCGGCGCGTGAGCTGTATACAGTACAACCTGCCATCAGTCGCCATATCTCATCGTTAGAGACAGAGTTAGGCGTTGTGCTGTTTAACCGTACTTCTCGTGAGGTGACTATTACACCCGCTGGCGAGCAACTATTGAAAGACGCCGCTGTTATTTGGACCTTAGCAGAACAAGCAAAGACACAAGTTAAACGAGCACATGATGGACAAGTCGGCACACTCAATATTGCGCATCTAAGCTCAGCTTGTTTGACCTTTATGGCCACGTTGGTACGCAGTTATAAAGCCCAATTTCCGCATGTGCATGTGTCATTGTTTGAGATGACAGTGACCGAACAGATAGAAGCGTTTAACAATGATCGCATCGATATTGCTTTCTCAAGACCATTGCCGATCGCTATTGCTAATGACTTTGTCAGCCACAGTATTTATATCGACAAATTGGTGGCGATTGTGAACCAGCGCCATGCATTAGCCAATCAAAAAACCATTGATTTGGCGCAATTAAAAAACGATAAATTTATTATTTTTAACCGTGATGAAGCAGTTGGTCTATTTGATGAAACCATCATGCTATGCAGACAAGCTGGGTTTTCACCCAATATTATCAGTCAACCCAAGCACATGCAGACCTTGGTGACCGAAGTGGCAGCAGGATTGGGCGTGGCGATTGCGCCTTACTGCGTACGCAAGCTATATAGCGAGGGCTGTCACTTTATGATGCTAAACAACGTTAGTACACACATACCCGTGCATATTCAATACAAGCAAACCAATAACAGTGCAACGGTTGCCGCTTTCGTGGATGTAGCGTTAAGCGCAACAGATGACATACAACAAAGCATGGAGCACTGACTCCACAAAAAAGCCCCATTCCTCTTCTCTTATGTTTAGAGAGGAGAAATGGGGCTTCATGTTATTCACTTACTGACTTATAGCTATCAACATAATCTTATAGCACTAATAGTGGCCCTAATAGTGGCCCTAATAACTGGATTCACGATATAAGGTTTTATGTGCTTCTATTCTAAAGTCTTCAGCGCTGACAGCAGGCATTATACCGTGTGCACTGTACTTAGCTTGTATGATCTGTTCTTCCTCACGAAATAGCACATTTTGCGCTTCTTGCTTGAAGTCATGATAGCTAATGGCGGTGTCATCTTCATGATCGTCAATAACTATAGGTTTGTTAGGTTGATTTTGGCTATTCGAATGCTGCTGTGCAGCCTGATTAGCATTAGCCTCTTTAGTAATGTTGCTGACTGTTAAACCGTTATTAGTCGTCGACGCTTGAGATAGCGTGGAAGAAATACGGTTAGACATATAGAAAGCAGATATTAGAACAATACAGATGACACTGATAATAGCAAAAACAAGACTACGGGGTCTGATGCTTTTTGGCTCGATATCATTATTCACGTTTTCTGATTCATTCATAGTTACGTACCGTCTAATTCATATCACTAATAGCACATAACCGTGCCTTTTACATAATGATACGAATTTTATATTGTATTGCAACGATTTCTAGTACGAACGTCTCGAATAAATTGATAGACGGTTATCTAACTGTTAAAAATGGTATAAAACGTAAATCCTTTAATCATTGGTTTCGCGGTATAAGGTGGTCTGTGACTCTTGTCTAAAATCTTCATAAGTTATAGCAGCTTCTTCAGTAGCTATAACAGTGGCATCATCTTCTGGTGTAGGATCTTTAGAAGTTGACTCTAATTCATTAGCAGCTGGCAGGTCCTGACTATTGTTGCCCAAAGTATCTTGCTGAGTAGTGGCCGGTTTACTGTCTGTCTCTACGTTGACATCAGTGCTGTTGTCTATACTATCAACCGCAGAAGTAGATAAGACTCCTGAAAATATAAGCATTAATCCAATAGCAACCAATACGACTAAACCAATCGCCATAGCCATAATAAGAGGTTTCTTGCTTTGGATTACTTTGTTGTCTATGACTGGCTCTTCGATAACTGATTCAGACACATTCTCTATGTTTAAAGAGATGTTTAAAGAATCATCATCCGATATCTCAGTTATGTTAGATTCACTATGGTCAACCGTAGAGGGCGACTCTGTTTGATTGCTACTATCTATATTGTTGCGTTCTATGTATTCTGAGGCCTCTGTATCTGAACTGACATCAATACTAATACTATCGCTATCATTGGCGATATTCAGCACATTATTTTCAGGTAAATTTTCAGATACTACATTTGTACTTGATGCTTTAGAGGTGGTGTTTTCTACTGTAGTATTTTCTGTTTGTAGCAATGACTCTTGCTCACTGCTTTGATCTTCAAACAGTTGCAACTCTTCTGTGCTCAAAGGTTCGAAAGCGGCAAGGTTCTTTGCGCTTTCTAGTGTTTCAAATTCAGCCTGATCGTTCTCTTCGGAGCCATGGACTCGATTAATAAAGCGTTCATAGATATCATTGTTATTACGCTTACGCGACTTTTGGTCAATAATTCTAGCCAATTTTTCTTCAAAATCGGTGCCAGCGTCTTCTTTTTCGTCGCTCATAGAATAATACCAAACCAGTTTTTTCTACTGGTGTTAAATGATTGCTAGAATGAATTTTCTTACTATAGTGTAACAGTGTTATTAGCCAGCAATATAGTTGCTCGACCTATTATCTTCAAGCACAATTTATGAGATAGCGCTAATATTGATAAGAACTATTCTAAATAATATGATAAACCAACCTTAAGAACTGATCTATGTAGAGATAACATAGACTATGACAGGCTCGATAGTATGGATTTAAAACAGCTTAATGCATTTATCGCGGTTGCAGATTTGTGCAGCTTTAGCGCTGCCGCCACCAAGACAGGACTGTCACAGCCGACCCTGAGTCGCTTGCTAAAACAGCTAGAGACTGACATGGGCGTGGTGCTTATTGATCGCTACCACAGGCCACTACATCTGACTGAAGCGGGCAGTTTTTTCTACGATAAAATAAGCACCATACTGACCGAGATTGATACGGTGACTAGTATGACTCAGCGTCTATCAGCACCCAGCAGCGTTTTAAATATAGGTTTTGTGCCCTCAGTGCTATATGGCCTGTTGCCTGAAATCATTGCCACGCTTAAACAGTTCAGCCCTGATATCGACGTTAATTTAAAAGACATTAGCTCATATCAACAAATGGATGCCCTCAAGTCTGGTGAGATTGATGTTGGTTTTGGCCGATTTGCACACCAAGATCCATGGATTCAGCAGATTCTGCTACGTCATGAACGCTACGTGGTGGCATTACCAAAATCACACCCGCTCGCCAATGTACGTAAGCAGCGCTTGATAGACCTAGCGAACAATCGCTTAATTTTATACCATCAAACACATTTGCCAGTATCGTCCACGGTGACGACAGAGGCAGCGACTCAAGCAAACGACAAGCTGTCTACAAATAGGGTCAACCGTGCTGCTACTCATGAAGTAGCATCTAGCGAGCCTATTACTGAGCCTTTATTACATCTATTTGCCCAGTATGGCATCTCACCTTTTATGACCACGACAGTCAGCGATTTGCAGGTAGCATTGGGACTGGTCGCGGCAGGAGAAGGTATTACATTGGTGCCTGCCAGCTTGCAAACCGTACGTACGGAACAGATCAGCTACCAACGTTTGGTTCATGAAAATGTCACCTCCCCTATTTATTTACACACCCTCAAAGACTTTGTACACCCAAAAATACCTGACTTGCTCACAGCCATTTATCACGTCTACGAACAGCGCGGCATTACTTATCGGCAGCAAAATTTTGTTTCACAGGCCTAAATGGGCAGATATCCGATGAATATTGTGTTATAAAGAACCGCCAAAAATAATTCATTTTAAATATTGATATTATTTTATAAGTATGCTAACCAACAAGAATAGCAATGCAAACAAATAGTAATAATAACTAGAATAATCATTCTCCTAGACAGTGTTGGTGTGATAAAGTCGATACGATGTAAATCGTTTTATATTTAGACGGTTTATAGGACGTTCTTTTCTGATCATTGGCAAGCTGACACAGGTAAGTGATAATTTGCTGTTTTAACCATTTCGAGGTATTCATGTCCACACAACAACTCAACAACCCAAGTACCCCTGACGATAGCGTTGCCTCGCAACAAGAGGGCTTTAGCTGGCGCATCTTTGGCCCAGGTATTTTGATGGCGACTGCTGCCATTGGTGGTTCGCATTTGATTTCATCAACACAGGCGGGTGCTATCTATGGCTGGCAATTGGCCATTATGATCATCTTAGCCAACGTGTTTAAGTACCCGTTTTTTCGCTTTGCAACTGACTACGTCTACGATACTGGCGAGAGTTTGATTGCAGGCTATGCCAAACGCTCAAAGGTGTATCTTTGGGTATATTTTATTCTTTCTATCTTGTCAGCGGTTATTAGTACGGGTGCGGTTTCACTTATTGCGGCCGTAATTTTGGGCTTTATGTTGCCAGCCTCACTTGGTCTGTCGACAATGGCGTTATCTCTCATTATCGTCGCGGTCTCTTGGTTCTTTTTGATTGCAGGGCATTATAAGTTGCTCGATGGCGTGACTAAGTGGATTATGATTGCGCTTACCACGGCTACCGTTGCTGCAGTTATCATTGCAGCTGGCAAGCCAACCGTTATGGCAGTAGATTTTGTGGCGGCTTCTCCTTGGAATTTAGCCACGTTGGGATTCATCGTAGCACTCATGGGCTGGATGCCAGCACCGCTTGAGTTTGCTGCAATTACCTCTATGTGGACCTCTGCCAAAGTCAAAGCGGATCACACCACGCATAGCCAAGGCTTGTTAGATTTTAATGTTGGCTATGCAGTCTCAGCGATATTGGCCTTGTTCTTCTTATCGTTAGGCGTGTTTGTCCAGTACGGATCAGGACAAGAGATTGAGTTGGTCGGCGGTGCTTATATCAACCAGTTGATCAATATGTATACCGCAACCATTGGTGAATGGTCGAGATTGCTGGTCGCTTTCGTCGCCTTTATGTGTATGTTCGGCACGACCATTACCTGTGCTGATGGCTATGGACGCGCTAATGCTGAATGCTGGCGCCTGCTAAAAGGTGAAAGCGAAATCAATAAAAAGCAAATCGCTTTTTGGACGACCTATGCTATCGGTGGTGGTCTAGTAATTATCACTTTCTTCACAGGACAACTAGGCGCTATGCTTAAATTTGCCATGATATCGGCGTTCGTCTCTGCGCCTATTTTTGGTTGGTTAAACTACTCATTGGTTAAAAAGCATAAGAAACTTTCAGCAGGTATGAATGCTCTGTCTATCGCGGGTCTAATATTCTTGGCAGGCTTCGCATTATTGTTCTTGGCCAATCTTGCAGGTCTATTTGCTTAAGCTTTTGCTTAATTTAAAACTCATCGCTTAACAATTTTATTTAAGCGAAACATAAGCCCTAATAGCCTAGCTGTTGGGGCTTTTTAATGGGTATCATTAAATTAATGAAACAGTAACCATGAAGTAGAAAACTTAGTAATTGTAACTAAATGTAAAAAATAAAACCTTTTAAAAGCTGTAATTTTAAGCAATATGAATACTTATCATAGGAAATTACCAATAACTGCATAATGCTATTTGAATTATGAATACTATTAAAAATACTACATTTAGTTATTATTATTTTTAACTACTGATTAAGAACCCAAACTTTTCAGGCATGAATAATTGAGTATAATCAACTACAACAATTAGAATATTTTTCCTCCATGTAAGGACAGTCACATGACTTCATCTTCAGCAGGCGCGCGCTTTCGCAGTGCTCTCACTCAAAAAAATGATAACAACCAACCATTACAGATTGCAGGCGCTATCAATGCCTATACAGCGATGATGGCGACCCAAGTTGGTCATCAAGCGTTGTACCTCTCTGGTGCTGGCGTGGCCAATGCCTCATTTGGCTTGCCTGATCTCGGTATGACCAGCCTTGATAACGTACTAGAAGATGCTCGCCGTATTACCGATGCCGTTGACACACCGCTATTGGTTGATATCGATACTGGCTTTGGTGGCGCGTTTAACATCGCTCAAACCATCAGAAAGATGGAAAAAGCAGGCGTCGCGGCGGTACATATCGAAGACCAAGTGGCACAAAAACGTTGTGGTCATCGCCCTAATAAAGAAATCGTTAGTATCTCAGAGATGGTTGACCGTCTAAAAGCGGCATTGGACGCAAAGACTGACCCTGACTTTGTAGTGATGGCTCGTACAGACGCCCTATCAGTAGAAGGTTTGGACGCTGCTGTGGAACGTGCCGTTGCCTTCCAAGAAGCGGGCGCAGATATGATCTTTGCAGAAGCGCTGACCGATATCGAGATGTATCGTAAGTTCACTGATGTACTCGATATTCCAGTACTGGCAAATATGACAGAGTTTGGTCAGACAGATCTATATACCACTGACCAGTTGTATAGTGTGGGTGTCGAGATGGTTCTATATCCACTATCCGCTTTCCGTGCTATGAACAAAGCGGCATTGAACGTTTATCAGCACTTGTTAGATGATGGCACGCAAGACAAAGTCGTCGATACCATGCAGACTCGTATGGAGCTCTATGATTTCTTGAACTATCATGAGTTTGAGCAGACACTAGACAAGCTATTTGCTGATAATAAGTAGTTAATAACTAATAATTGCCAAGTAGCAACGCCGAAACGATAAACTACCTCTGTGGACTTTATCGTTTCAAAACCCGTCTTTATTTACCTTTAGGTTATTTATGCCATTTTTTACTGCTCATACGGTTGTCAAATCCTCACTACTTAGTAGCACGCTTGCGGCGCTGTTATTCATGACGGGCTGTGATAAAACACCAGAAACCGTTGACGATACTGCCAGTGATACGAGCGAAACTGTTGTTAGCGAAAGCGAAACTGCGCCATCAGAGACTGATGCTCAAAACGATTTGATTATGACGACGATTACATTAGATACCGTCAACAGCCTATTGTTTGCACCAATCATCAATAGCGGCGCGCTCAGTGAAGAGCAAGTCAGCTGCCTTGAATCACGCGACAAAGACTTGGGCAAAGATGAAGTCGATCGTTTTTATAAGAGTCAGTTTACCGATGCGGAGTTAAAAGAGTTAGATGACTTTTATACGTCGGATGTAGGGAAAAAACTGCTTGCTTTTGGCAATGAGCAATTGCGCGTCATGAATGGCGAAGAAATTGCAACGCCAATGGCTGACCCTACCCCAGAAGAAATGACTGAAATTCAGACATTTATGGAGTCACCACTGGGTGCCAAGTATATGAAGATCAACAATGCAGAAGGCGAAGGCAGCGCAATGGAAGTCTTAAATGGCCCTATTGAAGCTGAATTTGAGCGTTGTAACGTCGATTTAGACGGTCCACAGCCTGAACAGCCTGCATAACGCTAGACTGGCACTATAGTCATTAACCAATAAATTTATTATCAGAAACATCGTTTTTACTCAAAAAAGCTACCAACAAAAGGAATGTAAACATGGCAGCACAGAAAGAACTTTCAGGCGCAGGTCTACGTGGACAAGTCGCTGGTAAAACCTCTCTATCTACCGTTGGTAAATCAGGCTCTGGTCTGACCTATCGCGGTTATGATGTATCAGAGCTGGCAGATAAATGTATTTTTGAAGAAGTGGCGTATTTGCTGTTATACGGCAATTTGCCTACTCAAAGCGAGCTTGATGCCTATCAAGCCAAGCTCAAAAGCTTACGTGGCCTACCACAAGCGTTAAAAGACGTGCTCGAACGTATCCCAGCTGATGCGCATCCAATGGATGTGCTACGTACTGGCTGCTCTATGCTTGGTAACCTTGAGACCGAAACTGATTTTGCTCAGCAAAACGATCAAACTGACCGTATGCTGGCGGCCTTCCCATCGATTATCAACTATTGGTATCGCTTTACCCACGACAATGTACGTATCGAGACCGATACAGATGATGCCACTATTGGCGGTCATTTCTTACACTTGCTCAAAGGCGAAAAACCAAACGAGCTACATGAAAAAGTGATGAACGTCTCGCTTATCCTTTATGCAGAGCATGAATTTAACGCCTCAACCTTTACTGCTCGTGTCTGTGCTTCAACTCTATCTGATATCCACTCTTGTATTACTGGTGCCATCGGCTCATTACGTGGTCCATTGCATGGCGGCGCGAATGAAGCGGCTATGGATATGATCGAAGGCTTTAGCTCACCTGATGAAGCTGAAGAAGAAATGATGGGAATGCTGGCTCGTAAAGACAAAATCATGGGCTTTGGTCATGCGATCTATAGCGAGTCAGATCCACGTAACATGGTGATTAAAGGCTGGGCTGAGAAACTAGCCGCTGACGTTGGTGACGAAGTGCTATATCCAGTATCGGTACGCTGTGAAGAAGTCATGTGGCGTGAGAAAAAGCTATTCTGTAATGCTGATTTCTTCCATGCATCTGCTTATCACTTTATGGGTATTCCAACCAAGCTATTCACCCCTATCTTTGTCTGCTCACGATTGACTGGTTGGGCAGCCCACGTGTTTGAGCAACGTGCCAATAACCGTATCATTCGTCCAAGTGCAGAGTACACTGGTGAAGATCTGCGTCCAGTACCAGATATGAGTGCGCGTTAAGTTGATTTCTTTTAAGTAACTATTGTTACGTACTTACTATCAGCTAGCGGCAGTGCTAGCTGATACAGGTATGATGATTGAGCCTTGCTATGATCTCTGCAGGTTTAATCGTCATACGCTATCTTTTTTATAGACCACGCCCTTTTAATTTTCGATATCGCTTCTTTAGCAAAGCCTATGATAACGAACGATGATTTTGCTAAAGGAATGAATTTTTACCCAATATCAACGCTTAACTACTTATTATAATTAGCCAACAGCCAAAGGTGACTTATGGACAACGCCCTAGTACAACCAATGAACGAACAATTCAAAAAGCCACTTCCCGGTACTGATCTTTATTACTTTGACACCCGCGAGGCTGTCGAGAGTATCGAAGCTGGCGCGTATGACAAGCTACCATTTTGCTCAAAAGTATTGTGTGAAAACCTAGTACGCCGTTGCCCACCAGAAGAGTTAACCGATGCGCTAAAGCAGCATATTGAAGGCAAGCAAGATCTAGACTTTCCTTGGTACCCTGCCCGCGTCGTTTGTCATGATATCTTGGGTCAGACGGCCTTTGTTGATTTGGCAGGTTTGCGTGATGCCATCGCTGAGCAAGGCGGTGATCCGTCTAAGGTAAACCCTATCGTGCCAACTCAGCTTATCGTTGACCATTCATTGGCCGTTGAGCACGCAGGCTTTGAAGAAAACGCTTTTGAGAAGAACCGCGCGATTGAAGAGCGCCGCAACGATGACCGTTTTCACTTCATCAACTGGTGTCAGTATGCCTTTGACAATGTGAATGTCGTACCGCCTGGTAACGGCATCATGCATCAGATCAACCTAGAGAAAATGTCACCTGTCGTACAGGTCGTGCACAATAAAGCCGGTGAAGAAGTCGCGTTTGCCGATACATTGGTCGGTACTGATAGCCACACGCCGATGGTTGATGCACTAGGTGTGATCTCGATCGGTGTGGGCGGACTTGAGGCCGAAAGCGTCATGCTAGGTAACCCATCCTATATGCGCCTGCCTGATTACGTTGGTGTTAAATTAACAGGCAAATTGCAAAAAGGCATCACTGGTACGGATTTGGTACTGGCGATGACTGAGTTCTTACGCGACGCAGGTGTGGTCTCTACCTATATCGAATTCTTTGGTGACGGTGCACGCCAGCTAAGTGTCGGTGACCGCGCTTCTATCTCCAACATGACGCCTGAATATGGTGCCACTGCCGCGATGTTCTATATCGATGAGCAAACCACTGACTATCTACGTCTGACTGGCCGCTCTGAGGAACAGATTAAATTGGTTGAGCAATACGCCAAGCAAACGGGCCTATGGGCTGACGGCATGGAAAAAGCCGAATACGCACGCGTCCTTGAGTTTGATTTGTCATCAGTCGGTCGTAATATGGCAGGTCCGTCGCGTCCCCATGCCCGTGTATCGACTACGGACTTGGTTGCCAAAGGTATCGCTCATGGCGCTGACGAGAAACTGCCTGAACCTAAAGACGGTCTCATGCCAGATGGCGCGGTTATTATCGCTGCTATCACCAGCTGCACCAATACTTCAAACCCACGCAACATGGTGGCCGCAGGCCTTGTCGCTCGTAATGCGAATGCCAAAGGCTTATTACGCAAACCTTGGGTGAAGTCATCCTTAGCACCTGGCTCAAAAACTGTCAAAATGTACCTAGAAGAAGCAGGTCTAATGCCAGAATTGCAAGAGATTGGCTTTGATGTGGTTGGCTTTGCTTGTACGACGTGTAACGGTATGAGCGGTGCGCTAGACCCTGATATCGAAAAAGAAATCATCGACAATGATTTATTTACCACAGCAGTGCTCTCTGGTAACCGTAACTTCGACGGTCGTATCCATCCGTATGCCAAGCAAGCATTTTTGGCATCGCCGCCACTGGTTATTGCTTATGCCATCGCTGGTAACATCCGTTTTGATATCGAAAAAGACTCATTGGGTAAAGACCAAGACGGCAATGACGTCTATCTAAAAGACATCTGGTTTGATGATGAAGAGGTTGATGCCATTGTTGCTGCTGCTGTTAAGCCTGAGCAGTTCAATGCGGTTTATATTCCAATGTTTGATGAAGCCAAAAAAGACACAGGTAAGGCACTAAGCCCATTGTATGACTGGCGTGAAATGACCACTTATATCCGCCGTCCGCCGTATTGGGAAGGCAAAATGGCCAAGAAAAATAAACTGACAGGTCTACGTCCACTTGCAGTCCTTGGTGATAACATCACAACCGACCATATGTCACCATCAAACGCCATTCTTGGCTCATCAGCAGCTGGCGAGTATCTCGATACTATGGGCTTGCCTGCTGAGGACTATAACTCATACGCAACCCATCGCGGCGACCATTTAACCGCGCAACGTGCCACCTTTGCCAACCCTAAACTATTGAACGAGATGGTACGTGACGAAAAGGGTGATATTATTCAAGGCTCACTGGCCAAAGTGGAGCCAGAAGGTCAAGTCATGCGTATGTGGGAAGCGATTGAAACCTACATGAACCGTGAGCAGCCGCTGATCATCATTGCAGGTGATGGCTATGGTCAAGGCTCAAGCCGTGACTGGGCTGCCAAAGGCGTGCGTCTCGCTGGCGTAGAAGCCGTCGTTGCTGAAGATTTTGAGCGTATTCATCGTCAAAACTTAGTGGGCATGGGCGCGCTGCCTTTACAGTTCGAAGAAGGTACGACTCGCCATACGCTAAATATCGATGGTACAGAAACCTTTGATGTCACAGGTGAAGTCTCGGCTGGCGGGTTGATGACTCTAGTGATTCATCGTACCGATGGTAGTACCACTGAGACGCCAATTATCTGCCGTTTAGATACTGCTGACGAAGTAAAAATGTACAACGCAGGTGGTATGCTACAACGCTTTGCTAAAGAGTTTATCGAAGGTACGCTTGATATTGTCTAAGGCTATCCTGTAGTTTTTAGTGTGATAAGCAGCAAAGTATGAAAGTTGCCGATGTTGTATAACCTCATATGACATCGGCTTTTATTTGCTTTTACGTTCTATACACTGAGTTTTGTCACTTACTCCTAAGTACTAGATAATAGCTAAATATTGAGTTTACTTAACCAATGGCGTAATATGTACTATATATTGTACAAGTAATGCAGAATGTCATGAAAGGAGTAAGCCATGAGAGTCGTTAGTTTTTCAGAAGCCAGAAAGCACCTAAAGTCCGTTCTAGACACGGTAAACGATGATGCCAACGCCACTATCGTGACCCGCCGTGACGCTGATGATGCCGTTGTGATGTCACTTGATTATTACAATAGCCTGATGGAAACCGTCTATCTATTAAAATCTCCTGCCAATGCGGCGCACTTAGCGGACTCTATTGCCCAATATAAAGCTGGCAAGACTGTTACGCGTGAGCTAATAGATACAGCAGAAGATAGTGATAAAGGTGATGGTAGCAGCGATAATAATGAACATACGGATGGCGATATTGAAAGTGCTTAAACTCAAAGGCTTCAATCAATCCAAAGGGTCTAATAATGAGTGAGCAACTAGCATGGACAGATGCTGCGTGGAAAGACTACCTGTACTGGCAAACGCAAGACAAAAAAACACTCAAACGTATTAACAAACTCATCACCGAATGTAAGCGTAATCCGTTTGAAGGCATTGGCAAACCTGAACCCCTAAAAGAAAACCTATCTGGATTTTGGTCAAGACGCATCGATGATGCCAATCGATTGGTATATGCCGTCGATGATAATTATCTGACGATTATCTCTTGTCGCTATCATTATTAACGAGCACTCTTAGTCATGTATGTTGACTTGCTGATGGCACCATACCTATCCTTATAACAATATAAAAAGGACTTAATACAGTGGCCCAAACCAACTCTCAATCAAAACCCTCTTTCGCCCCACAAATATCCGTTCCTGCTACCTATATGCGCGGTGGTACCTCCAAAGGTACGTTCTTTAAGTTATCTGATTTACCTGAGCGTTGCCAAGTCGCTGGCAAGTCACGTGATCAATTCCTGCTACGTGTTATCGGTAGCCCAGATCCTTACGGCAAGCAAATTGATGGATTGGGTAACGGTAGCTCTAGTACTTCAAAAACGGTTATTTTATCAGCCTCTGACAGACCAGATCACGATGTGAATTATCTGTTTGGACAAGTTAATATCGCCAAGCCTATGATTGACTGGGCTGGCAACTGTGGCAACTTAACTGCAGCCGTCGGTGCCTGTGCCATTAATATGGGTTTGGTCGATGCTGACAAAATTGCTAATAGTATCGATGACAATGCAGATAGCGGTATTTGTGAAGTACGCATTTGGCAAGAAAATATCGGTAAAACAATTATTGCCCATGTGCCAGTCTATAAGGATGCAAATGACAAAGTACAGGTTCAAGAGACAGGCGATTTTGAATTAGACGGTGTAACCTTCCCAGCGGCTGAAGTCAAAATTGAGTTTATCGACCCTGTAGATGCCACTAGTGACATGTTCCCTACTGGTAACTTGGTCGATGAATTCGATGTGTCAGGCTGCGGTTTAAATACCGACAGTGTCAAAGCGACCTTTATTAGCGCTGGTATCCCAACCATCTTTATGAAAGCTGAAGATTTGGGCTTTACCGGTACTGAGTTACAATGCAATATCAATAGCGATGGTGAGCTACTTGCCAAGCTTGAGAAAATCCGTGCCACAGGCGGCGTTGCGATGGGGTTATTTAAAGATATGAGCGAGGCACAGACCAGTCAACACATTCCTAAAGTCGCTTGGGTTGGCGCAGCACAGAGCTATACCGCCTCTAGTGGTAAGTCGGTCGATGCAAGTGAGATTGATTTAGTGGTACGTGCCATGAGTATGGGTCAATTGCATCATGCCATGATGGGTACAGCAGCCGTCGCTATTGCCGCCGCAGCAACCACACAAGGCACGCTCGTCAATCAAGCAGCAGGCGCTGGCGAGCTGACAGAGGTGCGTTTTGGCCACCCATCAGGCACATTGCTCGTCGGTGGTAAGACTGAACTGGTCGATGGACGCTGGCAAGCCAAAAAAGTGTCGATGAGCCGCTCAGCAAGGCGTATTATGGTTGGTGAAGTTTTTGTGCCAGCGGATGCGTTTTAAGCATAGTCATGGCTTATTTTAATTTTTGATAGGGTTTTATGCCAACATCTCCCCAGCCACGCCGTGTGCAATTAGACAAAAAGCCTCCAGTCGAAAAGAAAGAACGGCGGGCACTACTGTGGGATATTCTAAAAAAACTGGCGGTATTTGCTAAACCTTATCGTCTGCTTATCATCGCTACCTTAGCGTTGACCGCCTTAGGCTCCTTTACCGCGCAGGTCAATGCGTTTGTACTACGTTATACCGTTGATACCTTGACCGAAATTGCTACGCTTGCCGAGCCATGGCAAGCAGGTCTGCGTATGTTAGGTATTATTAGCGCGGTCTTGCTAACTAAAGAGATACTGTCGATATTCATCTCTTTTGGTCAGCGTTTTTTTGGTGAAAAGATTCGTATCAACTTGTCGCGTGACCTGTCTCAAAAAATCATTGAGCGCATCCTCACCTATCGGATGGCGTTTTATACCAGTAGTGAAAACGACAGTGGCAAACTGCAAACCCGTATTGATTACGGGGTCAGCAGTCTTACTAGCCTGGTGCAAAACTTCTTTATCGATATGCTACCGCTATTTGCCAATGCGATTGTGGCACTTATCATAATGTTTTCGACCAATTTTTGGGTTGGCATGGTCGGTCTTATTATCATACCCATTTACTTCTTTATCAGCCAAAAGCAAGCACGCCGTTTGCAAGGGTTTCGTCGGCAGATGCGTGGGTTTCGAGAAGCAAAAAGCGGTTTGGTGATCTCTTTGATTAATTCGATCAGCGTGGTGAAATCCTTTGTCCGTGAGTCCATTGAGGCTGAGAAGCACTTAGCCATTCAAAAAGAAATGACTGACAACCAGCTGCGCATTCGTAGTATTGGCTTTATTTATGATGCCATCAAAACCTTTATTGAGCAGATTGGTGTGGTGGTTATCATCCTTCTCACCGCTTATTTTGTCCTACAAGGCGAGATGACCATTGGCATGATTTTGTTTCATGTTATGCTGTTTCAAAATGTCGCCGCTCCTATCCGTCAATTACACCGCATCTACGACCAGATTAATAATGCATTGACCTATGCCGAAGGTTTTTTCGATATTTTAGAAGACGATAAACAAGTCGAAAACATCGATGGCATCAGTAGCGAAAACCTCAAAGGCCATATCGAGCTTAAAAATGTCGACTTCACCTACCCGAATGGCACACAAGCGCTAAAAAACGTCAGCTTCACCATCAAGCCCAATCGTATCACTGCGTTGGTTGGTCTTTCTGGTGCGGGCAAAAGTACCATCATCAATCTATTGGTCAAGTTCTACGCCCCAGACGCTGGCACGATATGTTTAGATGGTCATGATTTGGCCGACTGCGATACCCATGAGCTGCGTCAGCGCATCGGTTTAGTACTACAGAGCAATCATATTTTTTCAGGGACGATTAGTGAAAACATCCGCTATGGGAATATGAATGCCAACGAAGATGATATCATCGTGGCTGCAAAAAAAGCCTCTATCCACGAGCAGATCATAGGGTTAGCTGATGGCTATGAGAGCACTGCCAAGTCCTTATCAGGCGGTCAGCAGCAGCGGATTGCGCTGGCAAGGATGTTTTTGAAAGACCCACCTATTGTATTTTTGGACGAGCCGACAGCCAGCCTCGATGCCATTGCCAGCCAACAGGTCAAAAAAAGCCTAGATCTGATCAAAAAAGACCGTACCGTCATTATGGTCTCACACAATATCGCCCAAATTATCGATGCCGACGATCTCGTAGTGATAGAAAATGGCGAAGTGGTTGAGACAGGTACACATGAGGTACTTTATGCCCAACGCGGCAAATACTTTGAAATCTTTAGCGCTATGTCTGATAGCCTAAACTTAGACAAAATCAGCCAGACCCTAAACGGTTAGGAATGGTTAATGCCTGCCTAAATCGTTATAATGCCCCTATTTTACTGCCTATTGCCAGAAGCTAGCCCACTATGACTTGTGAATTTTCTCTAAAAACCTTTGACGAGCTGACCTCAGTTGATCTTTATCATATCCTAAAAGCACGATCTCAGGTCTTTGTCGTCGAACAAAACTGTGCCTATCAAGATATGGATGAGGTCGATTTTGATTGCTTGCACCTTATTGCCCATCAAAACGCAGCATTGGTTGGCTATTGTCGTATCATTCCACCTGAGTTTAATAAGCTAAAATCCAATCTATCAGTAGCTGATCCTGCGATTAAGACCCACCACACTGCGATGCCTGCTATCGGTAGAGTGCTTGTGCTATCGGAGCATAGAGGTGATGGCCTAGCACGGCAAATGATGAATCAGGCTATTGCACAGTGCCGCAAAAAATATGGCAAAAAACGCCCGATTATCATCTCGGCACAGGTGTACTTGCTAAGTTTTTATGAGTCGTTAGGCTTTGTGCCCGAAGGCGAGCATTATCTTGAGGACAATATCGAACATGTCAAAATGGTGCTTTATGTCGCTAAGAAAAACAAAATCAAAAAAGAAAGCACGGACACCGCATCAACCACAACCAAAGTTTTGAGTTTTCTGCTATTTATTATAGCGGCGCTGTTTATTTTAGGGTTACTGTATCTCATGATTTAAACGGCTGATAATGTCTTAATTTTTAACACAATTCAAATTGGTTGTTCCATATTGAGTGTGCTACTTTTAAATGACGATGGCTTTAAAAGGATAACCAGAATCATTGGTTAATAAAGCGGCACACTCAAGGAAGAGGACACAACCATGTCAAACGACCATTCAAATACAAAAAATGCGACGGTAGAGAGCAATGTCCGTCCGGAATACGACGTCGAAATCCAAAGGATTGCCGATTATGTGCTTAATTATTCAATAGATGACGAGTCACCGAACGCTGCTGAAGCATGGAACACTGCACGTCACTGCCTGATGGACACTATCGGCTGTGGCCTACTGGCGCTGCGCTTTCCTGAGTGTACCAAGCACTTAGGCCCTAATTGCCCCGACCAAATAACACCGCATGGCGCGCGCGTTCCTGGTACATCTTATCGGCTAGACCCAATCAAAGCCGCTTTTGATATCGGCTGTATCGTACGCTGGCTTGACTACAATGACACGTGGCTCGCTGCCGAATGGGGTCATCCTTCCGATAATTTAGGTGGTATCTTGGCGGTCGCGGACTATATCAGTCAGAAAAACATCAGCCAAGGACAAGCACCATTAACCATGAGAGCCGTGCTTGAAGCCATGATCATGGCGCATGAGATTCAAGGTGTACTGGCACTCGAAAACTCATTCAACCGTGTGGGTCTTGATCATGTGTTTTTGGTCAAATTGGCATCAACCACCGTCGTTGCAAAACTTTATCAGCTACCACGCGAGCGCATCATGGCAGCAATCTCACAAGCCATCGTCGATGGTCAGGCACTGCGCACCTATCGGCATGCACCCAATGCTGGCAGCCGCAAATCATGGGCAGCAGGTGATGCGACCAGTCGTGCAGTACGTCTGGTAGATATAACGGCGCGTGGTGAAATGGGTATCCCTGGCGCATTAACCGCACCGCAGTGGGGATTCTATGATGTGCTATTCAGCCATACCAATAAGGATCTAGCGACCAAGCCTGAAGGCGATCGTCGTTTTAAATTCCAGCGGGATTTTGGTAGTTACGTGATGGAAAATATCTTATTTAAAATAAGCTTTCCTGCTGAATTTCATGCGCAGACTGCTTGTGAAGCCGCGGTGATTCTGCACCCACATATCAAAGACAGAATTGAAGATATCGAGAGAATTGTCCTAACCACTCACGACTCAGCGATTCGCATCATCTCAAAAGAAGGCGCGCTTGCCAATCCAGCCGATCGTGACCACTGCTTACAGTATATGGTAGCTGTGCCGTTGTTGACAGGCGATCTAATGGCAGAGAACTACGAAGATGACTATCACGAACAGCATTTGTCAATCGATGAGCTACGTAGCAAAATGATCGTAGAAGAAAACGCGAAGTATTCAAAAGACTACCATGACCCAAGTAAGCGTTCTATTGCTAACGCCATTCAAGTATTTTTTAACGATGGCACCAGTACAGAAAAAGTAGCTGTTGAATATCCTATTGGCCATAAACGCCGCCGCGCCGAAGGCATCCCTGTACTGGAAGCAAAGTTCCGCGCCAGTCTGGCCACGCGCTTTATCGAAAGTCGTTGTCAGCAGATCATTGATCTGTGTGATGACCAACAAAAACTAGAGCAGACGCCTGTGAATGAGTTTATGGCGCTGTTTGAAGCGTATTAGATTTATGGCTCACCAGTATGTACGCTTGTGCCAGCCTTCTAACGTTTTTATCTAGCTATTTATCATCATGTTATATGTATATGCTGTCAACTTGATGGCTACCAAGGTATTGACTCTCCAGCCCAATCGACAAAACTGCCTGACTGGGTAGCAGTCATACCTGAGAGCACTTCCAATAAGCACTCCGCGCTATACGCTGGCGAGAACAGATGTCCTTCAGCGACATTGCCTTGAAACGGCGCGGAAAGTTGGGTATTCACGGTGCCTGGTTGCATAACGACCACGCATACATCTTTAAGTGATCTGCTCCATTCAATACTCAGGTTTTTCATCCCCATATTAAGAGCCGCCTTACTCATTCTATAGCTATACCAGCCGCCTAGTTGATTGTCAGTGATGCTACCGACGCGGGCTGATACGGTCGCAAAAACAGCAGGATGATTGGCGCTTCGATTAGCCTTGGCGAGCAACGGTTTGATGTGTTTGGCTATCAGTAAACTGGCTAGCGCATTGATTTGCATATTTTGCAAAAAGAACTCTGTTTCCATCTGTCGCAAGGCTTTTTCTGGCTGCGCTGTCGCCGTATGTAGTAATCCCACACAGTTGATCACCCAATCCACATGACCGACCATCTGTTTAATGGTATCGGCAGCTTTTTTGATGCTGTCCTCATCACTGACGTCCATTGGCAGCCAGTGCAGGTTTTCTGCTTCAATGTTTGGCTTATTGCGATGATAAGTGGCGAAGACTTGTGTGCGATGGCTTTGATTAGATTGACTGTCCGTTTGATTAGCAGTCGTTTTTTGTATTAGCTGCTGTACCATGGCTTGACCAATGCCGCCTGTTCCACCGATGATAAGATAGGTTTTATTATTCATTTCGTTATTCATATGGCACCTTCCTTTTTTTGATATGTCTCTTTGATACGTTTTTTGACACGATTTGGTTTTATATATTTATTTTGGCTGATTTTATAAGCGTTTACTATGATAGAAATAATACAAGTCATCCTCATTCTATATACGCTACAATAATCTATAACGATTAAAGCGACTGTTTTCGGATTGCTATTTCTTATATTGACACCTTCATACGGATATTATCGCATTATGCTATCACCCCAAGATCAACTGACCGAGCTGGTACGTGCTTTAGAGACCGATCAGCACGTCTTTGCCACTGACCCGTTATTAATCACGGAAAAGCTACAGGGCGAGGACGGTACGCCTATTCAAAAGCTGCATCGACGGGCATCACGTATAGATAGTAACGGGGCGCTTGCGCGTGTGCTAGGCAAGATTGACGGTCGTATAAAAGGCATTATGATCGTTATGAGCGTGGTGTGGTGTATCTCAGGATTTTTGGGGTTATTCACGCTATTGCAGTCTAATGTTGTGAATTTCTTTTATGTGTTGGTCTGTCTACTTGGTTTTCATACCATTATGCTTGGCGGCTGGCTTTTCATGACACTTGTCAATCGAGATCAGCAATCGCCCAGCTGGTTTGCGAGCTTTGTCAGTCCAAGTTATCTCATACGCGGTAAAGACGATGTGACCAAAGCGGCTGTCGATCTGTATGAACGCCAGTTGCAGCACAGCGGTATGCGTTGGTATTTGGGGCGGTTTAGCCATCAGTTGTGGCTTGCGACATTGACCGGTATGCTGCTTGCAATTATATTTTTGCTGATTGTACGTCAGTATAGCTTTAGCTGGGAGTCAACATTACTCTCTGATCAGGCGCTGGTGAGCTTGACTCAAGTATTAGGCTGGCTACCTAGTATGGTGGGATTTGGTGTGCCAGACAGCACAGCGATCGCACAGAGCAGGCTTGTCACCGAAGCGATGCCGCTTTCTGTTGCAAGGCAATGGGCAGGGTTACTAGTTGGTAGCTTGCTGATGTACGGTATTGTACCGCGAGCGATAGCATGGGCGTTTTGTGCATTGATGTTCCGCCGCAAAAAAATGCGTTTGGATATCAAACAGCCCTATTATCAAAAAATCCTAAATTTTTGGCAGCGACACGTGGTGGATGCTGATGACTTTACAGAAGCGCCAGCCCCTATCGCTCCAAAAGCGACGGTCAGTGCGGGCAAGAAATTAGTTGCGCTACTTGAATACCCTGCAGATCAGGACAAATGGTGGCAGTCAGGGCTTGATGGCAGTAGCCATAGTCTTGAAAAATTAAGTGATGTTGAGGATTTTGGCATCGTTGATGACCGTGATGATATGGCACGGCTTAAAAACTATTTAGATGCGCATCCTGTACAGGTCTTACTTGGCATTCATAGCAACGCACTGCCCGACCGCGGTACGCTACGAAAAATCGATCAAATCGCTACTCACGCCAAAGATGGGCTTATTGTACAGCTGCTTAGCGATACCAACTCTGCGGCTAGCTTGACTGATGCACGTACCGATGATGAGCCATTAGACAAACAAGCAGTTCGCTATCAGCAATGGCAAACAGCGCTCTCTGCACGAAAAATTGGCTTGGTTGATATAGATGCTTAATACATTCTAATTTTTAATCTATTACTTGCAATCTATTTTTCATATATGAACTTATCATTATGACTCGCATGATATACAATAAATAAATATTATAGATCTATAACCTCAGACAGGCTTAAAGACTTATTGATATAACAGTTGTTAAGATATATTTTGATAGCTGTGACGTCATATCAAGACGACAAGGATGTTTTATAGTGGCTAGGAGCCCAAGATGGCAGCAGACAATTCCCTTATGACCCTAGGTCAGTATGGTCAACTATTGGATGGATACCGAGAGGCATTAAACCAAAGTATCTTAACGGCTGCGCCAGAGTCGTGGCAGCTAATGCTGGCGAGCATTTTGCCTGCATATTGGCAAGAGTGGCTACTACCACTGGCTGGCGGTCCATTTTTCTTATTATTTTTGGCAGAATGGCTGTATCAGTCCAAGCGCGGCAATAGTAAAAGCTTTAGTTGGCGCCGTGCGATGACCAATTTTAGCTTAGGTGGCTCTTATCTAGGGTTTGAATTGATTGTCCAAGCGCTTATCGTCATACCTATCTGCTTATGGTTATATCAATATCGCTTATTTACTATCGAGGTGACATGGCTTACCGCCATCCCTATATTCGTTGCGGTTGAGTTTAGCTATTACTGGTTCCATCGTGCGTCACACCGTATGAATTGGTTTTGGTCAGCGCATGTCGTGCATCATTCAGATGACCATATGAATCTGTCCACTGCCATGCGTCAAAGCCTGCTGTACTCAGTGACGGGATGGTGGTTATTCTTTGTCCCGCTGATGATGTTGGGCGTACATCCAGTTTGGGTGTTTTTCTTTTATGCGTTAGATTTGATTTATCAATTCTTTATTCATACCGAAACAGTAGGAAAATTTCCCAAATGGGTGGAGTATGTTTTTGATACCCCATCCAATCACCGTGCCCATCATGGCACCAACGACGAATATATTGACCAAAATTACGGCGGCGTTCTCATTATTTTTGATCGCTGGTTCGGCACTTATGTAGAAGAAGATACCATCAACAATCCAGTTAAATACGGTGCCGTTGGTGAAACTAGCCATGACAATATCATCAGCCTGATATTTGGTGTCTTTTACCGTATGTGGCAGTGGTTTTTTCGTGCCAAAGGATTTAAGAAAAAGCTAAAGGTACTGCTGCGTCCACCAAGTGCTGTCTAATATAGTCAATTCTCTATACATTGGATACGGTGTCAATCTCGCTTAACCTACTACTTGTATTACTTTATCATGAATGCTTAGACTACGATTTATGATATGACAATACGCATTCATAACCGATACCCAATCAGATTTGTTTTACAATAAATGGCTACTATGTATTTCGGTCATCAATAAATATAAGACGTTACTATGCATAATGACAATAACAATAATCATGAGAATAATAAGCCTACAGGCCTCTTTGCAGACAAGGCTTATGAGCCAACCCCTGATGTCTCAAGCACTCCTTCAGACAGCACCTCAAAATCTACAGTAGCTCAGTCAATAGCTACTCAGGATAATCAACCTGTATCAACCGAAGCATCAGCAACGACAGCACCAGCGTCAAGGGTAACAAAGAAAACGATTGCCAGTGGTGAACCGCTTAAATTGGCGGTCGTTGGTCATACCAATACAGGTAAAACCTCTATACTGCGCACGTTATTGCGTGACGTATATTTTGGTGAAGTCAAAAACGAAGCTGCGACCACGCGTCACGTCGAGCAAGCACAGCTGACAGACAGTCGCACTGGTGATGTGCTGGTAGCACTATACGATACGCCTGGTCTGGAAGATGCTTCAGGGCTTATGGATTGGCTAGAGGACAACACTGCCAGTCGCCGTGATGGTATTGAGCGCTTGCAACAGTTTTTGGCGGCGGATGTCGCTCAAGGTGCAGACAGCTATGACTTGCCCTATGATTATAGTCAAGAAGCCAAAGTAATTCGTCAGCTACTGACAAGTGATATGGCCATTTACGTGGTAGATGCTCGTGAGCCTGTATTGGGTAAATATAAAGACGAGCTAGCGATTTTGTCTTGGGCTGCGATTCCTGTGATGCCTGTCTTTAATTTTACCGACAGTCAGAATGCCAATATCGACGACTGGCAAACGATGCTGGCAAGACGCAATCTGCATATTTCAACGCGTTTCGATTCGGTCGCGTTTGAGTTTGAAGATGAGATGCGTCTATGGAAAAACCTAGCCACTATGCTCACCCACTCTGAGATGCTTGAGCAGCTGATGCAACGTCGAACGGAGGATTGGGCGCAGTTGTATGATGAGGCCAATATCATCATCGCTGATTTTTTATTGAATGTTGCTGCCTTTGTACGCGAGATCAACGAAGATGACGACCCACTTCCTGTCTTAGAACAAATGCAAGAAGCGGTTAGGCAAAGTGAGCGTGCGATGCAGCATAACTTACTTAACCTCTATAAATTCTATGACAATGCAGTCGCGGCAACGCCGCTTGAACTACAAGCCTATCAACAAGACCCATTCGACCCTGAACTTCTCAAAAGCTACGGCATTCGTACCACTTCTGGGGCAGCAGCTGGTGCGCTTCTAGGATTAGGTATCGATGCAGCAGCCCTAGGTACGACACTGGGATTGGGTGCCGCAATAGGTGGGATCGCAGGCGGGTTGCTATCGAATACTAGCAGTATTGCCGATAGGATTACTGGGGTAAAACGCTTATATATCGATCCTGCTACGTTGACGCTATTAGCAACGCGAGCATTAGACTTACTTACTGCATTACGCCATCGTGGTCATGCTGCTACAGATGCCACTCAGTTATTATATAAAGGCGAAAACAGCAGTCTTGGAACGTCGCTAACTAACGACATTAACCATGAAGATGAAGACAATAATCCAATTACTGTATGGCCAACTCATAAATTACCAAGTGAGCTCAAAAAAGCGCGAGGTAAACCACAATGGTCGTCGCTTAGCAGCGGCAAGTCCGAACAAGCTCAGTTATTACGCACAGACATGGCATGGTCGCTGTCAGGTAAACTACAGTCGTATAAGCGTGAGTCATAAATTACCAGCGAACTATCTATGCACTCTAGGCACCCTATGCACTTAACAACGCACTTAATGCATCAGTACCGCGTACATCTGTCTGTTGCAGATAGATCGGATACAGCGGGTACTTGGTAAAGCTTTGTTCGATATCCTGCAGCAAATGCTGCTGACGCTCAGCACGGCGGCGCCAAAACTCATCCGACTGCGCAGTTGATATCAACTGATTAATGACGATTGCTGCTGGCATGAGCTTACTATCTTCCAATTGCTCGATAGCGCGTTTGGTTTCAGCCAATGGCAAGACATCAGCGGTCATCACCAACACAATCGCTGTTTGTGTACGGTCATGTAGTAGCAACCCTGCTTGGCGGAACAATTGCTTGCGCTTTTCTAATACGGATACAGCTTGCTCCCAGCGATCTGATTTTTTTACTGCAAATGGATTGGCCACGTCGTTCTTTTGCGTGCTCTGTTTCTGATTGTGACTGTCCAAATGCGTCGCCACCGAACGTAGTTTGGCCTGTCGTCGCTGCTGTGCAAGCAGCCCATCCGTCCACGCCCCCATCATTTCTGGTAATACCAATAATCGCAAAGTATGACCTGTCGGTGCGGTATCAAAGATGATGTGTTCATACCCAGCATCTGCCGCTTCGACTAAATGGTGACACATGGATTCGAGCATCGCGGCTTCTTGAGCGCCAGGTGCCGACTTAGATAGCCTCAGATGCTCACGAATTTTTGGCATCATATCTGGGTTGGCATAAGCTTTAATCGTATTTTCGACTTGAGCGAAGTGCTCATCGACAATCACATCAGGATTTAACTCAATAGCATCTAGATAAGGTGATATTACCGTTTTATCATTATTGAGTCTTACATTTAATACATCACCCAAACTATGTGCTGGATCGGTTGAGACAATTAAGGTTTTTTGCTGCTGGCTTGCATAGTAGCTGGCTAGGGCTGCTGCAGTGGTGGTCTTCCCTACACCGCCTTTGCCGCCGATAAATATAATCGGTTGTGTCTCTAACTGCTCTACCAATCCATGTAAAGGGTGTAATGCCATATCATTATCTCGTATTTTGTCTCATTATCTAATAAATGCTTAGCTACTTTTTTATATAGTCAATCCACTACTGTTAGCAGCAGCCGACGTGGTCAAATGGACATCTATCCATTCCCATACGTGTATGCCATTCATGAAAGTTTTCTAAAAATAATGGTTGCAACTCTAATGTATAAAAGCTGGCAGGATTATCAATTCCCAAGCTCTCGGCAAACATAAGCAACATAAAAAAGTCTTCTTCATCACGTGCCGCGCGTGCCATCGTCTGACGATAAGGCGCATGATAAAACTCATTTAGTCCACTTTTAAACCGTTGCCACCATGGTTGAGTGCTCTCTAATGGTTGAACATTTTCTATATCATTCGATGTGTTTTCATTTCCCATAATGTGCTCGTATTTTACTTAATTCTTATGATCTATCATGCCTATATGATACAAAAAACGCCAGCAATTGCTGCTAGCGTTTTTTATTAAACAGACACTCAATATGGTTTAATGTTTAAACCTCACCGCTTTTACCTTTATGTAGTGACCACTCTTTTCGTAGTACAGACAAACTCTCAAACGTCACCAAAATGGTCGCGATTAAGATAATAATATCCATAATAATAAGTAGCCAATTACCATCAGTAAAGAAGGTTTTGAGCTGAATCAATAGTGCAAAGACAGTCATAACCAACAAGAACGACAATGGTGCTAAGGTGTACCAAACTGGCTTGCCTTTACGTAACAAGATAATGGTAACGATCATCAAGGTTAAAGCAGCCATTAACTGGTTGGTTGTACCAAATAGCGGCCAAATAATCATACCACCCGCGCCATCGATACCACCAGCACCGAATGCTAATAACAAACAGCTTCCGACAGCAAGTAACGTCGCAACGACACTCTTATTCAGTACGGGTAAATTATAAAATTCACCAAATTCTTGGAAAATATAACGTTGTAAACGTACGCCAGTATCCATCGTCGTACCAGCAAACAATGCAGCCATTACCGTAAGCATGGTCTGTGATAGCACCATGTCAATGCCAACGCCAGCATTCAAGATGGTCGCACCGCCATCGATAAACGCACCGATAGAGCCATCACCGAACTTTTGGTAGACCGCTTGCCAATCACCAAGAGTCGCAAAACCTGCGGTTGCTGCAAGGATTGCCCCAAGTGCTAGCATACCCTCACCCAATGCACCAAAGTAACCAACGAAACGAACGTCTTCTTCTTTATCAACCTGCTTAGAAGTGGTCCCTGTAGCGACCAAACCATGGAAACCTGATATGGCACCACAAGCAATTGTCACAAACAACAATGGTAGAAGTGACGGTGTATCGGCTGGTAATGCAGTGTTAACGGCTGGCGCGACAATATTAGGCGTGCCAATAAAAATAGCGGCATATAATAGAATCAAACCGACAAATAACTGTAAGCCATTAATATAATCACGCGGTTGAAGCAGCATCCATACGGGCAACAACGACGCAATCGCCGCATAGGCGAACAAAATCAAGATCCATACCGCGTTATCAGGCAAACCCATAACGGTCTCAGGTAACACAATCGGGAACATAGGGCCAAGATAAATAAGCCCGTACAAGGCCGTTACCCCGATAATGGACACCCAGACCAAATTCATATTGTAGCGATAGATACACTGCCCGATGATAAAGGCAACCACTAAGGCACCCCAAACTGGCAATACCGCAGATGGCGTCTTGATCATCATATTGGCAATAGCTACGCCAAATACAGCATTGACCATCAGTAGTAATAAAAAGATAACAACCATCATCAAGCTGCGGACACGTGTGCCCATGACAGTACCAGCGATAGAGCCAATCGACTGCCCTCTATTACGCATACTTGCCCAAATAGCAGACATATCATGTACACCAGCCATAAAGATAGTACCTACCACTACCCAAATAATAGCAGGCACCCAGCCCCAAATAACCGCAATGGCAGGACCGATAATTGGTGCAGCCCCTGCCACTGACGTGAAGTGATGCCCCCACAATACATACTTATTGGTGGGAACATAATCGATCCCATCTTTCATTGTATGTGCGGGTGTAGGACGGCTGTTGTCCAATGCTAAAATTTTGGTGGCGATAAATTTTGAATAAAACACGTAGCCGCAGAGCATAGCGGCAACGGCGAATAGTAGTACAATAGCACTATTCATCTCATCTCTCCCTAGACAAGTAGTCAATAGCCTTATAAGTTCAAGCTTTTTGAATTAAAATATGAAAAATATGCTAAATTAGTGTGCGATGAGTGACTCAGCTCATCTATCGTTTAGGTAAATTCTAGCAATTTGCAAAATTATTACCAATCAACAAAGTCATTTATCTTATAACTAGGGCATTTCACTAATCAGCATTTGGTTTGATGAGCCTGAGACTAAAACTTTGTTTGAATAATAACCGATTTGGTGATAAATGTAACGCAAGTAAGACATAAAAAACAACAAATAAAGGAAGTGCAATGGCACATTATTTTGGATTCGTACCCTCAGATAAACTAAAAGCTTTAATCAGTGAGGCCGAACAAGTCGTTGCTTCAAATGAGAATGTAGAGTACTACCCTTATCGCGATGCCCTTACGCATCAGACAGCGCGTGATCTTACTGATAATTTATTGGTTGGTTTGGTAGATATTATTCCTAACCCTGAGCGTCAAGCCTCTATGCGCAAAATTGTTGGAACGATTGAACGCGCGACGGATACTCTGCTCAATATCTTATTGGGTAAAGAAAACAACAAAGACGTATTACCAAGTTTTCATTTTCTAAGAGATCATGCAACCTTTATTGATAATGAAGGTGTTAAACGTGTCGGCTTTAAACTATCAGAAAAAGATGCCAATACCATCACTGAAGGTTTTGCTGCTATCACGCCTGAGCATGTAGATAGAGTCAAATTTAAAACAGCACTCGAAACCATGAACGAAGAAACATTGACCCACTTTATCAGTCGTTATGCCGAGACATTGAAGCTAGGCATGATCAAGCGTAAGTCAGTTCCAGTTGCGAAATCGGCAATTGATAAAGGCATGAGTATGGCACTTAATAAGCTATTACCTGACCTACCAAATGACTCATTGAATAGATTGGCCAACTATTACCGTCCATTTATTATAGAAAAGCCAGAATAACCCTAAAAGTTGGATTAATTTTGTCCCAAAAGTCATATGACGTTGGGCAAATTCACTAAAATTTGCTAAAATAAGCGGCACTTTTTACCAAAGGCGCACCCGATGACCCAAATCAGTAACCAAGAAATTGAAAAAACCTTACGCAACTCAGAGTGCCTTATCAGCAGTATCGAAGTAGCTGCTGCTTATGAGCGTTTGGCCGCTCAGCTCAATCTACATTATGCTGGTCTAAACCCAATTGTCATGGTCGTGATGAACGGCGGCTTGATCCCAGCTGGTCAACTACTGACACATCTTACGTTCTACCATCGCATGCACTATATCCATGCGACTCGTTATCGTGATAACGAAGGTACTAACGAGCTTGATTGGAAATTCAAGCCTGATGTTAGTATCGAAGGTGAGCACGTATTGTTGATTGACGACATCTTTGACGAAGGTATTACCCTAAAAGCAGTTGTTGAAGAATTAAGCAAAGAAAAGCCTCTATCACTTGAGTCTTGTGTCTTGCTTAACAAGCAACATGATCGCAAAGTTGCAGATTTTGACGTAGATTTTGTGGGTATTGATGTTGCAGATCGTTATGTTTACGGTTGTGGTATGGATTTCCATGGTTACTTGCGTCACCTGCCAGGTATCTATGCAATCAAAGAAGACAAAGTTTAATTCTAGACTTAATTGATTAAAATAGTTAAGTCCTAAAAAAGCATCCAATTTGGATGCTTTTTTATTGCGCTGATTTATTGTGCCGACAACAACTTGAATGAATCGTTAAAACTGTAATGCCAAACCAGTATGGCGTTCAGTCGGTGTTTGAACTGCTTTTTCTAAAGCGTGCTTGGTACTATATATCGTTACCTGCTTCTTAGCACGAGTCACTGCCGTATAGATAAGCTCTTTGCTCAGCAATCTTGCATGACTATTATCGAAAGTAATGGCAACATGATCAAATTCGGATCCTTGTGACTTATGAATGGTCATTGCATATGCCGTGGCTATCACCTCTTCATTTAGCAAGTTGACCGCAATCCCTTGTGTTTTATTCTCAAAAAACACTTCTAGTCGGCTTTTATCATCGCTAGTCTGCAAGCAAAAACCAATATCCCCATTAAATAGCCCAAGCTCATAGTTATTTTGTAGCACCATAACAGGACGTCCATGGAACCATGTGTTTTGACCCAATGGTAACTTTAACTCAGCGAGATGCCATTGAGTGAGGTAGTTATTGATATAGTGGTCGCCCCATTCACCATTATGGCCAGCAGTTAGGATTCTAAATTGATTAAATACTTCCATTAACGAAGAAGTAGTATTTTTAACTGATTCTGGCACGGATTTTTCTATCGTATTTTCTAGTAAATTACGAATTTTATTTACGTACGATTGGTAATTATTTGATATTTTTGAAATAATTTTTTCTTTGCTTAGGCTATTTTCTATTTTGTTATTTAATATAGACTCTGCTTGTAAAGTATTAACATATCGAAAACTCAAAGCAGCGTCTTGCCTTAATAATTGCCAAATAGCTTGAAGATTTGTCTCTGCTTTATTGATTTGAGTGGCCAGTTTACCGATACCTGACTCGGCGCTAAATCGGCGGCTCTCGGTTAGCTCTGCGTGAATAGGTTGCAGTAGCGGAATGCGACAGAGATCAGCCAATACTGCTCCTGCATCGACTGCTGCCAACTGGTTCGCATCTCCTAATAATATTAGCCTAGCACCTGGCTTTACCGCGCTCACAAGATAATTAGCTAACTCAACTCCGAGCATAGATGCCTCATCAACGATGATAATATCTTCACCGAGTGGGTTGTTGGCATCGTAGCGCGGTCTACCCGTTCGACCGATACCTAGTAGACGATGGATGGTTTTTGCCTCTTGCAACTGCAACTCTACATTTGCGTCATCTAAAGCCGCCTGTAGAGATTCTTGCATACGTTGGGCAGCCTTACCCGTCGGTGCGGCCAATGCCAAACTGGCACTGTCCGTACTGAATCGAATATGCTCAGCCCCATCCCCCCCACTCTCTGTCGCTTGCTGCAGCGCAATGACCAATTGAGCCACGGTATATGTTTTACCTGTGCCTGGACCACCAGTAATAATACTAAACGCATTATTATTAGCGACATTGATTGCGGCTATCTGTTGGTCATTTAAGTTCTCAGGCATGGTAATGTCTAAAGGCACTATCTGCTGATTCAAAATATGATTGATATGCTGCGCTAAGTTAAATTCTGCTTGCCATGTGCGGTGTAGCCAAAATGTGATTTTCGAACCTTGGGTCTCTTTATTCTTAGTTATGTTATAAATAATTGGTTGATTATCTTTGCTTAGGCTATTTTGATTGTTGTTACAATTAGTGTTCGCATTAACATTAGCAAATAAAGCATGCTCATGGATTGAATGAACGAAAGTATTTAAGTCGCTATTTTTCAATCGATGATATAACGTAGTTATCGCATCAAAACGTTTGATCAACATCTCTTTTTCATGGTTACTCAGTGCTAGCTGCGCCCACAAGTAATCTCGCTGACCAAACAAAGTATCTAGTAATACAAATAGCGATGTCTCCGTTGTAGTGTCATCGTCTAGTTGCGTGTTTGATTGCGTGTCTATTTGCGTTTTTATCTGAGTATCAATCAGCGCAAAAATTGGTGTTGCCAGTATCTGTAATAACTGCTGCTGCCATGTATATAACGTGACCACTTCCCCATTAATCTGACCTTGCATGGGAGCTTCATGATCGGCTGCATTAATGGTCAATACAGTATGCCCTTCTTCCAAATGAGCCGCTAAAATAACAAATAGAGCCGTAAATAAATCGCTATCTTTTGACTTACCGATTCTTCCGTTTTCATCATTGGTATTTGCATCTGTTGCGTCATATGCTACATGTGTTTGCTGACGACGCAGCAAAATATAATCGCTGATGTTACTGGCCCAGCTATCTTGTAAGCTGATGGCTGACTTACTTTTATTGTTATTATTACTCATCGTATATTTATCTCTTTTTAATCTGATTAACTGCTATAACAATTTTTATCTATCTAGTTGATATATAAGGTTCATTAATCCGGCAGGCCAAATAGTGCGTCTAAACCTTTAATAAAGTCGATAGGAATATCCCAAGTAACCAGCCCATAACAACTTTTATCACTCAAGCTATCGTGGTTAGACTGAACCCTATCTTGCGATGTAGGCATAGTAGCTGCTTGAGCATTCGGGTCATATACACCGCGTAAAAACACGTACTCTACAGCGCCTAAGTACTTATCTTCATTACCTACATAATCACTGATCCTCATAGCAAGGAACCGATGCAATGCTACTTGATAGATTGCTGCTTGTAGCCAGTACCCTGCCTTAGACATTGCTTTCTTGAGCGTATCTTTATTGTAATCGCTTAGGCTATTTCCTAGAAAGTTACTCTTATAGTCAACCACATAATACTTGCCAGCATGCTCATACACCAAGTCAATCTCACCACGCAAATAACGATACAGATGCGCTTTATTTTGTGGCACTAGGGTGACGTGTTTATCTGTCTCGTCAGGTAAATACTGTTGGAAAAGTTGACTGATATCCTGTGCTTTAAAACTCTCTGACAACCCCATGTTGAACTCTAACTCGGCAAATCGCTTACCTTTATCAAGAGCAATCAAGGGTTGATTGGAAGCCAACAGTGGCGCATGCAGCACCTCTTCAATCCAATTAACTAATGCCTCATGCTTGGTTGCATCTATTGACTCAAGATCAAACCCATCACTATCTCTTTGTTTCTTGCCTTGGGATCTGCGGCTCTGCTGTTCAGCACTGCTATATATCAGCGGCAACTGATAGCTATTAATCGCTCTATCAATAACCTGATGCCACTGGGCTTTATTATTGAAATCGATTTGTTCAAATATCTCATGCAAAAACGTACCGGCATTGGCACCTTTTACAAAGGTAAAGCGGATATCATCTTCTACCTTGAGGCTTAGTTCACTGTCTTGTTCGAGAGACTCTTTGCTATTCAGTGAAGAAAGGTCTGAAACTGAAGACTCTGTCATATCAATGTCTATCGCATCATCAATACGCTCATCCACTATCGCCATTGCTTGTGTAGACTCATCTAGCTGACGCGCCAGAGCGGTAAAACTGGTCTTGGCCCAACCATAAAAATAATTGGTTTTCATAACCTCTGCGAAAGGCGCGTATTCAATAGCCTCTGTCGTAGGCTTATGAGCATTTGATTTGATAGCATTCATCTGAACATTGTCATTTATACCTGCTGAGTTAGCATCATTGCTTGCGTAATTATTGTCATAAAACTCATTAACTTTATGACCTCTAAGCATGCCTACAATACCTTTGAGCCTGTCAGGTAGCTCAAATTTTGCTTCTGGCGATCCAAACCAATAAAACACTGGCTTTAGCTCAAACCCTGTCTTGTTACTCGGATCTCGCAGCACAACATAAAGTTGCTCACTGGCTCGAGTAAATGCCACATAGCCAAGCCGTTTTATCTCATCAAAACCTTCTTGTGTTTCGATATCCGTATAGTAACCCTCGACAGTAGCAGAGCCTTGCAGTGGTGAGAATCGGCGCTGATTTCCCGTCGATTGACTGTCTATCGGCTGCTGTACTTCTATCGACTGCCGCACTAGCGCTGAAGGCGCTTGTTGCGCATTATATAGGTACAGCCCATAGTCTTCCTTATTACCAGACTTCCTACTGGCATCACCCATTCCCAATACATAGACAATAGGGAACTCAAGCCCTTTTGACTTATGAATAGTCATCAATTGCACACCAGACTCTGTCGGTAGCGGATATTGCTTAGCCCAATCACTGTTGGGTGCTGTATCTATCTGCTGTCTGAACCACGCCAGCAACTCATACTCACCCATGCCTAAGCCATACTGCGCCAAAATGTCCATTACATGACGCAAGTCCATGATATGACGATCACCTTCTGGATGAGCAGCTAGGTCCTGCCATACGCCTTGCGGCTGCACAGGGCTTTTATCTAATAAATAATGTAGCGCCGATAATATGCCAAAGTGCTGCCAACGCTGTGCCCCTTCTTTTAGATAGGTAATAAAGTCTTGATAGCTCTTTTTAATATCAGTCGTTTCATTGGCTGGGAGGTCTTTCGAATTAGAGTTTTGTGAATGGGCGCTTGGCGTACGGCTACCCTCGGTAACGCCTGACTCATGGTCCGTCATCATGGCTTTGATGTTTTTGATACTCAGTCCATATAGATGACTGGTCAATACCCGATTAATCATGTCATGACGATATGGGTATAGCATGGCACTCAGCAATGCTGCCACATCTTCTGCCATAATAGTCTCAAAGATGCTGACGTCACTGGTGGTCAAAGTCGGCACATTCAGTTTTACCAGCTCGTCTTCGACCCTTTTCAGATCTTTTTTGGCACGTGCCAGCACCCCAATATCACTGGGCTGTATCGGCTTACCTTTTAGCGTCTGACCACTACTGAGCAAAGTGGCTATATGGCGAGCTGTTATTTCATGCTCATCATAATCAAATTCTTTGTCCTTGTCATAAGGCAGGTGCAATAGGCTCACTGGCTGAGCAGAAAGCACTTCTGTCACTAGCACATCATCCAGCCTATCTAACGCATTAAACCAAGACAGCTCATATTCCGGTTTTGCCGCTTTGATATGTTGGTAATGAATGCCAGTACCTAGCTGCGACAGCTTATTCTCAGCAGTTGTGGCATCAGCCATACCAAACCAATAGTTCAATGCGTTAATCACACCGGCATTAGAACGGCGATTGATATCTAGTGTCCAAAGGGCGCTTTTATCAAACTGGGCTTTCATGTAGTTATAGTTGGCTACATCGCCACCACGAAACCCATAAATAGCCTGTTTGGGATCACCAACCAATAGCAGAAACTCATGACTGGCTTTCTTAGTAGTTGCCTGTTTATCACTGTCCGACTGTTTACGTTTACTCTTTGGCAAATAAATACTTTCAATCATAATGGCTTGCTCGCCATTGATATCTTGTGACTCATCAATCAACGCTACTGGGTAATGATGACGAATATAACGCGCCAGCTTGTCTCCTTGGCGACCAGTTAATGCTTGGTTTAAGCGTACCATCTGCAAGCTAAAGGTCGTCTCGCCGCGCTCTTCCAAAATAACTGGCAGCCTATTGCGCACAGCCAGCACAATATGACGGTTAAGATTGGCTAATACCAACAAAATGTGCTGATTTAAACTGTCAAGCATGTCTAAAATAGACATTAACTTACTAATGGTTTCTAACTCAAAAAGCGTCTGATGCTCTTTTTCTTTATTCTTATTAAAGTTCTTAATCTTGCCATCTTCATCGGGATATCTAGAATCCTGCAATGATGTCAGAATCTTATTCTCGCTCTCATTTAAATAGCTATTAAAGGTCAGCTGATACTGCGATATCTTTTGATGCACCTCAATAAGGGCATCAAACTGTTTAAATAAGTTAGAACGTCCATTGAAGCCTTGAGACTTTCTATAATCAGGATCTAAATAAGGCTGGATATCGGCTAAATCTAACTGAGAAAACTCATTGATTAGCTTTTCGTATGCATCAAAATCAAAGCTTTTCTCAATCCTTATCTCATCAATCGGCGCAGAGATAAAATTAAGCGAGCGAGTCACATATTTCTTATGATCGCCTACTGCAGACAACTTACCCTGCTGATCCATTAGCGCGTAAAGTTTAGGCTGCTCATAATATAATCGGCTCTGAAACTGACGCAGCTCATCATGGATAATACTGTCAGTCACCTGTTCAATACTGCTGTCTTCAATAATCCCCATACCCTGCTGGTGACCAGTTTCGCTACTGTACTCCGTCAGCCATTTTTGCGCCAAGCTATCGAGCGTGCCTACAAACAGCTTATCCAAGGTGGTTAGTACCAATGCAGTACGCCTGATAGCTTCCGCCATTGGATAACTGTACACGTGATCTAGCAAATAGCCGACAAGATGCAGGTTAATAGGATCTTGCATGATGCCGTCTAAGCGCACATATTTGGCCTGACTAACCAACCAATCTTCGCGGTCTTTCTTTGCCTGTTTACGTTGCTCAGCCGCCGCTTGCTTATCAGCAGCAAGGTCTTGATTTAACTCGTCAATTCCTGTCTCAACGTTTGCGTCTACGTCTAAATTATTGCCTGCTTGTGCGTCTTTATTACCCTCAGGCATGACCTGTAGTATGTTGGGATAGAGACTCTCTTTATTGCTAGTATCCGCACTTAGGCTATTGACCCATTGTAATAACTGATAGAAATCTACCAAACGATCATGGATACGCTGACGCATTTCGGCAGCGGCCGCTCGAGTAAAAGTCGTGGCGATGATCTGCTCTGGCGCACGTCGCGCTTCGATCAGTAGGCGCAGTACGATACCAGTCAGCGTCCAAGTTTTGCCCGTGCCCGCTGAGGCTTCAATTAGGTGCTTGCCTGTTAGGTCAACATCGACTGCCGGTATGACATCAGCTTTACGTTCAGAAACAGCAGACAAAGGCAGCTCATCTGAATATTCATCAAATAAATTCGGTTGTGTAGACAAGTCAATGGTATTGGTTGGATCGCTAAGGTCTGTCATATGGGCGCATACTTTTAATTATTATTTATCAAAACAAAATAGCAAAAACTAATTAGAGGCTGTTCTAGATAACGGGCTAACCATCTAAGTTAGTTAACGCATTAAACATCGGCGCGTATAATGGCTGGGCTAATGTAGTCAACGCTGCCGATAGCGCTTTGAATGCATCTTGGTCACGTAGCACGTACTGCCAAATAGCATGCTGCGAGCAAGTATCGTATACCGTATCTGAGTTGTAGTTGGGTCTTAACCAGTCTGAGAAGTCGGCTCGTTTTGGCCAGTAGCGGTTGCTGTCACCTTCTTCAGCGGTTAGATACTTATCAAGGTAATTGAGTGCATATTCTGGTAATAACGTAATGGGCACTTGACCCGTTAATTTGCCAAAAACAGCCCATTTTATCAACTCAATGACTGCATCTTCATACACGATCGGGCTTAATTTAAATGCGATCACTTTGTCATACTTTTTGACTTGTGAGCTAGGCTTATTAAAACGCCAAATACTCACGCCATCATTTAATGCTACTTGCTCGGCAGTGGTACGTCTGGCCACTTGCCAATATAAATGTGACAACCAAAACTTGAGCAAATGCCTAGGACTGGCAGAATTGGGTAATATGTTTAACCACTGCTTGGGTGATTGCTGAGCATAAGGCACGCCCGCCTGAATAATTGATATGGGTGCTAATATTGGTACTGAGCCTTTGATCTTAATGATTTTTGGCAACAGTTTAAGCAGTGTCTCTGCACCCTCTATATCTGTCTGGTCTTTTGAATCATTATCAGTGTTATTCAGTATATTTTTTAGCTCTATCTGAACAGGATATTCGGCGGTTGGGGTCAGTAGCTGTAATACACTACTGATATCTGCCGTACTCTCGTTGAGAATACTGCTTTCGTCAAAGCCATTAGCCATTAACTGCTCTTTGAACTCTAAACATTGCTGTTGCAGTTTCTTCTGTTGATTGGGTAGCGTGGTTTGGCGAGCGACACCAGCGGGCATAATTTTTTGATACATCAGAATTGGAGTGGTAGTTTCATCCGCTGCATTACTATCATTTTTCTTATTCTCATCAGCAACCAACTGTTTAATCAAATGATCTTTGATTTGATAGGTAGTTAAACTGTCTAAGAATAGCGGCTCTTGATGTGATAGTGCTTCTTCACCTTGTACCACATGCACCTTTTGAGACCGTAAGAATGCTTTGGCAGGATGGCGCACTTGGTAAGCCAATACCCCTTCAATATCTATCTCACCAACATTAAATATGCTATCAGATAACGCCTCTGTCATACCACTGACATCGCTAGCGTCAACAGCTGTATCTAGCGCCAACAATTCAGCCAATGTAGACAAAGTTTGATTGTCTACTTGACCTAGCTGACCTAAGCCTTGACCAAGCACCTGAGCGATTGACTCATACTGCGCCTTCGTAGGTAAGCCCACCAACTCTTTATGCTCACTAGATACTCGACCTTTTAATGTGTCAAACACCGCTTGCCAAAGCGGCGCAGGCGGAAACTGCTTTTTCTGAGCCAGTTTGGTTTTGCGCATGGCTGTATTTAATAAAGTATCCAGCTCATCAATCATATCGAAAGGGCTGGTAACCTGAGCATTGATATTAACGTTGGCATTAGCATTGTCATCAATATCAGGAGACGCTTGCTCAAAAACATCAGTGCCTTCGATTTCTGTCTCAAACAGACTCTCATGGAAAGGGAGTGCAGGATGCTCAGTCACCAACCACTGCTTAATCAATTTAGGCAAATAGCGCTTGAGACTCTCGGTAGTCGGATCAATATTCTCGGGTAATGTCTCAAGCGAGTTCACCTGCCATTGCACCTCGCCTTGCAAAAACTGCAATAGCTCGCTCACTGGGTTGGCTGGCAGATGCTCATGAGTGTCCGTCAAGCTTTGGCCATTGTAGAACATCCAGCATGCACTACGCGCGCACAGTAGTGCATCTAAAAATGCACCGTTGTCATCATCTTCACTGACTCTGTCACCGCGGCGTGCATTGGTCGCTTTCATCAAATCATAGCGGTTGTCACGATCACGCCCAGGAAACTCAGAGAGATCCATATTGAGCATCACCACCAGCTCAAAAGGCACGTTTCTTAGTGCACCGAATCGACCAAAGGTAATCACACCCGTCGGCTCCGCACTGACCTGCTGACTCTCAAGCTCGTTTTCGATACTGTCTAGCATAAAGCTCAGCTTGAGCGGCAATTGCTCCACACCTGCCAGCCTTTGCTCCACTTCTCTGTTGTCGACATCACCACTAGCGTACTGCCTATAGTGACGATTGGCTCGCAGACTTGATTTAAAGCCATTCATCGCGTTGTAGATGGCGCGCATGGTACGCGTTTGATCCACATCACCAAAGTAGCGATGGATAACTTGTGTCTCAATCTGATCGAGCCAATCTTCCGCTTTCATTTTTTGTGTATGATCATCACGTCGTGCGACCAAGCCGGTATAAATGCGGCAAAGCGCTTCAACAATCAACGCATCATTTAGGCTCACTTGTGGTAACGGCAAGGTCATTTCTGGTAACGCAGTGCTTGGCCATTCATCGTCATTTAGATCATATAAGCAGTCGCTCAACTCAGCCTCTGGCATGACCAGACCTAAGGTCAATCTGTCTAATGCCTGTGCAAAGCTAAAGCGATAGTCGTAATCATTACTGTCTAAAGTTTGCTTAAGATGCAGCTCGTCAAAACCACGAATAAAGCCTGCCTCTACCAATAAATCACAGCCACGGCTCATTTGCTCATGAGTCAGTCCAAAGCTTTCAAACAAGGGCGGTAACATCAACCAGTCTAAGACTTCAGCTGCTTCAAAACGGGCACTATGACTACCCAATAGTTTATAAAAACCAATAATAGCTTCCCATAACTGGCGAATATCGGCATCAACAACACCAGTCACTTTAGCAGGCAAAGTCAAGCCGTCTTGACCCTTACCATTGACGAAGATAGAGCCAATCAATGCATGATGACGTTCAACATCAGGTAGCAGCACAACAATGTCGGAGATATGGCGTTTCTTTTCACCTAGGTTGATAGGTTCATTTAGCCAACGACCAATCATAATACGTAATACTTCAAGCTGACGCTGCAAACTATGACACGAATGAATGCTTAGGCTATTATCTTGAGAAGAGATTGCCCAAAAACGGTCTTTCTCAAAACGCTTATTCTCTAACGCTTCATCTTCATACCAAGCCGTTGCTGGCTTAGCTTCATTAAAACTTGACTCTAATTGCTTACTTACTGCTTGCGAGACTGTAGCGGCCGTTGCTTGCTGGGTCGATTGCTCATCAAGCATCAGCACATCGTTTTGCAAACGCTTTAATAAACTTGGACTATTCTGAGCGCTACTAGCATCGTCTATATACTCAGCAGCAACCCCATGATTAGAACCAATGCTCAGCGTATCGTCGAAATTATCTTGCCATTCAACCAGTGCATCGTCGTACTGCTCATTACCCGACAAGTTGGCAAGCATGGCAAAAGCATCGCGCGACTGCTTGCCCAAACGTGATAGCAAACTGTGGCCGTAATCACGCAAAAACACACTTTCAGGATTAATAATCTGCTGACGCTGCAACCATGATTTATCGACGATATCCGCCCAAAACAGCTTTGATGGATTGTAATGCAATAGCGTGATATTCATGTATTGCGACAGACTCTGTAGAAAGTCTAACTCGGTCTGTGGCAGTTGCTGAATGGTAAATATACGCAGTACTTTGGGCAACTGATCACGCTCATTCGCTTTGTTACCTTTTAAAGCTGACCAGAACGCACGCTCCAGTGCCACACGGTGTAGATGAACATCAGCAAATAAATGCGACCATAAAAAACGTTGGGAAATTTCTAACTCAACATAATGGTCGACCAACCACTCAGGCGTGCCGCGCGCATACTTATCAAAGCGCAGGGATAAGTCGTCTTTATCCGCTATCAACTCACTTACGTTCAACGGCTTGTTTTGCGACCATAATGCCAACCAATCCTCACGGTGAGTCAAATAGCGGTTAAACACCCTAGCCAAATCGCTTGCCAGCTGCCAAATGCGAGCATCTTGTTGCGCCTTATCCTGTTGTAAGCTGTCTTGTTGAGCGCTTGCCTGTGGGTCATCAATCAAAGACGCTAACAATGGATGAACTGGATGCTTTTCATCTGCAACAATCGACTCCTGATAATAAGTCAAATAACCAAACAATCGCCACTGCATTACTGTCGGTGACAACACCGCCACTTCCGGCACGTTTAGAGTTGTCGCTTCAGGGTTTTGCGCCAGTAAGTACGCATTATGGCGGGTCAATACATCTTGCATCAGCGTCCATTGATACTGGCCCCAAAATTTAGTACGCACCAAGGTACTAATACCAGCACGGCTAGCAATAGTTTTATCCAACCAATCACCCAATACCATTGACGGTACAATGACAATAAAAGGCTCAAAAACAGGCTGATCCTTGGACTGATATTGTACGAGCAATTGATCAACGAGGTTTTCGGTACGGTGCGACTGAATAATAGTGAACATAGACAATAATCTGATTGCAATAAAGGTGAGGTATTAGGATTAATAAAGAAGGCTTCACTTATAGATGAGATGTCTGTATCCAATGTCAAAATCGCTATACAACATCCAGACAAAACAAAAATCGATACTCATCAATCCATGTTTGATGGTCGTTACTATGATGCATTTCTGCTAGCATGAGGGCCCTAAACAAAAACAACCATAGTAGCAAATTCTACATATCCATTGATAACGTTGACATGCCAAATTTGCTATCAGTGTGCCATTGATGGTTATCGTTTACTAGTGTAAATGCCGATATTATAATAAGCTTGCGACATTTAGTGTCGTTTTATACTATCATTCATATTTACAATGAAATAATCTCATTGCGGTTTTTAAATTGGCCTTTATAACCTGTATCTAAATAACACTTTCTATTGACGGGATTACTTAATATTATGCCATTGCGTCCCATTGATGCTATTTTTGTCCATCCAAAACAACGCTTATACGTCGTGTATTATCGCGGTGAGTTGTGGCAACTGCCACGTATGAAAATCGATGAGAGATCATGGAAAAACAGACGACCCTATACCGATGATAGTAGCTCACTTTATTTGAGCATCCATCAAGCTATCAGCGACCCTATCCTTGCGCAGAAATTGAGAACGCTAGATCTACCTGTAGCGGTACGTAGTAGCACGTTGCCACGTTTTGAAGCATGGTGGGAGGCACATGGGTTTAGATGGTTAAAAGACAGACTATTAACCGGTGAATCGCCGTTAGCAGCGCATCAAACTACTACACCTGCTGCCAAGGTATTAAACGACCAACCTGACTCTCTAACAGATTGCCAAACCAATGGTCATACTGATGAAAGTGGTGAGGTTAATGAAGAACAAGTATCTACCCCTTCTGCAGACACGGATATCTTTGCAGACATGTTGGCTGAATTAACCGATGAAGTACTAGAACAAAAGCTTTGAAAACTAGATACCACCCTGTATATAAACTTTGCTATGAATCAACTAATAATAAAAGAGCAGTAATATATGAAAGACTACAAACTACTGCTGGCTGGGCTAATCTTGCTACTGCTCACAATCTTTATCGCGGTCTTCATTTGGTTGTGGACCAGTAATCAAAAAAACACAGACCCATTGCCAATCATGGCAAGTGAAAGTGAAGCAGACCCTATTACGAAAGGGGATGAATCAAGAGAGATTGCTGACAGTGTTTTATACATTCGAGCAGAGGAGAAGTTACAGATACCTTTGGACGATATCATTGTGAGTTTTGAATCTCGTTATCCGCACGTACAAGTGTTAGCGAGCTATGTCCCCTCTCACGACCTTCTTACAGTACCAAGTAGTGGTTCTACCAAAGACAAACTCTCTGACTTTGTCTTTGATACAGATATGATTATTACCAATGACGATAGCCTATCCACAGAACGGGTATCGCTCCTACAGTCAGAGTTACAACAGGCACAAGATAGAAATGATCAAAGACAAAAAAGTACTGAGGCCAGTGATATAAGTAATGCATCTGATAAAAATAGTGATAATAGTACGCATGATAAAGATAAAAAGATACACACTCTAAACCCCTTTAACTATGCGCTAAAAGATGAACAGGCGCTTGAAGGTGTCATCCTGACAGACGATACAACTGCTATTAACTTCCGTAATTTTTTACTATCGAGCACAGGTCAAGATATACTAAAAAAATATGATTATGAGAACATTAGTGGTTATAAGAACAGTGTAAATGACTTATTTAAACCAACCTCACAGGCAAAAAATGCATCAGGTGATCATGCTGTAGATGTCACTGACGCGCTTAGCAATGGTGAGTAAAGATAAATTGTCTCTATTTGTCTTTTGTTGATTGCTTTTATGACTGCTTTTTTCTACAATGTCACTCCATAATGCGCCTATAGCTCAACAGGATAGAGCAGTTGCCTCCTAAGCGATCGATCCAAGTTCGAGTCTTGGTGGGCGCACCAATCATTGTATTTAGACATAACCTTGCATTACCTCAAGCCCTTTAAACACCTATCATACCTAGTTGTTAGTCTTTATTAAACACTTGTCATTACCTACTAGCACCTCTACAATGTTGTTAAATGAGTTGTTAAATAATATACAACGCCATTTTTTGTTGTTAATTATGCAGTGAGGTTGTTGTTAAACCTCTCGACACCTTGAGGTATAAGCCATGACGAGAAAAACGGACTACCGATTAACTGACGCTGGCGTGAAAGCAATCGCCAAACAATCCACACCTACTAAAGTCACGCGCCATGGTGATGGCAACAACCTATATCTGATACAACATCCAAATGGCTCATTGTTTTGGCAGATGACCTACCGCTATCAATCTGACAAAGATCTTAAACCAAAGCAAAAAACTTATCAAATAGGAATCTATAAGCCAGCCAAACAAGCTATTGATTCTACCTTTAAACCAGAGGTGTCGCTAAAAGAAGCAAGACTGGCACGTGATAAGGCTCAGGCACTTCTTAGTGATGGCGTTGATCCAACTGAACATAAAAACCATGAAAAGAATAACTTTGAGCAAAAAGATTTATTCAAAGTTATCGCTAAGAGTTATATTAACGAAAGATCTAGCACTACGCCTAAGAATATTCAAAAACTCCACAACTATCTAGATAAGCATATTACACCGCATATCGGTGACTACCCTATTGCCTCTATAACTGCACAGGACGTTATAAAAACTGGATTAGCAATCCAAACTTACTTTGAAGAACGAGGCAAATGGACGACCGATACGTCGCACAAATGTGTCGCCCTCATTAGCTCAGTTTTTGAGTATGCTATCAATACATTAGGCTACGATATTATTAACATCGCTTATGGTCGCAGCAAAGCATTACGACCTCATAAGCCTGAGCGTATGAAAGCGATCGAGCAACATCAATTCCCTGAGCTACTACGCAATATTGATCAATACGGTGCAGACAACCCAAATGCGCATCAACAGACTATTGCTGGCATGCAACTGATGACGCTTTGCTTTGTTAGAACGAAAGAGCTAAGGTTTTTTGAATGGTCGGAGATTGATTATCATAAAAACGTGTGGCGTATACCCGCTCATAAGATGAAAATGCGTCAAGATCATATTATTCCATTATCACCACAAGCGATAGCAATTATCGAGCGTATGCGATCTTTGACAGAAAAAACGGGTTACGTATTTTATAACTTTGAGCGTAGTAAGCCTTATAGCGATGTCTGGTTCAATCAGGCATTAAAACGTATGGGCTATACAGGTGATCCCTACCCTAAAATGACTGGTCACGGATTCAGACAACTTGCAAGCACAGGACTATATGAGTTGCAATTTAGTCAAAATCTTATAGAAATACAATTAGCTCATCTTGAACAGTCCAGCGTTAAAAAGCGTTATGATTTATCAGCTCACTTAGCGGAACGGCAGATGATGATGAACCAATGGGCAAATCATCTAGATGACTTGCGGGCTGGCAAGGCTGTTAGCTTCGATTTACTCACACCAGATGAAATCAAAAAACAAATGGATAGCCGTAATGAGCAAGCTACTGATATAGCTTTGCATGATAAAGATACTTTAATTAAAAGTTTACGAGCGCAGGGCGTATCGCAAGAAGTTCTAATGAAGCTTGCAGAGCAGCTTTAACAACTATTATCAGTACTGGACTGACAAACCAAAATTTGTAGCGTTAATCGTTATCGATACGGATCGCAAGGCTAGGATTAATTACCCAAACGCCAGCCATTTACACACCCTCAGGCTGGCACCGCCTTGCATTTTTTTAGTTTTAAAGGTGAACCGCCCCGACTATATCGGAGAGTGGATTGCTTGAGTCAGGCAGCTTTGTCTGACTCAGTAAGACTATCATAGTATCGTCTCTCAAACTCAAAAGGCGACACATAACCAATCGTACTATGAATGCGAGTTTTGTTAAACCTGAGAAGCGTTAAAAATCGATTAAGTATCGATTTAGCTTTGCAAGGCGAGAGCTATGCTCGAGTGACGACCCATTCAAGGGTTGCTAATTCAACATCATTCACACCTTGCCACTGCTGTTTTAAATATTCAATCACCTCTGTTTTATAAAGCCCGTTAACCGTTTCAGCCAATGCATTATCGTATGAATCACCGGTTGTACCAACAGATGCAATAACGCCAGAATCAGCCATCTTATCAGTATAGCGAATGGATAAGTACTGAACGCCGCGATCACTATGATGAATCACATCTTTTGGGTTATTTCTGTCTGCAATGGCTTGATTTAACGCTGCCATCACCATATCCGTGTTCATACGATCTGATACTTTCCAACCAACGATAGCGCGAGCAAACACATCAATGATAAAGGCAGTATAGACCCAACCACTCAATGTTTTAACGTAAGTAAAGTCAGCAACCCATAGCTGGTTAGGGCGATGGGCCGTGAAATCACGGTTGACTAAATCATCAGCACGCTTTTGATCATCACGAGACTTAGTGGTTATCTTACCTTTACCTCGCCAAATACCCTGCATACCATGCTGACGCATTAACCGCTCTACAGTGCAACGTGCAGGATGTATACCTTCGGACTTCAACTGCTTCCAGACTTTACGAGCACCGTATCGGCATTTGCTGTCCTTCCAAATACGTTTAATCTCATTAAGATAGAAGTCGTCATGCTGACTACGCTGTGAACGCTTTTCAGGATTTTCTTCTAGCTCTTTAGCACGATAGTATGTGGATGGAGCAATCGGTAATACTCTACAGATTGGCTCGACTCCATATTGTTGTTTGTGATCGTCTATAAAATCAACCATTACTTGGGTTTGCGGTCGAGCTCCGCCTGGGCGAAAAAAGCGGCAGCTTTCTTTATAATCTCATTGGCTTGCTTTAACTCTCTGTTCTCACGTTCAAGCTCTTTGATACGCTCCGCTTGGCTTTGAGCTTGAATGTTTGCAGGAATGGTTTTATCAATGTGCTTTTTAT